>Ga0209718_1000472_pt1 | contig 54584 bp, 66 predicted proteins | sample AD_JPNAS1_MetaG_FD_184420 | JGI IMG/M metagenome (GOLD analysis project Ga0209718, IMG submission 184420) | Active sludge microbial communities of municipal wastewater-treating anaerobic digesters from Japan - AD_JPNAS1_MetaG (SPAdes) (version 2) | ecosystem: Engineered > Bioreactor > Anaerobic...
TGTCATTTTGTTTGATACTTCGGTAGCTCAGGTAGTCAAATTCTTTGTTACCGTTTTTAATTTGATCAAAAAATATACTGTCGGCAGCGCCCAGAAAATTGCCAAAAAAGCCAAAGAAAAAGAAAAATCAAAAATATTTCAATCACAGTTGCCATTGGAACCATCCTCAGACGCCAAAAAAGACAAACCCGACCCTAACGTTGTCGGCGTTCCACCCATATTTAAACCCAATTCCACCATTATTACTCCTACTGCTGCTCTCAGTTCTTCCGGTCAGCAGATTTGGAAATATCCTTCCATTGATATTTTTGACAATACTCCCGGTGCCAAGGCCGACAGGGGAGATATCCGCAAAAATGCCCAGACTATAGAGCAGACACTTGATTCATTTGGTATTACCGCTCGGGTTTCTGAAGTCAACGACAGTCCTTCCGTCACCCAATATGCCCTTGAAGTTGCTCTGGGCACTAAATTGGCCAAAATTATGAGTCTCAGCAACGATTTGGCTATGGCCTTGGCTGCCCCCGGCGGTATGATTCGGGTCGAAGCCCCTATTCCTGGTCGGGCATTAGTTGGTATCGAAGTTCCCAACCGTTCTCTAGAGGTAGTACCCATCAGACGCATGTTGGAGTCAGACGCCATGAAAACTGCCAAAAACAAAATTACTGTTCCCTTGGGTCTGGACGTTGCTGGCAATCCCAAAGTTGCCGACATTACCAAAATGCCCCACGTCCTTATCGCCGGTCAGACTGGTTCCGGTAAATCGGTTTGCGTCAACTCTTGGATTAGTAGTATTTTGTTCAAAGCTTCTCCTGATGAGGTCAGAATGATTATGGTCGATCCCAAACGGGTCGAGCTTACTCCCTACAACGGTATTCCTCATCTTTTGGTGCCGGTTATCGTTGAACCAGACAAAGTCCTTTCTGCTCTCAAGTGGGCTGTCGGCGAAATGGAGCGCCGCTACAAAACCTTTACCGAAGTCGGCGCCAAAAATATTGAAGCCTACAACAACCTTTCCGGATTTCAATCCATGCCCTACATTTTGATTTTTATTGATGAATTGGCCGAAATTATGTTATTCTCTCCCTCCGAGGTTGAAGATAATATTTGCCGCATTGCCCAAATGGCCCGGGCTGTGGGCATCCATTTGATTTTAGCTACCCAAAGACCGTCGGTTAATATTATTACCGGCCTTATCAAAGCCAATATCCCCACCCGAATTTCCTTTGCTGTCGCTTCTGTCACCGACTCCCGGGTTATCCTTGATACTCCCGGCGCCGAAAAACTTCTTGGCAGGGGAGATATGCTCTATATGCCGCCGGATCTTGCCAAGCCGGTTCGGGTTCAGGGTTGTTTTGTTTCCGACAAAGAAGTCACTAATTTAATTGATACTCTCAAAGGTCAAAAAACCACCGAATACGATGATCAAATTTTAAATCAGCCGGTTTCTGGAGGTAAGGTAGCCAAAAATGCTCCATCCACCGGCGAAAATCTTGCCGATAAAGATCCTATGTTTGATGATGCTGTTAAATTAGTTCAGGAATCGGGCAAAGCATCTTCATCTCTGATGCAGCGTCGGCTAAAACTTGGTTATGCCAGGGCTGCCAGGGTCCTTGACCAGTTGGAACAAGCTGGTATTGTCGGCCCTTCCAAAGGCGCCAAGGCCAGAGAAATTCTCATTCCTCACAACACTCCCAGCGACGACAACGCTGAATAATTTCTTATGCTGGCCTCTTCCTTACTCAAAAATACTCGCCTCGACAAAGAATGGGAACTTGATGATATCTCCAAAAAAATTAAAATCCCCGTTAAATATTTACAAGCTCTTGAAGACGAACAGGTTGGGTGTTTTCCTCAAGAACCCTACTGTTCCCTTATCATCAAAGATTATGCCGACTATCTTGGCCTTCAGGGCCAAGACGTTTTATCTCTTTTCCGCCGTGACTTTGATCAAAAAAGAAAATCAAAAAATATTATCAAAACCGGTTTTACTTTTACTCCCAAATTTACTTTTACTGTCTCTATTCTTGCCATTATCGTTCTATTTTCTCTTTATCTGGTCTCTGAATATTTTAAATTTCACCAGCCGCCAAAACTAAAAGTTAATTGGCCGCTTGAAGCCAGCGTCTCTAGCTCTGTAGTAGAAATTAGCGGTATCACCGACCCCGAATCTACTATTAGGATCAACGACGACTTGATTATTGTTGACTCAGACGGCTTGTTCCAAAAAAAGATTACTCTTAGCTCCGGCGACAATAACATCGTAGTCGAATCCACTTCTCCCAACGGCAAGACCACAGTTGAACAAAAAAACATAAATTCTTCCCTCTAACCCCAAAATAGTCTATACTGACTTTATGGATATCACACAAATCGTCACCATCATCAGTCTAATTTTGATTACCGGGGTTGTGGTTGTCTCCGGTATTTGGCTGATTTTGGTTCTCAAACAACTTCGCACCACCCTTGGCAAGACCAACCAAATTCTCGAAGATACTCAACTGATTACCAGCTCTGTTGCCAAGCCGGTCTCTTCTTTTTCTGAATTTCTCATGGGTTTCAAAAACGGCTTTGGATTTTTTAACAATTTATTCAACCGAAAAAACAAAACCGATGACTCATCCGTCTAACCAGTCCAATCAAAACTGTTGTCAGCATAGCTCCGGCTTTGTTTTTGGGCTTATTTGTGGAGCCGTCATTAGTGCCGTTATTGCCGTCATTATCTACAAAAACAATAGAACTGAAATTTTTGAAAAATTAGACCAAAAAATCAAACAATTTTTTGACCGTCTTTCACCTTCAAAACCATCATCCAAACCAAAAACTAAACCTCAAAAACCCGCTCCCACCGAATTTATTGCCTCTGCCAAAACAGACATTACTCCGGTTTTTGTCAAAAAAACCCACCCCAAGATGTTTGTTAAACCCAAAAAATAGTTGGTATAATTGGCTTTATGAATGCTCGTCAGCTCAAGGAAAAATTTGTCAACTTTTTTGTTGCCCGGGATCATGTCGAGATTCCCTCAAGCAGTTTAATTCCCGAAAACGATCCCACCACCTTGTTTATTTCTGCCGGTATGCACCCGCTGGTGCCTTATTTGCTTGGCCAGCCTCACCACTTAGGCAAGCGTCTCACCAGCGTCCAAAAATGTATCCGCACTGGCGATATTGATGATGTTGGTGACAAATTTCATCACACTTTTTTTGAAATGTTGGGCAATTGGTCTCTGGGAGATTATTTTAAACAGGAAATGATCCCTTGGAGTTTTGAATTTTTAACCCAACACCTCGGCTATCAAGTAAATCAAATTCATGTCACTTGTTTTGAAGGTGATACCAATGCTCCCCGCGATACCGAATCTCATGACTTGTGGCTCAAACAGGGAATTCCCGAATCTCAAATTCATTATCTCCCCAAAAAAGATAACTGGTGGGGTCCTGCCGGCACCACCGGACCGTGTGGTCCCGACACCGAAATGTTCATCGACCTTGATGTCGCCGCTGGTCCTATTGATTTTGTTGCCGGTTGCAAGTCCGAACGGATTGTTGAAGTCGGCAATGACGTTTTTATGGAATACAATCTAACCGCTTCCGGTCAGTATGAACCCCTATCTCAAAAAAATGTTGACACCGGTTATGGCGCCGAAAGAAATACTGCCGTTATCAATGGTTTTACTGACAATTACCTGACCGATATCTGGCAGCCGATTATCAAAACTATTGAACAAATTTCTGGTAAAACATATTATCAATCTCCCGAAATTACCCGATCAATCAGAATTATTGCCGACCATCTCAAGGCTGCTGTCTTTATCATTTCTGACGGAGTCGAACCTTCCAACAAAGAAGCCGGTTATGTTCTCCGCCGTCTTATCCGCCGGGCTATCCGTCACGGCAAAATGCTTGGCATTGACACCAATTTTATCTCCCAAATTGCTATTTCTGTTCTTGATAATCAATCTAATTATGCCGGCATTTATCCTCAATTAGATCAAAATCGCGACAAAATCTTATCAATTTTAGATTTTGAAGAAAATAAATTTCGCAAAACTCTCAATCGGGGACTGGCTGAACTTCAAAAAGACGAGCTTAATTATTCCAAAACTAACTCCAATGCTACTATTCCGGTCGACAAAAAATATTTAGGTGACAAATCTTTTTATTATTACGAAAGTTTTGGCTTTCCCTTTGAAATGTTTTATGAAGAATCGACTTTGGCCAAAGCTTATCCCAAAGACGAAGTTTATCAATATTTTCAACAAGCTCAGCAGGATCATATTGATCAGTCACGAAACCTTTCTGCTGGCAAATTCAAATCCGGTCTAGCTGACCATTCTGACGTCATTGTCAAATACCACACCGCCGCCCACCTGATGCACGCTTCCCTTCGTCGGGTTTTGGGTGATCATGTTCACCAGGCCGGATCAAACATTACCGCCGACAGAATTCGTTTTGATTTTACTCACCCCGACAAAGTTACACCTCAGCAGCTTCAGCAGGTTGAAGCTCTAGTCAACGACCAAATCCGAGCCGCCCTTCCCGTTACCCATCAAACCATTCCTTTTGCCGATGCCAAAAACCAGGGAGCCCTTTTCCTTGCCGGTCACACCTATCCGGATATGGTCACGGTTTATATTGTCGGCAGCGATGCTGATTTTTATTCCAAAGAAATTTGCACCGGACCTCATGTTGACAATACCAGTCAGTTAAGCCAGTTTAAAATTCTCAAAGAAGAATCAGCCGGCTCCGGCAAACGCCGCCTCTACGCCACCCTCAAATAAACCAAAGAGTGAGATTTATAGTATCCTTATAATATGGAAGGTAACAGTTTTTGGCTGATATATATTCAAAATGACCGGGTTTCTGTTTCCCTGATTTCTGCTTTTGACAACAAATACCGAGTTTTAGCTACTGGTCCCAGCAAAAGTTGGACTTCTGACAATCCCGATACTTTGACTACTGCCGTCGACGAATCTCTCTCGGTTGCTTCTCTCAATGCTAATATTACTGAAGAACAAGAACCGGGTTCTGCCGCTATTGTTGTCCCTCCGTTTTGGGTCAGCAACGACGGCAAAATTCTCCCCAGCAAGGTTAAATCTATCAAAGAGACCTGCAAAAGCTTATCTCTCACCCCCACCGGCTTTTTAGCCGAAGATGACGCCATTGTCGAAGACGCCAATCAATCAGATGGTTTTCCCGCCAGTTTTATTTTGGTTCATCTTTCTGATAAAGATTTTTATCTCTCTCTGGTTTACCTTGGTCACATCAAAGAAAGGATCAAAAAAGATCTCCTTCAAGAATTTACCAGTCAAGATTTAGAATCAGCCTTGCTGGAAATCAATTCCGAATCAGCCCTGCCACCCCAAATTCTTGTCTTTGGTCAATTTGATGCTCGGATTCTCAGTTCTCTCAAAAATTATCCCTGGGTAGGCAAAAAAAATGTCGAAACTTTTTTACATCTACCTGAAATCAAATCATACGATCAAAATCAAATCATTGATATTTTTACCCGGGTTATTTCCGGTCAATTAGATTCATCCTCTTTCTCTCCCAAAATATCTGATACTCCAGACGATAATTCCAAAGCCGATCCTCCGCCCGCCGATACCAAACCAGAGCCAGAACCTGAAATTACCGCTGTTGCCCAAAAACTCACTCTCACCGAAACTAGTCCCGAAGATCTTGGTTTTAGTTCTTCCGACTCTACCCCTGCTCCAGCTTCCACTCCCACTCTCCCTATTATCACTCCTGCCGATATTCCACCTCAAGACAATCCGCCCTCCTTTTCAACTCCATCCCCACCAATAGAACCACCCCCTTCTCAAAAACCAAAATTTTCTTTTGATTTTTTCAAAAAATTCAAGCTTCCCCAAATCAAATTTAACAAAAATTTCCTCTGGTTAGGACTTATTTTTATCCCCATCCTGGCTGTTTTACCTTTCTTTATTCTTAAAACTGACGTCACTGTTTTTGTGGTTCCTTACAAATTTGATAAATCGCTTCCCGTCACCCTCAAAGTCGGTGCCGACAACAACGATATTTCTTCTTCTATTATTCCTGTCAACAAAGAAACTTTTGATATTAAAGCCGAAGTTAGTATCAAAACTACCGGTCAAAAAACTGTTGGTAACAAATCTCAGGGTGAAATTACTATTTTTAATAAACTAGACAAACCCCAAAGCCTGCCCAAGGGTGCCGTTATTACCGACCCTGATGGCAAAAAATTTGAACTTACCACCGCTGTTTCCGTCGCCGCCAGCAGTTCCAATCTCGAAGAGGGTGTTATTAAGTTAGGTCAGACCAAAACTGTAGCTGTCGCTGCCGATATTGGTTCTGAATATAATATTCCCGCCGGATCTCAACTCAAATTCAAAGACTTTCCTGAAACCAGCCTTATTGCCAAAACAGAATCCGCCTTTGCCGGCGGCAGCCGCCAGCAAATTGCCGCCGTTAGCGCCGAAGACAAAACCACCGTTCAATCCCGTATTAACGAAGAAATTACCAACAAGATTGAAGAAAAAATAAATCAAACCACCGGCAGTGTTTCCGGTCTCATCAAAGAAACCATCCAAAGCCAAAAAGACAGTTTGGAACTCAGCCGCGAAGTCGGTGAAGCTGCCGAAGATCTTGCTGGAACTATTACCGCCTCGGTTAGTGTGTTTGTCCTGGACAATAACACTAGGGATAGTGTTATTCGACAATTCCTCTCGTCGGAATCCGATTTTGCTAACAGTCTTTTCGACCCCAAAGACTATACTTTTTCTCTCAAAGTTAATAAAATTGAAACTAACCAAGCCTCCGGTAATCTTACCGTCTCCGGTCAGTCTTTGCCCAAAATTGACCAGTCAAATCTCAAAAAAGCCCTTACTTTTAAAACTCTCAAAAGCGGCGGTGAAACTATCAAAAAAATTATCCCCCGGGCCTACAATTTTAATATCAAAACCAAACTGCCCCTTCTGTCTTTTACCCCCAACCATATCAATATTGAAGTTAAAACCGAGACCAAGTGAGCTATATTTATCTCAAAAAAAAATCTAAATCTGTCCCTGCCAAAATCAAACGCCGTCGTCTGTTGGCGGCCGGCTTTGTCTTTTTGGGAGCTGTTTTTTTTAGTTTAGCGGTTTTTCCCATTATTAAATTTCAATTTTCTTATTCCACTCGTCTCAAACAAATTATCGATCCCTTATCAGCCCAGTCTTATGGCCAGCCTTCCATCTTGGGTCAGTCTGCCACCGATTACACCCAATTATCCAATTGGTTTGTCAATTCTCCCGATCTTCCCAGTCTCAATTCTCAGACCATCGACACTTCCGTCAACAGCTATTATCTAACTATCCCCAAACTAAAAATCAACAAAGCCTTGGTAAATCTTGGCACCATGGATTTGGAAAAAAGTTTGGTTCAATACCCCCAAACCGCCCTGCCCGGACATTTTGGCAATACTGTTGTTTTTGGTCATTCAGTTTTACCCCAGTTTTTTAGCCCCAAAAACTATTTGACTATTTTTTCCACCCTTTATAAATTGGAACAAGGTGATGAAATTATTGTTGAATACGACAAATCTACCTACAAATATATCGTCGAAGAAATGTTTGAAGTCAAACCCACCAACCTTTCTGTTCTGGATCAGAGATTTGATGATAAAATTTTGACCCTTATTACCTGCAGTCCTCCCGGCACCTATCTCCGCCGCTTAATTATTCGTGCCAGCTTATCTTTTTAACTATGAACGCTTTGGGTATTGATTACGGCACCAAAAGAATTGGCTTGGCTGTCTCTATCAGCGGTATTATCCAACCCTTAACAACTTTAAAAAATTCCCCCGAATTTATTAATCAGCTCAAGCAAATTGTCTCCGACTACCAAATTGACCAAATTTATGTTGGTATTTCTCAGGGAACAATGGCTCTCCAAACCCAAAAATTTGTTACCCGGCTCCAAAATATGCTAACATTACCCATCAGCACAGTTGAAGAAGCTGTCAGCACTATTGAAGCTGATCGCATTTTTCTTACCAACAAAAAGCATCAAAAAGACTATCAAAAAACTATTGATGCCATCGCCGCTGCTGTTATTCTCAAGCGAGTTATAAATTAACAAAACTATGATTAAAGATCTAATTGCTCCTATTCAAGCTTGGTTATTATCTCAAAAAAGATGTGTCGGTTGTGGCACCGCCCTCTCAAAAGGCACTCGCAAACCCGTCCGGGGTCAAACAACTGTTACCTGCCGCTGCGGTCGCATTTTTATCCACGATGAGTCCAAAAAAACTTATCGCCGCGCTCTCTTTGACGAAATCTAATTTAAATGAAGAAATTCTTCCTTATTACCGCCGGTATTATCCTGGTTTTGGTATTGTCATCTGTTTTTTATGTCATCTCCAACCTATCTTCGGTTTCTACTGACACTAAAACTGTCACTTTTGTTATCAATAAAGGCGACGGCATTATCAATGTCGCCCAAAAACTGCACTCCAACCGTCTTATCAAAGATAAATATTCTTTTGTTGCCTATGCTGTAGCTACCAGGCAGAATCAAAAAATTCCCTCTGGCACCTTCAGACTTTCTCCCTCACTTTCCGTCAAAGAAATCCTTGTCAATTTTGCCAGCGGCGGCATTTCTGATTATTGGATAAAAATCATCGATGGTTTTCGCGTCGAAGAAATCGCCCCTCTTTTCCCCGAAGACTTATCTTTTACTCCGTCTGATTTTCTTGCCAAAGCCAAATCAAAGGAAGGTCATCTTTTTCCCGACAGCTATCTTCTTCCCAAGTATTACAATCTTGATCAGGTTTTAGATTTTTTTGATCAAAATTTCACCAAAAAAATTTCTCAGGCCAAATCGGATAGCCACACCACCCTTTCAGACCGCGATAATTTAATTTTAGCTTCTTTGGTAGAAAGAGAAGGACGGTCACTGGCAGCCAAAAAAATGATTGCCGGAATTTTATTAAATCGACTGAATATCAATATGCCGCTTCAGGTGGACGCCTCCGTTCAATATGCTCGTGACAGCCGTAGCAAAAATTTGGCTAAATATTGGCAGCCGGTCACCCGCGACGACCTCAAACAAATTGACTCCGATTACAATACCTATCTTTACCCTAAACTGCCGCCGGGTCCAATCTGCAATCCGGGCTACGACTCAATTTATGCTGTTTATCACCCCACCGATTCTGACTATCTTTACTACATCACCGGCAATGACAACCAGATGCATTATGCCAAAACTTTAGACCAGCACAATCAAAACATCGCCAATTATCTGCGCTAGTTTTTATTAATCATTTGGTTTAATCTTACCCATCTTTCTTTCTTGACCTTCATTGGCACATCGTCTGGGTATAGTTTTTCACTTACTGTCCCTGGTCGGGGAGAGTATTTGTTCAAATAAGCCACCTCAAAACCCACTTGTCGGCAGATATCAACCGTCTTTTCAAACGCCTTGTCACTTTCTCCTGGGAAGCCAATAATAATATCCGTGCTGAATCTAGCTCCATTCACTCTAGACTTTATTTTTTTTACCAAATCCAAATACTCTTGTTTAGTATAGTTTCGGTTCATTTTTTTTAAAATTTCATCATCGCCCGCCTGAAATGGTAAATGAATCAGTCTGTCAATATTTTTATATTTTGCTATCACTTCAATAAGATCATCCGAAAAATCCCACGGATTATTGCTTACAAACGACACTTGATTCAAATCTTTTTTAGCCACTTCTGCCAATAAATTTGGAAACAAACTTTTAAATCTTTTCTTGCCCATAAACACATAACCGCAGTCGCTGAGCTCTGAGCCATATGAATTTACATTTTGTCCGATTAGCAAAATTTTTTTATTCCCTTTTTTGACCGCTTCATCAACATCTGCCAAAATTTCAGCCATTGATCGGGAAATTTCTTTGCCTTTGGCTTGGGGCACAATGCAGTAAGAGCACATATTGTTGCAGCCATAGCTAATCGGCACCAACACCACTCCTTTAAATTTTTTAATTGGCTCAGTATCAATTACATATTTATCAATCGCCCTAAATTCTATGCCGGGAAAATTTTTTTTCGTTTCCATTTTCTTTTTGTTGTTTTTGTTCATTACCCCCACCAAGCAACCGGTCACCACCACTTTTTTACCCAGTTTTTGAACATTTCTCAAAAATCCATAAGCTCGGTTCTCTGCCGATTGACGAATGACACAGGTATTGATTATGACTTCATCAGCCTCTTTCCAGTTTTTGACCTCCTGCCAGCCGTTTTCCCAATAGTGCGCCTTAATCCTCTCCGAATCAGACGTATTTTGAATGCATCCAAAAGTTTTTATAAAAAATTTCACCCTTGATTTTATCAAATCAAATCTACTTGGCTATTTTTTTAGCCGCTAACAACAATCCCGAACCTAAAGTTGACAACAGCACTGTCGGCAACACTACTCCCACCGTTGGTAGGGTAGTCGTGCCCGCATCAGCATTAACCGCCTCCCAGTTTACATTTTCCGCCCCCATTGTCAGCGTAAAATTTATTGTCGATCCGTTGTTGGAAATAACTACTGTATGATCGCCTCCGCTCAAGGCTCCGGCTGAATAAGACCAATTATTATTACCATCACTGGTTGCCGTCCCCTCACTTCCGTCAACACTTACCGTCACCACACTTCCCGCCGGCGCTTCACCATTAAAAACTGCATTTGTCCCCGAATACCACCAATGTGAAATTTGTCTCCCGCCGGTATCAACCGAGCCAATTGACTTCAGATTAAAACCGCTGGCCAAAACCTCGCCCTTAAAACTAACCACGCACACCAAAAACCACAAAACTATCAATATTTTTTTCATCCTAATCAAATCTTAAAACTATTATTTTTAATTTGCAACTTTTTAAAATAAATGAGACTATTATTTTATGGACGATATCAAAACCAACCCACTAACTGATCAGCAGGATCAGGATAACTATCAAGAAATTCTTGACAAATATGCTGCCTCCGTTAAACCTGAAGCTGAAATTGCTCCCGCTCCAGAAAATCCAGCCCCGGAGACGGTTTCTGCCACCCTTGTTGATACTGAGACTTCTATTGATAACCAAAACATCACTCCTTCTCTGGAAATAAACCAACCGGATACTAACCCCAGTGTTATTGCTCCACCCGAGCCGCCTCCCGAACCCAAAACTAAAACCCCTGAAGAAATCAAAGCCGAGGTTGACAAGATTTTAGCCGATAGTCCTGACAACCACCCTTCTTCCGAGACTGTTATTGCGCCTCCAACTCCTTCCTCCAGCAAATTTTTAAAAACCATCTTTATCATTTCTTTAATTATTTTTTTGGCGGTTGTTGGTTTACTGGTCTATTTTATGTTTTTCAATAAACCGGTTTCAACCGGTCCTGTTGATAATAATTCTGTTCCTACTGACGTTCCCGAAGTTGCTTGTGAATTAAATGGCGTCGAATACAAATTAGGTGAATCATTCCCTTCCGCTGATGGTTGCAACACTTGTGTTTGTCAGTCCCCCGATGTTATCGCCTGCACCGAGAGAGCCTGCAATACTACCAGTACTCTCAACACTCAAAGCACTACCGTTGCGCCGACAGCTACCAAATCCGGCACCCAAAATCCCAGTCCTACCAAATCTGTCCTTCCGACTTTGGGTCGTTGATTTTTAATCTAAATTCTACCTATTGCCAACTCTTGACACTAGGTTTATAATACCTTCATTCTGGCGAGCGGTTGGTACATAACTCGCGTGTCCGTCGAAGACATTTTGTTGACGGATTATTATCTTTAGTAATTAAATTCATTGATGCCTTCCGTAAAACGAACTTACTGGGGTAAAAAGTATCCCAATATTCCCAAATTAGATTTAATTCAAATCCAAAAAGAATCTTGGCAGGATTTCCTTGATCGTGAGCTTAAAGAAACTATTCATGCCATCACTCCGGTAGTTGATTACACTGGCAACAATTGGCAGCTTGATTTGGGTGAACTTTCCTACGATCCTATCACTATTACTCCTGAAACTGCCAAGAAAAAAGGTTTAAATTACACCCTTCCTGTCCGTATCAAAGCCACCCTTACCAACAAACGCACCGGCAATGTTCGCGAAGAAGATGTTTTCTTTCTCAATTTGCCTACCATGACCGATGAAGGCACTTTCATTATCAACGGTATCGAAAGGGGAGTTATCAACCAATTAGTCCGATCTCCCGGTGTTTATTTTACTGGCGAAAGAGATCCAGCTACCGGCAAAACCCTTTACAACGCCGAGCTTCGCCCCAACAAGGGTTCTTGGCTTGAATTTTTTGTCGGTAAAAAAGATGTAATTTTTGCCCGTATCGACCGAAAAAAGAAATTTCCTGCCACCATTCTTCTCCGGGCTGCTTGCCAAATGAATGATAAACAGTTAGTCAGCGAGTTTGGTGATTTTATCTCTGCCACCATTCAAGCCGACGTTTCCAAAACCCCCGACGAAGCTGTTTTGGAGTTTTACCGTAAACTCCGTCCCGGTGAGCCGGTCGTTATGGAAAACGCCCAAAAATTTTTTGAAGAAAGATTTTTCGACCTGAGAACCTACGAATTAGGTCCGGTAGGTCGTTACAAAGTCAACAAAAAATTTGGTTTTAAGTTTGACGATGCTGACAAATCCAATTGGGTCCTGCGCAAAGAAGATTTAGTTGCCACCGTTAAATACCTTGTTCAACTCCAAAAAGGTGAAGTTACCCGTCTGGACGACATCGACAGCTTGGCTAATCGCCGTCTCCGCCGTTGTGGAGAGATTGTGTCTCAAATTGCCATCCGCCCGGCCATGGCTCGATTCGAAAGAATGGTCAAAGAAAGAATGAGTTTAATTTCTACCAAAGAAAAACCCGCTCCCAGCCAAATGATCAACCCTCAACCGCTTATTTCCACTCTCAATACTTTTTTTAGATCCAATCAATTGTCCGCTATTCTTGACCAAACCAATCCTTTATCAGAACTTGATTTGCTTCGCCGTGTCACCGTTGTCGGTATCGGCGGTTTAACTCGTGATCGGGCAGCTTTCTCTATCCGCGACGTCCATTCATCTCAATACGGTCGTATTTGCACTGTGCGTTCACCTGAAGGCCCCAACATTGGTTTAGTCACTTACCTGGCCTTATATGCCAAAGTCGATAAATATGGCTTTATTTTGGCTCCCTTCAGAAAATTAGTCAAAGTCAAAAACGGCTACACTATCTCCGATGATTATTTTTATCTTGATGCCGACGATGAATATGATAAAAAAATTACCCATCTTGGTATAGAATTTGATGATCAGGAAACCACTCATCAAAAATGGGTTCCTATCCGTTACAAGGGAGAATTTATTGAAGGCCCGATAAACCAAGTCGAGTATATTGATTTGGTCCCCAATCAAATTGTCGGTGCTTCCGCTTCTCTTATTCCTTTTGTTGATCATGACGACGCCACTCGGGCTCTTATGGGTTCCCACATGCAGACTCAAGCTGTTCCTTTGGTTTCTCCTCAGGCCCCAATTGTCGGCACCGGTATGGAAGCCGCTGTCGCCACTTCCATGAACCGCAGCGTTTTAGCCCACCGTTCCGGCAAAGTCACTTATGTCGATGGTTCAAAAATAGTTATTACTCTCGATAAAAAAGCCCCGGTTGAATATCACGACGAAAGTGAAATCAGCGCTGACGGTAAAACCGAAACCTATTATTTATCCAAATTTGAACGCACTTCGCCCTACGGCACTTGTTACAACCAAAAATCTGTCGTCAAGACCGGAGACATGGTTAAACAAGGCGACCTTTTGATTGATGGTCCTTCCACTGACGGTGGAGAATTATCTATTGGCAAAAATTTGCTTGTTGCTTACGCTGAACTTGATGGTCTCAACTACGAAGACTCATTTTTGATCTCTGACAGATTAGTTAAAGAAGATATTTTAACCAACATTCAAATTTATGAATATCAAGCCCAAGTGGTCGAAACCAAACTTGGTTCCGAAGAATTAACCAAAGATATTCCCAATGTTTCCGAAGACGAACTCAGCAAACTCACCGATGACGGTATTGTTATGATCGGCGCCACTGTCGGTCCCAATGATATTTTGGTCGGCAAGGTCGAACCTCGCGGCGAAAAAGAATTATCTGCCGAAGAACGGCTGCTTCGAGCTATTTTTGGTGAAAAAGCCAGAGAGGTCAAAGACACCTCACTTAGGGTTGCTAACGGTGAAGGCGGTGTCGTTATCAAAGTCGATGTTTTAGACAAAGACCAGGGTGATGAACTTGATCCCGGTGTCAACAAAGTTGTCAAAGTTTATGTAGCTCAAATCCGCCGGATTCAGGAAGGAGACAAAATTGCCGGCAGACATGGTAACAAAGGTGTTATTGGTCGTGTCTGGCCTTCATATGATATGCCTCGCACCGCCGACGGCACTCCTGTTGATTTAGTCATGTCGCCTATTTCCGTTATTTCCCGGATGAACTTAGGTCAAATTTTGGAAACCAATTTGGCTCATGCCGGTCTTTATCTCAACAAAAGATATGCCGTGCCAGTCTTCGAAAAATACCCCGAAAGCCGGATTACTAGCGAACTTGAAGCTGCCGGTCTAAACAAAAATTGCAAAGTCCAGCTTTATGACGGTCGCACCGGAGAGGCTTACGATCAACAAACTGTCGTTGGTGTAGGCTATATTCTCAAACTAGTTCATATGGTTGATGATAAAGTCCATTCCCGCTCCACCGGTCCTTATTCTTTGGTTACTCAACAACCCTTGGGTGGTAAAGCACGGATGGGAGGTCAAAGATTGGGAGAAATGGAAGTTTGGGCTCTTGAAGCTCATCGGGCTGCCCATACTCTTCAAGAAATGTTAACCATCAAATCTGATGATATTGATGGCAGAACTCACGCTTTTCAGTCAATTATCAAAGGCGAACCTATCCCGGAGCCAGCTATTCCTGAGTCATTCAAAGTTCTGACCAAAGAACTTGCCGGTTTAGCTCTCGATATTTCGCCCGTCGGTGTCAAGGAGATTGATATCTTACCCGAAGATGACACTCCACCCGCCGACTTTAAGCCGGAGGATATTAGTTTAGAAATTCCGGCAGAAGAAAATTTTGAAGCTGAAAGTGACGGTTTAACTGTTGCTGATTCAGCCAAGTTAGAGGATGAAACAAAGGAGGAACAATAATGTTTAAATTTAAAAATATGATCGATTTTTCCGGTCTTCAAATCAAATTAGCTTCTCCTGAGGAAGTTCTCAGCTGGTCTCACGGCGAAGTCACCAAGCCGGAAACCATTAATTATCGCAGCTGGCGTCCTGAAAAAGACGGTTTATTCTGCGAAAAAATCTTTGGACCTAGCCGCGATTATGAATGTTATTGTGGTAAATACAAAAAAATTCGTTTCAAAGGTGTTATTTGTGACCGCTGCGGTGTCGAAGTTACCGTTTCCAAGGTTCGCCGCGAGCGTATGGGCCATATTGCCCTGGCCGCTCCCGCAACTCATCTTTGGTATCTTCGCAATACCCCCTCACCCTTGGGAGTAATTCTTGACGTTCCCCAAAAAGACCTTGAATCTGTCGTCTATTTCACGAAATATTTGGTTACCAAAGTCGACGACTCCAAGCGAAAAGAAGCCTTAGACAATTTGCGTCAACACTCTCACCAGCGCCTGGAGCAAATCGATGTTGATACCAAAAAATCCATCGATCAAAAAACCAAAGAAATGGAGAAAGAAAAAGCCGATCTCAAAAAGAAAATCAAAAACAAAGATCAGCTCAATATTGCTCAAGAAGAAAGAGATGTCCGTCTCAAGCAAGAAATTCAGAAAATCGAAAATAAAGCCCTGACCGAAAAAAATCGGATTGAAGGTTTGATTAAATACCTTGAAGAAAAAATTCAAACCATCGAAGTTTTATCAACCATTTCTGACGAAGAAAGCTTTTATTTATCCCAATTCCGGGCCGATATTTTCTTTACCGCCAAAATGGGAGCCGAAAGTTTGGTCGAAGTTTTATCTCAAATCGATTTAGCTCAAACTGTCAAAAATCTCAAAAAAGAACTTGCCAAAACCAGCTCTAAGATCAAGAAAAAGAAAATCATGTATAAAATCAGAATTCTAAACGGCATGATTGACAATAACATTCAGCCTACTTCAATGGTATTGATGAATGTCCCTGTGGTTCCACCTGATTTACGTCCTATGGTTCAGTTGACTGGCGGTCGTTTTGCCACCTCTGACTTAAATGATCTTTATCGCCGTCTTATCAACCGCAACAATCGTCTCAAGAAATTACTCAAACTTGGCGCTCCGGAAATAATTCTCCGCAACGAAAAAAGAATGCTTCAAGAATCAGTCGATATTTTGATTGATGCCCAAAAAGCTTCCAAAAATAAACGCAAAAGTATCAAAAGAGTCCCGCGGTCTCTTTCTGATCTTTTACGCGGCAAAAAAGGTCGTTTCCGCCGCAATCTTTTGGGAAAAAGAGTCGACTATTCCGGCCGTTCGGTTATCGTTGTTGGTCCCGAATTAGAGTTGGATCAAGTTGGTTTACCCAAAGAAATTGCTCTGGAAATGTTCCGGCCTTTTGTTCTCAGAGAGCTTATGGCTACTGGCATTGCCCCCAACATTAAAAGCGCCAAAAACTTAATTGATCATCGGGTGACCGAAGTCTACGATATTCTCGAAAAAGTTACTCAGGACAAATATGTTTTGCTTAACCGGGCTCCGACTCTTCATAAGCTGTCTATTCAGGCTTTCAAACCGGTTTTAACCGACGGTTTAGCTATCCGTCTTCACCCTTGTGTCTGTAAGGGTTTCAATGCCGACTTCGACGGAGACCAAATGGGGGTTCATTTGCCCCTGTCCGAAGCCTCCCAAAAAGAAGCCAAGAAATTAATGTTGCCTTCCAAAAACTTACTTAAACCGGCTGACAGCACTCCTATTTCTATTCCTACTCAAGGTATGGCGGTAGGTTGCTATTACATCACTTCGGTTCGGTCGCAAGACTTAGCCAAAGAATCGGCCGAAGGTTTTGAAGGCTTGCCTATTTTCACCAATCGCGCCGAAGCCGAACTGGCTTATCAGTCGCACAAAATCGAACTCCGAGAGCTCATTGCTGTCCGTATCAAAGGCAAAATTATCAAAACTACTTTTGGTCGAATTTGGTTTAACAAAATTATTCCCAAAGAATTTGATTTTGTTAACGAAGCCATGGCTGGGTCCAAAGCTCTCAACGATTTGGTGGTTAAGTCCTTAGAAATTGCTGGTCGAGTCAAAACCGTTAAACTGATTGACTCTCTCAAAGACATTGGTTCCAAGGGCTTCACTCTCTCCGGGATTTCCCTTTCAATGGAAGATTGTGGTTATTTACCCGAGAAAAACGATATCATTCACCACGCCAACAAACTGGTGGCAGAAATTGAAGACAACTTCAAAGTTGGTCTTATCAGCAACGACGAGAAAAAGCGTCTAAGTCAAAATATTTGGTTGGAGAAAACCGAAGAGATTGCTGAAAAAACTTGGAACACTCTTGATATTGATTCTCCTATCAGAGTTGTTTCTTCTGCTGGTATCAAAAGAGCCTCCAAAGATCAGATCAAGCAGCTTTCAGGTATGCGCGGACTCATGGTCGATCCTACCGGAAAAATTGTTCAACTTCCCACCAAATCAAACTTTAGAGAAGGATTGTCGGTTTTTGAATATGTCACCGGCGCCCGCGGCACTCGCAAAGGTTTAGCTGACACCGCTCTTAAGACAGCCGATGCCGGTTATCTTACCCGCCGCTTAGTCGATGCCGCCCACATTTCTATTATCCGAATTGATGATTGCGGCACTAGCAAATACATCACTATTGATGCCAACGAAAAAGGTCGGGAAAGATATTTCACCCGTCGGATTTTAGGACGAGTTTTAGCCAACGATATCCTTGATCCCAAAACCAAAAAAGTCATTCTTAAAAAAGGTGAAGTCTTGGACAACAACGCCGTTGATCTTATTGAAGCCAAACAAATCACTTTAGTTGATGTCCGTTCACCCATCACTTGTGCCGCCGAAACCGGTCTTTGTCGGCAATGCTACGGCTGGGATCTTTCTACCCGAAAGATGGTTGAAATCGGCGTTCCTGTCGGTGTTGTTGCCGCTCAATCTGTCGGCGAACCTGGTACTCAGCTAACCCTTAGAACCAAGCACACCGGCGGTGTTGTCGGTATCGATGTGACTCAAGGTCTGCCCCGGGTTCAGGAATTGTTCGAAATCCGTATGCCTAAAATTCCTTCTCCTTTGGCCGAAATTGACGGTAAAATCAGAATTAAAGAATCCATCGACGGTTATGAAGTCAAATTAACCGGCAAAGACGACAAAAAAGTCGCCAAAACTATCACCTATATTTTGCCTTCAAACGCCAATTTATTGGTGGCTGACGGTGATTTGGTAGGCAAAGGGACTCAACTATCTTCCGGCTCTTTAGACGTCAGAGAAATTATGGATATCAAAGGTCTGGAAGCAGCTCAAAAATATTTAATAAACAACATCCAAGGTGTTTATGAATCCCAGGGTATTACTATCCATGATAAACACTTGGAAGTTATCGTCAAAGAAATGAGCGGTAAGATAAAAATTGAAGACCCAGGCGATACCAATTTCCTCTATGGTCAAATTGTTTCTTTAGCAACTTTCAATGCTGCCAATGAAAAAGTAAAAACCAGAGACGATGGTAATAATAAACCCGCTACCGGTCGGCAAATTCTCTTGGGCCTTATCCAATCGGCTCTTACCACTGGTTCCTGGTTATCCGCCGCTTCTTTCCAACAAACTACCAGTATTTTGACGGAAGCATCCTTAATTGCCGAAGTCGATGACTTGATAGGCTTGAAGGAAAATGTTATTATCGGACGTCTTATTCCTGTCAATAAGGATCAATAAACAAATATGCCAACATCAAATCAACTTATCAAACGGGGCCGCAAAGTTAGAGTCAAAAAACTCAAGACTGGTGCTCTCCGGGATAATTTTAATACCGTCAACAATCGTTTTACCAAAACTATAAATCCTATCAAAAAGGGAGTGGTGACTGTGGTCAAAACTATGACGCCCAAAAAGCCTCATTCAGCTTTGCGAAAAATTTGCAAAGTTAAACTTAGCAACCGCAATCTTGTCACCGCCTATATTCCCGGTATCGGCCACAATCTTGCTGAACACAGTATCGTTTCTATCAGGGGTGGTCGGGTTCGGGATTTGCCCGGTGTTCGTTATCATGTTGTTCGAGGCAAATTTGATGCCGCTGGTGTTACCGGTCGGATGCAGTCCCGCAGTAAATATGGCGCCAAAAAGCCTGGTGCTAAAACTGCCTAACTTTACAAACTTTATAACTTTATAAACTTAAAACTCAATTATGTCCAGAAAGGGAGCTAGTAAAATCAGACAAGTGGAACCTGATGCTATCTACAACAGTGTTTTGGTCTCCAAAATTATCAACGCTACCATGAAAGATGGTAAGCGCAACGCTGCCGAAAAACAGATTTATCAGGCATTAGAACTAATTAAAAAAGATTTTCCCAAGGAATCTGAACTAGAAGTTTTGGAAAGAGCCGTTGAAAATATCAAACCGAAAATCGAAGTCCGACCTCGCCGGATTGGTGGCGCTGTCTATCAGATTCCCACCCCGGTTCGCGGTCCTCGTCAAAATGCTCTAGCCATTCGTTGGTTAATTAACTCTTCTCGCGCCCGAAGCAACAAGCAATATCACTCTTTTGCCCAAAAAATTGTTGCCGAACTCAATGATGCTCTCAGTAGTAGTGGTGCTGCTGTTGCCAAAAGAATGGAAGTCGAACGTATGGCTGAAGCCAACAAGGCTTTTGCCCACCTTAGGTGGTAGTTAAAATATAAATCCAAAACTCCCCATTTTTGGGGAGTTTTTTGTTGAAGTTTAATTTTTTACATCTTGATTTTGGATTCAAATTTAGTCATACTCATATAATATATGTCACTATTTTCCAAACCCAAGGTTGTCATTTGGCCCAAAAATAACTCTGTTGAAATTTACTTTGGTCGCAAAGATAATAATTTTTTTAGTCTCGACCTTAATCTTTGGGAAGAAAAAACTGACAAGGATCTTGAAGGTTTGGTCTATCTTTTTAACCAAAACAAAATCACCCAAGCTTCCGTTTTGATCCCGGATGATGTGGTTGCTACCAAATCTTTTGTTTACGACACCAAAATCGAGACTATCGACAAAAAAGAAGTTATCAGTCTTGCCTCCGGTTTTGTCAATTTTGATATTGACCCCGAATCTATCGAATATTCCCTAATTCAAGATGGTGAAAAAACCATCATTAATGCCGTTATCTACGACAAATCAAAATTTGACCATCTTAAATCAAATCTGCTTAAAACCAATTTTGTCATCGATGCCTACAAACCGGTATCGGCTGCCGTCAGCGATGTTGTCTCTAAAATTTATCTTAGTGAATTCTTCCTTATCTATCCGCTAAACGAAAAAGATTACACCCTGTTATTGTCCAAAAATAATCAGGTTTATCTTACCGCTAATTTCAAAGGTCCAAGTCTTGATATCCAAAAAACTATCAATTATGCCCAGTTGTATTTTTCCAATCCCGTTACCAAAATCTATTATCCCGAAAATAAAGACTTAGATATTGTTACCTCTACTGAAATGGAAAAAACTTCCTATAATGAATCTCAAATTGCCCAAAATTCAAATCAACCCGGCAATATTCCTTTGCCAGTCGTCAGTCAGATTAATGGTATAATTAAATCATCCCAAGATATTAATTTAAGCAAACAACCTAATATGAACAACAAAAAAAACTTAGTCCCCATAATCGCTGTTATTATCTTCTCTTTTGCCATTGTTTCTTTCATCGTCTATTTTATTATGAGCAAAAATAAATCGTCTGAAATTATTGATGGCAGTCAAACCGATTCTGATGCTGTCCCCACCACTGTTATCGAAACCGTTACTCCCGAACCAACTCCTACAATTGCAGAAATTAGCAAGGATATCAAAATCCAAGTTCTTAATGCTACCGACATCAATGGTCAGGCGGCTACTCTCAAAGCCAAATTGGTTTCTTTAGGTTTCGAAAATGTAGCTGTTGGCAACGCTGCCGTCTCTGCTACCACCAATTCGGTTCAGGTCAAATCGGCCACCACCTCCGCTTATTTTGAATCAGTTTTGTCTCAGGATTTTCCTGCCACTTATACCGAAGATCTTAAATCTACTTCAGCTTATGATGCTGTTTTCACTATCGGCACTGACATCTCTGGTATGAAAACAACTACCACGACTACCGTTACTCCTACCAAGGTTGCCACCCCCACCTCAACCAAAGTCACCCCCACTGTCGTCGAGTAATAGAATAACAGTTGTTGATTTATTAACTTACCCCGCTTATGGCGGGGTTTTTAGTCAAAAAAAATCCCGGTAGTGTAAATTATATTTGCAGTTTTCTGCAAAATACCACTACCGGGAAAAATTATCTAATTAGACCAATTTCAAATGCTGCCAACGTTTTTGCAAATGCCGCAATGGCAATACCATCGTTGGTATTATTTATAGCTCCAATTGCCGGTAAAAATACCAACTTAGACAGTTTGTCCAATTCGGCAATTGCGCCCTCAGTGACAGGGAGGTATTTTTGACCATCTTTTTCTGCCAAAGCAGACCATTCTACCTTGCAGGCAAAAAATGTCAGAGGCCAGTTGCCTTCAGATTGTTTGATCCAAAAGGCTCTGTTTGGGTAGCTTCACCAACCTTAATTAGGTTGTTAATGTGAACACCGGTTTCTTCCAGTGTTTCACGTTTGGCGACGTTTTCAGGGGTTTCCTGATTTATACCAAACCCGCCTGGAGGTGTAAACATGGTGGTGCCATTGTCAATTAACAAACGTTTTTCGTAGCCGCCTGCCAAGTAGAGCTCCGCTTGAGGAGAAACAGAGTATGGCACCATGACAGCACCACCGTTTTCCTCAAAAGCCCACTGTCCATAAACACCATTAAATCCCATTGTCAGTTGACCAAATTTTGACGACAGATTAGCGTATCTGACCTCGTCGATAGATATAATATTCCCCGAGATCCGATTGCCGCTTTCGTCACTGATGGTTGCCGCGCCAGCAAATTCAATAAAGTTCCAGCCCAATTGTTTTCCTTGCGGAACCACAGTTAGTCTCATTTTTTTTACCTCTTTCTCCTCAATTCACTTTTTGATGAACGGGAATCTAACTACAAATAATATAGTTACATTCCCATTCATCAATTTTGGGTCTAATTTTAAAGTGCTTAATTATTTTCTATAAATTGGCAATCAATTTACTTTCTATAATTCACCCAATTATAACCTATAATAAAGAAAAAATCAATATTATAATATAAAAAATGGTGGTGTTATAATCACTTTATGGTCGAAACATTCAACCGCGACAGAGATTTACTTGCTCTCTCCAACAAAGATAAAATAGATTCACTGCGTGAATTTACTGTTTCTCCCGAAGGTCAAGAAAAAATGACCAAATTTGTCGACCGTCTTAGGTCTGAGGTCGGTCATGATGATGGCTGGGAATCCGTTTGTCGTCAAGCCGAAGCCGAATTAGATCAATATCCTGTTACCGAAACCACCCTTAACCGTCTTAATTCTACCTTTTCTGCTTTTATTGACCAGATGCCGCCCGGTCACGATCGAGGACATTTATCCCGCGATTTGTTAGCTTCACTTTATCTTTATCATTCCACCAAAAACAGTGTTAAATATCAATCTGATGCGGCTGCTGGTTTATTTGCTGGCATTTACCATGATATTGGCACTGCTATTATTCCCCGGTACAAAGACAACCAGTTTGGCGCCGGTCATGCTGAAACAGGTTCTTATCTTTTTTGGCAGGTTTCTGAAGGTTTAATTGGCGAAAACACCCGTAAATTAGCTTGTTATGCTATTGCGGCTCACACCCATTATCTCAATGACGTTAATACTAATACTCCTCCCAACTACACCCGAAAAGTTTATTGGGACAATCTTCGCCAGGATAATGACGGTAAATTAATTGGTGCCGCCGTTCACCTTACCCGTCGTAGTGACAGAACCGATACCAACGGAGTAAATCTTATTTTCCGTCATATCAATGCCCACATGGATGCTCTCCAATCTGGTGGTCAGGAATTCCATGGTGATCAGTGGGTTGATATCAATCGTGACAGTTTAATCAAGGTTCTCACTCCAATTATTCGGGATAATCCCGCTAAACCTCTAACTACACTAGAACACGTTTCCAATTTTGCCAAGTCTAATAATGGTCAAACTCCCTATTCTGAAAAAGACTATTTATTTCCTAATTTTAGAAAAATATTGGGTTTGGAGTTGTCCCAATTCTCCCAATTTATCACCAGTATTGACAGTAATTATTTAACGGTTCCTTCAGACGAATCTGAGGAACAGGAAGTTTTTAAAGATTTTTTATACAAAATTTCTAAATCAAATCCTGAGTATTTTCAACAATCTTGGTCAAATTTTCAAAAAGTTTGGCCGGATATTAGCGACGACGACAAACAACGTTGGTACAAAGGACTTCTTTTTGCCAAAACAGCTTACAATGACATTCTTGATTTTTATCAAACTGAACTCGAATCCTCTGAATTTTCTCACCTAGCCGAATCTACGATTGATTTTTTGAGGCACTAAACTTGAAACCCGACCTCCAAATGCGATAAACTACAACCACTATGAAACTTTTAATTACAGGTGGTTTAGGTTTTATTGGTTCAAATTTTATTCGTTATTGGCTAAAGCATCATCCCACAGATGAGATTATTAACTTAGACAAAGTTACCTACGCTGCTAATTTCAAAAGTACTGTTGATATTGAGTCTAATATTAATTACAGTTTTGTCCGTGGTGATATTCTTGATGACAAATTGGTTGATCAAATTTTTTCCCAGGGAATTGATACTGTGGTTCATTTTGCCGCTGAGTCTCACGTCGATCGTTCAATTGACGACCCTTCATTATTTGTCAAAACTAACGTCCTTGGCACCTATGTTCTCCTTCACGCCGCTGCCAAATACGGCGTCAAAAGATTTCATCATGTTTCCACCGACGAAGTTTTTGGTAGTATTGCTCTCGATTCTAAATCTCAATTCAAAGAAACCACTCCTTACGATCCCTCCAGCCCCTATTCCGCTTCCAAAGCTGCTTCTGACCATTTAGTCAGATCATTTTTCAAAACCTTCGGACTCCCGGTCACTATCAGCAACTGTTCCAACAACTATGGTCCTTATCAACACCCCGAAAAAATGGTTCCCCGAAGTATTACCAATCTTCTTTCCAGCGACAAAATCAAAGTCTATGGTCAGGGTCTTAATTTTAGAGACTGGCTTCATGTTGAAGATCATTGCCGGGCCATCGAATTAATCCTTCTTAAGGGTAAAATTGGAGAAACTTACTGCATTGGCGGTCTTAAAAAAGGCACTTCCAATATGGACCTAGTCAATCTAATCCTCAAACTTATGGGCAAAGACGAAACCTCTCTAGAATTTGTCGCCGACCGACCGGCTCATGATAATTATGCTGTAAATTGGGACAAAATAAACAAAGACCTTGGTTGGCAGCCCAAATACGATTTAGAGTCCGGACTCAAACAAACTATTGATTGGTATACCCAAAACGAATCTTGGTGGCAGGAAACCAAAAAAGAAGCCGAAGCATTCTATCTCAAATTAAACCAATCCAAAAAATAATGCCAGATTTTATCAAAACCAAAATTGATGGACTTGTGATTATCAAACCTTCTGTTTTTGAAGATGATAGGGGATTTTTTCTCGAAAGCTACAATCAAAAAGTTTTTGCCGACAACGGTATCAACGCTAATTTTGTTCAGGACAATCATTCCCGTTCTACTAAAGGCGTGCTTCGCGGGCTTCATTTTCAAACCCCGCCATTTTCTCAGGACAAACTTATTCGCTGCACCAGAGGAGAGGTTTTTGATGTTGCCGTTGATATTCGTCCAGGTTCTCCCACCTTTGGCCAATATCATTCAGTCACCTTGTCTGAAGACAACAAAATTATGTTTTTTATTCCCCAAGGTTTTGCTCATGGATTTTTAGTTTTATCCGATATAGCTGATTTCCAATATAAATGCTCCAATCTTTATCACAAAGACTCTGAAGGTGGCTTGCTTTGGAATGACCCCAAACTTAATATTGACTGGCCTAAAGTTGACCATCTTATTTTGTCCGACAAGGATAAACTTTGGCCAACTCTAAAAGAATTCAAAACTTCTTTACAAACTTTATAAACTTTATAACTTTAAAAACTTTCTAACTTGAAAACTAAAATAATAGGTACTGGTCTAACCGGTTTGGTTGGCAGTCGGATTGTTGAACTCCTAAATGATAAATTTGAATTTATTGATTTTTCTCTTGATAAGGGGATTAATATTTTAGACCAAAACAGTTTATCTCAAGCCTTTGCTTCCCACCAAGATGCCGTCGCCGTTATCCATTTAGCTGCTTTTACTGATACTAATGCCGCCTGGGAGCAAAGAGGGGACAAGTCAGGTCTTTGCTATCAGCTCAATGTTGTCGGCACCGAAAATATTCTAGATTTAGCCAAAAAAAACAATCAATATTTTATTTATATTTCTACCGACTTTGTCTTTGACGGCGCCAAAACTACTCCCTATATCGAATCTGATACTCCTCATCCTATCGAGTGGTATGGTGAAACTAAATATCTGGGTGAACAAGCCGTCCTCAACTCTCCTTGCCCTTCAGCTATCACCCGCATCACCTACCCCTATCGGGCTAATTTTGATCTCAAGCCTGATATTATTCACAAAGTTTTAACCAAACTCCAAGCCGGTGAAACTGTCAAAATGTTTTCTGACCAAATTTGTACCTATACCTTTATTGATGATATTGCCGTTGCTTTAGGTCAATTTTTAGACAAAAAATATACCGGCATCTATCATTTAGTTGGTTCTTCTTCTCACTCACCTTTTGATATGGCCAAACTTGTCGCCCAAACTTTTGGTTGTGATCCTAATTTAGTTCAAGCTTCCAGTTTAGACGAATATATTAAATCTCAACCCCAAGACAGTCGTCCTTGGCAAAAAACTCTGATTACTTCCAACCAAAAAGCCATAAATTTAGGAATGAAATTTAAAACTCTAGCAGAAGGTTTAGCCAAAATTAGGACTCAAATATCACCTTAACCATTTTTTTTGCTTCCCTGACTGCAAAATTTAGACCCCTATCCTCTGGATAAATTTGGGCAAAATTTATCTGATAAATTTTAGCCGAAATTTTTTGAGGCGGGATTTTTTGAGCATAATTAGTTGTCACTATGTGTTGAGCCGATTTAAACCTAAACACCGATACTTTATCCACCATTATTGGATCAAATTCAGGAAATATCCTTTTGACATAACTAAACCAGTTGTCTGTTATTTTTTTATCACTCCAACCAAAAAATTTATGATTTTGCGGCAGATAAGACCCCAAATAATAGACATCTTTGTTGTTATAATTCTTTTTCTCAATCAAATTGGTATGTTGCACCACCGCCACAAAAGGGGATTCGGTGTCGTTTATATTATGCCAATAATACGGACTTAAATTTTGTTTACTTCTAAATACCACATCAATTGCCCCCAAATATTCCACTTCCTTGGCTGGTCTGGTATCAACCATAATTTCAAATTCTTTTTCTAAAGCTGTTAGATCTTTAATGTTAGTATTTAATTTTATTTTTCCGCCATTTTTTTTGATTAATTTAGCCAATCTTGCCACTATCGTTTCAAATCCACCGTTGATATATCCCAACACTTCTTCCCCTTTTTCGTTAGTCGAATTGCCTCGGGTATGGATTCTGGCCCACAGCCACGCCATCGACACCTTTCTGTAATAATTATGAAATTTTCCTTTTAAAAGCGGCTGCCACACTACTTCATAAGCTCTTTTTCCTACCATCTTTTTCATCCACTTGTCTGCCGTAATCGCTTCATACTTTTTCCAATTTTTATCAAATTTTAGCCACAAAGCCACCGCTCCCATTCTCAGTTTATCTATCAAACCCAACGGCTTAAATTTAAGCAAATCTTTTGCCGTTACAAATGGATAAATTTTTTTGTCCCAATATAGTCCCACCAAACTTTTATGCCAGCCGATATTTTTTTCCAATCCAATTTCTTTAACTAGCCCGATTAAATCACTATCAGTCTTAAAAAAATGATGATAAACCTGTTCTAAGTTGGTTTTTCCCATTTTAAATCCCGATACCAATCCTCCCAACTGTTTCTCTTTTTCCCATACTGTGACTTGATTCCCCTTTTTTGCCAAAAAATATGCCAGCGCCAACCCCCCTATTCCTCCACCCACAATTGCTATTTTTTTCCCTTTTCTATTCATTTATTCTTATGGTATCATAGAAACAGTCGCTGTTACCGTGACTTTGATGGTAGCAGTTTTATTATTTTTTCTAACAATCAATTTAGCATCTACGATCTAAAATCTACGATCTACAATCTAATAATATGGCCGAACAAATTAAATTAACCAAAAACCGCGATGTACCGATGGAAAAAGTCCGCAATATTGGTATTATCGCCCATATTGACGGCGGTAAAACCACCACCACTGAACGTCTCTTATTTTATACCGGCAATATTCACAAAATTGGTTCCGTTGATGACGGCACTACCACTACCGACTCTATGGTCCAAGAGAGGGAACGGGGTATTACTATTCAATCCGCCTGTGTCACTACTTTTTGGAAAGATTTCCGTCTTAATGTTATCGATACTCCCGGCCACGTTGATTTTACTGCCGAAGTTGAACGCTCACTTCGTGTCCTTGATGGCGCTATCATGATTTTTGACGGCAACGCCGGTGTCCAGGCTCAGTCTGAAACTGTTTGGCGCCAAGCTGATAAATACGGCGTCCCCCGGATTGCTTTTGTCAATAAAATGGACAAAATCGGCGCTTCATTCGAAAACACTCTCAAAAGTATTCACGACAAACTCCGCGCCCCCGTGGTACCGGTGGTTATTCCCATCGGTCAGGAACACGATTTTATCGGTGTTATCGATCTTATGAATCAAAAAATGATTGTTTATGACAAAGATGAGCAGGGAATGGAATTTACCACCAAAGATGTTACTAATGATTACAAAGATGCCGTGGCTGTTGCCCGGGCCAAAATGGTGGAACAAATTGCCGGCGAAGATGAGTCTCTCATGGAAAAATTTCTCAACGACGAAGAAATTTCTGTGCCAGAACTAAAAGCCGCTCTCCGAAAAGCCACCATCAACCGCCGTCTTTTCCCTATTTACTGCGGAGCTGCTTGGCGCAACAAAGGTATTCATCCTATTCTTGACGGTATTATTGACTATCTCCCATCACCGCTGGATTTGCCTCCAGTAGAAGGTTTTAATCCCGAAAATAATGAAGTTCTTGTCCGCCATCCGGTCAAAACCGATCCTCTTTCGGCTCTTTTGTTTAAAGTTCAAAGTGATCCTCATGTCGGCACTTTATCTTATGTTAGAGTTTATTCTGGAGTCCTCAAAGCTGGGTCTGAGGTCTACAACACTACCAAAGGCAGAAGTGAGCGTATTGGTCGGTTGCTTTTGATGCATGCTGACAAACGTGAAGGTATTGAAGAAGGTTTTGCTGGTGAAATCGTGGCTTGTATCGGTCTAAAAGAATCTACTACCGGTGACACTCTCTGTGATGCCAACAATATCATTTCTTTGTCACCAATTCAATTTTCTGAACCAGTTATATCTCTTTCGGTCGAACCAATGACAGCTGACGATCAGGAAAAAATGGGCACAGCTCTCAATCGCCTGGCAATTGAAGATCCGACTTTCAAAGTTAGTTATAACCATGAAACCGGTCAAACCATTATCGGTGGTATGGGCGAGCTTTACTTAGAAATAGTTGTTGACCGTCTCAAACGTGAATTCGGTGTCGGCGTCAAAACCGGTGCTCCTCAGGTGGCTTATAGGGAAACCATTTCCGCCAATGCCGACGGTGAGGGAAAATATATTCATCAGTCCGGCGGTCATGGTCAATACGGTCATTGCAAAATCAAAGTCGAACCTAAAAATCGCGGCGAAGGTTATGAATTTGTCAACGCTGTCAAAGGCGGTGCTATTCCCGCTAACTTTATTCCTGCTATTGAAAAGGGTGTCAAAGAAACTCTTCAAAAAGGTATTATTGCCGGCTACCCCTGCACCGATATCAAAGTCACTGTTTATGACGGCACTTACCACGAAGTTGACTCTTCCGAAATGGCTTTCAAGTTAGCCGGATCCTACGCTATCAAAGATGCTTTTACTGCCGCCAAACCTTTGGTTTTGGAGCCAATTATGAAGTTTGAGGTTAACACTCCTTCAGAATTTTTAGGTTCAGTTATCGGCGATTTGTCCTCCCGCCGAGGTCAGATTAATGGCACTAGCGAATCTGGTAACTTTACTACTATCAATGCTTCGGTTCCTCTTGAAGCTGTCCGTGGCTACGCTACCGTTATTAGAAGTTTGACTCAAGGTCGAGGGTCATTTTATATGGAACCCAGTCATTATGACCCTGTTCCCCGCGATATTCAGGAACAATTGACCACCAAAATGAACCCCGGTTCAAAGTAAAAACATAAATATTGCAAAGCTAACAACTAGCTGATACAATTCTAAGACGTTTTATCTTAAAATATTATTAATTAGAAATTAGTCTTAAACAAGACAATAAATTAAAAAAAGGAGAAAAAATGGCAGACACTTTTCAAAGGACCAAGCCGCACGTTAACGTTGGTACTATCGGTCACGTCGATCATGGTAAAACCACTTTAACCGCTGCTATTTCCAAAATTCAAGGAAGTGCCAAATCATACGCTGATATCGCCAAGGGCGGTACTGTGCGTGATGCTTCCAAAATTGTTACTATTGCTATCTCTCACATCGAGTACGAAACCGACAAGAGACATTATGCTCACATCGATTGTCCCGGCCACGCTGATTATGTCAAAAACATGATTACCGGTGCTGCTCAAATGGACGGTGCTATTTTGGTGGTCTCTGCACCCGATGGTCCCATGCCTCAAACTCGGGAACACGTTTTGTTAGCCAAACAGGTTAATGTTCCCAAGTTAGTCGTCTATCTCAATAAAGTCGATTTAGTTGAAGATCCTGAGTTTTTAGACCTGGTCGAAATGGAAATCCGTGATTTGTTAACCAAATACGGTTATCCCGGTGATGAAGTCCCGATTATTCGCGGTTCTGCTCTCAAAGCTCTCAACGGCGAAGCCGATGGCGTTGAATCTATCAAAAAATTAATGGAAGCTCTTGATACCTACATTCCTGAGCCTGTCCGCGAACTCGACAAACCATTTTTAATGGAAATTGAGGATGTTTTCTCCATCAAAGGTCGTGGCACTGTCGCTACTGGTAGAATCAACCGCGGTATTGTCAAGGTTAACGATGAAGTTGAAATCGTCGGTCTTCGTGATACCCGCAAAGCTGTTGTTACCGGAGTCGAAATGTTCCACAAACAGCTCGATCAAGGTCAAGCTGGCGACAACGTCGGTATCTTGTTGCGCGGTGTTGAAAAAGACGATATCGAAAGAGGTCAGGTTTTAGCCAAACCAGGCACCATTACTCCTCATACCGAATTCGAAGCTGAAGTTCTTTTACTCAAAAAGGAAGAGGGTGGTCGTCATACACCTATCTTTACCGGTTACCGACCACAAGTCTTTGTCGGCACTACCGATGTTACCGGTGATATTAGTTTAGCCGAAGGCACAGAAATGATTATGCCTGGTGACAACGCCAAAGTTACCGTTAAGTTAATCAAACCTATCGCTATGGAAGATGGTCAAAGATTTGCTATCCGCGAAGGTGGTTTAACTGTTGGTGCCGGCGCTATTACCAAGATCATTAAATAATAAATATGTCCAAAGGTAACCGTATCCGCATCAGATTGAAGTCGTTTGATCATCGTATTATCGATGAGGCGGCTCTCAAGATAGTTGAGGCTGCGGTTACCGCTGGAGCCAAAGTTGAAGGTCCAATTCCTTTACCCACCGAACACAAGACCATTACTGTTTTAACCAGTCCTCATACTGACAAGGATGCTCGTGAGCATTTTGAACTCAGAACTCACAAGCGTCTGATTGATATTTCTAATACCAGTCTTCGCACTGTTGATAGTCTTCAGCATTTGGATTTGCCCTCAGGAGTGGAAGTAGAAGTTAAGATGTAACTATGATTTCAGGATTTTTAGTCAAAAAAGGTCATATGACCAGCGTTTATAGCCAAGACGGTCGTCGGGTTGCCGTGACTAAATGTTTGGCTCTGCCGCTTAAAGTAACTCAAATAAAAACCGTCGAAAAAGACGGTTATCAATCTGTTCAAGTTGCCTATGGTTCCAAAAAACATCTTGACAAAGCTACTGGATCAAAAATATCCAAACTTAAATTGGACATTAAGCCCCGCTCTTTTAAAGAGTTCAAATTAGTTTCCGATCAAATCCCTGAAATCGGCGCTGATATCACTTTTGAATCAGTTTTTAATCAGGGAGATATTGTTGACATTACCGGCATTTCCAGAGGTCGTGGTTTTGCCGGTGTTGTCAAACGACATGGTTTCAAAAAACAGCCCATATTAGGTTCTTCTGACCGCGTCCGCCGTCCTGGATCTATCGGCGCTCAAACTCCCGGCAAAGTTGTTAAAGGCAAAAAAATGCCCGGACATATGGGAGTTGAAACTATTACTATTCCCAATCTAGAAATTTTCTCCATCAACCCTGACACCAAAGAAGTTTTGATTAAAGGTTCAGTTCCCGGAAGTTTTAATTCTTGGATAACCGTCAAAAAAACTAATTAACCTATGAAATCTCAACTTTATAATCTCAAATCAGAAAAAATCGGCGAAATCGCTTTACCCAAAAGTGTTTTTGAAGTCAAAGTTTCCGATACTCTTATTTCTCAGGCAATTAGAGTTACCCTAGCCAATCGCCGTTCTTCTTTTGCCAAAACCAAAACCCGATCTGAAGTTGCCGGCACCCGCAAAAAAGTTTGGTCCCAAAAAGGCACCGGTAATGCCCGTCACGGCAATCGCACTGCCCCTATTTTTGTTGGCGGCGGTATCGCTCTCGGACCCGATGGTCAACAAAACTATTCTCTTAAAATCGGCAAAAATATGAGAAAGAAAGCTCTTTATGCTCTTCTTTCCAAATTTGCTGCCGGCAAAAAGATATTAGTTATTGATAATTTTTCCCATCTTGATCCCAAAACCAAATCCGGAGTCAAACTTGTGGCTGGACTTAAATCCCAAGATGAAGTATTATCAAAAAGTCGTAAAATAGGGATTATTACTACCAACACTCTCACTCCTGTCAAGAGAGCTTTTGGCAATATCAAAGATATTTCTTTAATATCGCTCAAATCTCTTAATATTTACGATCTGTCAAAACAAAATTACTTGATTTTTAGCCAAAAAGCTATCAGACAATTTAAATAATCATGAATCACAATATTATTGATTTAAAACCAGTTGTTACCGAAAAGGCCCTATCTGCCCAACAAACGCAGGACAAATATGCTTTTTGGGTCAGCCCACGCGCTACCAAAGGTCAAATCGAAGTCGCTTTTAAATCAGTTTTTAATATTGCTCCTTTATCTGTCAATACCGTTACTCTCAAAGGCAAAACCAAAATTCACTGGAAATCACGGGCTTCTATCCAAAAATCCGACAGAAAAAAAGCCATTATCTCTGTCCCTAAGGGCACCAAAATTGAATTACTTAAACTAAATACCAAATAATATGTCACACAAACCTTTATTAACCATCAAAAAGAAACACAGCGGTCGTGACTCTCGCGGTCACGTTTCTGTCCGCCACCAAGGTGGTCAGCAAAAACGTTTTCTTCGCGAAATTGAATGGAATCGTAATCGCTTTGATGTTCCAGCAAAGGTTGTTTCTATCGAATACGATCCTAACCGAACTTCAGATATCGCTCTTTTGGTTTACGAAAACGGTGCCAAGTCCTATATTTTGTCTACTGCCGGTCTCAAAGTCGGGGATACAGTTATTTCTGCCAATCAGGCTCCCATCAAAGACGGCAATTGTTTGCCTCTAAAAAACATTCCCATTGGGGTGCCTGTTCATGCCATTAGTTTTCAGGTGGGCAAGCCGGCTCAAATAGTCAAGACTGCCGGATCAGCCGCCTTTATCCAAAGTATCGATGGCACCAAAGCCACCGTCAAATTACCTTCAGGTGAAATTAGAATTTTCCATTCCGACTGTCGGGCTACTGTTGGCCAGGTCAGCAACGCCGACCATTCCAACCAAAAATTAACCAAGGCCGGACAATCCCGTCACCGCGGTGTCAGACCAGGTGTCAGAGGTGTGGCTCAAAATCCCAAATCTCATCCGCATGGAGGTGGAGAAGGCCGCAGTTCTATTGGTATGCATCCCAAAACCAAGTGGGGTCGACCCGCTTTCAAAAAGACCCGCAAACTCAAAAAAGCTTCCAACAAATTAATCGTTCAGCGGAGAAAAAAATAATAACTTTATAATTAATTATGTCCAGAAGCTCAAAAAAAGGTCCATACATCGATCAAAACATTCTTGACAAAATTGCCAAAGGTGGCAGTCAGGTAATCAAAACTTATGCCCGAATGAGTTCCATTTCTCCGGAATTTGTCGGTCGGACCTTTGATGTTCATAACGGTAAAAAATTCATTAGTGTCTATGTTACCGAAGATATGGTTGGACACAAGTTAGGTGAATTTGCTCCCACCAGGACCTTTAAAGGTCATGGCCGGGTGGTTAAAAGAGTTATTGAAAAAACCTAAAATTTTATGCCAAAAATTACTAAAAAAACTACTACCGCTCCCAAAAAGACTGTCAAAAAAACTGTCTCTGCTACCAAACCAGTCAAGCCAGTCAAAGTTCCGGCTGCCTTGCCGGTTTTTAAAACCGCCAAATATGTCAATAAAAATATCCAGATTTCACCTCGAAAATTACGTTTGTTGGTTGATGAGGTCCGCCAATTTAGTCCGGTTGAAGCTCTTAATCGGGTTAAATTTATCAATACCAAATCAGCCAGGATTATGGTCCAGGCTCTAAAAAATATTATTGCTGACGCCAAAAATAATTTTAATTTAGATACAAACTCATTAAAATTTGATACTATAAAAGCCGACGAAGCTTTAAAAATAAAACGTATGGACAAATCACACGGCTCTCGTTTTCAGCGTGGTCTGATCCAAAAACGTCATAGTCGGCTCGTCATTATTGTTAAAGGAGTCCAAAAATAATATGGGTCAAAAAGTTAATCCTATCGGTTTTAGACTCGAGGCTGTCAAGAACAGTCCTGAGTGGCAATCCAGCTGGTTTGCCAATTCCAAAAAATATTCTGTTTTTCTTCTTGAAGACAAAAAAATTCGTGACTTTTTGCAAAAGAGGATTTATTCTGCCGGTATTGTTAGTATCAAAATTGAAAGATCCGTCAAAAAACTTAAAATTACCATCATTGTTGCTCGACCGGGTTTAGTTATTGGTCGTGGCGGCAAGGAATTGGAAGCTCTCAAAAAGGAAATTCAAAAACTTCTTAACAAAAATGCTGGCAAACAGTCAGTTGAAATCCAAGTCGAAGAGTTTAAACATGCTGACCTTTCTGCCAAATTAGTTGCCGAAAAAATTGCTTATCAGCTTACCAAAAGAATGCCTTACCGTCGGGTGGTTTTATCCGCCATTGAAAAATCAATCTCTTCCGGCGCCAAAGGTGTCAAAGTTGTTTTATCCGGTCGTATCAATGGTGCCGAAATCGGTCGCCGGGAAAAATTTTCCGAAGGCAAAATTCCTTTAAGCACCATCAGATCAAAAATTGATTATTACGAATGTCCGTCGCTTACGCGTTCCGGATATATCGGAGTTAAAGTTTATTTATGTTTAATTTAATTTTTTCAATAAACTTTACAAACTTTATAACTTTATAAACCACTTATGTTACAACCAAGCCGAACCAAATACCGAAAACAGTTTCGCGGCAAAATGCGGGGTAATGCCAAGGGTAATTTAGTTGCCTTTGGAGAATACGGTCTCAAAAGTATGGAATGCGGTTGGCTAACTGCCAACCAAATCGAAGCCGCCCGACGGGCTATTTCCAACGCCACCAAAAGAAGCGGTCGGACTTGGATTAGAGTTTTTCCTGACAAGCCTTTTACCCAAAAAGGCACCGGCACCATGGGTGCTGGCAAAGGCGAAGTTAAGGGCTATGTTGCCGTTGTTAAACCCGGTCGGATCATGTTTGAAATTTCCGGTATTAGTCCAGAAGACTCTCAAAAAGTTCTCAAACTTGCCGCCGCCAAGTTACCAGTTGTCTGCAAAATCGTTACCAAAAAATAGGAGTGGAATTTATGAAAAAAACTGATAAAATTGCCTACAGACAAAAGAGTTCAGCAGAGCTTAAAAAAAGCCTAATTGACCTCAAAAAAAGTCTCATTGAGTCGAAATCAAAGTTGGCTACTGGCAACCAGTCCGATACTTCTGTTTTCAAAAAGACCAAAAAACAAATTGCTCTAATTTTAACCCTTTTGGGAGAAACCAAAAATGAAACAAAAAATTAAAAATACCGGCAAAACTTTTATCGGCAATGTTGTCTCCGACAAGATGTCCAATACTATTGTCGTTTCTCTTGAATATACCCGCCGGCATCCTATGTACAAAAAAATTATTCGCAAACACAAAAATATTTATGCCGACAACAATCTTTCTGCCAAAATCGGCGATATTGTCAAAGTCCGCGAAACCAAACCCTTAAGTAAATTAAAAAGATTTACCACTATAGAAATTATCAAAAAATCTATCTAATTATTATGGTTCAACTCAGAAGTATCATCAAACCGGCTGACAACTGCGGCGCCAAAAGAGTCCAAGTTGTTCATGTCTACAAAGGTCATTTTCACAAAAAAGCCACTATTGGTGATATTGTTTTGGCTGTTGTCAAAGACGCCATCCCCAACGGCATGGTCAAGAAGAAAGAAAAAGTCAAAATGGTTATTGTCCGCACCAAAAAAGAATTTGGCCGCGAAGACGGTTCCTATATCCGTTTCAGTGACAATGCCGGAGTTGTTATCGATTCCCAAAACAATCCTCGCGGCACCCGTATTTTTGGTCCAATTGCTCGCGAAATCAAAGATTTAGGTTTTAATAAAATAGCTTCTATGGCTCAGGAGGTTTACTAATATGAAAATACTAAAAGGTGACAAAGTAAAAATTCTTATCGGCAAAGACAAGGGTCGCGAAGGCTTGGTTATCAAAAGCTTTCCCAAAAAATCCAGTCTGGTAGTCAAAGACCTTAATATTTTCAAAAAACATGTCAAGCCGACCCAAGGCAAACCCGGCAGTATTGTCGAAAAAGAACGCCCAATCTATATCTCAAAAGTAGCTCTTATTTGTCCTGAATGCAAAAAGACCACCAGAGTCGGCTACAAAATCGACAAATCCGGCGAAAAATATCGCATTTGCAAAAAGTGCAATTCAATTATTGTTGGCACCGCCAAAGGCATTTCCGCCCCCGCCAAAAAGAAATAATTATGCTAAAAGATACCATCAATACTACTATCAAACAAAATTTAATTGACAAAATCGGCAAAAAGAGAAATATATTTTCTCTGCCTCATTTGTCAAAAGTTGTCATCAACTACCGTGTCGGCGAAGCCCGCGAAAGTCAGGAATCTCTTGCTTCTGCCACCGAAGAAATTATTGCTATCACCGGTCAAAAACCCCAGCTATGCAAGGCCAAAAAAGCTGTTTCTGCCTTTAAACTCCGCCAAAATGATCCCTTAGCTCTCAAAGTTACTCTTCGGGGGGCAAGGATGTATGATTTTGTCGAAAAATTATTCAATCTGATTTTACCCCGTCTGCGCGATTTTAAAGGTATGAGCGCCACCGCTTTTGACAGCGTCGGCAATTACAATTTGACTATCAAAGATCAAACCTTGTTTCCTGAAATCAATCTTGATAAAGTCAACAAAATCCGCTCAGTTCAAATAACTCTAAATATCAAAGCCGCTTCCAAAGATGAGGCAAAAATGTTATTATCAGCTCTGGGTTTTCCTTTCGAAAAATCCGCGGATTCTGATTCGCAAAAATAATTATGGCTACAACTGCAAAAATAGTTAGAGAAACAAAAAAATTAAAGTACCGCGTTCGGTACCACAATCGTTGTTCAATTTGTGGTCGCCCCCGCGGTTATATTCGTTTATTTGGTATTTGCCGTCTCTGCTTCCGCAAGTTGGCTCATCAGGGCATGCTTCCTGGTGTTAAAAAATCCAGTTGGTAAAAATATGTTGCAATCAACTTCAATTGATTTCTTAATTAGAATAAAAAATGCTGTTAAAGCCGGCAAAAAAAATATGACTGCTCCGGCTTCAAATTTTTGCGTCAATATTGCCGATCTCCTAAAAAGATATGGTTTTGTTACCAGCTATTCTCTTACTGATGACGCTAAACGCCGCATTTCTTTGGAATTAAGTTATGCCGGTAATCAACCCAAAATAACCGATGTTAAAATTATTTCCAAACCCGGTTGTCGGGTCTACGAAAAAGTTTCGTCCTTGCCTTGGGGTAAAACACCTAATTCTCTTATTATTATTTCTACTTCCGCTGGGGTTATGTCCCAAAAGGAAGCTAAAACTAAAAAACTTGGCGGAGAAATCATCGCCGAAGTCTATTAATTAAACCATTATTATGTCCCGCATCGGCAAACAACCAATTTCTATTCCCGCCGGAGTCACCGCCACTGTCGAAAACAACACCGTCACTATTGCCGGGCCAAAAGGAAATCTTTCATTGGTCTTGCCTTTCAAAATCAAAGTCGAAGTTAAAGATATTCAATTGACCGTCAGTCGTTTGTCCGAAGACAAAAAAACCAAAGCTTGTCATGGCGCCACCAGATCCCATCTCAATAATATGGTTGACGGGGTTCAAAATCATTGGCAAAAAGAGCTGGAAATCCGCGGCACTGGTTACAAAGCCTCTCTTAACGGTAACAAACTCAAACTTAACGTTGGTTTCATCCATCCGGTCGAAATCACTGCTCCCGAAGGTATTACCTTCCAGGTTCAGGAAGAAACTAAAATTACTGTTTCCGGACCCAACAGAATGGTGGTCGGTCAAATCGCCAGCAATATCCGCAAAATCAGACCACCCGAACCATACAAAGGCAAGGGTATTCGTTACTTAAATGAATTTATAAAGTTAAAAGCCGGCAAGAAAGCCAAAGCTTAACTATGATCGAACAAAATAAAAAAATTAGAAGATTAAATCGGGTCAGAAGTAAGGTTGCCAAAAACTTTGGTATTCCTCGGTTGTCGGTTTTCCGCAGCAACCAGCATATCTGGGCTCAGATAATTGACGACAAACACGGCAAAACTCTTGTATCAGCTTCTACCAAAACCGTCAAAAGTCTCAAAGGCACCAAGTCTGAAAAGGCTGCTGCTGTCGGTCAATCTTTGGCCAAATCAGCTCTCGACAAAAAAATTACTCAAGTTAGATTTGATCGGGGTAGCTACCGTTATCACGGTCGGGTTAAAGCCCTTGCCGACGGTGCTCGATCAGGAGGTTTGAAGTTTTAATATGATTCCAAATAACCATAAACCAAATCAAAAAAATGACCGGTTTGAAAAACCAGTTAGCGAATTCACCGATAAAGTAGTTCAAATCAAACGTGTCTCCAAAAAAACTAAAGGCGGCAATCAAATTCATTTTACTGCCTTAGTTGTCTCCGGTGACAAAAAATCACGGGTTGGCGTTGGATTGGGCAAAGCCAAAAGTGTTGCTGATGCTATCCAAAAAGGTATCAAAAAAGCTCAAAAATCTTTAATTACCATTCCCATTATTGACGGCACTATTTCCGGATCAATCAAATTAAAATTCAAAGGAGCTGTAGTTATGCTTCGCCCCGGTAAAACCGGAAGCGGTATTATTGCCGGTGGTCCCGTCCGATCAGTAGTCGAAGCTGCCGGTATCAAAGATATTGCCAGCAAAATCATCGGTTCCAAAAACAAATCGATTAATGTTTGGGCTACCTTAAAAGCTCTTAGTTCTCTCCAAAAATAATATGGAAATACTATCTCAATTAACCAAAATTACTGCCAAACCCGCCCGTCGTCGTGGACGCGGCATTGGTTCTGGACTTGGTGGACACACCGTTGGCCGCGGCGCCAAAGGGGACAAAGCCAGAGGTAAAACCAAACTAACCTTTGATGGCACCAAGATCAAAAAATCATGGCTAAAAAGATTGCCTTTTATGCGTGGTAAACACCGACTCAGCAACCGCAAAAATGTTGTTATCTTTAACTTAACCCAAATTGATAAGTGGTTCAAAAAAGACGATTTAGTCGATCTTAATTCTCTCACCAAAAAGACCAAAATCTCTTTTAAAAATCTCAACGCCTCCGTCAAAATTCTTTCTGCCGGCGATATTACCAAGCCTCTAAAATTTAAAGGAGTCTCTGTTTCTCAATCTGCTTCCAAAAAAATTATTGCTGCGGGTGGTAATATAGAGTAATGAATCGGTATACCAAAACCCTATCACTTTATATTGAAGGCCTAAAAACCCCAATTTTACGTAAAAAACTGCTTTATACTCTCGGAATTTTAATTGCCTTTAGATTTATTGCCCATATTCCTGTTCCTGGCGTCAATGTTGCCATGCTACGCCAGTTTTTTAACCAAAATCAACTTTTATCGCTTTTGGATATTTTCTCTGGTGGCACCTTAGCTAATTTTTCTATTACTGCTCTTGGTCTTAGTCCTTACATCAGCGCTTCTGTTATGATCCAGCTTTTGGCTTTAGTTATTCCTCAGCTTGCCGAACTTCAAAAAGAAGGTGAGTATGGTCAATCGAAAATAAATCTTTATACCCGCATTGCTACCATCCCTTTTGCTATTATCAACAGCTTGGGTATGTATGCTATTCTCCGGTCTCAAAATATAATCACCACCTTCAACCTGTTAACTACTATTGCCGTTGTTGTCAGCATGTTGGCAGGCACTATGATTATGATTTTTTTTGGCGAGCTTATTAATCTCTATGGAGTTGGCAACGGTATATCCATGTTGATTTTTGCCGGTATTATTTCCCGTCTGCCTATATCTTTGGTTCAAACCTTTTCTGTTACCGATCTTTCCAACCCTCAAACCGGACTTAATTTAGCTATTTTTACCGGCATGGCGCTGGTTATGGTGGCTGCTATTGTTTTTGTTGAGGAAGCTATTCTCAAAGTCCCCATCAATTATGCCAAAAGAGGTCAATCAACTTATTTGCCCATCAAAGTCAACAGCGCTGGAGTTATGCCCATTATTTTTGCTATGTCGTTGGCAACAGTTCCTTCTATGTTGGGTCAGTTTTTATCCAAAGTCAAAAATCCCTCCATTGCCGGATTTGCTGTTGGTATGTCAAATTTTTTCAAAACTGACGGCTACTTTTATATGATATTTTATTTCCTTTTGGTTATCGGCTTTACCTTTTTTTATACTTCAGTTGTTTTTAAACCAAAAGATATTGCTGAGGAACTGCGAAAATCAGGCGGATTTATCCCCGGTATTCGTCCCGGTCAATCGACCGAGAAACGGCTTCAATACCTCATCAACCGGGTTTTGCTCATCGGAGCTGTCTTTTTGGGTGTTATTGCCGTCACCCCGTCAATTATCCAAAAAATGACTAATATCACCACCTTAACCATCGGCGGCACCAGTATTCTGATCGTTGTTTCTGTTATTTTGGAGCTAACCAGAAAAATTGAAAACGTTGTTCAAACCTACAATTACGATAAACTTACTTATTAATTAAAGTTAAATCCTAAAACATGTCATTAAACTTATTTATCATCGGCCCGTCAGGTTGTGGCAAATCAACTCAAGCCAAACTCATTGCCGACAAATATCATCTCACTCATTTATCTATGGGTCAGCTACTTCGTGATGAAATGGCCGCCGCTACTCCTGAAGGTCTTAAAGCCAAATCTTATGTCGATGGTGGCAATTTAGTCCCCGAAGAATTGTCTTTTCGTGTTTTAACCAAATCTTTGGACAAAATTAACAACCAAAATTTTATTATCGACGGTTTTCCTCGGACTCTTGGACAAGGAAAATTTATCGAAAATTATTTAGCTCAAAAAAGTGAACCTTTGGATTTAATTATTCATCTTGACGTTACTTTCGAAGAAATCAGCGCCCGCCGCGCCAAAATGGGAGTTGAATTTCAAGACAAAAATCGCACCGATTCTACTCCCGCAGCTATTGCTGCCCGCCAAAAATTTTATGATGACAATAACGGTTTAATTATGGATTATTTTTCACCCAAAAATTTGCTTTTTAGAGTCGATGGCAACCGTCCTATCGAACCTATTTTTATCGATATTGATCAAAAAATTAATAGTTTAACTCAAGCATAAATTTGATGAAAGAACCAACCGTCAAAGGTCAAGTCACCGAAGTTCTCCCCAACTCCCTGTATCGGGTAAAATTGGAAAATGGTGAGGAAATTATTGCTCATTTAGCTGGTAAACTTCGCATAAACCGCATCAGAGTCATTGCCGGCGATTCTGTTTCGCTGGTTCTTAGCCCCGACGGTCATATGGGGCGGATTGTTTATCGAATTTAATTTTAATTTACTCTTTGATATTATGCCGATTTTAGGTTACAATATCCAAGTCTCTTTTTATGAAAGTAAAATCTAGCATCAAACGCCGTTGCCGAAATTGCAAAGTGGTTATCCGCCGCGGTGTTCGACGTGTTATATGTTCTACCAAAAAACATACCCAAAAACAGGGTTAATTTGTATATGAGAATCCTTGGTGTTGAAATTCCCGATCACGAGCGAGCCGAAATCGGTTTAACCCGCTTTTATGGTATTGGTCGAACTAATGTCAAAAAATTGGCTCAAATGTCAAAAATCGATCTAAATACCAGAGTCAAAGATTTATCCCGCGACGATGTTGCTTCTCTGATGAAATCTCTGGAATCTTTCAAAATTGAAGGTGATCTCAAAAAAGAAATCAGAGAAAATATTGACCGTCTCAAAGCTATCAAATCTTATCGCGGTATTCGCCACATTGTTAATCTTCCCGCCCGGGGTCAAAGAACCAAAACCAATGCCCGCACCCGAAAAGGCAAAAAGAAAACTGTCGGTTCTCTTACCAAGGAAGCTTGGGCAAAAATTGAAACTCAGCAAAAAGCTGCTTCTACCAGTTCAAATAAATAAATATGGCAGAAACCAATCAATCAACTCCAAAAACTATCACCAACAAAAAGAAAACTTACAAAAGTTTTGCCGAAGGTCGGCTTTATGTCCAATCTACTTTTAACAACACCATCGTCAGTGTAACCGACCCCAAAGGCAAGGTTTTAACCTGGTCTTCTGCCGGCAACTGCGGTTTTAAAGGCTCCCGCAAGTCAACTCCGTTTGCTGCTACCACCGCCATCGAAAAAGCCCTGGAAGAAGCCAAAAAACACGGTATCAAAAAATTAGAAGTTTATCTAAAAGGTCCCGGTGTGGGTCACGATGCTGCTCTTCGCTATCTTCGCACCAAAAGGGATTTTGATGTCGACAAGATTGCCGACATTACCCCCATTCCTCACAATGGACCTCGTCCGCCCAAACAGCGACGGGCTTAAAAATTAATAACTCAAATTTATGTCAAGAATTACTTTAGATGCCAAATGTCGACTTTGCCGGGCAGCTGGTGACAAGCTCTATCTTAAGGGCGCCCGTTGTTTTTCCGCCAAATGTCCTATCGAAAAAAGAGGCGCTGTCAAACCCGGAATGCATGGCGCCAAATCATCCAGCAAACCCACCGATTACGGCATCCAGCTAAAGGCCAAGCAAAAAGCTAAACGGATTTATGGCGTTCAGGAAGTTCAATTCAAAAATTATTATCTTAAAGCCAAGAAACTCAGGGGTTTAGTTGGTGACAACTTGCTCAATCTGTTAGAAAATCGTCTCGATAATGTGTTGTATCTGTCCGGTCTTAGCTTATCCCGCTCTTCAGCCAAGCAAATCGTCGGTCATGGTCATGCCCTGGTTAACAACCAAATTATGAATATTCCATCATATCAGGTAAAAGTTGGTGATATTATTTCCCTTGACAAAAAAGTTATTGATAAGATCGGCACTCTTCCAGCTGATGAATCCGATTTCAAAACCAAGTCTTGGCTCGACCTCAACAAAAAAGATTTTACTGTCAAAGTTATTTCCGAACCTCTCAAAGAAGAGATTGGCAATGACATCGACATCAATTTAATAATTGAATATTATTCAAGATAAAAAGGAGAATTCCATGATTGAAACTAATAAGTTCAATATCAAAACCATCAAATCTACCGAAAAATACGGTAAGTTTGAACTTAGCCCATTGGTTGGCGGTTTTGGTCACACTCTCGGCAACAGTTTGCGCCGGGTGTTGTTGATTACCATTCCCGGTGCAGCCATCACCCGAATCCGGGTTGACGGTGCCACCCACCTTTTTACCACTCTCCCTGGTGTCAAAGAAGATTTGGTTGAAATTTCCCTAAACCTCAAAAAGATTAAGTTTAATTATGCCAAGGAAGAACCTATTGTTCTTAAACTCGACAAAAAAGGTCCGGGCGTTGTTACTGCCGGCGATATCACCGATAACGATCTTTGCCGCGTTGCCAACCCTGATCAGGTTATTGCCACCCTATCTGATGCCAAATCCAGTCTAAAAATCGAAATGACCGTCGAAAGGGGAGTTGGTTATACTATGGCCAAAGAGCAAAAAACCGATATTATTGGTGAAATTATCCTTGACGCCGCCTTTACCCCCATTCTCAAAAGCAACTATACCGTCGAACCTACCCGCTTGGGTAAAAAGTCTAATTATGACAAATTAACTATGGAAATTTGGACTGATGGTTCTGTTGATGCTTTGTATGCCCTAAAGATGGCCGCCAAAGACCTTATCAACGCTTTTGGGCAAATTGCCGACCCTAAAGATTTTGAAGAAGAAATTATTACCATCAATACTTCTCTTTCACCTCAAGGAAGCGATATTTCGGTTGAAGAAATTGAATTGCCGCTTCGGGTCACCAATGCTCTCAAAAAAGCCGGTTACAGCACTATCGATACCTTAGTTAAATCTGGCCGCTCCGAAGTTAGCAAGGCCAAAAATGTCGGTGAAAAATCGCTCAAAATTATTGATTCCTGGCTAAAAGAAAGGGGCTTTACTTGGAAATAATTTAAACTTTTTGTTAATATGAAACACCGTAATTTTGGTAAAAAACTAGGTAGAAACCACCACGAACGTCAGGCTTTGTTCCGGTCTTTGACCCGGTCTATGTTTATTCATGGGTCTATCAAAACCACCGAAGCCAAGGCCAAATCAATCATTCCTACCATCGAATCGCTGTCCAATACTATTATCACCAAACCCGAACTGATTGCCAAAAGAGAATTGTTCCGCCATCTTCAGGACAGAAATTGGGTCAACAATGTTTGTCAAACCTTCAAACAGGTTTTTGATGGCCAAACCAAAAATTTTACCCAAATCAGCCGGGTTAGTCGGAGATATGGTGATGATGCTCTCATTGTTAAGCTTAGTTTTGTTAAACCCGTTAAATTCGCCGTCAAGCCTGAAAAAGAAGTCGTCAACAAAGATAAAAAAGACACCAAAAAACCGGCCGTAACCAAGGCTAAACCATCAAAGAAAGTTAAACAGGAGACTAAATCATGAAAACCAGTGTTCTAAAAGGCAATCAAGTCAATAGAAATTGGCATCTGATTGACTTGTCAAACCAAACCTTAGGTCGAATCTGCACCCAGATTGCTTCTATTCTTATGGGCAAAGACAAAACCACTTTTTCCTATCACCGTGATGACGGTGATTATGTCGTGGCTATCAATGCCGCCGACATTAGAGTTACCGGCTCCAAACTAAAAGATAAAATTTATCGCCGGCACACTCATTGGCCGGGTGGTCTTAAAGAATTAACTCTTAACGAGATGCTCAAAAAAGATCCCCGTCTGGTCATCAAAAGCGGCGTCTATGGTATGCTGCCAAAAAATAAATTACGCGATCGCAGAATGACCCGTTTAAAAATTTTTACCGACAGCAATCATCCTTACGCTGACAAATTAACTAAATAATATGGCAAAAAAAACTTCCAAAACCAATTATACTCGATCTATCGGTCGCCGCAAAAGTGCTGTCGCTACCGTCAAAATTTTTTCCGGCAAAGGTGATTGTTTAGTCAACGGTATTCAACTTAGCAAGTATTTTCCCACCAAAACCGAAAAAATAATTTACGATAAACCTTTTGAAATCACCAAAACCGCTGGTAAATATCATTTTTCTGCCACCATTATCGGTGGGGGCAAAACCGGACAGGTGCAGGCTCTCAGCTTGGCCATTGCCAGATCCTTAATCAAAATTGACGAATCATTCAAACCGGTTCTTAGAGCCGGTGGCCTTCTGACAGTTGATTCCCGTGTTAAGGAACGTCGTATGGTTGGTACCGGTGGCAAAGCCCGACGTCAAAAACAATCCCCCAAGCGCTAAATCGCTGCTGTTTTTGTTTATAATATCCTATGACTTTTATTCAATCTCTCATTTTGGGATTAACCCAGGCAGTTAGCGAATTTTTACCTATTTCTTCCGACGGTCATCTTAATCTAGTCCAGCATTTTTTTCGCCTGACTCCTTCTTTAGCCCTTGATGTTTTTCTTCATGCTGCCACTTTTTTATCAGTTTTATTTTATTTCCGTCATCAAACTAAATATTTTTTTGATCATCTCAAATATATTATTGTTGGTTCTATTCCTGCCGCTATCACTGGTCTGTTTTTCAAAGATCAGTTAGAAAGTTTATTTGCCAACCCCAAACTACTTCCTTACTTTTTTCTTTTTACCGGGCTGATGGTTTTTTCTACCAAATTTATCAAGCCCGACAACAAAAAAATTACCTACCCCATGGCCTTTATTATTGGCATATTTCAAGCTCTTGCCATTCTTCCCGGAGTTTCTCGGTCCGGCGGCACCATTTTTTCTGCCCTTCTTTTAGGACTGTCTCCTGCCGCCGCCTTTAATTTTTCTTTTGGTTTATTTATTCCGGTTTCTATTGGCGCCATTCTGTTTAGCCTCAAAGATATTTTTTCTGCCAATTTAATTACCCCAATTAATCTTTTGATTTTTGTCATCACCGGTTTGGTGGGGATTTTTGTTCTCTCCTGTCTCCAAAAATTAGTCATCAAAAATAAATTTTGGATTTTTGGACTTTACGTCATTATCTTGTCTGTCTGCCTTTTTTTCTTTCTCTAACATTCACCCATTTTCCCATCCAGCCTGTTCATAATCACCTTTTTTAGGTTTCTTTGCACCATTCGGTCAACTTTTTTCGGCCGGTCGTATTCAGTCTTGGTCACAATTTCTAGTTCCAAACTATATTCATCTTTTTTGTTTATTTTTGTCATTTAGTTTTTTAATTTATATTTCTCCACTCATAAATTCTTTCCAAATCAGATATAATTGACTGGTTGCTGCTGCATCCCGCGCCACATAATCGGCAATTTTTTGAAACTCTTTTGCTTCAAACAATCTGCCGACATCATCGCCATGAACCCCTTTTTCTTTTGGATTTTCAATTCCAAAAGCCTTGCACAACATTTCTAATTTAAACCCGTGATTTTGTCTGATTTTATTTTGTAGATCAATAAACCGGTCTGATTTCCACCTGTTTACTTCAAACGGAACTTTCACCCGGTTTATTCCCGATCGGATAATTAGGTAAGGAAAATCAAAATTATCGCCGTTATAAGTCACAAATACTTCATAATCCGTCGCAATTTGCCAAAAATTAACCAACAGCTCTTTTTCGGTTTCAAAAGTTTTATAAACAAAATTTTCCTTTTCCGGTTTTAATTCTTTATTGCTTATGGCCAAAACCATTCCCTTGTCCGAGTTAGGATTAAATGCCCCAATGGCGCAAACCTGACCAAAAATTGAATACAATCCAGTCTTGGTTTTTGCCACCTCCTTATCCTCCTCATTTTTTTCCAGGTTATTTAATAAATATTCCTGCTCCACTTCATCCAAATCATCGAATTTTTTTCCCGCCGTTTCAATATCAAATACCATCGTTTTCATCATTGGTTTATATCCTGACGTTTCCTCGCTATCCACTATCTGACAGCTATCAATAATTATACTTATTACCCCTTTATATTCCTGAGTCTTTCCGTTCAACTCTATCACCTTACCCACCTCAACATTGCAGTGGGGGATATTGTTATTCCATATTTTAGCTTCAATCTTTCCCTCTTTGTTGGCCAACTCTAGCTGATAATAAGCCTCGCCTTTTGAGGTTTGTTTTACTTCACTTTGAGTTACCAAAAAATGTTCATCCCGAATTAAATCATTGGGTCCATATTTTATTGCCATCAGACCATTATAAATGATTTACCTTTGTTTAGGAAGCTTTTTTCTGATATTAAACCTATAATATTGATTTATAACAAATATTTTGCTATACTTATTCAAGTCTGTCATTGCACTTTTAAATTAAATTCAATAGAAAAGAGGGGATTTTGATGAAAAGAGCTCTTCGTTACTTCATTATGTTCAACCCTGTCAGTATGGTTCTGTTTTGTCTTCTGCCCACCGTCGAGAGTCGTCGTGGTCTGCTCCTGTTCAAACTCAAGGAGGTATTTTCCATGAAATTCGATCAGGTCAAAGAGTCCATTAAAACCCTGTTTTCTTCACCCGACCATCTCCCCACCAGAACCTTTTCTGCCACCTATTTGGGGCACAAAAAAGCCTTTGTTTCTATGTCAGAAGCTGACAAGCGGGCTTTGGAAGGCTCTGAAAAAGTAAAGACAATCATCTGTCTCACTCCTGATCGCCAGGAATTGAGATTCTCTTGTTCTGTATACGAAGACGACAGTTTTGGGATCAAGGTCAGGTTTTCTTGCTTGTCAGCAAAAAAAATGGCATTGATTTCCAACCCCGCCAACTACTGGTATTTTTCTTTCTATTGATACTCGACCGACCCGGCCGACAATTTTGATAAAACTTTATCAACCTTGCCGGCCTTTTTTCTGGTCGGGAATACAGGATTCGAACCTGCAGCCTCATGCACCCCATGCATGCGCGCTAGCCAATTGCGCCAATTCCCGTAGCCTGGTTATTTTACTTAATTTTTCCGGTTTTTACTAGCCTTCGCCTTTTATTTGGGTTTTAGTCCTTGACTTCACCCTGTTTTTCTTGTTATCACTATATTGTTAACTTAAAAACATTTTATGAAAAAGAAAAAAACAGTCAAAACTCACTCCGCCCCCAACCAGACTCAAAAAAACGAAGCCATTCGTATTGCCATGGAACAAATCACCAAAGCTTATGGTGACGGTGCCATTATGAAAATGGGCGAAAGAAAGGCTGATATGTCAATTGAGGTTATCCCCACCGGTTGTCTGCCCTTAGATATTGCCTTAGGTGTCGGCGGTTTGCCTCGTGGACGGGTTACCGAAATTTTTGGTCCTGAAGCTTCCGGCAAAACCACTGTTTGTTTGCATGTTGTCGCCGAAGCTCAAAAACTTGGCGGCACCGCCGCTTTTATCGACGTTGAGCATGCCCTTGAACCCACCCGCGCCGCTACTATTGGTGTTAACTTAGACAATCTTTTAATTTCTCAACCCGACAATGGCGAACAGGCTTTAGAAATTGTCGAGACTCTTGTCCGTTCCAATGCTGTTGACGTCATTGTTGTCGATTCTGTGGCTGCTTTGGTGCCAAAAGCCGAAATTGAGGGTGAAATGGGTGATTCTATGATGGGAGTTCAAGCCCGGCTGATGTCCCAAGCTCTCCGCAAACTTACCGGCGCTATTTCCAAATCAAAAACTGTTGTTATTTTTACCAATCAAATTCGTCAAAAAATCGGAGTCATGTTTGGCAATCCCGAAACCACTCCTGGCGGTTTAGCTCTTAAATTTTATGCTTCTGTCCGGATTGACCTCCGCAAAATCGCCAATATCAAAACCTCTTCCGGCGATGCTATTGGATCGCAACATCGGGCTCGGATTATCAAAAACAAAGTTGCTCCGCCGTTCAAAGAAGCTGAATTCGACATCATGAATTCCGAAGGCATTTCTGTTTATGGCGGCTTAGTTGATCTGGCTGTCCAATATGGTTTGGTTACCAAATCTGGCGCTTTCTTCAAAATCGGCGACCAAAATATTCAAGGTCGTGAGGGCGCCAAAAAATATTTCAAAGAAAATCCAAAAATTGCCAAAGAATATCGGGATAAAATTTGGGATCAGGTCAAGTCTGCCGCTGATACCGCTGATATCAAAACCTCTCCGGCTCAACCCAACGAAGACTAATGTTAGTTTTAACTAATATCAAGGCCAGCCGTTTTCCCAACCGGGTCAATTTGGTGTTTTCCGACGGGTCTTACTTACCGTTTTTTATTGATGACACTATTAAACTGTCTCTCAAAAAAAATCAGTCCATTACCCCCAAACTTTTAACCAAAATCACTACCACTTCTTTGACCTATTTGGGAACAGATTACTCTTTGCGCCAAATTGCCCTTTCCCCCAAAACCGAAAAAATTATTGCCGACAAACTTAAACTTTATTTTTCCCGTCTGAAACATAAATTTGCCTTGTTTTCTTCCATTCCCACCGCCAAAATAATTACCAACATTATTCTTCAGCTAAAATCAAAAAAATTTCTCAACCCAGATAATTTTATTAGTTCATTTATTACCAGAAACAAATCCAAATCTGTTTCAGAAATCAAATTTTTACTCCGCCAAAAGGGGATTAACTCTCAGGATATACCCAATCTGCCTTCTCAAAATGACATTGATGCCATCAAAACCATTCTTGCCAAAAAGAAACCAACTCGTAAACTTATGGCTGATTTTAAGCAAAAACAACGTCTTTATGCCTCACTTTTTCGCCGCGGATTTCAGATATCGGACATCAAAACTGCGATTGACGATTACCTTTCCTTAAAGTAAAATATACTGACTTAAAATTAAACTTATTAATTATTAAATTTTATTAAAACTTTTTACCCGTACACTTTTATTTATGATAATTTGTTCTATTTTCCCCTAAAATTTCTCGGGATAGTTGTGTCGTAAAAAGTAATTGGAGGTATTATGTTAGATTTTTTCTTGACCAGAGTTAAAGGTTTATTTTCTGCGCCAGAATCAGTTCCCAAAGTTTCAAAAAAGAAATCCAAACCAGATTCAAAATCACCCACCGTTTCTTCACCAGCTACTGATGATAAAAATCGGGTTGTTTTTGCTCCCGGCAAAACCACTCCCGCCAAAACTGTTTCCCCAGCTCCCAAACTGGATACATCCCAAGTTAACGCCCAAATCCAAGCTTCACTCCAAAATGCCAAAAAAATGGAAGCCGATGCCAAAGCCAAAGAAGCCGAAGTTTTTCAACGATTATCGTCTTTGGACGAAAGGGAAAGATATTTACTTCAAAAAGAAAAATCTTTGGATCAGCAAACCGCCGATCTCAGAGCCAAACTAAACAGCGTCGATGACTTATATCGCAAACAACTGGAAAAATTAGAAACTATTTCCGGTCTGGATATTGAAAAAGCCAAGCAGCTTGTCATTAGCAGCACCGAAAAAAAGATGTCTAGTTGGATTGCCAAAAAAATCGAAGAAGCTCGCGACCAAATCCGTCAAAAAGAAGAAGAAATCACTAAAGAAGTCATTGTTGACAATATTCGCCATGGCGTCACCGACTACGTTGCTGAATATACTGTTTCTACCATTTCTCTCGCCGACGAAGCCATCAAAGGTAAAATTATTGGTCGGGAAGGCCGCAATATCCGTGCTTTTGAAAAAGCCACCGGCGTCGAGCTTGAACTGGATGAAACCAACGACATCCGTATTTCCTCTTTTGATTCCACCCGCCGCGAAATTGCCCGTCTTTCTTTAGAAAAACTTATCAAAGACGGTCGGATTCAACCTTTAAAAATTGAACAAATCGTGGCTCAAACCAAAAATGATGTCGAAAAAATTCTCATCAATGAGGGCAAAAGAATTTGCCAGGAAGTCGGCGCTTTTAATCTCCCTTTAGATTTGGTTAAGGAAATTGGCAAATACAAATTCCGCTTTTCCTACGGTCAAAATCTTGCCAAACACACCATCGAAGCCACCAAAATTGCCATCGGTATTGCCCATGAGCTCAAAGCTGACGTTAACACTGTCCGGCTTGGAGCTTTGTTACATGATATTGGCAAAATCGTTGCCGATCAGGAAGGGACTCATATTGATTTGGGTATCGATTTGCTTCGAAAGTATAAAATCCCCGAAAAAGTCATCAACTGTGTGGCTGAACATCACGAAGACAAGAGTTTTTCTTCTATCGAATCAGTCATTGTCTATATTGGTGACGCCGCCTCTGGTGCCCGACCCGGCGCTCGTTATGAAGTCCACGAAGAATATCTCAAGCGAATGAAAAATATTGAAGAGGTTGCCCAGACTTTTGCCGGAGTTATTAGTGTGGCAGCCTATCAGGCCGGTCGCGAAGTCGTCGTTATTGTTGAACCTAGCCAGGTTTCTGACGCCGAAGCTGAAGTCCTTAGTCATAATATTGCCGAAAAACTCGAAGAAGAAGCCAAGTGGGCTGGTCAAATCAAGGTTACTGTTATCCGCGAGTTGCGCACCAGTAGCATTGTGGCCGCTCCCAAAATCAACAAAAATGCGGTAAAAGAAGAATAAAATTACTTGCATTTTCCGGTTAATCCGCTATTATTAAACTAATTATTTATTTAAAAAATAAAAAAATGACCAAAAAAGATCTTATTGAGGTTGTTGCCCAAAAAGCCAAACTCAGCAAAAAAGCTGCCAAACAAGCTGTTGAGACTTTCTTAAACGAAACTATGAAAGCTCTCGCCAGCGGTGAAACCGTTAAACTTTCCGGTTTTGGAACTTTCAAAACCAAAATGTTCAAAGCCAAAACCATCAAAGCTATTGGCTCCAAAGAATCCAAGAAAATTGTTGCCCGACGTATGCCTCGCTATATTCCCGGCACCAAAATCAAGAAAATGGTCAAATAATTATTCTTTTTTTTGAAGTTCAAACCCCCCTGTAAAAACAGGGGGGTTTTAAAAAAAGACCTAAAAAAGCCATTTGATAGAATAAAAAGCTCAGCGATTAATAAAGGGATAAAAACAATTTGACATTTAAAATTTAAGTTTATATTATCAATCAATTATGCCAGACATTCAAAGTAATCCTAAATCCAACATTACTGATACTAGACATACACCAACCAATCAAAATGTAGTTGAAAATAACTCCGCCCTTGATAAGGCATCTATAAAGATAAGATACCCAGCATTTTTTTGGAATCAAACACAAGAACTTATCAAAAACATTGAAAGTAAGGTAAATACAAAAGTACTAGTTTACTATATGAATCCCGATTCCTCCATTGTTAATGACGATGTTGAATACTTTTATTCTCATATTAAAGATTTGTCTTCAGATTTACCGATCACTCTTATTTTAGTCAGTAATGGTGGTAGTGGTATGGCTGCATGGAGGATCGCTAACCTGCTTAAACAATTTTGTAATCACTTAACCGTGGTAGTTGCTAGCCGTTGTGCTAGTGCCGCCACACTCTTATGCTTATCTGCGGACAAAATTTTATTTGGTCCTTCAGGATATTTAACCGCAATTGATACTTCTCTCAACCACGTCCTTAATCCAAAATCGAGCAAAGGAGATAATGCAAATGTTTCAGTTGATCAAATAAATCGAATCAAAACCATTATTAATAACGACCTTAAAAATCATCCGAGCACCAAAACTGCCTCTGAAATTCTTTTTGAGTATATCCATCCCATAGTTATTGGTGAACTTGAAAGAACCAGTAATTTAAGCAAAATGATTGCCAAAAATCTAATAGAATTAAGGAACGATCAATTAACAGAAGAAGTAAAGGATAAAATTATTGACACTCTCAACGATTCTTACCCAGCTCATGGATATCCGATTGTTCTTAAAGAGGCAAAACAAATAGGGTTGCCGGCAGAATCATTATCAAAAGATGCTAATCAAATTGTTTGGGAATTAATCAAAAGTTATTCCTTGATTACGAAAAAAGCCACTACAGATTTCACTTCAAATTTTTATCACGTTGAGGTGATTCCAGTAATCATTGAGTCTGTTGGTAAACGTACTTTTTATTCCAACTCTTTTAGTAAACAGTTTGAGCCAGCAGTTGGTTGGTCTATCAAAGATGATAAGACTTCATGGCTTTCGGCTACACCAAATCCCGAGTCTCCCGAAAAACCTAAAATCAGCCAAATAGAACTATAATTTTCAGAAAAAATCCTGATAATTTGGTAAAATTCACCCATGAGTCTATCTATTGGTATTGTCGGTCTGCCAAATGTCGGCAAGTCAACTTTGTTTAACGCCCTTTTGGGCAAACAGGTAGCTGACGCCAGCAATTATCCTTTTTGCACCATCGACCCTAATGTTGGAGTCGTCGGCGTTCCCGACGACAAACTTCCAATTTTGGCCGATATTGTCAAAACCGAAAAAATTGTCCCGGCTATCGTCGAGTTTGTCGATATTGCCGGTTTAGTTAAAGGCGCTTCTCAAGGTGAAGGTCTGGGTAATAAATTTTTAACCAATATCCGCGACTGTGATGCCATCTGCCACGTTGTCAGAGCCTTTTCCGACTCCAACATCATCAAAGAGGGTTCAGTTGACCCTCAAGGCGATTTTGAAGTCATTTGTGCCGAATTAATTATCAAAGATCTTGAAACCATTGATAAATATATTGATGTCAACAAAAACAACGCCAAAGAAAAAGTTAGCAAAAAATTTATTTTAGCCCAACGCCTAAAATCTGAATTGGAAAAAGGTATTTTAGCTGTCAATCTTGATTATGATGATGAAGACAAAATCTTGCTCAAAGAGTTTTTTTTGTTAACTGCTAAACCTTATTTTATTGTGGCTAATGTCGACGAAGATACTTATCAAAATATTAATAATTGGAAACTGAATATCAAAGATTGGCAGTCGGTCGTGCCGGTTTGTGCCAAAATCGAATTTGAGCTGTCAGAACTTTCTTCTTCGGAAAGAGTTTCTTATCTCAAAGAATTAGGCGTTAACCGTTCCGGTCTGGAGCGGGTGATTCAAAAAGCCTACGATACTCTTAATCTCCAATCTTATTACACTGCCGGCGTCAAAGAAGCCCGGGCCTGGACTATCACCAAAGGCTCTACCGCCCCCCAAGCAGCTGGAGTCATTCATACCGACTTTGAAAAGGGATTTATTATGGCCGAAACCGTTTCTTACGACGATTTTGTTAAATATCAGGGTTGGCAGGGGGCCAAAGACGCCGGTCGTCTCCGTCACGAAGGCAAAACCTATCTGATGCAGCCTGGCGATATTGTTGAGTTCAAATTCAATGTCTAACAAAATTCTGATTATTTCCGGTCCCACTGCCACCGGCAAAACCGATTTAGCCGTTAAATTAGCCCAAAAATTCAACGGCGAATTAGTCTCCACCGATTCCTGCCAGATTTACAAA
>Ga0209718_1000479_pt1 | contig 54018 bp, 28 predicted proteins | sample AD_JPNAS1_MetaG_FD_184420 | JGI IMG/M metagenome (GOLD analysis project Ga0209718, IMG submission 184420) | Active sludge microbial communities of municipal wastewater-treating anaerobic digesters from Japan - AD_JPNAS1_MetaG (SPAdes) (version 2) | ecosystem: Engineered > Bioreactor > Anaerobic...
GTTCGCGCCTGTTGAGCCGCCCAGTGACCGCCTCGCCAAGGCCCCAAGGCGCACATCATCCGAAGCACGATTCCGGTTCGGAGTCTTCCGGCGCTGCGGCCACCAGTGCGCCGTGTGCGACATAGCCGTGCCGGAGTTACTCGATATAATCAGGCTGAAACCGCAGCCCAGTAAGATAGATGACGATCCAGCAAACGGGCTAGTACTATGCGCGCTGCACAAAACAGCGTACGAAGCAGGACTCTTCAACATCGATCCAGTCACACTACACATCACCACACCTTCCGATGGGCCAGATATGGCTGCACTCAACATTACTCATACCGATCTTGATCACCTGAACGATGGGAGCGACACGCCCTAAGGAGAGGAGCAACGTGGAAAACCGGTTCTTTGAGGAACCCATTCTCAACTCCCCCTATGAGTACCCTGAGCGGCACTGGGAGCTTGATGACCAAGGGCAGCCGACGCAGAGGATCATTGAGAGCCGGCGGCCCGCATCGTACATAACGCCGATTCCCAGGCCTAAGAAGCTAAAGGGCTCACCAGATCAGTTGCAGATTGTCTTCGATGAAGGCAAGGGATTGTCTACTGAAGAACAGCAGTATGATCCCACACCCATCATAAATGCGCTTCGCCATGAAGTGGACAAGTGGCGAATGAGGCCTAACCCGGGCGACTGGCAAGTAACTCCAGAGACGACGCGCTTGCTTCAGCACTGGCGCCATCACAGGTTCAGTGACATTCGCCCGTTCTTCTGCCAGGTTGAGGCGGTTGAGACCATCATTTGGCTCACAGAGGTCGCTCCCAGAGCGGGCAAGACAGGAGAAGGATTCTCTGATCATCTCAAGCTTGCCAATGGCAACGCGAATCCGGACCTGTACCGTATTGCTCTCAAGATGGCCACTGGCGCCGGCAAGACCACGGTCATGGCCATGATCATCGCCTGGCAGACCATTAACGCCGTGCGCCACCCTACCAGCAAGCGGTTCACCCGCGGGTTTCTCGTTGTAACCCCGGGCTTGACAATCCGCGATCGGTTGCGCGTGCTTCAGCCCAACGATCCTGACAGTTACTATGAAAGCCGCGAGCTTGTTCCCATTGATATGATGGATGATCTGAAGCGGGCGAAGATCGTGATCACGAACTACCACGCGTTCAGGCTGCGCGAACGTCTTGAACTTTCCAAGGGTACCAGATCGCTGTTGGTGGGCAGGGGAGAAGCCCTCAGCACTGTAGAGAGCGAGGGCCAGATGCTTCAGCGGGTGATGCCCGAGCTGATGGGCATGAAGAACATCATGGTCATGAATGATGAGGCTCACCACTGCTATCGGGAGAAAGCCAAAGACGATGGCGAGGAAGCGCTTAAGGGCGACGACAGGCGGGAGGCTGAGAGGAACAACGAAGCTGCTCGCCTGTGGATAACCGGTCTCGAGACTGTCAACCGAAAATTGGGAATCGCGCAGGTGATCGACCTGTCCGCAACACCCTTCTTCCTCCGTGGTTCAGGATACGCGGAGGGAACGCTGTTCCCGTGGACCATGAGTGATTTCTCACTGATGGACGCGATTGAATGCGGCATTGTCAAGCTGCCCCGCGTGCCTGTTGCCGACAACGTGCCCGGCGGCGAGATGCCTCGCTTTCGGAACCTCTGGGAGCACATAAGGAAGGACATGCCCAAGAAGGGCCGGGGCAAGTCGAAGAACTTGGATCCGCTGAGCCTGCCCGTGACGCTTCAGACGGCTCTGGATGCTCTCTATGGGCATTATGCCAAGACGTTCAAGCTTTGGCAGAAAGCCGGGATCAAGGTTCCGCCGTGCTTCATCATAGTGTGCAACAACACATCCACATCCAAGCTGGTCTACGATTATGTCTCTGGCTTCTACCGAGAGAACGCGGATGGGTCGGCCACATTCCAAAACGGCCGTCTCGCCCTGTTCCGAAACTTCGACGGAGATGGAAACCCGTACCCTCGGCCCCGCACTCTCTTGATCGACAGTGAGCAACTCGAATCGGGGGAAGCGCTCGACAAGGACTTCCGCGACATAGCCGCCGACGCCATTGATCGCTTTCGGAGGGAGATCATCGAACGTACCGGCGACCCGCGGCAGGCAGAGAACCTCACAGACCAGGATCTGCTTCGCGAGGTCATGAACACCGTTGGCAAGGAAGATCGGCTTGGCGAGTCCATACGGTGTGTTGTATCGGTGTCCATGCTCACCGAGGGGTGGGACGCCAACACCGTTACGCATGTGCTTGGTGTGCGCGCGTTCGGTACTCAGCTCCTGTGTGAGCAGGTGGTAGGGCGGGCGCTCCGTCGCCAATCGTACGACCTCAATGAGGAGGGGCTTTTCTCCGTCGAGTACGCCGACGTGCTGGGCATCCCATTCGACTTCACGGCGAAACCGGTTGTGGCGCCGCCTCAGCCTCCGCGCGAAGTCATACAGGTCAGGGCCGTGCGCCCCGATCGCGACGATCTCGAGATCACGTTTCCGAGAGTGCAAGGGTATCGCGTTGAGCTTCCCGGCGAGCAGCTGACGGCCGTGTTCAGCGACGACTCCATTCTTGAGCTGACGCCTGAGCTTGTGGGCCCCTCGATTACTAGGAATGCCGGCATCATCGGTGAGGGGGTTGATCTCAGCCTTGAGCACAAGGGGGAGATGAGACAGTCTACGCTGCTGATGCACCTGACGAAGCATCTGATCGAACGCAAGTGGCGCGACCTCGATGGTGCTCCCAAGATGCACCTGTTTGGTCAGTTGAAGCGCATCGCGCGCCAATGGCTCGATACTTGCTTGGTGTGCAAGGGGGGGACCTATCCAGCACTGCTCACGTATCAGGAGCTGGCCGACATGGCGTGTGAACGCATAAACGCCGGAATAGTGCCTGCAATGGCCAGCGAGAGCTCAATCAGGGCCGTTCTCGATCCCTATAACCCCGTCGGCTCTACGATGTACGTAAACTTCACCACCTCCAAGCAGAACCGGTGGCAGACGGATCCACGCCGATGCCACGTCAACTGGGTGATATTCGATAGTGATTGGGAGGCAGAGTTCTGCCGCGTCGCCGAGAGTCATCCTCGGGTTGAGGCCTATGTGAAGAATCAGAACCTAGGCTTTGAAGTGCCGTATCGATACGGCTCCGAGACTCGGCGGTACATACCCGACTTCATCGTCCTCGTCGACGATGGGCATGGCCCTAATGATTTACTTCACCTTGTCGTCGAGATCAAGGGCTACCGGCGTGAAGACGCAAAGGACAAGAAAATCACAATGGAGACCTACTGGGTCCCAGGTGTGAACAACCTTGGTCGCTACGGGCGTTGGGCATTCGCTGAGCTAAGAGAGGTATACCGTATGGAGGCGGACTTCGAGGCCAAAGTTGAAGCCGAGTTTGGCAAGATGATTGACTCAATGATCGCTCGGGCGACCACGGAGGTGAGGTAGCATGGCGAAGAACCCATCGGGAAAGACGGTTGAAGCTTTCAAGCATGGCGAGGCGAAACGTCTGAACATACCTACAGCTGAGTACCAGTCGGTCATGGACGACCAGGACCTAAGTCCGATCCGTGTCGCCTACGAGCGCCGCAATCGCGATCTGGATCCGCAGCTAGTCTGGCGCGGCAAAGACGTCAAGGATTGGTCCGACCTGATCGTTCACGCTCCGCCCCTCTACATACAGGAGAAGGTCCATCCGAAGGTGCTGATCGACGATCTGATTCGCCATTCCGAACTCGACGAGTCAGCAGACAGCGATCAGCCCAGTCTGTTCGATGATTTCGACGGACTGCCGCACGAGAGGGCCAAGACGGAGTTCTATCAGCACAATGCCAATTGGTCCAACCGGATGATCCTCGGGGACAGCCTGCATGTGATGGCATCCCTGGCCCAGCGTGAAGGACTCCGTGGCAAGGTGCAGTGCATCTACTTCGATCCGCCCTACGGAATCAAGTTCAACTCCAACTTCCAGTGGTCCACGACGAGCAGGGATGTCAAAGACGGGAACGTAGCCCACATCACCCGCGAGCCGGAGCAGGTCAAGGCATTCCGAGATACCTGGCGCGACGGCATCCATTCGTACCTGACATATCTCCGGGATCGACTAACCGTGGCGCGCGACCTGCTCGCGGACTCAGGATCGATCTTCGTGCAGATCGGCGACGAGAACGTCCACCGCGTAAGGGCGGTGATGGATGAGGTGTTTGGAGAGGCCAACTTCGCATCGCTGATCTACTTCCTGAAGACCACAGGAAAGGGCAGTCAGTTTCTTGATGCCTCGGGAGACTACATTCTCTGGTACGCCAAGAACTCGAGTGCTTCGAAAGTGCGACCTGTCTTCCGGTTCAGGTCTGATGACACTCTAGAGCAGCAGTACAACATGGCATCAATCGACAACTGCACCTATCGTCGGCTCTCGAGCAACGAGTTGAGGAATCCGAACTCGATCCCGTCTGACCATCGTCGATTCATGCCCTCCAGTGTCTATTCGGACAGCGGTGGGCAAACAACGAGCTTTGACTATGAGCACGAACGAAGGGTGTTCCATCCGCTCAGAGGCTATTTCTGGAGGACTACTGCACAGGGGCTGGACCGGCTCAACAAGGCGGGCAGGCTATGTGTTGTAGGCAGGTACATTCGGTACAGGATGTACTCAGATGACTATCCGATAGTCAGGGTGACGAACTACTGGGACGATGTCCGCGCAGGTGGTTTCGGTGAGGCCAAAGTGTACGCAGTGCAGACAACGACCGATGTGGTCCAACGCTGCATCCTCATGACCACCGACCCTGGCGACCTCGTCCTTGATCCAACCTGCGGCTCAGGAACAACTGCCTACGTTGCGGAGCAATGGGGTTGTCGCTGGATCACGATCGATACCTCCCGTGTTGCGCTTGCTCTGGCTCGCGCCAGGATCATGGGCGCTCGGTATCCATACTACCTACTTGCCGATAGCCGCGATGGTCAGCTCAAGGAAGCCGAGATCACGCGTACCGCGCCGTCAGAGGCGCCAACCAGGGGCGATATCCGCCACGGGTTCGTGTATGAGCGAGTACCCCACATCACTCTCAAGTCCATTGCCAATAACGCAGAGATTGATGTCATCTGGGAGCGGTTCCAAGTTAGGCTAGAATCGCTGCGGAATGAGCTCAACCAGGTGCTCGGCACGACATGGGAGGAGTGGGAGATCCCCCGCGATGCTGAGTCGAAGTGGCCGGAGAAGGCCGAGGAGCTGCACGCTAAGTGGTGGGAGCAGCGCATCGCCAGACAGAAAGAGATCGATGCGTCGATTGCCGCCAAGGCCGAGTTTGAGTACCTCTATGACAAGCCCTATGAGGATGGGCGGAAGGTGCGAGTAGCGGGCCCGTTTACAGTTGAGAGCTTGTCTCCACACCGCGTGCTGGCGGTGGACGAGAATGATGAGCTGATCGATATCGCCAAGGATTCAGGCGGCGACTACGGAGAAGGCCAAGGCTTCGTCCAGATGATCCTTGAGAACCTCAAGACGGCGGGGGTGCAGCAGGCTCACAAGGAGGACAAGATCAACTTCACCTCGATCACGCCCTGGCCGGGGTACTACGTCTGCGCCGAGGGCCGATATGTCGAGGGAAGCGAGGAGTCAGGCACGGAGAAGCGCGCAGGGATCTTTATCGGGCCAGAGTTCGGGACGGTGTCTCGCCCCGATCTCGTCGCAGCCGCTCGGGAAGCTGGCGATGCTGGCTTTGATGTGCTGATTACGTGTGCCTTCAACTACGATGCCCGATCTACCGAGTTCAGCAAGCTCGGGCGGATTCCAATCCTCAAGGCGCGGATGAATGCAGATTTACATATGGCCGATGACCTCAGGAACACCGGAAAGGGCAACTTGTTCGTTGTCTTCGGCGAGCCCGATATCGACATTCTAGATGCAGGAGATGGGAAGGTCCAGGTCAAGATCAGAGGCGTGGATGTATTCGACCCCAGCACTGGCGAGATACGCAGCGATGAGGCTGATGGAATCGCCTGTTGGTTCATCGATACCGACTACAATGAAGAGAGCTTCTTCATGCGCCACGCCTACTTCCCCGGGCAGAACGACCCCTACAAGGCGCTCAAGACCACGCTGAAGGCAGAGATCAACGAGGAAGCCTGGAAGACACTGCGCAGTGATATCTCCCGACCGTTCGATAAGCCCAAGAGCGGGCGCATTGCCGTCAAGGTCATCAATCACCTCGGCGATGAGGTGATGAAGGTATTCAGGGTGGAGTGAGCTATGGATTTCCGCATCGCCGACACGTTCACTGATAGTCTTGCTAGGTTAACCGGGGAAGAGCAGAAGGCGGTCAAGACAACCGCATTTGACCTGCAACTTGACCCGGCGAATCCGGGAATGCAGTTCCATAGGCTGGAACGCGCGAAAGACCGGGGGTTCTGGTCCGTGCGGGTCAGTGACGATATACGCTTGATAGTCCACAGGACAGACAGGTCTCTATTGCTGTGCTACGCTGATCATCACGATGCCGCATATAGCTGGGCCGAGAGGCGCAGGCTATCCGTTCATCCGACGACAGGCGCTGCTCAGCTTGTGGAGATCAGGGAGACCGTCAGGGAGATAACCATTCCCAAGTATGTTGAGGCGGCTAAGCCGCCGCTGTTCGCTAGCTTCTCTGATGACGATCTGCTGAGCTATGGTGTTCCCAACGAATGGCTGGGCGAGGTGCGAGAGGCCAATGAGAGCACCTTGTTGGAATTGGCCCTCCACTTGCCGAGCGAGGCCGCCGAGGCGTTGTTGAGCCTGGCGGTGGGGGAGACGCCTCAGGTTGCGCCTGTCATCATCGCGGGCGCAGATCCCTTCGATCATCCCGACGCGCAGCGGCGTTTCAGGGTGATGAACAACGTCGATGAGCTAGAGCGGGCCCTGGATTACCCTTGGGAGAAGTGGGCTGTGTTCCTCCATCCTGCTCAACGTGAGTTGGTTGAGAGGTCCTTCAACGGCCCTGCTCGGGTTTCAGGATCAGCCGGAACCGGCAAGACCGTTGTTGCCCTACATCGGGCTGTCTACCTTGCCCGCAGTATCCCCGATGCCAGGGTGTTGCTCACGACGTTCTCCGATACTTTGGCCCACGCTCTCAAGGCGAAGCTTGTGTCGCTGATCAGCAACGAACCGCATCTTGGCGAACGGCTTGAGGTGCATTCGATGCAGGCAATAGGTCAGAGATTGTATGAGTTGAACTTCGGTCGTCCAAACATCGTCTCCGCGGAGATCATCGAGCAACTACTCCTGGACGCAGCCAGCAAGGCCGAAGCGGAGAGGTTCAGTCGCCGTTTCCTGATGAGCGAGTGGCTGGAGGTAGTTGATGCGTGGCAGCTCTGGAAATGGGAGGAGTACAGAGAGGTCCGACGTCTGGGGCGGAAGACGCGCCTGCCAGAGAGGCAGCGAGCTGTGCTTTGGGACGTGTTCAGCCAGGTTCAGTCCGCCATGAGAAGCAGGAACCTGATCACCAACTCCCAGCTCTTCAGCCGACTGGCGTCCTGGTTTGCAGACAAGCCTTCGCCTTTTGAGTTCGTGGTTGTAGACGAATCTCAGGATGTGAGTGTAGCGCAACTGCGATTCCTTGCCGCGCTCGGCGCCGGGCGCCCCGACAGTCTCTTCTTCGCGGGCGATCTAGGCCAGCGCATTTTCCAGCAACCATTCTCATGGAAAGCGCTCGGAGTGGACGTCCGTGGACGTTCGAGAACCCTTCGGATCAATTACCGCACATCGCACCAAATCAGAACGCAGGCGGATCTGCTACTTGATCCGGAGCTAGCCGATGTAGATGGCAACTTGGAGCAGCGCCGCGGCACGATTTCAGTGTTCAACGGGCCTGCGCCCGTCATTCTAGCTCTCGACAGCCGAGATGACGAGATCGACACTGTCAGCCAATGGCTTGCGGAACGGCTGGACGAGGGAGTAGCGCCTCACGAGATCGGAATCTTCGTACGCTCGGCTGCTGAAATCGAACGGGCCCGTGCTTCCGTGGAGAAGGCAGGAATCCCGTTCAGGATCCTCGACGAGAAACTAGGAGCAACCAGCGGGTATGCTTCAGTCAGTACCATGCACCTAGCCAAAGGACTGGAGTTCCGCGCCGTTGCCGTGATGGCCTGTGACGACGAAGTAATCCCGCTTCAGGAACGCATCGAGGCCATCGCCGACGAAGCAGACCTTGAGGAAGTGTATAACACTGAACGCCACTTGCTCTATGTGGCGTGCACACGTGCACGCGACAACCTGCTGGTGACAAGCGTCAAGCCGGCGTCGGAGTTTCTCGACGACTTGGCGGATGCAGGCGAACGTGTCACTTGGTAGTGTGTCGCATCGAACTCCCGATTTGCAGTTGACTCGTGTGGCCCAGGCGGATCAAGCAGGTGCAACGATTCTACCCAATGGGGCCCTGTGCTCTGCATCAGTCTCTCTGTGGAGCCGGAAGACATGGCCGGCGAGACAAGCCATGCCATCTGCAAATAATGGCTAGATTGTGAAGGAGTTATGGAAATCGCGCGGAATAATGGCATTTGTCTGATGGAACCAATTGAGGGAGGTATTCTACATGGCGTACTCAGCTGAGATAAGTAGACGGAATCCGACCGCCATCTTGTTCGTCATCGACCAATCGGGATCAATGAACGACAACTGGTCTTCAGAAATCACGAAAGCTCAGGCCCTGAGCGATGCCATTAACCGGCTGCTCGCTGAGATTGTCACCAAGTGTTCCAAGGAGGACGGCGTCCGTCACTACTTTGATGTGGGTGTCATAGCGTACGGCGATGCCGGCAGCCGAGACGCGCTTGCTTTCATACCCGGGCCTCTCCTTAAGGCCGCGCCGACGATCGAGCAGACGCCCCTTCGCGTTGATGACCGCAAACGACTCGTGCCCGATGGCGCAGGTGGCGTCGTCGAGCGGACAGTCAAGTTCCCGATTTGGTTCGATCCATGTGCCAGCGGTTCAACGCCCATGTGCTCCGCCCTTGCAATGGCAGGTGATGCCGTAGGTAATTGGGCTGAACAGCATAGGTCTGCGTTTCCCCCAACCGTTATACACGTGACCGATGGGGAACCGACTGACGGGGATCCCGAGCCCATTGCCCAGATGATCCAGCAACTCAATACTGATGATGGTGACGTTCTCCTGTTCAATCTTCATATTGCGGGTTTGGGAGGGCAGAAAGTCCTATTCCCTGCTTCAGAGGCGGAGGTTCCTTCAGCTCCAGCGGCTCAGAAGCTATTCAGAATGTCCAGCAAAGTCCCGGGATACATGCTTGAATGTGCTCAGTCCCAAGGCCATTCCATTAAGCCCGGTGCTAGAGGCTACGGCTACAACGCGGACTTTGTTGAGACGATCGCATTCCTGAGCATCGGCACGCAGGCGACCAATCTCGGGCGGTAGTGGGCATGAGTGAGCCCGTTAGCATTGTAAGGCAGGAGTTCGCGTACTCTGCACCAAAGCAGGGCACGAGTCGCGGGCAATGCGAGGATCAGTGGGCAGTGGCTGTTGACGGAAGCGCAGCCGCAGTGTGTGATGGAGCGTCCGATGCAGCCTATTCTCGGCTGTGGGCCAGCGTGTTGGTGCAAAGATTTGTAGAGGAGCCAACCGTGGACATCGATTCTCAGTGGCTTCAGGTTGCTGTTTCTCGCTTTGAGCGAAGCTTGGATTACCTCAGCATGCCCTGGCATTTGCTAGAGCGAACCCTGAGGGGATCATACGCTACGCTGGCAGGGGCCGTATTTCGCAATGAGTCTGGCGTCTTCGATGTTGTTGGCATTGGAGATTCTAGCATTGCCTGGGTGAATATGACCGACAAAGGAATGTTTCCTCTGCAGGCCCCCGAGGAATTCTCAGATCGTACGTATCTGGTGTCCACGGTTTGCGAGTGCAACCGTTCAATGGCAGACTTCGTGTGCATCAAACGATGTATTCCCTTGCCCAAAGGCGACACCTATGTGTTCTTGATGACCGATGCAGTCGGGCACTGGTACGCAAGAGAGATTGCTGAGGGGCGCCAGCCATGGAGGGCCTTCCTGAGCCTCAAGAGCCAGGCTGCCTTTGAGGACTGGCTGGCAGACGAACGTGCGAATGGTCTCCGCAATGACGATGCTACGATCGTCGCTCTGCGTGCAACGGCATAATGCCCCGGAGACCAGTAGGCAACTGGAGCGGATAGTCATGCAAGCAGCGGCGATGTCAGACTACAATGCCGCCATACAGCACCCATCCACTTGCTTTCGAGACCGCGAGCTTACTGGGTGTACAGTTGAGTCAAACCCGTTTGGATTGCCTCGGCCACGCACCGGCGGGTTTGCAATCACGTATCATCTATCAGGCCTCGGAAGGGAGTGGGCTGTAAGGTGCTTCCACCGGGACGTGCCGGATTTGCAGCAACGATATGAGGCCATTTCTTCGTTCCTGCAGTCTGCCAAGGCCGCCATTTTCGCGCCGTTCGACTATCAGCCGCAAGGCATCTTGGTCTCAGGAGGATGGCGTCCGATTGTGAAGATGGGGTGGGTAACCGGCGATACGCTGGATGGTTTCATCGAGGCTCACTTGGGAGATACAGACTCGCTTGGGCACCTGGCCACTCAATTCCGAGGGACTGTACTAGAGCTCCGCAAACTGCAGATGGCACACGGCGACCTGCAGCATGGTAACATGGTCGTGACGCCTGCTAGGGAGCTAAAGCTGATCGATTATGATGGCATGTATGTTCTAGGGATGCCTGTGGGCCGAAGCCATGAGAAAGGTCATGTGAACTACCAGCATCCGCAACGTGATGCCAGCCATTTCGGCCCGGATATGGACCGATTCTCCTCAATCGTGATATACCTATCGATTATGGCAGTAGCCGAGAACCCAAGTCTGTGGAGCAAGTACTACTCCGGAGAAAACCTAATTTTCGGCTCACAGGATTTTGCGGATCCTGACAACTCTAGGCTTTTTGGTGAGTTGCGCAGTTCAGGTACCTACAGATCTGTTCTTGATGACCTCGCTAGACTCTGCGCGATGCCGATATCGCGTGTCCCTACTTTGGAAGACCTGCTATCTGGGAGATTTCTCCCATCGGGCACTGTAATGCCGACACACACGCGCGCCGTTGCGCCGCGTCAGTACGAACTAGTACTCGCCACAGACAGAGACGGGCTGCTGAAGCGGGAAGGTAGCGCGGTAGAAGTAGTGGGCAAGGTGCAAGGTTGTCGTCGAGGGCAGACTCGCTTCGGCAAACCCTATTTGTTCCTCAACTTTGGGGACTGGAGATATGGGTGTTTCTACTTGGTGTTCTGGACCCGGGGTCTAGAACGCCTGACTGCCCGCGGCTTGAGCGAGACTGACCTTGTCGGCAAGTGGCTGTCAGTAACAGGCCTAATCGAGACGTACTGCTCGCGCAAAGCGCCAAAGGCCCCCCAGATCGTGATCGACAACCCTGCTGTCATCCGGACAATCAGTCAGAGTGAGGCAATGCTACTCTGTGCGGAAGCGGTTGCAGGCTCCCCCGACCATCGCGCTGATTGGGATGGTCAAGCAGTTGCCGAATCCTGCAGAACAGCTGTGCAATCAGGATCACCTCTTGCGGCAGGCAAGGCAGTCAGCAACCGCGATATTCTGAATCAGATGAGATCTGTCGAGCACGCGAGGATTTCCTCTGTGAGCCCATCTCAAGCACTCTCACGGGGCTCGGGCTCGAGCCACATACCGGTTGGGGCACCCGGTTCGGCGAAAGGCGGGCATCCGACGTCACCGCAAATAGCCAGTTCGCAAGCGGGTAAGGGTCTCCTGGCAACCGCCCTGGAGTATCTGGAGCGGCTACTCCGCGGATAAGGGCTGCGGGATCTTTCACGTCTTGTGGCGCTATAGGTGCTCACCGCGGCTCCTCGAGCTTTGCGTCGCCAGAAGCATCCCGTTGCGTTCCTCCAGGATGCCCTTGTCAATCATCTCACGAATGATGGGCTCCACATACGCCTTCATCGCTTCAGTCGTCCTGGCAAACCCTAGTAGACGGCAGGTATGGGTCACGGTTTCACCGAGACCGATTCCGCAGGAATCATCGGCTATCGTGATGACAGCCAGGCGGATCTCTTGTGGCGGTACATAGTCTATCCTTCTCGATGAACTGGGCAATTCTGAGCGGTTCCGTATGAAGCCTGCCACGAAGCTCTCGGAGCTCCCAGGCGTCCCCAGAAAATCGCCGTTCACAGCTACTCGGCCCATCCTCAAAGCAAGCTTGACGCCGGATCGCACGGCATCGTCAATTCGTCTGCCGGCGCGCTTCATGCCGGCATTCTCGGTAATGCGACTGCGTACCTCACCGAGATGTACGGGCCCCTCCATTTCCACAACGCGACATATCCATTCGGCCATCTGGCTTCTGGGAACTTCATGGAGGGCTCTGCCGTCTGTGTTGATGGTAAAGCGGGCAGTGGTGTACGTTTGGACAACGCTGGGTATAGAGACTGAACCAGCTGTCGTGCCGCCCGAGGAACTGGGCTCATTGGACCCGTCTGGCTGAGGTAAGCTGCGCTTGGGCCGGGCGTTCTCGGCATCACTACTTCTGCATGCGGTCCCCTCTGGCGGCGGGGCACTCATACCCCCGGACCCACCCCTCTTGGCATGCTCTATTGCTTCCATCACTCTGGTCATTGCTTGCTCTGGATTGCGGAACCAGTCAGTGCTCCAAATGCGATGGATCGTCCACCCTTTACTTTCGAGTACCTGCTGCCGTAGCCTGTCCCTATCGCGGGCCCATGCAGCAGAGTGGTACGATGCACCATCGCATTCAATCCCCAGCACGAACTTGCCTGGATGGTCTGTATCTACGATGCCCAAGTCAATGCGGAAGCCTGCACAGCCCACCTGATGGGCCACACCATACCCGTGTGACTTCAGTTGTTCCGCAACTGCCTCCTCAAAAGGTGATTCCGGTTCGCCGTAGCCTCCATAGTGTTCTATTCCTGCTCCAGTCTGGGCGTAGCCGAGGAATGTCTTGAATGCCGCTACGCCTCTGCTCTTGGTCTTGCGCAGGTCAATATCGTCAGCGCCCAGACTGGTGAAGACCACACACCGCGCCCTGGCGCGGGTTATCAGAACGTTCAACCTTCGCTCGCCGCCATCCTGATTCAGAGGCCCGAAGTTCATGGTCATGTTACCGTTGCTGTCTCTACCGTAGCCGACACTGATGAGGATTACGTCCCTTTCGTCGCCCTGCACGTTTTCGAGGTTCTTGACGAACAAGGGCTCGCTGGGATGTGACGCGAAGAACGCATCACTAGACGGATCCTCGCGTCGGAGCCTCTCTATCATGTCCCGAATGGCCTCCATCTGAGGGATGCCAAATGTTGCAACGCCCAGCGTCAGATGTGGGCTTGTGTGCGCATGCTCCATGACGGCGCGGGCTACCGCTGAAGCCTCCTCTTTGTTGATCTTTCGGCCGCCCCTGTCATATGATCCGTCAACATACTGATACTTGAGCCCGTATTCTTGTCGGGATTGGTCGGGGCTCGGGAATGTCACGAGTCGGTTGCCATAGAACTCAGCATTGGAGACTGCAATTAGCGACTCATGTCTGCTTCTATAGTGCCACGAAAGCATGCGGGAAGATGCGCCCCTCGATTCGAACATGCCAAGAATGCTCTCAATGTCGGTGGACGATATCGTGTCGTCATCCTCGTCTTCACCGATCAACGCGGTATCGAAGAATGATGTCGGAGGCAGTTGCCTACTGTCACCGACCACAATCGCCCTGTTAGCCCTAGAGATGGCCCCGAAAGCTTCCACTGGCTTCAGTTGGCTTGCCTCATCGAATACAACGAGATCGAACTGGACCGCAGAAGGGTCGAGATATGTTGCCACCGATAACGGGCTCATCATGAAGACAGGCTTTATTCGCTGAATCGCCGGCCCGCACTTGCTCATCAGTTTGCGGATAGGCAGGTGCCTGCGCCTTTTCTGCATCTCGTGCCGCAAGTCGGCCATTGCACCCGAATTGCCCTCGCGGGGGAGATCCGCCCAGTGACTGAGGGCTACGCGCTGTTGGTTGAGCCCTATGAGTTCCGAGTCTAGCTGCGCAAAGTCAGCTACAGCTCGGTCCTGATTGGCCCGACCAAACTCCATAAGCGAGGGCCGGTCGCGAAAAGCGGAATCGACAAGGCGGAAGGCGACGCCATACTCAAAGGCCTCGCCAATGCTGGATGGACTATCCTTCCAGACTGATGCGGCGTCAGCTAGTTCGTGAAGTCCCATAGCGCGCGCCTTCGCCGCCTGCGCATTCAGGTTTGCGATCTCCTGAAGCCTGGAGAGATGAGTTCTCCACACGGCCAAGAGGTCTCCGGCAACATCAAATGGCATAGCTGCGTGCAAGATGGTTCCGCGATCAGTAGATAGCCGCAGAGCTTGGATGAGAGCGTCGAAGGCCTGCTTCCTGGCTTCCACAGCCGACCGGCATGATCGTGCCAGACGACTCAGTTCTTCGATATCGGGGCTCAACTCCAGGAAGTCTGTCAATGCTCCTGGGACTCTGCCTGCTTGGATATCATCATGGAGAGCTAGAACTGCCTTGACGACAGCAGCGAGTTGTGGCCACTCGGCCATGTCTACCGGACACTCGATTCCAGTTGTCCAGTCCTCGTTGTCGACAAACTGCGAGATGCGCGCGACCTCCGTCTGGGCCTCGATAGCCTTGCTGAGAGACGTCACCTTGTCAGATAGTCTCTGCTTGGCCAGTTCTGTCCTAGAGCCGCCCACGAGCTCTGCGTATGCCCGGCTTGCCCGGCGGTATCGGCTGCTGAGGAACCGATACCATTTGGGCACATAGCCCGACAGAGCATCTCGGAGAGCGCTCATGTCCTGGCCCCATGCATCTGAAGGAAGTGAATGCAGGGCTGAGACGCATGCTGCGATTCTCTCTGCTGCCTTGATGAACTGGACCACGGCCGTTCGCTTGTCGACCCAGTCGGGCGACGCGATTCGCAGCGCCCCCAGTCGCGGCAGTCGAGAGCACCGATCAGCCAGTTCCAGAACTCGGTCGGTCTGTTCTGCTGTATCAGGGCATTCGATACCCATGAAGGCTGCGCAGGTCTCGGTCCCGCTTCTGGCGTCCTTGTTGCGGGTGTTCGCTGCCTCTATCGCAAGACGTATTTCGTTCACCTGTCCTGGCGTGACTGACGTCAGATCTGACTGAAAGAACGGGTGTTCGGCGGGAATGCCTGTATCAGTGAGAGCGCTGATAATCCCTTGCACTGCTTCACGTGCGGTGAGCATATCGGCTCCAGACCACTTGCAGACGTGGTCTGGAACTAGCAACTGCGGTCGGGAATCCTGCATGGCTGTTCTGTGTTTTTCCATTATGCCGTACGCATCGTAGGGGGTGACGCCGGAATCTCCTATCGGCGAATGTAGATCGTTGCAGTATTCGTTGAGTTCATGCTTGAGCCGATCTATCCTGAGAGCCTGGTCTTCGCTGAATGAGCACCGTGGGGTGGGCATACTGAGAGTGCTGCTCAGTTCAGACAGCACTTCTCGCTTGTTAGCCTTGTTGGAGTGTAACTCGAGGCAGAGCTGACCTAATCCGCACTTGTCTATGCGGTTTTTCACTACTTCGAGCGCCGCTAGTTTCTCCGACACGAAGAGGACGGTCTTCTTCCTTGCCACGGCGTCCGCGATGATGTTTGTTATCGTCTGGGACTTGCCAGTGCCGGGCGGGCCCTGGATCACTAGCGATGAGCAGGAGGCAGCATGCAGTATTGCCATGGTCTGGCTGCTATCAGCGTCAACGACATGGAACGTAGTGCGAGGGTCTATGCAGTTGTCGAGCTTCTCCCGTTCCCATGGGAGAACGTCACCGTTGCCCGCGAAACCGCTCAACAGCATGCTGCGAATCAGTCCATGCTGGCACAGCTTATGGTCATCTGGCCTTTTCGAGTCATCCAGATCCACATACATAAGATACTTCGCAAATGCAAAGAACCCGAGAACGATGCGTGTTCGATCTACGGAGAAAGAGGGCTTGGAACCGATCGACTTCTCGATGTCGTCGAAGTAGCTCTGAAAGGGCCTACCGGGCTGGTCGCACTGATCTGCGTTTGAGCCATTCGCGTCTCCCTGCCATGGCGGCAATCCGATTCTGAAGGACTCCAGCATTTTGACCCTGATAGACTCGTTGCCCCCAATCTCGTCTCCGCTGTACTTGATGCTGAACGATTCACGAACCGTGGATCGACGTAGTTCCACCGGCACGAGGATCAAAGGTGCATTGAGGTCACGATCGCTGGTATCATCTTCACGCCACGTAAGCATTCCTAGAGCGAGGTATAGAGTGTTCACTCCCTGCTCTTCGATAAAGGTTCGATGGAGATAGTAGGTGTTGAGGAGCCGCCGCTCCAAATCCGACTGCGCGTGCGGCGTGTAGAGCCTAGCTGTAGACCGGTCGTGCGATTCGCGAATGATCGGCGTTGTTGGATGCTCGTGTTCTTCAAAAAGCGGGTGTTGCGACGGCTCATCTTCCGGCGATGAACTGGGAAGGAACGACATCGATCTCCCCTCTGCAACCAGCTCATCGTAGATGCGTTGGGGATCCTGGTTGACCACCTCAACGCCGCGGGCTTTCAGCGTACGGTAGTTCAGCATTGGGTTCCTAGGTGACAAATCCAATAGTGATTCGCGATCTCTATCGAGCCGCTCAGATATGACGGCGAAGTCCTGCTCTAGCATTACTCCTCCTCCAACATGCGCCATCTCCGCAGTTACCAGGCGATCGTCGGTACCATACTCTGATCAAGCCTGGCGACGGGCCTGCACCCACTCCGATACTAGGCCTGTACTGGGCGTGCCACCATGGTAGCCATGCCGTCTATCATGCTTGAATCGCGACATGGATGCGGACATATAACCTGATCAGCAAGAATGGATACGGGAGTGATCTGAGCCACCATGGACAGGAAGAAAGGCTCTGTGTTCTGCAACCGGTGGAGGAATACACTCTGCGGTATCTGTCTAGGCGGCAGGTAGGACCAATGATGGGGCTGTTCGACGGCACAGAACCCTCCGGCACTCCATTCGTCGTGATCCGTCTTGCTGGACTACCTTGGAATTACGACGCATTCCCCCAGAATCCTTCAAATTCGTGCCACGTACATGGCGACTGGTACCCAGGAATGCAGGAAACGTTGGGATGAACCGCAAAGTCCTCACATCAGGACATGGAATCAGTACAGACGCTCAACCGATATGGCATCCCCTCACGGATCTTCGCTATGGCGTGGAGCTACGTGTGTTCACGCAGCCTGAGGATCGCATCGCGCTCTTAAGCGGAGACGCAAAACCGTGAGGCTTAAGTAGGCCTGGGCGTGAATCGCGACGGAGCCCTAGTTTGCGAGATCGGGTTGGGCAGCAGACGTGAGTGAGATCACGCGAACGGCGAACGTAAGTCAATGCAATCCTGAAGAGACTATCGCACACGAACCGGGCAACACACCGCTGCCGATCTCGATACGGAGGGCTACTCGTCTTGCACGCAGTTGTCCCTCCCAGACGGAAACCAGCGCTCATCAGGGAGGGATTCTGAGAATCTCGAATTCGGGCAGTGGAACACGGTGATCAACGACAACCGGTCGACCGCGGGGCTCATCGACAGACTTGTCCACCACGGACACGTGCTGGCGTTCACCGGTGAGAGTCACCGACTACGGAATGCTCTCTCACAGCCAAACGCGCCGAGAAAACCTGACGGGACGGGCTTTCAACGGGAGACCCTCAACCCGATGACCTAGCCTGGAATGATACCACGACTCAAACCCAGGCGGGGCGGTTGGCCTATGCACGCTTTGGCCGCCGGACTCGTATGAACTCCCCACTTGCCAAACGGACGTTCGCAAGCATGGTGGATCACATTGCGCAACGTATTGAGGATACGAGCGCAATCCGAGAGCTCGTGCCGGATGCATCGAGGTTCATCGAACGGCGTGTTGCGTGTGTGGTACCGATCTCGGTGCCGTGTATGGGGACGTGGTGAGGCGGTTCGTTCTCGTCCATCAACTTCGTCCCCTTTCCGAAATCGCCGGTGAGTATGAGGTGGATCCGGTGCATGACCTGCGACCGGTGTGTCGAAACTGCCACGCGGTTATTCACCTCAGAGGCGGGCATTGAGCATTGAAGCCTCGTTGCCGCCGGCGTGTCACGGCCAGTGTCAGGCAGACTCAGTTAACGGGATCTGGGGGCATCACTTGTGGGGTGATGGCGACAACGTACCGCGCTTATCCGGACGCACATCTCTGCAGATGCCTGTTAACCGCAATCTCCAGTGTGCCCGCTCTGGGCGACACGAACCTGAGCTGGGCATGTTCGAATGCGAAATCCGCTGCATGGAGCATGGCGTGGTGTGTGGGGCACAGAAGAATCAGGTTGGAGACGCGATTGTCCATCGAGGTTGTGACTGGGTTTATGTGATGTGTGATGTTCACCATGTCACCAATGGATCTGCGGGTTTCCCCGCCGCACAGCTGACAGGTTTGACCGTATAGCTGCCCGAGGAGGTGTCTGGCCAGGCTCACGTACCGCCGACCATACTGCAAGAACCTTACAGCGTCTGTATCTTCCGCCTGAGCCAGGGACTGTATGGCGCGTAGCCAATTAGCGAACCGCTCTTCCGAGTCTTCCTGAAGCACCGCTTCAACGTGAGACTCGCCGAGACCGGCGAGAATTGGCACGACTCGGTCGGTGACTCTGAGCCTACACGGTATGAGATCAACTTGGTAACAGAAAGGAACGCCTGTGGACCTCCACTCCACAAACTCAGCAGAGGACGGCGGGACTTCGGCAAAGATCTTCGCGTCTAGACCGAGCTCTCTTCGAAGCCTTGTTCGCTCCAGTTCCAGCCATGTTCGGCTGGTCCAGAAGACCGTGCTCAGAACCTGGCGGAGATCGTGGTTCCTATCGTACCTGACCTGCAGGATGTGCGGCGGGCCCTGGGGGCGGCGAACGCAAGCCAGCACGGCACTGAATGGGTGGCCGCCTATGAGCAGGACAACACTGCGTTTGTCCCCGGGGTTCATGTGGCGGCCCTCATTCTCAGCCATCACACGATGGTGGAGGTCGACTGGGATTGTCCATCCGCTCTGGAGCAAAGACCAATCAACCTGCTTTCTCATTACCAAACCTGGCTCGGTGGCCATGGGCCAGGTCCAGTCAACACTGGGCAGCATGTGCGTAACACCCCCGACATTACTGAAGATTCGTCAGAATTCGGCAGCATCCCTTCATAGGCTAGAGGGAAAGGGGAAGCGGCTTACATCTGTTGAATGATGACAGCAGTCCATTGGGAAAAACTTCACGTGCAGGGCCAGTCCTGCCATCACAAGCTCGGCATGGGGCTGGTGATATGGTTTCTGATTGAACTGGGCTCCAGCAGGTGACGGCGGCGTATGACAGTCGGGCGCCGACTGTGAGTGGTACACTCGAAGCAAGTGCTGCCTGCGCGCCGCAAGGCAGGAAGATGCCCCGGCACTCATCATCCCTACGAAGAACTCGTCTCATCTGCCAGGAGGCTTTCATCATGCCCATTGAGACTGCAGTATGGAAGCTAGGATCGCAGCTTGAGAGGCTTGCCCCATCGGCACTGGACAAGGAGAACACACTTGAAGACTGCATCGCGGCAGACCCATCTATCATCGACCGCGACATCATGATTATCGGCCGCCAGGTCGCCACTCCGCACGGCGGAGTGATCGATCTGCTGGCCATCGATTCCGAGGGCGACCTGGCGGTAATCGAGCTGAAACGGGGAAAGACCCCCCGCGAGGCAGTGGCACAGTCGCTGGACTACGCATCATGGGTGACGACAATCACCTACGACCAGGTAGCCCAGACGTTTGCGCAGTATCAGTCGCGCTACCCCGGCAGCGCCACGACCGCCGGTTTAGGGAAGGCCTTCAGCGGCAGATTTGGTGCCACCGTGCCTGAGACTGTGAACACCTCACACCGCCTCATACTTGTCGCATCGGAGCTGGACGCAAGTTCAGAGCGGATTGTCGACTATCTGACGGACAACTATGGAGTGCCAGTTAACGCCGTGTTGTTCCAACACTTATCCGACGGCGGGTGTGAGTACCTGATGCGTACCTGGCTTCGGGACCCGATGGAGATAGATTACCGAGTCTGTCGAGGCCCAAACGAGACATGGAACGGGCGCGACTACTACGTGTCTCTTGGGGAGGCAGGCACCCGGTCATGGGATGACTGCGTGAGGTACGGGTTCATCTCAGCGGGCGGAGGTCGATGGTACACCCAGACTCTTTCCACGCTCAACCCTGAGGCGCGCGTGTTTGTGTGTATGCCCAAGCTTGGGTACGTCGGTGTAGGAGTCGTCGAACGCCCGGCTTGTGCCGTCCGGGAGTTCACGGTCAACGTAGATGGAACGGACAGGCCGATCCTGGATGCTCCCCTGAAGGCGACACAGATGGGCAAGGATGCCGACAATCCCGATCTGCGCGAGTACCTCGTCGGAGTCAGATGGATACGTTGCCTACAACGGGAGCAGGCGATATGGGAGCCGGGCATGTTTGCGAACCAGAATAGCGTATGCCGACTGCGTAACAAGTTCACGTTGGAGCGACTGCTAGAGAGATTCGACATAGAAGACTGAATGGAACGCACAGAGCTAGCCGCGCGTTGGCCATTACGTACGAGGGGGGAATCCAGCCCGACTTCTAGGAAGTGCCTGTCACCGGTGATGACAATGTCAATCCGCCAGGCAACAGCGGCGTTGAGTATGGGCTGATCCTTTGGGTCTGCGATTGATCTCTTGGCTTTCTGCGGTGCGGCCAACAGACCGTAGACAAGCCCATCGAGTAGAGCATCTGCGTCCTTAAGTAGGTGGGCCCACTTGCGCCAGGGCGGGATTCATCGGAATTCACCAACGTTTCTCCGCTAATCTGGAGGAGAGTTTTCCACATCCGTTGAATGATCACCGTAGATTATTGATAGGAGCCTGAGGTACAGGACCTACCTGCCGGGCCAAGGGGGGCTTCACCATAGATGGCCATTTCGGATAGCGAGCGAGTCAACAGCGATGCTATTCGCGCTGATATCGAAGACTACATAAGGCGCGCTTCTTCCGGCGTCACTTCGGAGGAGATAAAGTCAGTCCTCAGTGATAAATACGGTTTGGAGGGCACGGCCTGGAAAACGTTCGTCTACAACACAGCCAACGTCACGCGGGTGGCCGCCGGCCGCTTCATGCATGTGGATCGTCTTCCCCTTCAGCCCGATCCTGCTGGTTTTCTCCCCATCATCGACTACATCAACTCGTGGCTCGAGGCTGAAGGCCTCGTCACTGCGAGGAAGGTATTCCGCGATCAGGCAGAGGCCTGCGCTTCCCTCGGCATCATCTCGCCCGAACACCTATACTCCATCCTAAAGGCGTCTTACTATTCCGACTATGACCTGCCGTGGTTTCCACAGATAATCAAGTGGGGCGTCAGGCAGCCGGGCGTGAGGACCTGCGGCGTAACCTCCGAAATTGAAGACTACCTGGAAAGGCGTGCCTGCGAATGCACCTATTCCGAGCTTGTGACCTATTTCGTCAAGGAGCGAGGCTACCTGAGGCCGGCAGTGACCGGGATCGCCAAATCGCGCAAGGTGGCGCGTTACACGCCTGACTCAGTGATTCATCTGAAAGCCCTGGGATGGACAGACCGTCTACAGCAGGCTCTTGAGAGATGCGCCCTGAGCCGCGTGCGATTACATGGACTGACCGACCGTCAACATCCGCGGCTGTCTGAGCTAATGGAGAGTCCCGCCCTTCCTGGTCTTCCCGCCGAACACCCATGGACTGCAACGCTCCTTGAGGACTTGCTGTGCCGGCGAGGCAACTTCGTACTCAGTACCGTTGCCAGCGAGTGCCGTTTCATCATGTCGCGCGACTATGAGGCGGAAGACACGTCGTCCTACGAGCCTGCACTGCCAGCCGCAGACTCCGTTTCCGGTGCGCCCGAGATAGCTGAGACGCTACGCATCGAGGACCCGTATAGCGAGGCAGTGGCCCGGCTGAGTGAACGTGCGATCCTCGTCCTAAAGGCGCACGGCGTCAGCGACCTGCAGGGGTTTCTTTCGATTCGCGAGAGTCGACTGCGGATCACCCTGGGCGCCACTTCCGAAATAGTCGACGAGATCCTGTACGTTCGCGACGAACTGATACTCGGTTCTCGCTCTGAATCAAAGCGCGATGAGACGTCGGGAACATCCTTGGGCTACTCGCGCCCGCGGTCCGAACGGATACAGCGTCGCAGTCGGCCGCCCGAACCGAGGCCCATGCGCCGTGTGCGCAAAGATGGGGCCAAAGGGCCAGAGAGACGACATTCTCCCGCGCCGGCGCTCAGGGGCGGAACGCCACTGCCCGGGGAATTCCTCGGAGGCCTTACGGTGCGGGCAAGGAATGTGCTCCGCAAGAGCCACATAACTGCCGTAGAACAGCTGCTAGCATTGTCGAAGCAGGATCTGCATAGGCTCCCCAACGCCGGCGACAAGACTGTCGCGGAGCTAATGGGGTTGCAGGCGCAACTCAGAGACGCGGAATTCGCTGCGGACCGGATACTCCCGGCTGGCGTAGGAATGAGTCGCCGGACAGAGCGCCCAGAGGATTTGGGCATCCTTAGGCATCCTGTCGGATTCGGCCGCGAGTCGGCAGTATCCGGGCTCGTGGCCGATCTGGGCCTTTCCGAGAGCGATTTGGCCTGCCTGCGCAAGGTGGCGGTTTTCCCGGACGATTCGCTGGAAAGCTTGTCTTGTGTGGCGCTGGAGGTGCTGGTCCCTTCCGGGATATCTGAAACAGGCTTTGATACCGTCCTGCGCGCATGCTCGGACTCAGCGGGCCTTGAGGTGAGCGATGCACCCATTGTCCGGGAGGCGGATGTGCTTGGCATGGAAGGCTGGAGCGTGAGGACGATTGGAGTGCCCCAGCGCGATGCCGAGACTTTGCGAGTCTGCGGGATCTGCACTCTGGGCGATGCTCTAGGTCACTCCGAGAAATCCGTGGTTGATAGCCTTGGTCTGGGCATCTGCAGCCTCATGTGCATTAGGCTGCTGCGGCAGTTGGGGGGGCATGCCAGTCAGGCCCGGTTGAACACGCCTCCTTCGGACTATGCTTCATTCGACAGCGTCGCTCGGTACACCACCGAACCGCCAGGTTCCAAGCCGAAGGAGATCCGGGCATACAAGACGCGGACAGGCTTGCTTGATGGGGCCTTTCGGACGTACCGCCAAGCGGGGCTTGAGATTGGGGTTACCGGGGAAAGAATAAGGCAACTGGAGCGGAAACACAGGCTGAGGCTAGATAGGCCATCCGGCAGGACGCGCCTGACTCCACTGCTTAGCGTCATTCGCGGCATCGTTGAGGATTGCGGCGGGGCGTGCACTGACGCAGAACTCGCAAGGCACTTGACAGAGCGTTTCACGTGGTCGTCATGCCCAGATGCGGGTCGGGCAGTCGCCCTTGCATCCCTTGATCCATCGCTCTGCCTATCAAAGGATCGCCGTCTTGTGTCATTTGCTTCTCCATGTCCGTGCCTTGTGTGTGAAATCCCCATGAAGGCGATCGCAGATAGCACTAGAGAGGCTGGAGGCGCTATCGGGGCCGGCGATTGCGCGGACAGGGTTGATCCGATCATCTCACAGACCTGTCGGCAGTGCGAATACCATAGAGCCCGGTTCTCCCAAGGCTACATACTGCTCCGGGCGGCTTCTCACCCGGAGCTCCGGGTGGAAGATGATCGCATCATCTGCATGTCCGTTGAGTCGGCCATGCGCGATGTCGTACGTGCGAGGCACGACTCGGCCTCTTCGGATCGGGCGGACGCTCTGGGGCAATCCGGGGACTTGCCGCCTGCGTCCAAACGCAAGCCCTTAAGGTCCAGGCGCGCAAGAGTACAGACGCGCTTCGATTTTGCGGCCAGGCAGCTCATGGTGCACATAGGCGAACAGAAACTTGAGGGCGAGTTTTCAGAGCAGGCGCATGTCCGAGCGATCTTGCGCGACGGCGAAGGAACAGAGCTGGAGAGCCGCATACTCGATGCATACCGTGCGCCCAAAGGGGCAATCGTGCGCCCTATCGATATTGGGCTGCCGGTGATCGAGGGCGACCTGACAGTTGACATTGAGTATGCAGGCGACGTGCTTCAAACGTATCCAATGGAAACCCTGCTGGCCGATGAACCGTGCATGCTCTTCTCGGGCTCTGGGGCGCTTGTCAGGGGCGCAGTTCGGGATAGAGACGATGCGTGCGTGCTGCTCCGCGAGGGCGCGCAGGTGTTGCCTGAGGACGCGGTGCGGTCGCGTGAACCTCTGCAGCAGGGCGAGCCGTACGATTTGGCCTGGCTGGACATGCAGGCTACCGCCCGCGAAGGGCTGGTCGTGCAATGGAACGGGGTCGAGCGGGCATTCCAGGTGATCACAGGCCGAGGCGGCAGGGGAGTCGTGCTGGAGGGCGGCGATAGGGTAAGTCGTGTGAGCGGGGATGAGCAGCGTCCGGTGTATGGCAGCAGCATGCCGGATCTCGTCATCGAGCAGAAACTGAGCCAGTTGCGTCTAGCCGTCACGGTATCCGACACCGGCAGACTCCTCGACCGCGTCATCGACGGCGACGGACGGGTTAGTCTCGGCGAGGTTCTGGACCAGCTAGGCGTGCCCGGGCAAAGTGTAGCATCGATCGATCTAGCATGGACTGATCTCGCCGGCAAGTCAGGGAAGGTCTCGCTGGTACGAATCCCCGACCTACTCGTGAGTTTCGAACAGAGAGCATATGTTCCCGAGCGCGATAAGGTGGCCAAGGCTCGCTTGACACTGCCGCCTGGGTGGCAGCTATTGCCGGGTTCCGGGATCCGGAGTGTGGGCTTAGGCCGTGACGGCGCCGAACTCGGGATCGAGATAGATCTCCGGAGGCCGCTGGCCAACGCCCGCCTGCGCCGGGGCAAGGCCAAAGTACCTATCGCGATCCAGCCTCCCACAGTACAGTGGAGGGTCGAGTCAGGGCAGAGGGGCGGCGAACGTCCGTGGCAGTCGTCGACGGCGGAAATATGGGCCGAGGACGTGGACGCTCGCAGATACGAGGCTCTGGCCGTCATGATCGACGCCGACTGCCCGGTCAGGGTCGCGCTGGGGTCGGCGCGGCCCCAGTGGTGCACCCCGGAGAAGAGAGAGGCACGTTTCGACCTATCTGAACTGGTGCAGGCCATTCGCCAGGGCGGGCCCGCTGGTTCGCTCCGGCTCACCCTTGTTGATTCTGGTCGGCGGCAGATACCGCCGATTGACGTGGCCACCGTGTTTGACAGGTGGATTCCGATTGACCCTGTGGCAAAGGCCCAGTCCATTGCGCCCGGGGCGACGTCCAGTCATCGAATCGAGCTGAGCTGGAGCGGTCCCGTTCCGCGTCGTCCGGCAACGATGACGCTCAGGCCAGCCTGGATGAACTCCGCGGAGCTTCGCTCCTCTGCTAGAGCGGGAGCCCATACATGTACATTCAGTGCAGATGCAGTGGTATGCGGGCCCTACATTCTGGCCGTGGAAGACGCCGACGCCGAGGACTGGGGCGATTCCGCGGCTCCAAGTGACGACATGCTGATCTGGATTGGCGGATCGGAGCCTCAGATCAGGGATTTCGAGCTGACGAGACGGGGCGACTCCTGGGCCTGCCGAGGAGTGGTCTACCCGGGCGCCGAGTGCAGCGGCCTCGTCGGTGTTGTCATGAGGAACCGCGCCGGCGCGAGGACGGATATGGTGGACATCAGCTATCTGGGAGATGGCAGATTCGAGTTTGTGGTGGACGACGCCAAGGAAGACGCCGGCATTGTGGGGGTGATGTCGGCTCCGCGCGGGGCGCACGGCGGCCTGTACCGGTTCGGGGCCGTGGAACACGGCCCGGGCTGCTCCGAAATGCTCAGCATGTCCCGAGTGCGCGAGTGGCTACGCCTCAGCGAGCGATTCCCGGATGCGGTCAAGATGTGGATCGGCGGATTCGACGTGAAGCCGATCCCGGTTCCCCGCGTAGCAAGCAGGAGAATCCTCGAGGAGCTTGCGGCCGGAAGCACCACAGTTCGATTCTCGCCTGATGACCCAGACTATCGCGGAGCAGTCGAGCTCGCTATCCCGGATGATGGATGCGACGACCAGGGAACCCAGTTCGAGCTGAGCTTCGGGTCAGCGCTTGTGAGGTGCATTGACGATAGGTGTTCGCGAAGGGGCGAGGTACTGTCTCAGGAAAAATGGAGTACGGTACATGGCGCTAGATGCAAATCATGTCAGTCTTTGGGGCGCGAGATTCGAGCGGGCTTTGCCATGCAAATCGACATTTCGAGTGTTGCCAGCAAGAATGCTTTTGACACTACCGTAGTCGACAGCTGCTTCCGGCATCTAGTCGACAACCCGGCGACTGTGCTTGGCACGGATCGCCTGGGGCAGATGCTCATGGATGCGCTGCGGGATAGGTGGCGCATGCTCGGAGCCGCGTCGACCCACGGAGAGGAGATCGAGTCGTGAGCATCCATCCTATCAGAACGAGCACTGCTCTGGCCGAGGCATATTACGGATATCTTGAGACTACATTCGAGTTGGCCGATGGCCGGCTCCGTCAGCAGTTTCACGACAAGCTTAGGGAAGACGGAAGGCTGGTCAACGGACCTATAGTCCAGTCTACGGCCCCATTTCGGAAGGGGTCTAGCCTCGTTCAGCTGCTGGAGGAGGGCGTCCTGTCGCCGTTGTTCGCCCAGTACCCGTTCCATGTCCTTGAAAGAAGCCTGTACCGGCATCAGGAGACGGCCATCCGGAAGATGGTGTGCGAAAAGCGCAATGTGGTGGTGGCTACCGGGACTGGCAGCGGGAAGACTGAGTGTTTCATGATACCCATCTGCAACCACCTGATGCGGGAACGCGAGAGCGGCACACTTGGCCCGGGGGTCAGGGCTCTGCTGCTCTACCCGATGAACGCGTTGGCGAACGACCAGGTGAAGAGGCTCAGGGAGCTCTTCGAGCCGTTCGAGTTCATCACTTTCGGGCGCTATACGGGAGAGACCTTGGCCACCAGGGAGGAGGCCCTCGAAACCTACAGGAACACGTTCCAGCGCGATCCGTTGCCTAATGAGATGATATCGCGCCAGGAGATGTGGGCGAATCCCCCGAACGTCCTGGTCACCAACTACGCAATGCTGGAGTACTTGCTGCTTCGGCCGGACGACAATGCCTTCTTCGACGGACCCAATGCCAACCACTGGCGTTTTCTGGTGCTTGACGAAGCCCACACCTACTCAGGCGTGAAGGGCATCGAAACCGCCATGCTCATCCGCAGGGTGAAAGACCGGGTGGCGGCGGGGATGCCGGGGCAGTTGCAGTGCGTGGCGACCAGCGCCACGCTGGGCAGAGGGGCCGATGATGCGCCGGAGATAATGCAGTTCGCTTCGAGGTTGTTCGGAGAGGAGTTCTCAGAGAGCGATCTGGTGATAGCCGAGCGAGATACTCTGAGCTTGGAGAGCGCCTGGGGCCATCCTGATCGGCGTCTATATGACGTATGGCGCTCGATCCTTCGGGACTATGGCGGCGCGCGTGCAGTGGAGGAGATGGCTGAAACAGGACCTGCCCATGGCGTTCCCGCCGAGGTGGCGGCCGCGGCCTTCGCGGAATGCGGTTCTGATGTGGATGCGTTTCTCTTCCACGTGCTGCGCGGCGATGAACGTGTAATCCGTGCACAGGAGTGTATGGCAGATAATCCGCTGAGCCTGGATGAGCTAGCCGTCAGTCTATTCGGAGCGAACGTACCCAGAACGGAGGCTGGGGCGAGCGTGGCGGCTCTGGTTAGCTTGGCAGTGAGAGCCAAGTCGCATGGGGATGGCCGCCCGCTGCTGCCGGCGCGCTATCACCTGATGCTGCGGGCGCTGAGCGGGGCATGGGTATCTTTCGTCCCCCAGCCAACAGTGCATCTCGATCAGGTGACCTCAGTTCCCTACGGGGGCGATCACGCCATGGCGTACGAGGCCGGGGTATGTCAAAAGTGCGGCGCCGCCTACATACTGGGCACGAGGGATGTGGACGAGTCCGGCGCGGGTTGGCGGCTGCTGCCTGCATCGCGGAAAGACGCCGGAGCGAGGTACTATGCGGTTCTGGATGGCGCAAGCGTTTCAGCCGAAACCGTCCGGGACGAGGATGAGGATCCTGTGCCTACGGATCTCGCAGACCCGACTCGCCATGAGCTGTGCCCGGTATGCGGAAATATGAGGCGTCTGGACTCGATCGGGCCCGGGTGTACGTGTGGGGTCGACAAGGTCCTGCTGGCTGAGACCAAATCCACCGGTGACTTGGTGGGTTTCTGTGTGGTGTGCGGAGGCCAGAACACCGCGAATGGGATCGTCAGGTCAATATCGTCCAACGCTGAGGCGGCGGCCAGCGTGATCACCACAGCCCTTTACCAGGAACTTCATGTAGGTGAGTCCACAGTGCACGTTTCGCAGGGGGCAGGCGGCGGGCTATCGCAGGGCGATGACGAGGACGACTGGGGGATTGACGCAGCGCAGACCGATCCCATGCCGGGCGGGCCCAAGAAGATTCTCGTCTTCTCGGACTCCCGGCAAGATGCGGCCTATTTCGCCCCCTACATGCATGATAGTTATGGCAGAATACTCAGGCGGAATATCGTGCTGGACGCTGCGCGGCAGGCGGCGGAGTCCGCTCCTGGCATGCCCATCATGCTGCCTGATCTATGGCGGCACGTTGCACTGGCCCTGCGATCCGCGGGGTCCATGGATGACATGACCGAATATGAGATGCATCTTGAGGCTCAGAAATGGGTTCTGCACGAGTTCACGGGCAGGGACCGACATGGGTTGGAAAGCCTGGGCCTGCTCGGCTTTCTGCTTCAGAAACCGCCCGGATGGCGCGCGCCCGGCGCTATCACTCGAGGGCTGGGCCTGACCGAATCGGAAGTGTGGGATCTGTATCAGGCCTTGCTCGACACCCTCAGGCACGGCAGGGCCGTGACCGTTCCTGAAGGGATAAGCCCACAAGATGACGTGTTCGGCCCGGGCGGAATGGTGAACTCAGTAAGCAGCGCGAGCGTCCCGCCGACGGTGAAACCATGGATGCCCAGCGCCAGGGGATTCGGCAACAAGCGGTCTGACTACATCGCCAAAATCGCGCGAAAAACCAGCGCGTCCGAGGGGACGGCCCTCGATTTGCTGTCCAAGATATGGAGTAAGCAGTTCGCATCGACCAACCCCGACGGGCCATGGAGCAGCTACCTCAGTCCCGTGCGTAACCCTCAGAATCTGGTGAGCTACCGGTTAGTTCCGTCGAAATGGAGTGTCTCGGCATGCGGCCCCAGCTCAGCTCCAGAGTGGTACGTGTGCGACAAATGCGGCCGCCTCACGCTGCGCAACGTGCGCGGCGTGTGTCCTCAATACAGATGCTCGGGTACGCTCAGTCCTGTCGACATAGGAGAGAAGCTGGAGAGCAATCACTACGCTCGGCTGTATGCGAGCGGAGACCTTCCCAGAAGAATGCGGGCGGAGGAGCATACTGCGCAGCTGAAGCCGGGAGCGGCGGCACAGTCGCAAACTGATTTTCAGTCGGGAAGGATCAACGTTCTGAGTTGCTCTACCACATTCGAACTGGGAGTGGATCTGGGGGATCTTGAGGTCGTGCTGATGAAGAACATGCCGCCTTCACCAGCGAACTACGTGCAGCGCGCCGGCAGGGCGGGCCGCAGAACGGACACGGCGGCAATGGTGGTCACGTACGCGCTGGACCGACCGCACGACTCGTTTCACTACAGGCATCCCGAGAGAATGATCAACGGTCATATCAGCCCCCCTCACTTCGATCTGAACAACGAGCAGATAGTGCTCAGGCACGTGTACGCGGTGGCCCTCGCGGACTTCTGGCGCGGTCACACCGACTGCATACAGGCCGTAGGCGACTTCTTCCTAGAACGTGACGACGGACATACCGGAATCGACCTCTTCCGGGACTACCTGCGTACAAAGCCCGCGCGGACGAAGACGAGCTTGGCCAGGATCGTGCCTGAGAAGATGCAGGAGATGCTGGGGATCGAATCTTGGGGTTGGGTAGAGCGGCTCCTCGGTCGCGGCGAACTGGCCGGTTACGTTCCCGGATCCGAGTCCGGATCCGAACCGGGACACTTGACCGCTGCCTACGAGGAGTTCAAGGCAGACATGGAGGCCCTGAGGACCAGATATGATGAGCTTGCTGAGAAGCGCTCACGAGTGGACTACCTGTCGAACCTGATGAACACAATCCGCAGGCGGTATCTGATTAACTTCCTATCCAGCAGAAACGTGCTTCCAAGATACGGCTTCCCAGTTGATGTAGTGACGCTAGATACTAGGCTGAGCGATTACGCTGATGACAGCATCGAGCTGCAGCGCGAACTGAGGCTGGCTGTGTCGGACTATGCGCCCGGTAGCCAGGTAGTGGCGCACGGCCGAGTGTGGACCAGCCGTTACCTGCAGAGGATGCCCCAGCGCGGATGGCCGCGCTACTACTATGGCCTATGCCCAGTGTGCGGCAATCACGTAACCAAACTGGACGTCGGCGACGGCATCAAGGAGACTACTTGCGATGCGTGCGGCGCGAGAGTGCAGTGTTCGGGTCTGTTCATCGAGCCGGAGTTCGGTTTCCTTGTGGACCTGGGGCGGCCGCAGGATGCCGGAGGCCAAAGGCCCGAGAGGACCTACTCGTCTAGAGTGTTCTTCTCCGGGCTGGCCAGCGAGGAGGACGAGCGCACTTTCCAGATGGCCGGCGGCGCTGTAAAGGTGGGCACATCCAAAAAGGGAAGGTTGGCCGTGATCAACCAGGCGGGAGGCGCCAAGTTCCTCATATGCGAATCATGCGGGTACGGCCTGATCGCGGGCAGCAGGAAGGGTAGGATCTCTCACAACACAGCCCACGGCAGGGAATGCAAGGGCCGTTTCACACTGGCCGCGCTTGGCCATGAGTTCCTGAGCGATATCGCCAGAATCCGATTCGAGCCTGCAGTGTCGCGAGGCGAGGAGTTCTGGTATTCGATGCTCTACGCGATCATCGAAGGGGCGTGCACAGCCCTTGATATCGAAAGGCCCGAGATAGACGGATGCATCCAATGGGGCGGACCAGAAGGTCACGACACTAGCCTGATCCTGTTCGACTCGGTGCCCGGCGGAGTAGGGCATGTTCAGAGGCTCGGATTCGCCGATGCCCTAGGCCGTGCTCTCAGTACTGCTCTCGAGAAGATGGCTTCATGCGAGTGCGGCGGCGACACGGCCTCCGGCAGCTGCTACAGCTGCCTGCGCAGCTACAGCAACCAGTTTTGCCACGACAAACTCGATAGGGGGCTGGTGATACGGTTCCTGACCGAGTTGGGGTTCGGCAAGTGACGGCGCCTGACAATCCGGTGCCGGCTCCGGGTGTTACACTCTCGGATAGTGCTTTCTGCGCATTGCGAGGAAAGGGGATGTCCCATGGCTTCTCGTTCCCACAAGCAGTTTGTCAGATGGTTTGTAGACACGCAATCCGACGAGGAGATCTTTGAAGCCCTGAAGGCAACGAAGGCTCCGAAGCAACTTCTGACGGGTGATCTGTCCAGTCTACCTAAGGCCCGGGGCAAGAAGAGTCGCACATCGATCAAGCCCATTGATGACAGTGGAGCGTCCGAAAGCATCGGCCTAAGTGAACTCAGAGCCAACATACTTAGCAAGGAGTGGATTCGCAACAATCTGGACATTCCTCGGCACTTCGAGGAACGCTTCGTTTCGCTCAAAGCGGATATGAACGAATTAACCGTTGATGACACCGAATCAAGCGTCAGCTCCATGATAGAGCAGCATGGAGCGCCGGCTGTGGTGTTCTGTCTGGTAGTCAACCCCAATGAGATGAAGCAGGCTATAGGTTATCGGCTGATGGATGAATTCGGCGACTCAAGAAAGGCAGAGCGTGGGGAAGCCCCGCCGGTTCTGGCAGAAGAGGACGAAGAGGACGAGGATATCTACATAGACACTGATGTCGACCCGGTAATCCAGGCAGTAGAGATCGCGATATCGGAAATCAGCGTCGCTGAAGCCACGCTTGACGATGAGCCGATCGACGCTGCCGTAGAGAGGTTCCTGTCGGCGATATCCGACTACAAGGCGCGGCGCTCGGAGAGCGGTATCAAGCTGGAGCAAGCTCTCCTGGAGCTGTGCGCCGGCTATTCAGATGCCGCTCAATTCCTCCTGGACGGGACCGAGTATGCGGGGAGCCTGAGCGCGATTGTGCCGGGCAGGGCGCGGGAGATAGCTGCCAGTGCTGCCCGAGAGGCTGTCGCTTGCGTGGATAAGGTGGCGGAATTGCTTCAGGAGGCTGAACAGTTTCGCAATGCGCCGCCTGCGTCATTGGTTAGGCAGATTGAGGCCACCAACCGCGCGCGCGAACTGCAGTCCGTGGCTGTTGATGCTATCAGGGACTTGCTGCGGGTTCTTGGGGTCTCCGATGATGCAGCCGGCGAGGCTCCCGAAGGCGAACCCGCGATGGAGGAGTCGGACACAGAGCCGCCCCCTCCGCCCAGGCGTCCTCCGCGGAGGCGCAGGTTGACAAGGCCGGCGATCGAACCGCAACCGACCGCTGCGCCCGAGGCGGCGGCACAGCCGGATGCTCTGATTCAGCCTCCAACCGCAACTGAGGCCGATGAAGTCGCGCCGTCCCCGGCGCCTCCCGGCGAGGCAACGCCGAGCGTGAAGCAGCTCGCAAAGGACGCTGTCGAGCAGGCTGACTACGCCACTGCATACTGGCTGGCCCTGGGCAGCGAAGCGTCGGGCCAGAGCGCGCCCATCCCATCGTGGCTTCACTATGCCAACTTCCTCGCTGCGGAGCTACGGTTTTTGAGCACTGACGCCATGCGCGCTCTGGACCAGGTGTGCAACTTACACCCGGCGCCCTACCGCGAACTCTGTGGTGGCCACGGTCAGAGCAGCCGGGCGGCGGCCACGTACATTCTTGCTGCGTCGGTGGGCCCCACGCTCCTCGGCAACGAGTTCGGCCCAAGTAACTGGCTGAGAGATACGATCAGCAACGCTTCGGGTATTCCCGAAGAACTGGCTCAGATCATCGAGTGGATACTTGCGCTGCACAATGAAGGCGTTTCATGCCTCGACTTCACAGGCGATGGCTCATTGGGCGGCCAGGATTGGGAACAGGCGGCCAAGGAGGCCGCAAGTCGCGTTGCTGCCTGGCAACGCACCGCCGACCGAGGCAAGCTGGGATACCAGCCTGCCACCGCAGCGCGGCGGTTCCTTGCGTGCAGCAGGGAGTCAGTGCTTAAGGATGCAATCGACGCGATAGTGGCGGACAACAGGGAATCTGTCGACCTGGTTGACCAGGTGTCCGCAACTTATCTCGATACCAAAGAGAATAGGCTGAAACTGATACGTGAGACGGCGCGGATAGCTGCCGGCCCCAGGCCCCGACCGGTGAAGATAGAAGGTCACAATCTAGATTCGTTCATGCGGGACTTGGCGCGGCTCAACGACGACGCCAAATGCTGGGCCGACGCAGTCAGAAGGTGCGATGCCCGGCCTCGCAGGGGTTCGATGTCGGATGCGCAGTGTCGAGCCCTGGTGAAAAAGATCGCCAATCAAGCGGAGCACATCGCCGCGAGCGGCATTCTCGATAACCCGTACGGCCAATCCCTTCGCGCATCAATGGCGCAGATTGCTGATGTCCTCCAAGGCCGAGCCGAACTTCCTGCAGCGAGGCGCCAGTGGAAACGGGAGATCGTCAGCCCCTTGGTCGTCTCGGGCTCCTTCTCGCCCTTCGAGGCCGCGCAATGGATCGATTCGGAATCGGCTGATCCTCCTGATAAGGCCCTAGGCAGTGTGTCCCCGGAACGAATCGCATCGGGAGAGGGCACTCTAGAATCGGAATTTGGGCGGGCTCTTGACGAACAGGATTACGCTAAAGCACAGATCATAATCAAGGTGAGCTGCGGCGGCTCTGATGAAGAATCGCTCATGCAGGCCCGCCTCGATGAATCGCGGCAAGCCCTCGCGGAGCGCCTGACGGACGTATGCAAACAGATGGAAGAGGCGGCACAGAAGCACCTTATCACCTCTTCCGACAGGTCTCAGCTGGACGGCGAGTTCTTGTCGATGCGTCATTCGCTGGAGTCGGGTGAGATACTCCAGTATGGCCCGGCCTATGAAACGCTGGATAGACTGGAAAGGCGAATCGGCCAGCTCAAGGAGGAGCGAGTAAACGCTCTGAGCTGCGAGATCGACGAGCTCGGCAAGAGAGTCGATGCACACAGGACTGACCTATCCGATGCTGTGATCAAGTACGCTCAGAGTAACCTTGGCAAAGCAAAGACGTACATTGATAGTTTCGGTGATGACAAGTCACTGGTAGTAGCCGAGAGCTTCTACTCTCTAGCGCTAAACGCCGTGGAGCTTGGCGTAGTATCTGAAGTGCCTGATAGCCTCGCGCAGGTCGGATCTAGCGGGATAGACCACGTGGCCCTGTTCCTTTCAGTCAATAAGTCGGTTGAACGTGACCTAGCCATAAAGGGTTCGAAACCGATGGAATTGGTCAAACGGATACAGAAGAATCGCGCGGTTGGCGGAATCGACATGTCCAAGATCCCTGCTCCCAGAGCGCAGGAAGCGGCCGACGGCATAGCCGCCTACTATCGGCTAATGTCCAGGAGCGCGTCCGACGCCCATGAGAGCTGGTACGCAGAGAACCTGACGACGCTTCTTCGCTACATCGGCTTCCAGCAACCGTCCGTCTCGTTTGTGGCGGTTGAATCGAACGCAGCGCATCTACGGGCAACCATGACGGCAAGGGACATCTCGCCGCTTCCTGAATTCGGATCGGCCCACGGGGGCCTGTACGATGTCGTTGTCGTTCACGGCAAACCAAGAGTGACGGCACTAAACCATATCCTGAACGTACTGGGCGTTGAGAATTCGCGTCCGATACTGATCTACCTGGGCCGGATACCGCAACTCCTCAGGCATGAATGGAGTGCCGCGTGTCGTGAGAAACGGCGTACCGTGATGCTCATAGACGAGATCCTTCTCCACTACATGCTGAGTATTCGCGAGAATAGGCTGGAGGCCGCCGTCTCCTGCGGAGTTGCCTGGGGGTGGGCTTGTCCATACTCGGACGGAGCCACTGCTCCGCGCGAGATGTTCGCAGGCCGGCAGCTTATGATCAGCAAGATAGGTGAGCCTAGGGGGGCCTTCGTTGTCTACGGCGGCAGGCAATTCGGCAAGTCGTCGTTACTGCGAATGGTGGAGGACCAGTACCACAGGCCCGAAAACCAGGAGTATGTGGTGTTCTGCGATATCAAGACTGTCGGCGATATCGACAGCGCCAGAGGCACGCAGGATACTTCGATGATCTGGACCAGGGCGTGGGAGGAGATGCGCGAATCCGATCTTGATTGGATGTGCCGCGACATCGCCGCGCCAAATGCCCAGGATGTGCAGACCTCCTTGCGCAAGGTGCTAAAGCGGAATCCGGGCATGAGGATCATACTTCTGTTCGACGAGTCCGACCATTTCCTGAAGCGCGAGGCGTCCCTGGGCTTTCCCGAGCTGAATGCGGTCAAAGCGCTAATGGAGGAAACAGGCTATAGGTTCAAGGCGGTATTCACCGGTCTGCACAACGTGCAGAGATACTACACCAAGTCGAATCACCCCCTGGCGCAGTTGAGCGCGCCCATTGTTGTAGGCCCGCTTGAACCGGCCGAAGCCCGGGAACTGGTCATCGGGCCCATGCGGTCGCTTGGCATTGGGTTTGAAAGCGATTATGTAGTATCGCAGATCCTATCATACACCAACTTCCACGCATCGCTCATTCAGTTCTTCTGCAACAAGTTGGTTGCGTTCGTTCGGGCTAAGAAAGACGAGCCACCGCACATCGTCACGGGAAACGACGTCGACCAGATATACAAAGACCCTACGTTCAGGGATAGAATGGGCGATAGATTCAGGGTGACGGTGCTTATGGACACGCGCTACCAGGTTATCGTCTACAGCATGATCCTAGAGCAGCTCAACGACAAAGACGGCTACAAGCGCGCGTTCGAGGCTAATGAGATAGCTCGCCTTGCCAAGGACTGGTGGCCCCAAGGCTTTGAGGATATGGGCCTATTCGAGATAAGGCCGTTCCTCGACGAGCTCGTGGGATTAGGAGTGCTCATCCGCTGCGAGGACGGTCGGTTCCGGATAGGCAACGCGAACATCGTTCGCGCTTTGGGCAAACCTGACGACATCGAGGACGAACTGCTTGAGATCGCCGGATCGCCCGGCCCGAGCAAGGACAAATCACAGAGCCTCATGGTGAGGGTGAATGACAGGCCGTGCAAGTGGGGCGCCATCACCCTGGCGCAGGCAGCCGATATCATACAGCCCGAACCAGGCCTCTGTTTGGTGTTCGGAAGCGAAGCCATGAATCTGTCGTCTGTCGCTGAGTCTCTCCGGGTCTACGCGGGTGATAGTGTGAACCTGTCTGTGCTGGAGCAGCGCTTCACGTCGGCTGCCGGTGTAGCCAACCATATCTCGTCACTTGCTGAGCGATCTCTGAAAGGGCGGCACGTAATCCTGCTGGATCCTTCCACCGTGCACAGCAAGTCCGATGATCTGATGCAGATACTGGCTGCCGTCGGGAACCGCGTCGTGAAGCTGAACACGGAGAACAGGATAGTGAGGGCGGTCGTCCTGATGAACCCAGTCAACGCGCTGGAACTGGCACGATTCCGGTACCAGGGAGACCAAGGGCTCGAACCGTACATCGACACTGAGATCGCGCTCAGGAGATGGGACCACACCATGGTTGAGAGCTTCCTCTCCCACAGCGAGAGCATGAGTACGGTTCCCGCGGTCAAGAAGGTGCTTGACGTTACTGGGGGTTGGCCATTCCTAATGGCGAGACTACAGCAGCAGGCGAACGGCGCCGTATTGCCCACCGCGGAACGGCTCACTTCTGATCTGTTAGCCGATGAGGACGGTATCCGCACCGATTTCCTGCAGGCATGCGGTTTCGGTCTGCTGGACGGCTCAATCGATATCGTTCGCATGCTGATAGGCACCGAAGCGGCGCTTTCCGGTGATGAGCTTATTGAGCTGGTAGAGCTGGAGACCAGACGCGACGCTTGGGAGTGCAGGGCGCTGGTTGATGTGCTGCACAAGACGGGGTTGCTCACCGAGAACGCGCAGGGAGAGCTGTTCTGCGATCTCGTCGTTGCAAGACTGGTGAATGCCCGATGATCGATCTAAATAAGGCCGTGTGCAGGTTGCCTACCATGACCAGTATCATTGCCGGCATAGTCTCCGATTTGATGGCTGGGACGTCGGTTGTTTGGGTTGTGCCCGCGACTGCACCCGTCTCGGACCTTGCTGCCGAGCTTGCACACAGCCTGGATGAGCACGGAATCGAAGTGACGATGGGCGGCGGTAACGGGCAGGATGACGATGGCAACGGCGGCGGTATCGCCGGTGGAGGGTTTTCGCAGGTTGCGATTGAGCACCTGGAAAGCGTAGCGGCAGGCGGGGCGAGGGAAGCATTGGTCGCGAGGCTCGAAGAACAGGGTAGGGCGGCTACGATCCGGAGTTCCCGGACCGGAGTGGTTTCATCGGCTGCTGTTGTATGCACGGAGGCGGCCGTCGGATACCATGCGAGTCAGCATGAGCACATCTCAGTTCACTGGCACTGGGGTTGCCTCTCCACTGCCGAAATGTCCATATTGGCCCATGCACTGCTACAGGGCAAGCTCACCGACCCGATACATGCTGCGTGGGCGCAGAGCGTGATAGCGGAACTCGCAGGAACAGACGTGGAACTCCTTGCTCAGGTATGTGCTCGATGGCAACCGAGTTTTGAGGAAGACGACCTGTTCAACACCTTATCGGAATACGCCTCTCAGAGGGGTTGGACGGATGGGTGGCTGCAGACCTACACAAACGAGATGCAAGAGGCGTTCAGGCCAGGCAGGCGCATCAAGCCTCCATGTCCGCCCCATAACCTCGCGCCGCTGTTTGAGGCGGGAGTGCTCGAATGGCGGCCCGACTCCGGGATCTCCATGCACACGGCCGCGCTTGCGCAGAGCGGCGACGTCACCGAGATTCGACGGCGCATATGGGCTGGGCAGGCCAAGTACCTGATGCCCGTGATCGATAGAGAGCGGACAGAGACATATCAATACCTCAGCCAGAATGCACCGGGCCTAGACGACTTCGCACGAGACCTCAGATCCAGCCCCAGCAGACCTGGAATATGGAACAATGGTTGGGCTGCATCTGAATGGATCGAGTTGATCATGTTCATTGATGAGATGTGCAAAGGGCGTTTCATAGCAGTGCGCCGCCGCGCCGACTTCATGCGCATGCGCCGAAACGATCTAGCCCACTGCTCACCCCTACCATGGGAGCACTTCAGGATGGTGTTGAGCGGAGAGGCGTAGGGCGCGCAGAGGTTCCTCTGAGGAGAGATGACAAATCCTGTGTGGAGAAACCTCGGCCGAACGAGAGTCACATTCTGAAGCAGCACGCGAATGTTGGGGGGTACATCGTTGAACATACAGACGACACTGAACCTTATCGACTTGGGCAAGATCGCATTGCCTGAGTTCCAGCGCGGCTATGTATGGAATCGCGACCAGGTTCGCAGCTTCCTGGATTCGCTATACAGAAGGCATCCTACCGGCAGTCTGCTCATCTGGAGCACTACGCGCGAGACTGCCAAGACAAGGGGAGATTCCGACGGGCAAGGGGATACCGTCGATCTGCTTCTGGATGGGCAACAGAGGATGACAACTCTGTATGGCGTTGTGCGAGGAAGGCCCCCGAGGTTCTTCGACGGCAATGACAGGGCGTTTACGGGGCTGTATTTCAACCTAGATGAGGAGTCGTTCGAGTTCTATACGCCGGCCAAGATGAAGGGCAATCCCTTGTGGGTAAGCGTGACAGCAGTCATGAAACACGGTGCTGCAGAAGCTGTCAAACCGTTCCTCACGTCGCCGGAGCTACTGCCGAAGGCTGCGGTCTATCTTGACCGGCTCAACAGGCTCAACAAGATAGTCGACACTGACATTCATATTGATTACGTGACAGGCGAGGACATGTCCATTGACATCGTTGTCGACATCTTCAACAAGGTCAATAGTGGTGGAACCAAGCTATCCAAAGGCGATCTGGCACTTGCCAAGGTGTGTGCTGAGTGGCCGGACGCCCGGGAAAGCATGAAGACCCGTCTCGCCAAGTGGCAGAGGGCCGGTTTCACTTTCAACTTGGACTGGTTGCTCCGCAACTTGACTACTGTGCTGACAGGAGATGCCCTGTTCTCGTCCTTGAGAAGGGTAGATTCGCCTGCAGTCCAGGGAGGACTGGACAGGACGGAGCGCGCTGTGGACTACCTCCTGAACTTGATCTCTAGTCGTCTGGGGCTTGACCACGATGCTGTCCTTGGGGGCAGATATGCGTTTCCCGTAATGGCGAGGCACATCGACATGCTCGGTAAGTCACATCTAGATTACCGCGAGCAGGGAAAACTGCTCTACTGGTACATACACTCATTCCTCTGGGGGCGCTTTACGAGTTCTGTTGAATCCACTCTGAACCAGGACCTACGCCTTGTGGATGGTTCGGCAAAAGGCATCGACCGCCTGATTGACCAGTTGCGACGGTCGCGCGGGGGACTTGAGGTCAGGCCTGAAGACTTCGATGGATGGAGCCTCGGGGCCAGGTTCTACCCGATGCTCTATCTCATGACCCGAACCTGCCACTCCAGGGACTGGGGTACCGGCAGCGAGTTATCCGCCCATCTTCTCGGGAGGGGAAGCACTCTCAACGTTCACCATGTGTTCCCCAAGTCAGTGCTCTACAAAGCTGGTTACTCGCGCCCGGAGGTCAATGCCATTGCCAATTTCTGCTTTCAAACACAAGAGACGAATCTATCTCTCGGCAACAGAGTACCTGAAGACTACTTCCCCGAGGTGGAGACAAATCATCCGGGAGTTCTGGAATCCCAGTGGATACCTACGGACCGTGAACTCTGGACAGTAGGGAACTACCGAGGGTTCCTCGCGGCACGCCGCGAACTTCTCGCTCGTGCTGCCAATCGCCTCCTGGCCTCGATGCTCGACGGCGGAATTGGACTGCCTGACCTTGCCGCATTACCGGAGAGAGTGGTTGCGGCCGAGCAGATGCTGGCCGATCTCGAGCTGGTTGATCTGAAGAAGTGGCTCGAGGAACGTGGCATGCCAATGCCCAGCTTTCATTACGAGGTCGTGGACCCCGAAACCGGCGATGCCGTTACGAATGTTGATGCTGCGTGGCCCAGCGGAGTTCAATCGGAACTGAGTGGACCAGTGGCGCTAGTCCTGGACGGTGTCCAGGAAGTTGCGGCGCCGCTCAGTCAGCTTGGATACAAGCTCTTCACGAGCGTGGACAGACTACAATCCTACCTTACAGATGTCTTTGACGACGAACGCGGCTAGCGCCCGGGCCAAGGGAAGTGCCCTGCGTATAGGAGCGGGAGCCGAGGGAAGCAACGGCATTCCGTGCGAGAGACTGAGTCTACCTGGGCGCCGATCGCCCAGGTAGACTCAGTTGGTTCTGTACATGACTATGTGGGTTGGACCGCACCGCTTCCTGTTCCGCAGCAGTGAACCATCGCGAATCAGAGTCTCCTTCTTGCTCACCGTGGGCCACTTGCGCCGCACCACTTCTCGGACCTCCTGCACAATATGGGCGCACAACATAAGCTCATGGTAGAGCGCCGCATGTACAAGCGCCCGGGCAGGTTTGGAATCGGGTCATAGCAGGGCAGAGATGATGACATTGGTATCCGGCATGATTCTCACTGCTGGCCATCCGTACCGCGACCATATCGGATATCATCGACTAGCTTCTGAACATCCGCCTCATCACTGATTCCTCCAGAGTCGGCGGCGCCGGCAAACGCCCTCTGTGCCCTGATGATGGCTGTCGTAGATGCATTGTCGATCACGATCTGGCCCGATGCAGTCTCAAAGAATAGGAGCTTATCGCCTGCCCTCAGATTGAGTTTCCGACGGATCTTCGCGAGGTTCATTGCAGTGCAGGTCAAGTCCCTCAGCTATCCCGAGATCGTCGATCATCATGAGCTCGGAATCGGTCAGGGCCAGCTTGCGAAATGCCGTGCCTGGCCGCTCCAGCATGGGTATCGTCTCAACTGGGCCGATCTGCCAGTCGGCGCCGCGCACCTCAAAGTGGTCCTTTGCTTCCTGGGCTGCTCACCTGGGCCGGAATATGCGCTGCGGTCCGATTGACACAGAAAGGCGCCCTCATTAAAGCCTACCTTAACAAGAGCACCGATTTCGCAGAGCTTATTAAACAATGTGGGCGTTCTCTTTAATAGGGAGGCCTCTCCATGCTGTCACGCGTGCCCACGTAACCGTGTGCTGAGGGCTTGATCCACTGCTGTATATGCTTCGAAAGCCGCATCATCGTCGCATAGAATCGACAGATAGTCGCGATAGGCATATAGCTTTCCTCTCATACCCCCTGTAGTCTCCACAAGGATTCCAAGATCCTCAAAGGACCGCACCAACTTCGTGGCGGTTGGGATGCTTACACTCAGTGCCTCGGCGGCTTTCCGTATCGACGTTATCGGATTATCATATAACCACTCAAGCAAAGCCGGAGCCTGCGGCGACCTCGCGAATTCGCTGGCTATGCAACGCCGATGAGCCGCATTCAAACCCACTATCTGCCTGGCTATGTTGGTGGCATGGTTGGCGGTATCGATCACGGCTTGAAGGAAGAACCTTATCCAGCCTTCAAAATCCCCCGCATCCCTAACTGCCATCAAACGCTCATAGTACTCTGACCGGTATCGTTTGAGGTAGTATGAAAGGTAAAGCATCGGTTTCTTTAGCGCACCCTTCTCACAGAGAACAAGAGTCACTAGAAGCCTCCCGAGACGCCCATTCCCATCAAGGAACGGATATATCGTTTCAAACTGGTAGTGAACCAATGCCACCCTAACAAGCACCGGCATAGGAACGTCAGATTGCATGGACTTTTCCAAGTCATACAGAGCCCTTAATATGACATCGGGAGGCGGAGGCACAAATGAAGCCTTCGTGATATCGGCCCCCGAACCAATCCAGTTCTGAATCCTGCGAAACTCCCCTGGATCCCTGGCCGATCCACGGGAATCCTGCATTAGCCGCGCATGTGTCTCTTTGATGAGCCTGAGACACAAAGGAAGCTGCGCCAAACGGCTCAACCCATAGTTGATAGCGGCGACGCAACTGACAACCTCACCGATTTCGGCCTGAATATCCCCTTCACCGCGTTCAGCCTCGAACTTCAGAACGTCAAGAAGAGTAGCCTGAGTTCCCTCGATCTGTGATGACATGACCGCTTCTTTGCGGACATACATGGCAAGGAATAGGTTGGGGTTGGGAGTGAACTCCGCCACACCGTCAAGCCTTCCAAGCGCGATGTCAGCCTCAGACAGAAGGCTGATAATGTCGCCGTTCAATTCCAATGGCGGATCAGGCGGAAGTGCCGCCGGGATAAACATGCGGTATCCTCGACCAGCATCTTCATAGCTGCCGGCTCTGCCTGGAACGTGCTTCATGCTGAACGCCGCCTCCTGTATCCCGCCTCCGACTGCAAAGGCTATGTTCGCTGAGCCCTCTTCATTGTCCTTCAAGCAGTTCGCGCACTTCTCCGTCATTCAACAAGGCATACGTTGCGTAGTCGCTCTACGAAGCGCTCCGCGTGTTCAGTGTGGATGGGCGCCACTCTTCCAGGGCGAAGCTTCTCCACAAAGCCCTCGATATCCGACCACGCGCAGTGACCGCTGGTATGAAGAAAGACTGCCTTCGCACCGTATGTTTCCAGCGATGCGGATAGCGTGTAGAACGCAACTGAGAGGTCTTTACGGCGATCTACACGAAGATAGTGCAATCCATCTTCGCGACGCAGTTCCATCGGCGGGCAGTAACTGAAAGCCGCGGCGAACCTGTGCCCTGTGGGCTAGGATTTCCGAGGATCCTGGGCGAACCGGCTCAGGATGGCCGAAGAAGGTGTCCCCTAGGACACAGCCCAGGCTCCACACATAATACATGGTGATCGTCGCAAGCTAAGTCAAGACGGGAGACTGCGGACGCTATCGCTATCATCGCCGTCCGATGTAGAGGAGGTGCTCTGCGCCGCCGTAGATGCTGGGGTCCGATGCACACCTGTAGTTCAGGTCCGCCCACGCCTCCCACGATGGGCCCTCCTCTGGTCGTAGTTGGCGGACATACAGCAGGCAGCGTTGCTAGCTCGGAATCAGCGAATGGCAAGTTCCGCGTCCAGTGCGCGCTGATACGCATCGCGGGTACGCTCGTTGAAGCACACGAAGATGACGTTTTCTACGGACGGATCAGCCTCAAGGCGCAGCGTTACGGTTCTCATAGCGATCTGCGAGGCCTGCTCCAGGGGATAGCGCTACGCTCCGGTGCTGATAGAGGGAAATGCCAGAGTGCGAACGCCGTGTTTCGCGGCGAGTCTGAGCGAGCTTATGTAGCAGCTGGCCAGGAGGTCCGCTTCGCCCGCGCTCCCGCCCTGCCAGATCGGGCCGACTGTGTACATAACATACTTGGCGGGCAATCGGTGTCCTTGGGTAATGACGGCATCGCCGGTGTTGCAGCCTCCAATCGCCCGGCACTCGGCAAGTAGCTCAGGGCCGGCCGCTCGATGTACCGCGCCGTCCACTCCGCCGCCGCCCGGCAGTGTGGTGTTGGCGGCGTTGACTATGGCGTCGACGCGTTGCTCTGTGATGTCCCCGCGGACGACGGATACTCGTTCGCAACTACGCGGAGGTTGCGACTGCGATCGCGACCCGATGGGACCATTTCCAGCGCTTGTGTTCATTCCGGTCGTACCTCCCTGTTGACCTGTGGCGGGACTCGTCGCGTCATGGCGCGAATCCTCCTGAGTCGCCAGAACCCTCCGAGGTCTGCCGCCGCGAGGTCTGCCGTCAAGATAGCCGACACCGTTGCGCTCATAGCGCTGGATCCACTGCCTGACTGTGTTTTCAGAGGCGTCGAACACGCGCGACCGTTCACATTGCGGCATTGTTCCGGAAACGCGGAGGGGGAGGGGAGGCATCCGTCGAAGTATCATGACACATGACGGGTCGATGCCTGGAGTCGAGAGGAGTCTGGGATAGAGTGAATGCCGACAGTCACTATGCGAGAAAGGCAGACTGCTTGGGGACTGTGGAGGGGTGCGGGAGAGACCACACTATTCCGCGGCTATCGCAGACCTATCTCTCCGGAACGACACAGTCATCTCCGTGGTTCCCATGGGAATCGACGAGTATCGCTCGGGCAAGACGCCGTTTCTGCTGAATGTCCGAAAGGAGGGCGTTAGTCTGTGACAACGCCACCTTCGCAACCTTGGCGACTATGGCGCAGTTCATGATAGGATGCCCGCATGGTGCCACAGAACGCCAAGGTCTTCTGACGGCCTGCATAGCTGGGCATGGGAGGTGCAAGTTTTGGGCGGGAAGGTGCAGTGGGAAGGCCTTGTGAGTTCAGTCCAACCCAGGATCCGTCTCACACGCTCATTCGATGAGCGCAGTCACACGTATCTTGGTTACGTTCTGCGCGTCAATGGGCTGGTGGATGGCCAGGCCGACGAGTTCCTAGTCGCGATCGGGAGGGCAGCTCAAGAAAAGCATCGGTTCCGCATCGGCGACCGGATCCAGGGTGCCTCGGAGCTGGTGGCAGATGCGCGGCTGGAAAGCGCCTCCTACTACAAAACGTCGGGCTTGAGATTGACTCAACGCGAAGCGGAACCGGTCGATGATTCGCCTCCCTACACTGGAGTTGCGCCGCCTCTCGAGGTCTACCGAGAGCGCGGGCATCGACGGCTTCAGCCTGCGGTATACGCGAAGTCCTGTATGCCATGTATCTGGGGCTGTCGGATGCCGGTGGAGATCATTATCGACCATTGGAATCCCGACCGACGCAAGTACCGGTTTGAGACATTCTGCTACGGCCCGAAGTCGTGCCGATTCTATAGGGCCGGGCCCACCAGGAAGGTCCCCGGGCGGAAAGGCATGACCTGGGAGGAGGAAGACTGGGTGGATGAGGAAGCTACGTCGCATCGGGATTAGCCATGCAGCAGCAGGTCCACCAGCGAAGTATTCCACTTCACGGAATCCTTAGTGACTATGGAGGAGGGTCTATCATGGGTTCGATTACAGTTAAGGGCAAGGGTTATGCTTTGGCCCCGCCGGATACTGTGACACTGTCTTTTGGCGTCGGAAGCAAGGCACGAGACTACGCCGACTGCTTGGACAATCTGAACGAGCGTACAGCGGCCCTTCGTCGGGACATCGTAGCGTCCGGCGTCGATTGCGCAGAGCTGAAGACCACTGACTTTGGTGTGGCGATCGAGCGGCGGTATGTCAAGGACCGATACGTGTTCGAGGGGTACGCGGCGTCGCACAGCCTGCAGATAGAACTGCCTGTCGACAAGGAGATGCTCAACCGGGTGCTCGGGGTGATTTCCCAGGGCCGGAGCGGCGCCGAGATACAGATCCACTTCGCGGTCAAGGATACCGAGGGCCTTAGGCAGCGGGCGCTTGCAGAAGCCGTCAGAGTGGCTAGGCTCAGCGCCGAAACACTGGCTCAGGCTGCCGGGGTGAAGCTCGGGAAACTGCAGAGCATGGCGCACGGATGGGACGAAATTCGCGTGTCCCGGCAGCCTGCATACGGGGTGGTGTGCGAGAGCGCTTCGACCGCCCCGGTCGACATAGACCCGGAAGACGTATCGACCAGCGAGAGCGTTACGCTGGTGTACGAGTTTGAGGAGTAGTCGCACATTTCGACCTCGGCCTCGGCCCTGGCCGCATTCTTGCCGCTAGATGCTGCGCCTGGATACGAGCGCGGTCTGCCACGCTTGCGGCGGAGAGACCAAAACCTACTCTGGATTGGTCTCCTTGAGCGAAGGCTCAATAGACTTGGCCAACTCGATGAGCGCAGGGCGGGGCCGCACTCCTTTGGCCATGGCCTTTATGATTTTCGTCCGACGGTAGTACTTCGTATCGATAATCAACCTCCTATCACGACTCTGCAGGGTGATGTCGGACTTCATTACAGGCAGATAGACACTCTTCTCGTCATCGGGAATATCCCAATCGATGAATGCTGCTTTCGGCAGAAACTCGGGATGATGCCGCGAGTAATACGACAGCACAAACCTTTCATACAGGCGGTGCATTTCCTCGTCCTGAAGCCACGCGGCGAGTTTGTGCATCCCGGCTTCTGTGGTCAGAAGCAGGCCCTTAACCGTCAGTCGGCAGATGCCCAGAAGCATACGGTATGATGCATTGTTGCGATGGCACTTCAATGCGTGCCACCGAATGGTAGCAGGTGCGACGTCTGTGACACCAGCGAAGTAGAGCAGCAGTCTGCCGAGTGCTTTCTTATTCTCTGGCTTCACATCTCCGTGGCGAAGGAGCAGGAGCATAACGCTTTTTAAAGCCTGGTTGTGCGGAGAGTCGGGAGAGAACTCATCATATGAGCAGACCAGTCTTCCTTGGGACTGGGTGTGTTGCTTGATGGTTTCGGCAACCTCTATCTGACCTCGCAGGCCTGCAAGTGCCTCCTCTTTTTGGACATAGTCGCGATACAGACCTCGTTTGACCTGCATCCCGACGCCGCGGGCGAGGATTGCCGCGAACAGATCGTGAATGCTATCGAAGTCCTCCGACGCGACATTATCAAAGCCTGCTTCCCGCAAGGCCTGGAAGGCGTAGGAAAGCATGTAGTAGATGTTCTTAACCTTGATGTCAGGCATTCACGGCACCCCGCAGCCGAGCCGTCCAGCTTTCGGCCTTTGACGGCTCGTCGAACCAGTATTCATTTAGCAGCGGTACTAGCTCATACTCAATAACCGAGGATAGCCATGCATCGTCAGCAACATCGCTCGTGCAGAAGTAGCTATGCCCGATGCGGAAGCCAACGCCCAGAGAGGCGTCGTCGGCGATGGCCTCATTCAGGGATTCGACCGTGGTTATCAGTGCATCGAGCTTCGGATTCTGAATCGCCGCCTGGCGGGCCCTGAATCCCTCCGACGAGAATGCTGGCTCCATGTCGAAGAACGCGAACCGCCGACGAAGCGCATAGTCAATCATCGCAAGGCTTCTGTCCGCCGTATTCATCATTCCGATGATGTGGACATTGGCAGGAACGAAGAACTGCTCATCCTTATACAACAGACGAAGGGCGTTCTCTTCGCCGCGCTTGTCGCCCTCAATCAGCATGAGCAGCTCACCGAAGATCTTGCTGAGGTTGCCGCGGTTGATCTCATCAATGATGAAGAAATACGGGCGCTCGTCATCGCCTTCGGCGGTTTTGCAGAACCTGTAGAAGGGCCCCTCGGCAAGACGGAAGCCGCCGCCATCGGGACGGTAGCCCATCACGAAGTCCTCGTAGCTGTAACTCTGGTGGAACTGAACAGTCATGATGCGACTTGTGTCCTTTTCGCCCATAACGGAGAACGCCAATCTCTTCGCAGCGAATGTCTTGCCCACGCCGGGCGCGCCCTGCAAAATGACGTTTTTCTTGCGGAGCAGAAGACCTTTCAATGTGGCGTAGCGTTCCGCACTGAGATAGACCTCGCTTAAGAAGTCGGCCTCGGAGTAGTAAGGATACTCGATTTCCGGCTCGTCGTCGGTCTCTGGTGAATCAGTCTCTCCGGTGAGCAGGGCTTCAAGCTGCCGCACATACTCGGCATACGGAGTAATGTCAGTGAGCGTCTTCACAGCCGCCTGACCCGGATGCTCCCATTCTCCCTTTTCTGTCCAGTTGACCCTATGGATGTGCTTGAACTCGCTCCGGCTCTCGTCGTAAACATAGTCGGATTCCACAATGCCGCGCCCGATGATAGCGCTGATCCCGCGCTTGGCGAACACAACATCACCTACGGCTACAGCGTGAGCGAACTGCCACAAGGCGAGACCGTCATTTCGGTAGGACTTGGAGTCGTCGTACTTCTGCTTCATCGCGATCTTTATGTGCGATTTGGTATCGAACTTTCTGAGGTCGCCTAGATCGTCCCAGCCGATGCCCATGATCCCGTCGCTGTAGAACTCATCCCATAACCGCGCCTGTTCGCCGGGTGAGTATAGCCAATAGCGGCGTCTACCGACTACTTCAGCCGTCGGCTCATCCACAGCCGGAACCCGCTCGTAATCTCCGCCGATGATGCTCTCGATGACTCGTTCCTGCGCCCTGGTTACCCGGAAGTTCGTTGCGCCCGGGTAAGTCAAGATCTCGAGCTGCTTCGTCCGCTCATCCGCGAGCAGAATCGCGCGGGGGATTCTATTAGGCGTGAGTCTCCGATCAACCCGGATGTCAACCGCCAAATACGGCTCATTTTTCAAAGCGCCCCCGCGATTGTAGGGGTCGTTGAAGTTCGGTTGCCTCACTTCGGGGTCGCGGATAATCGTCCCTGAAGCGACAATACCGCCGTCCGGGCCGGACAACCAGATATACACCCTATCAGTGGTCTTGATCTGTTTCGGGTATTGGTTCACAGCCCACGTCAGCGTGTCGAGGTCTTCCACTGCCGCCATCACGTCATAGTACTTTGGGTTGCCTTGAAATATCCAAGCGGATGGCTCGCCCAGTTCCTTGAGAAAGCGGGCGTAATGGACCATGCCGTTGGAATAGGCTCTATTGCCCGCTGCCAGATCTACCTCATCGAAGCTCGGCGCCGCGAGAATAATCTGATGTGCCGCTTCGAATTCATCGAGGGATGTATAGAAGAACAGGTCTGAGTTGACGGCATCATCCAAGCCTAGCTTTGCAGTCGAGTTCCTCAATGCGGTCGTGTAGGCATTGATGGTGTTCGGACTGTAGCTTTCACCGCTCGATTTCTTCTGCCTTTTCATCCAAGCCCGAAAACCGGATCTGAGATTAGCGTAGCTGACCGTCTTGCCGCTCCACTCCGAAGCGAGGGTGGGATGCTTGGCATCTAGGAACCGCTTCAAATGACGTAGGGCAGAGAGATAGCCGTCGGCCCGCTCATTGGAACGGTCAGAGCCCTTTGTGCCTACCAGATAGTCGCGCACTTTGTCGCGGGCGGCCAGCAAAGACTCCTCGCTAACAAGGATTGCCCAGAAATCAACGCCTACGCTGTTGTTCAAGGCAAAGAACGCGTCAGAACCGACGGTGGAGACTGTGGCCTCGCTCCAGTGCGGGTTCGCTTGACGCAGGTATGTCTTGAACTCGTTACGTAGATTGCTCAGTTGCTCAACGCTAATGGTAGCGTGCATATCGACGTCCCCCATAATCTCGATCGTTGGCAGCTTCCAGGAAACTGCGCGTCGTTGAGTACCTGAAGTCTCGAAAGCACGGTGGTGACGTCGTCCAACCTATTCGGAGCGGTCTCAAGCGCCTTCTCTGACTAGAGTAGGCCTCGCCGGGGATAATCACAAAGGGAGCGGCGCGCACGGCTCAAGAGCCTTAGCGTGCACTTATCCAAAGTGCTTTCTCCGCAGAGAGGCCAATGCCGTTTTGGCATCACGGAGTTGCTCACCAGCGCTGTACTCGGCTTCGGCCTCGGAGATGGTAGTATCCAACTCTGCCGTGTGCAGCATTTCCTCGTAGGTTTCTATGCTCATTATTACCGGGTCGCCGTAGCCATTCTTGGTGATGAGAATCGGCTCACGCCTGCCGTGGCAGGCCCCAGAGATCTCGTTGGTATTCCTCAGATCGCTGACAGGTCTGATCTGCGGCATCTCGCTCCTTCCTTTGTACATAACCATAGCAAAGTAATGTAAATGGTTCAACGGGCCGTCAGCCGTCGGAAGCATGTCGTTATCGCGACTCAGACCATCATGCGGGGGGGAAGCAATGCGGAGATCCGATATAGTGATATCGTCCGACAATGATTGCGCAGCAAACGCGGGCGAAGGTGCGCCTCAGATGGGCATAGACATAGACGCCCTTGGACGGCCGTATGCCGTCTCATCCCGCCTCCAGACTATCCTTGGTGAAACCGAAGCCACGTTGCGGGGGATCTACGGAGACCGCTTCCTGGGTCTTGCCCTCCTCGGTTCTCACGCCCGGGGCACGGCGGCGCTAGGTTCCGACATCGATCTGGTGCTTCTGCTTCGGCGCGCCTCGCCCTTCATATTGCGAGGAACCTGAAGCTGGCGTGCTGTTTCGCTATGCCTTCGACGACGGAGCTTTCACCGGAGTGACTATCCTTGCGTTCAAACAGCGCTGGGGTTCGGGTACTCGTCCTTGTCTCAGATTGCCGGTTCCCATTGATCTCAGTGCGGTAGCCGGAACCCTCTAGATAATGGACTCCAGACAGGCCCGGCTTACCTACGAGAAGAAGGGGAATGGGTGGTTCGTCCTGTCCGGGGGTCTCGAATAGTCCGACTAGCCTTGAAAGCACTCCAGCAGACAACCAGGTGTTCGCGATCGCCTCGCAGACAGCGGCCACATTCTTCGACTGCTATTCCTGCACCTGGGCAGGGCCCTCAATGGTGATGGCATCGTCTTTCTTGACATAGGCTGCGAATCTGCTGTGGACTGTGGTGTAATCCTTGAGGATCGCTTCTGTCATCATGTCGAAGGGGACTACCACGTAGCGCCCCAGTGGCGAGCGACGGGGATTGTACAGGAGGGTCCCGGTGACGTTTTCGAGACTGATCTTCACGCCGTGAGGCGTCTCGGTCTTGACCACGTCCAGGGAGACAAGTAATCCTACCAGCTTGAACAGCTCCTTCTGGGCGGATAGGAAGTTGCCGAGGGAGTAGATGACCAGGGTATCGCCGACCATGGTTACGGGCTGCACTACGTGAGGATGGTGCCCCACCACGATGTGCACGCCGAGCCGGGCGAGGTGCTCGGCTATCTCCGTCTGCGCTCTGGTAGGGGTGAAGACGTATTCACTGCCCCAGTGCATGGATACGATGACCACATCTGCTATGGCCCTGGCCTTCTCCACATCAGCCCGGGCCGTCTCCGGGTCATACACGTTCACATAATGCTCCTTGCCTGCAGGAGGTTTGAGGCCGTTGGTGAGGGTGGTGTAGGCCAGGAAGGCACACGTGATGCCGTTGACGTCCACCGTACGTATCTCGTCCCGGTCCTCTTGGATGGAGTAGCTCCCGGCGGTGAGGACGCTCTCCTTCTCGCTCCAGTACTCCAGTGAACGCAGAACACCATTCTCTTGCCGGTCCAGCGTGTGATTATTGGCGAGGGACACGAGGTTGAACCCCGTGTCGAGGAAGGCGTCGCCGACCTCTCGGGGGGAGTTGAAGCATGGGTACGTGGAGAGCCCCAGCTCAACACCGCCAAGGATAGTCTCCTGATTGTAAAAGGCCAGGTCGTGACGGGCGATGCGGTCTTTCACGAGGCGGAGCATGGGGCTGAAGTCGAAAACGCCGTCGTCCGCTCTGGCGGCGTTGTACACACCCTGGTGGATAAGAGCATCGCCTACAGCAACGAACGAGAGACGGGAACACATCCCCGGAGCCCCCGGCTGTGCGCACACGACCAGGGTGAGGAACACAGTGACAAGGACCAGCGGAAGGGTCTTTCTTCGGGTCATGGTCTCCTCCACGAGAACGCGTTTGGGGCAATAGCGGCCGGGAAATGGAACGCCACATGAGCCAATTCGCCCCGCCTGCGACGTGTTCCTCTTCTTGCTCGCCCGGTGTTGCCAGACGACGGCGCAGTACTGATGTGCCGATCACGTTTCGATGTGTACCGGGAGGGATTTGCGGATCTCGTGTACAATAGACTGTGTTAACCAAAATCAAGTAGGGAGCGATCATGTGATCTTCGCCATCTTCGCCGAAAGGGGTACAGTGATTGATGGAAGCCGAATACTTCGTGAATATGGCCCTAGAATTGGGTGCTGATCATGCCGTTCCCTTTCGGATCGACGACATCGTCTTCGATCCTCGGACTATTCTGAAGTGTGCTTTTGGTTGCGGTGACTGGGGCTATGGGAACACCTGTCCCTCTCGGCCCCTTTCCCTCAAACCCTGGGAGTATGAGCAAGTGCTGCGCCGTTATTCCTGGGGGATTATCATCCATTCGACAGACAAGCGGGTTTCGCAGGACGTTTCGTTCGGAATTGAGCGCGAGGCCTTTCTACGCGGCTACTACCTGGCTTTTTCGCTCAGCGACTGCGCCATATGCGGCGAGTGCGCCGGATTTGCGGGCCAGCCATGCGTCAATCCCAAGAAGGCGCGTCCGGCCTTTCACAGCGTGGGCATTGACGTTTTCAAGACTGTGCACCAGTTCGGCTTGCCGCTCGACACTCTCAAGAGTCGAGAGGAAACCCCCAATTGGTACTCAGCCGTGTTCATCGAGTGACGGCCTGCGCTCGATCGCCCGCAACGGGAAGAGCTGAGATCACTGCGCCGCTTCACGACGACAAGTGCAAGGTCGGAGGGCTTGCAATCCGAAATCCCATGTGATACAATGCTAACGAACGTTAGGTAGAGGGGCGTCGGGCATGGCAGATAAGGACATGAGGCAGAGAATCAAAGAGGTTGCAGTGGAGTATTTCAACAACAGTGGCTATCACGGAACAACGATCCGCAGCATAGCAAAGGACGTGGCGTGCTCTCTGCCGATGATCTACTACTATTACGAGAACAAGAAGGAACTGTTTGACGAGATCATTAAGAAGGACTATTTTGACCTTCTGAAGAGGCAGGCGGCACTCTTGATGAGTACAGACGGCATCATAGACTTCTACACGAAGTTCGTGTACGATCTGAACTTCTTAAGTGACTACGACAAGAGAGTCTATCGCCTTGGGATCAAGGTGTATCTATCCTTTGACGGTGATGAGGAACTGATGAAGATCATGGATGACTGGGAGAAGACTATACTCCCACGGCACCGACAGATGTTGAAACCATATCTGAAGAACGCGGCCAATGAGATCGGGATCGCACGAACACTAGTACATGTATTGGAAACACTCATACAGAGTATTGTCGTCAAGAATCGGTTTCTGCCCGAGGAGGAAATCCGGGAAGAGATCTCGATCGTTCTTCGGGAGTGTTAGCATTTTGTTTTCCCTGCTGACTAACGAACGTTAATACAAATTGAGCGTTAAGGGAGAGATAAGGCATGGATGCTGAGAAGACACTTGCCCTGCTGCAGAATATCTATGCGGCGTCTATCGCAGAGACGGCCAACACATACGATAGGCTAATGGTGCTCGACACGATCGTAGACAGAAGAAAGCAAAGGCACGCACAGACAGCGCCCTTCTTGAACAAACAGCTTGGCATCGAAACCGTTGAGGAGGTCTTTGGGAAGCTGTCAGAGATCTTCGGCTGCGCAGACTGGTCTGTGGGAAAGGCAGATGACAGTTATGTCGCCACGGCGACCTCGTGCAAGCTGTGCGCGCTGTCCAAGAAGATGGGAGGGGCAAATCCCTGTAGCGGATGGTGCCTTGATCCCATGTTCGCAATGATCACAGCCGCAACCCAGATCGATGCGGGAAGCATAGCTGTTGAGAGCACTCTGATGACTGGAGACTGCTGCAAGGTACTGATCAACACTCGTGCCGAACAGAACGGCACTGCCGATACCGCATTGCCGTCACGACCTCGGGCGAATTGTCCTACCCCTGCGAAGTAGACGCGGAAAACCCTGAGGCGGCTTAAGACGCCGAGATCGCTAGGGGGTGGGAGACCATGGAGATCCATGTACACAGGGCGCGAGGAGCTCCGTTCCGATGGACCTCGCCCGGACTTGGCTACTCAAAGAACGCGGTTGGGACATGGCTGCGGGCCAGAACACCGCAGACGAGAATGACTCGTGCCCCGCCGCGGTCCTGTATGCGCTACCATTTCATATGCTGTCTGCCTGATTCGTGTACATCGAGTGACAAATCTGACAAATCGTGCGGCCTGCAGGGGTTCAAGGTGCCGTGTCGAAGTAGCTATGAGCGAGTTGCGCCAAGTAATACCGCTAG
>Ga0209718_1000480_pt1 | contig 54008 bp, 33 predicted proteins | sample AD_JPNAS1_MetaG_FD_184420 | JGI IMG/M metagenome (GOLD analysis project Ga0209718, IMG submission 184420) | Active sludge microbial communities of municipal wastewater-treating anaerobic digesters from Japan - AD_JPNAS1_MetaG (SPAdes) (version 2) | ecosystem: Engineered > Bioreactor > Anaerobic...
TAGTAAAATGTTTTAAAACGAATGATATTTTTCGTAAAAAAACATCCAAATATCTTAGGCAAGTTCAAAAAAAAAGTCGGATTTGCGCTTGGTGATTGTTGTTTTAAAAGCAAAAAGGTTGTTTGTAGCCAATTTCAGCGATAGTAACGCTACCCCCGTTACCTTTACCAATTGAGGAAATCCTATCGCTTAACCTGATTAAGATAGTTTTCAGGCATAGCATGGCTTTAAGCCATACTTTGACTTTTCTATGAATTTTCCGGCTTACCCCACATCCGCTTTGGCTTTTAAACTTACACAGTTTATGATATACTACCATTTACACCCTTTTTGCGGAGGAAGAGGGTCTATTTTATGATCCACTAAAAGGGAAATCGTCAAATCAACAAAACGCTTCGTCTTATTATTTTTATTTTTCAGGAACAACTTAAATAAAATTTGGTTGTTCCATCGAAATAAAACGCCCTTTAAGTGGTATTTTTTTTGACTTGCGGAGAAAGAGGGATTCGAACCCCCGGGCCAGCTAAGCCGGCCAACAGATTTCGAGTCTGCCCCGTTCGACCGCTCCGGCATTTCTCCGCTGCAAAATTAATTTTTTTGCAGTACAAAAGATAAATCGGATAACAATTCTTGTGTCTATGATCATTTTATGATATAACTGAATTGCTTTCAAACTGCGGGTTGTTTTATCATTTAATACTGAATACGATAATAGGTATTTGCTCAATAGGCACAGGTCTGCCCTCCAGAACAAGATCGAGGTTCTGCTTTAGGTCGGATTCCGTAAACGGCTTACTATTATCATGTCGAGAATCGTCAAACTGGCTGCGGTAAACACACTTAAAAAGAACAAAGTACTTTTGAAGTTTGTTAGCAATTAAGTTGTAGCTTTGGATTTATTAAATAAATAAACAAGAATTTGCATGATAGGGCATCACTTTTGCTTAATTGAGCAAAGTTTTGAATTGTACCAAAATCTCCTGAAATCTCTATTTTGTTCTCAAAGAACATTTTGAAAAAATAGTTATTAAAAGAATTGTTAGCATGATTCACTTTGAAAAGTTTGTGCTCCCCAATGGTCTTCGTGTGATTGTTCATACAGATAAATACACTTCATTAGCTGCAATTAGTATTATTTATGATGTAGGTTCGCGCGATGAAAATCCTGACAAAACCGGTTTTGCTCATCTTTTCGAGCATCTTATGTTCGGAGGCTCTATAAATATTCCAAAATATGACGAGCCACTTGAAAGGGCTGGGGGGATCAACAATGCCTATACGACTACCGACCTCACCAATTATTATCTCTCTTTACCGGTGCAAAATTTAGAAATCGGTTTTTGGTTAGAGTCAGATAGAATGTTTCAACTTGCTTTTTCAGAGAAAAGTTTAGAAACACAACGTAACGTTGTTACTGAGGAATTTCGACAAACACATCTTAACCAGCCATATGGAGATGCCTGGATGTTGTTGCGCCCACTTGCCTATAAAGTACATCCTTACCGCTGGCCTACCATAGGTAAAGAGATAAGTCATATACAAAATGCTGTAATGGAGGATGTAAAGGCTTTTTACAACACTTTTTACAACCCTGCCAACGCCGTCATGGCTGTTGCCGGTAATGTTAAGGTTGACGAGGTACAAACTCTGGCAGAAAAATGGTTTTCATCAATAAAAAACAACGGAGAGAACAAAAGAAATTTACCTGATGAGCCAAAACAAACAGAACCACGGTTTCTTGAAATTGAAAGAGATGTGCCTGCCAATGTACTGTATAAGGCATGGAAAATGCACAAGCGCACTCATCCCGATTATCATTCTGTTGATCTACTTTCAGACATCCTTGGGAACGGGAAATCATCACGCCTATATAGGCGTTTAGTAATGGAAAAAGGAATTTTTACCGACATTGACTGTTTTATTACCGGAAATTTTGATCCGGGTCTTTTTGTTATTACAGGTAGGCCGTCAAAAGGAATAAAAATAAAGGAGGCCGAAAAAACATTAATGGATGAGATAGATATTATCCAAAACGAGGTACCTGACAACATAGAATTACAAAAGGTAAAAAATAAGTTGGAAGCGCGGCTTACCCTTTCAAAGGTTAATGTTCTTAACAAAGCCATCAATCTTGCATTTGGCGAGATTTTAGGAGATGCCGAACTAATAAACTCAGAGATTGATAAATATAATGCAGTATCTACTGATAAAATTCGGGATGTAGCCCGCCGAATTATTCAACCGGAACAATGCAGCACACTATATTATCTTGCTAAGAACAAACAATAACCGATAAATATTTTAAAAAAGAGATGCATACTAACCTATTCAGAAAGACCGAGCCGCCTATCAGCGCCATTTATGATATTAACCTGCAAGATCCAATACATTTTAACTTGGATAATGGAGTTGATGTTTGGGGGATTAATTTTGGCGAACTTGAAGTTGCAAAGGTTGATCTTCTTTTTGATGCCGGTTCGGTGTTTGGCAAAAACCCATTAACTTCCGGTTTTACAAACCTTTGCCTTAGAGAGGGTACTCATAATTATACATCCGACCAAATAGCCGAGATAATTGACAACTATGGCGCCTCAATCAGATTGAACAGTGGTAGGGATAGCGCTGGTATAACCTTGGTTTGCCTGACGAAATATCTTAAAGCGCTCATCCCGCTACTTAGCGATATAGTACTAAAACCTACCTTTCCTGAAAAAGAGCTAAAAACCTTAACAGATCGTTACAGGCAAAATTTTATGGTAGATATGGAAAAAGTAAAAGTACTCTCCGATCGGCATTTCGGCAAACTGGCTTTTGGTAAAAACCATATATATCATCGCTATGCAAAACTTGAGGATTATGATAATATCACTCCGACCGACTTGATAGAATTTTACGAAATGTTTTACAAAAACTCCAAATTTCAAATTGTCATTTCGGGCTTGATGCCTGAAAATATTGCTGAACTGTTGAACGTTTATTTTGGCAAACATTTGATAGAGGAGAATAATATCAAGCCACAGGGCGCTTATGAGGCTGAGCCAGCATCAGGGTTTCACTTTTTTGAAAAGGTCAATTCGTTGCAGTCATGTATCAATATCGGTAAGCCCATTTTTAACATACATCATCCTGACTATATCGGCATGCAGGTACTGAACACTATGCTTGGTGGTTATTTCGGCTCAAGACTTATGAAAAACATCCGTGAGGACAAAGGTTATACATACGGGATTAATTCATTTTTTCTTAATCTGAAGTTTTCCGGACTTTTCAAAATTGTTACACAAGTGGGCGCTGAAGTTACTAAGCCAGCTATTGATGAGATAATTAATGAGATTGAGCGTATCAGAAAAGCTCCGGCCGAAGAGCAGGAACTCAACCTTGTAAAAAATTATATGCTCGGAAACCTGTTACAACTCTCCGATGGATCATTTGGTCAAAGCGAGTTACTTAAAACAATGCTTACTTTTCAGAAAGATATCAGCTTTTACAAAAAAATGATAACTACAATAAAATCTATTTCTAAAGAAGAAATTCAGGATTTGGCCGTTAATTATCTTGATCCCAATTCAATGCTAAGTATTGTAGTTGGAAAAAAGACTGAGTAATGAATACCTGTTTTTCAAAACGCTTAATCCCTGTTTGCAAAGTATTTGCAATCTGTATTTTATGTTTGTCGAGATTTTTTCAAATAACGGTCTTAGGGCAAACCAACCTTCAGACACCGGAAGTTGACTCAATCAGTATAACAGCCGATGAACGTCCTATACTCTCATGGTTTCCAAACACCGATAACACTAAATATTATCGGATTGAACGACTACGGCCAGGTGGAACCGGCGATTCTATTGGCGTAGCTTGGGGAATAAATAATACATCTTTCACTGACACTGTTTCTATTCTTAGCCCTTGCGATTCAATAATAAGGTATAAGATTATTGCTCGTGCCCCGGGCGAAAATCCTTATGTGTCGGCATGGTCGGATGAATTGAGAACCATTTGGCTTCAAAAGCCACACCTTGACATCTGTGCCAATACCATTTCTTTAGTATGGACAGGCTATATCAATATGCCGGGCGATCTTGGAGGTTATGATATTATGGCCTCTACTGATAGCGTAAACTATATAGTGATCGGAACAAACCAACCCGGCGATACCGCTTTCATTCATACCGATATATTACCTGACAAACTATACTCATATCAAATAAGAGCTTTTAATAAAGACAGAACAAAAACATCCTCCTCATGTAAAAAAACACTTCAATCACGAACTTATCCAAAGCCACAATCAATAAAAATCAAATCTGTTTCAGTTGAAAACAATGATTTTATCAGGGTGGTTTGGGATATAGAACCCCTGGTGCCTATCCTTGATTTCGAAGTAGAGCGTTCGGAAAACAATCATTTTTTTGAAAAAATAGAAAATATAACCGACCCTATTACATATAATCCGGGCAGACAATACGACGATCATAAAGCTAATTTTAATGCAAAAAGTTACTATTATCAAATTACCTTATCCGACAGTTGCGGGCTGAATTCTAATCCAATTTATGTTTCAAAAATCCACCGTACCATATTTTTGCAAGGCGAGCCTCATGCAGGCTACATTAATGAACTACATTGGAATCATTATGAGGGCTGGCCGGACGGTATTGACAAATACAGAATATATCGCGATTCAGGAACGGGGTTTGCACTTTTAACGGAAGTTACAGCTAATACAGATTATTTTTCGGATAATGTATCAACGTATGCAAGTCAGGGAGGCGTTTTTAGTTATTTTATCGAGGCTTTAGAAAATGGCAACGGTCAAGCTACAAGCAAATCTAATCAGCTTACGCTTGAAATGGAAACTAAAATTTTAGCGCCAAATGCTTTTATTCCTGAGGCGCTCCCTCCTGATAACGAGTTTAAGCCTATCGTATCTTTTATTGCTGAAGAGAGCTATGAATTATTCATATTTAATAAATGGGGTGGGATTATTTTTCGAACTAAAAATCCGCAGGAAGGTTGGGATGGCAAGGTTGATGGCAAGCTACAACCTGATGGAGCTTATGTCTATATCATTAAATGTTTGACCCCCGAAGGTAAGCCTTTTGAGAAAAAAGGAACGGTAACGCTTATCCGATAAACGACTAATCATTATAGTATATTCAATCTCTCGGCATCTAATCTTAAAAAAACAAACAGAAATACTGTAAACGCCCAGAGAGATGAGCCTCCATAGCTAAAAAAAGGAAGAGGAATGCCAATTACCGGAAATAAACCTAAAGTCATCGCAATGTTGACAGCAAAATGAAAGAATAAGACTGAAAAAAGGCAGTAACCATAAATCCTGCTGAACGATGACCGCTGTCGTTCGGCCATATTAATAATCCTGATAAGTAGAAGTGTAAAGGCAGCTACTAATGCCACACTACCTATAAAACCCCACTCTTCACCAATCGTACAAAAGATAAAATCTGTACTCTGTTCCGGTACAAAATTGTACTTGGTTTGGGTTCCTTTGAGGAATCCCTTCCCTATTAATCCGCCTGAGCCAATTGCAATAAGTGATTGATGAACGTTGTAGCCAGCACCGAGCAAGTCGGTCTCCTTTCCCAAAAGAACGTTAACACGGGTTTGCTGATGCGGCTTTAGGATATTGTTAAAGGCATAATTCACACTAAAGACAAACATTACAGCAAAAATGAAAATGGCGAGGATGGTAGTGATATTTTTTGGAGTACGATTGATTTGAAAAAGCATGACAACCATAATAAGAGCCAATATACCTATTAATACAATGTTGTTGATTAAAAGTGTAAGAAAGAACAGGAGTATAATCCCAAAACCAAAAAAAAGTATAGACCCCTGCATCCCCTGACGATAAAAAACTAAAGCAAAGGAGATGAAAACCAACGCTGTGCCCGTGTCATTTTGCAGTTCAATTAAGATAACAGGGATGGCAATTATAATTATGGCTTTAATCAACTGGCGGAATTCTTTTAAATCTATGTTGGTGTCGCTAAGAAATTTTGCCAAAGCAAGACTTGTCCCAAATTTTGCAAACTCAGAGGGTTGCAAGGCAAAATTCCCTATTTCTATCCACGATTTCGAACCTGATATCTCTTTCCCGAAAAATAGAACAACGACCAACGAAAGAAGGGTTAGCCAATAAATAAGGTAGGCAAAAACAGAAAAGAATTTTGCGTCAAACAATAAGATTATCAGTGCAATCAAAATTGAAGATCCAATCCAGATCAATTGTTTCCCGTAACTTTGGGTTAAATCAAAAATACTATGATGATCAGCATTGTAAACAGCGGCATAAATATTTACCCAACCAAAAAAGATCATAGCGAGATAAATTAATACCACCGGCCAGTCAAGTGTTTGTGTTATGTTGCTTCTTGATCTTGGCATTATTCAATCATATTAGCTTCAAGGATTATTTCCTCGTAATAGGGCTTTTCAAAATCGCCTTGTAAATATTTTTTCATCATCAAAGTAGCTATAGGTGCAGCGTAAGTTGAACCAAATCCGGCATTTTCCACTACTACGGCAATAGCAATTTTAGGATCATCCATTGGCGCAAAAGCGGTAAAAACAGAATGATCTTTACCGTGTGGATTTTGAACAGTACCCGTTTTCCCACACATGACAATATCAGCATCCCTATACCACCGTGCCGTTCCTCTCTCGCTATTATAAACTAAATACATACCGTCAATTACTGGCTGAAAATGTCGGGATTCTACCATCGTTACCTTTTTGTCGGGCCGGTTATACTCTATTCCATTTTCTCTATTAATAGCTTTTACAATGTGAGGATTATAATAAAAACCCCGATTGGCAATAATAGCCATCATATTGGCCATTTGTAACGGAGTTATTAGCAGTTCGCCCTGCCCTATTGATAATGAACGTATCGTCATTGATCGCCAGTGGTTTTTTCCAAAATATTTATCGTAGTATTCTACACTTGGCACATTTCCAGAAACCTCCACAGTGAGGTCGCTATTAAAAGTTTTGCCAAAATTGAAACTGAGAAGATATTCTCGCCAGCGTCTGAACGTTTTTTCGGTGGAATTATATTTTGGATTATCAATCACACTTTTGAAAACACCCCAGAAATAGGGATTACACGATTCCTGAATTGCCTCTCGCAGAGCAAGCGGAGAATAGTGATCATGACTACATTTTATAGGACTTGAGCTTTTGCCGCTGCATGAAAACCTGCTTTCCGGAGTAATTACCCCTTCCTGTAAGCCAATAAGTGAGCCAGCTAATTTGAAGGTAGATCCAGGCGGATAGGTGGCCAATAATGCTCGATTGAAAAGTGGTTTTAGCGAATCGGCTTCAAGCAAAGGGTAGTTTTGTTTGCGAATACGGCCAACCAACAAATTAGGATCATATGAGGGTGAAGAGATAAGCGCAAGTATCTCGCCGGTTGAAGGCTCGATAGCCACAATTGATCCTCTTTTGTTCTTCATTAGCATCTCGCCATATTCCTGTAAATCGAGATCTATAGTCATAGTGATATCATTGCCTGAAATTGCAGCAGTATCATACCGACCATCAAGATAGCTTCCCTTTTCGCGGTTAAAAACATCTACCATCCTAATCTTAAGCCCCTTTACTCCTCCTAAGTCAGCTTCGTAAGCTTTCTCTATGCCACTCTTCCCAACGTAATCGCCCATTTTATAATAGGGATTGTTTTCGATATCCTGAGGACTTACCTCGCCAATGTAACCTAATGAATGTGCTGCCGTAGCATGAGGGTATTTTCGAAGAGTGCGCGACTGAACATAAAAACCAGGATATTTGTATAGCTTTTCTTCTATGTATCCATAGCTCTCTTTGTTAATCTGAGGCTCGAAAACAGACTCTTTAAAAGGTGAATAATTACGTGCTTTTTCCATTTTTTTAATAAAATCCTCTTTTGTAATATCCACTATACGGCAAAATTCAAGAGTGTCTATTTGTTTTACAAGGCGTGGTATTACCATAAGATCGTAAGCTGCCTCATTGTATATCAGCAATTTACCATTTCGATCGTAAACAGTACCGCGAGCAGGATAGATAGTAACATAACGTAATACATTGTTATTGGCTGACAACACATAACGCTCATCAATCAACTGGACATAAAAAAGCCTGATGGTAAAAACAATGCTTGTTACCAAAACAAAAACCTTAAGTAAAACTTTCCTGCTCTCGTAAGCTTTATACCTCATCTCAAAACAAAATAAAAAATGAGTTGATATTACGACACAAAATTAGGCTTTAGATTATTAGGTTCGGGATTTCAGCGAAATGATTTTTCCACAAAAGTATTTGTGGCTCATTAAGGATTTTGCACTACTATAATCGGGGTTTCCACGATATTGCTTTTGTTACCTGCACGGTCTGTCATATAAATTTGAAACATTATCGTATCCCGACTTTTCGATGAACGAGGGTCATATAGAGGCCTTATTGTATCTTCGATCTCTCCCTTTATCCAGCCAGTGTAATCAGGTGGAGCAAGATCATAAAAACGATTATTGAAAAAGATAGTATCGTAAGTTTGTGTAACAGGATTAAAAATCGTTCCCGGACTCAATACCCCATTATTCATTTTATAATAAGTAACAAAAAAATTATACGAAGTCGTGTCTTTTTTATCCAAGCCTAAATCGCCATCACCATCGGTATAGGTCAGTACAATGATCCCAACTGAATCATAACCTGCAGGGTGTGTCATCTTGATAAAAGTTTTAAATTCAAGTGATGGAATATCAGGATACACCTGCTTTTCGACACAGGAGCTAAACCAAAACAGCAACGTTGACAGCAATATCAGAAAGAGAAATTTCGTTTTCAAACACCAACTATATTAATTGTTAACTACAAATTGCCAATTGTTAATTGCTAATTGCTAATTGCCAATGCTGAATCAACAACAGATTAATAATATTTTCAAAATCGCTTCTATTGATGATTTTAACGAAACAGCTCTTGAGATATTTCGTTATCAACTTGAAACAAATAGCATTTATAGAGATTTTGTAACAAAGCTTCGGTTGCAGCCTGAAAAAGTTTTATCTTATCATCAAATCCCATTTCTTCCAATAGATTTTTTTAAAAATCATCAAGTAATTTGCGGCAGCACAACACCCAAACAGTGGTTTGAGAGTAGCAGGACAACAGGCATAACTTTCAGTAAACATTTTTACCATAACCTCACTTTATATGAAAAAAGCTTTTTGCAAAACTTTCGGATGAATTATGGAGCCCCCGAAGATTACTGTTTTTTAGCGATGCTACCTTCATATCTCGAATCATCGCGATCGTCGTTGGTTTACATGGTTGGTAAGCTCATAGAAACTTCGAAGAATTTAAATAGTCGCTTTTACAAAGACAATTTTAATGAAATTGCCGAAGCCCTCACTCAGCTTGATCAAAAAGGGCAAAAAACGATGCTTTTAGGTGTTAGCTTTGCTCTTCTTGATTTGGTTAGTGATCGCTCTTTTAAACTGAAAAACACCATTATTGTGGAGACCGGTGGGATGAAAGGCCGAAAGAGAGAGATGGTTCGAGATGAGTTGCACAAGAGACTTAAATCTGGATTTGGAGTGGATGTTATTCATTCGGAATATGGCATGACCGAATTATTTTCGCAGGCGTGGTCGGATGGAAATGGAAAATTTATTACTCCACCATGGATGAAAGTACTGATCAGAGATATAAATGATCCTTTATCATTACTAAAGGATGGAACTACAGGCGGTATCAATATTATTGATCTGGCCAATGTACATTCTTGTGCCTTTATTGCAACTCAGGATTTAGGCCGGAAACTGCATGATGGGTCATTCGAAGTGCTTGGCCGGTTTGATAATTCTGATATCAGAGGTTGCAATTTATTAATGGCTTAAAGCTACTATTCTCACATTAAAAAATTAGAGCTTATGATTCCACAACAGATTCTCAATTCGTTGAATGATTTCTTTACAAAACAACTCTCTCATCTCAAAGGAGACATATTACAACACTCACTTTCAGGTGGCTCTATCAACGAAGCCTTTAGAATCACCAAAGGAAAAGAAAGGTTCTTTTTAAAATACAATCACGCCGACCTCTACCCCGGTATGTTCGAGAAAGAGGCTGCCGGTTTAAAAATGCTCCATACCACAGGTGAAATAGATGTACCGGAAGTGATACATTTCGGCAACTCTGGCGATTATTCGTTTTTGCTGTTGACCTACATTGAACAGGGAAAAGAAAAATCAAATTTCTGGATGGAATTTGCTAAACAGCTTGCTGCACTGCACAGCCACAAGGCTCCCCAGTTTGGATTGGATTATGATAATTATATGGGATCGTTGTATCAACACAATACTTTTCATAATAGATGGATTAATTTTTTTATCCAAGAACGGCTTGAAAGGCAGGTGCGGCTGGCGCGCGATAGAGGAAATATTTCTTCTGCCGATGTTTCCGCTTTCGAGCGTTTATATAAAAAATTGGAAGAGATATTTCCAGAAACTAAGCCTTCACTTGTTCATGGCGATCTGTGGAGCGGTAATTTTATGATTAATGAAAATGGTCTCCCATCTTTGATTGATCCGGCAGTCTATTATGGTCATCCTGAAGTGGATATTGCCATGTCAACACTATTTGGCGGGTTTGCAGACTCATTTTACGAAACTTATAACCAATCAAATCCTTTAGAAAAAGGATGGCAACAACGCTTAGATTATTACAATCTTTACCCGCTGATGATCCATGTAAACCTGTTTGGAGAAAGCTACCTCCGAGCAGTACGCAGAATTATCCAAAAATTTTAAAACACTCTAAAAAAGACCGTGTAGCTCGGCAATGATCTGATCAATTATGAACCCTAATGCTTCAGGCTTCTCGGCAAAATCTAACTGATCAACATTGAATATCAACTTCGGCCCATCATGGTACCCTTCTATCCATTGCTCGTAACGATCGTTCAGACTCTTCAGATAATCAAGTCGGATAGATTCCTCGTAATCGCGACCACGCTTTTGTATCTGATTTACCAAAGTAGGAACTGATGCTCTAAGATAGATTAGTAGTTCCGGCGGCCTGATAAAACTAACCATCAGCTCAAACAACGAACGATAATTATCGAAATCGCGGGTGCTCATCAAGTTCATATCGTGTAGATTGGGAGCAAAAATAAAGGCATCCTCATAAATCGTTCGATCCTGAATAACATTTTTACCGCTTTCCCTAATCTTAACAATTTGCCTGAAACGGCTGTTGAGAAAATAAACCTGTAGATTAAATGACCATCGTCTCATGTCTTCATAAAAACTGGCCAGATAAGGATTGTCATCTACCGATTCGTAATGTGGCTCCCATTTAAAATGTCTCGAAAGGAGCGTCGTGAGGGTGGTTTTTCCACTACCAATGTTACCTGCAACTGCAATATGCATAGAATTTTGCTTTTAATGTTAGTGTAATTTGAGGGGTAAAAATACAAAAGAACCTCAATTCGATTGAGAGTTTTGAAAAATAAAAACAATATCATTTAATATTTTTCTTCTCTAAAACAAGTCAAAACCTTAACCAAATGATATGACCATATTGTAACGATTAAGTTTCCAACTTCTATTTTTAGGTAAATTTTAATTAAAAAAGTTTATTGTTCATTGTAACTACTAACTATCAGACTTTAGCTATTAAACCCAGTTTAATAAATCATCAACCCAAAAATTCTTTTCATAAATAAAAAAACCTATTGTCAATCTATTCGTTAACAATAGGTTTGCTGTTGCCCGACCAGGATTCGAACCTAGACCAAGAGAACCAAAATCTCTTGTGCTGCCATTACACCATCGGGCATACTAAACAAAAAACGAGGCTGCAAAAGTAACACTTTTCAAGCATAGAACGATATTTTCTTGAATTTCTTTTTTTATTATTAACAGTCAAAGAACCTTTTAAACACATTAAATATGTTTATTAGACAGCAATCAAATATCTATTTCATGTAAACCATTTATAATGTTAGGCTTAAAGATTCATCATTTTTTAGTTCGAGTTTTAAAAAAAGAGAGTCAAAAATTAGTATTTCGGGTAAAAGTCTAAATTTGCAATAAATATTTATTTCTTTTTTCATTAAAACACTTAGCTATGAAACGTTACATACTTCTAGTGCTTGTTAGCTTATTTGCTATTCAAATGTTTGCATCCGAACTGGTGCTAATTCCCACCAAAAGTTATGAAGATAGCAAGAATCTGTTCAGCAACCCTGCGCTAACCATTAATTTTTACCGTGATGAATTTGTTATTGCAACTCTTAACGGTCTTCCAAAGCATGACATTGTTATTCTCGACTCAAACCCTTGGGAAAGTGGGATGAGTTATTACGTAGTGTATCTTGATAATAATACCGACAAATTGGATTATTACAACGCGATAAATTCGGTGGCTGATGTGCTTTGGGATGGCGGTAATATTCTCATTATTCGAATTGATGAGGTTGCTTATGGTCAACTCCCTCCGGCAAAAAACGACGGACTTGTCAGAATATTCAATAACAGGGTCGTTTTACCTCGTAAGATGTTTTACAACACTTCCGGCCGGTTTGACCCTGACCCTTTTATCGTATCATTGTTAAATCAGGTTACTGGAACAAATATCACTGCTACAGTTCAGCATTTAGAAGATTATACCACGCGTAACTGTTATAAACCACAGTCTATTGAAGCGCAAAACTGGCTAAAAGAACAATATGAAAACCTTGGTTTATCTGTTGAGATAATGGATTTCCCCATGCCCGGCGGGGCAGCAAGCGACAATGTAATCGCTACCAAATTAGGAACAAAATATCCTGATGAATTTGTAGTACTTGGCGGTCATTACGATTCGATATCCTTTTCAGGAGCTGAACCCGGCGCTGATGATAATGCTTCTGGCTCAGCCGGCGTCCTTGAGATTGCACGTATCTTAAGCGAGTATGAATTTGACAGATCAATTATTTTCTGTGCCTTTTCGGGCGAGGAATATGGCTTGTATGGCAGCGCAGCTTATGCTTCCCGATGTGCGCAACAAGGTATGGATATCCTTGGTTATTTTAACATGGACATGGTCGGCTATCTTAAACCGGGTAACACTACAATAATGACTTCGTTGATCTATCCTCAATCAGCGCTTGAGCTTGCCAATTTTTACACTTCAGTTACCGCTACCTACCTGCCCGATTTTGTAGTTATACCAGCCACCTTTAGTGGCGGCGATAGTGATCATACTTCGTTTAACCAAAATGGATATATGGGAATTTTCCCTTTTGAAGATGTAGATAACATGAGCCCTTACATCCATACATCCAACGATCTTGTAGGACCAAGTTATAATAATGAAAATCAGGCTGTGGTATTTACAAAGGCTATACTCGCATCGGTAGCCACAATGGCCAATATGAAATTCCCGCCCCGAAATTTAGTGGGTATTCCTGGCGATAACAAAGTCGAACTGATTTGGGATGAATTGTTGGAAATTGACGAGTACAGAGTCTATCGCGATGGTAGTTATATTGCTTCATCCCTTACGAATGGTTATATAGATTTAACTGTTGAGAATGGAACTCTCTATCAGTATTACGTTACTGCAATCTATTCAGATACCGGCGAAGAGTCTATTCCATCCAATGTTGTCAATGTAACGCCAATGCCACCCATTGGCCTTCCATTGATTATTGATTTCGAAAACGGCGCGCCCTATTGGGAATTTGAAGGAAGCTGGGGGATTACCTCTACAACTTCGTACTCGCCCTCACATTCAATTACCGAAAGTCCTTCTGGTAATTATGCAAACAACATCGAAATTATCGCAAAACTTAGTCCGTTCAATTTAAACCTTGGTTACACTTCGGCTTCACTCTCGTTTTGGACAAAATATAATATTGAACAAAATTGGGATTATATGTACCTCGAAATTTCGACCAATGGCACAAATTGGACTTCATTGGCAACATTTACTGGTGTACAAAATGCATGGATAGAGAAATCATATTCGTTAAACAATTACCTGAACAAGTCCAATGTTTTCATCCGTTTTCGCTTTAAAAGCGATATAATGGTAAATAAAGACGGTATGTACATTGACGATTTTAAAATTGATGTAACCGGTGGTTACACTACTCAATTGATGCAAATCCCACAGGGCTGGAGTGGAATATCGAGCTACCTATCGCCGGCACAAACCCAGGTAAATGATTTACTGGAACCACTCGGAAGCAACCTCATAATATTACAAGATATGACTAATGTCTATTGGCCAGAGCAAAATATCAACACCATCGGTAACTGGAATACTCATAACGGTTATAAAATAAAACTTTCCAACAATGCTACTTTGCAATTTTTAGGCTCTTTAGAGGAAAATAAAACCCTGACTTTACCTCAAGGCTGGAGTTTAATACCGGTAATATCCGACTGTCAGGTGTCGTGCGAGGAACTGTTTGGAAGTTACAATCAGGTATTTTTAGTTAAAGATGTCGCTGCCACAGATGTTTTTTGGCCGGCACAAAATATTCAAACCCTAGAAAAGCTTATCCCCGGAAAAGCTTATTACATTTATAATAGCTCACCTCTAACGATAACATTCCCATCGTGCTCCAAAACTCAATCTATCACTTTGGAAAATCAAAAGGTAATAAAAACTCAATGGGAAATGGTCGCTCCGACAGGGAACTCCCATGTTATCAGTGTTCCTGCATCAGCAATACAAGATTTTGCCGTAGGCGATCAGATTGGCGTATTTACTCCTGCCGATTTGTGCGCCGGCTGCCTGCAAATAGATGATCTTACAACAAATAAGGCACTTGTGGTCTTTGCTAATGATTCATTAACTTCAGCAATTGATGGATTTGTAAACAATGAACCTTTCAAATTTAAACTCTTCAAAAACTCTTCAGGAAAAGAATACAACCTCATTGCAACTTTTGATAATTCCTTACCCGATTATAATGTCTTTGTTGATGAAGGTATATCGGGTTTAACAAAATTAATAATTGACAACACTGGAATAGATATGCCGAAAAACATAACCGGCGTTTACCCCAATCCTTCCAAAGGCAATGTCGTTGTGAAAATAAAAAATGGTTCAAACGCCATATTAAGAATTCTGAACTTATCTGGGCAATGTGTACTAATGCAAAACATTGATAAGGAAGCAGTAATTAATACTTCATCATTGACAAAAGGGGTTTACACATTCCAGTTTGAAGGAATTGATTTTAATGAAACTCAAAAGGTAGTGATACAGTAAACTAAAATCACTAAAAAAGGCTGCTTCGAAAACGAAGCGGCCTTTTTTTTATTACCATCTGATTATCTTTCGGATATCAGTAACATTTTCCGAGATTATTCTCAAGTAATATATTCCTGCAGGATAGCTCTCTAATGTAAAGTTTATCCTGCCTTTGTGGTTATCGTTATCCTCATTTATTTTAAACAACAACAATCCGCCGGCTTGGTAAACCTCAACTGTAATTTTACCTTGAGCCCCTTCAATTGTAACTTCTCCAGAAGTAGGATTTGGATATATGTTTATTGCGGAGGTCAAATTTTCGTAGGCTATGAATGTTGAGCTTTTAATACCGCTGATACACGACATTCCATTAAAGTGAAACAATCCATCGTGGTTGGGAAAGCTCTTATCAAAGACTACTTCAATACTATGTGTTTCATTACAAGAGGGATCAAACATGTAAAAGTTGATCGGCTCATTAGACACAAAACCGTCAGAAACTTCAGTAAATGGATCTTTACCAAAAACAACCAAAGCTTCATCATTTCTGGTAAGTTGTAAAATACCTGCGCAGGTTCCGTTGCCTGTGAAAGCTCCGATAACATTACCGGGCTTTAGCTGGTAAAATGCATCTTTTCCGATCGCAATAACATGTGTTGAAGGGGTACGAACCGGATTGTTCCAAGAGGTTGGATTAAATGGTTCATAAACCTTGGAGCCATTATTTCCCGACTTGTTGGCTTCACATTCAGGGAATGTAATGTTAAAATCTTCAATAGCCTTAATTTGATAAGCCCTGCCAGGTTGTAAATTAACAATAGTATTTATACCCAATTGCGGCCAATAAGTTCCCATACCTCCTATCTCCTTAATAATTTCTATCTGCTGACCAACAAACAATGATGAAACATCTACCGGACAGCTACTAATTACAGGAAGATAACCCCATCCATGTTTTATCTCAATCGTTGTATTTAGGTTCCTGTTCCCGGTAAATACAACATCAACAGCTGATTTGGTTTTGATTTCGTACCCTTCCTGCGGATTCCATGTCTCAAGCATTACAATATTTAGTACTGGACTATACATTTGGGTCATATTCTTAATTAATATCAGATCATCAAGTATATCTGCGAAGATAGATTCAATTTCTGGTTCAAAGGGTTGAATCCATGACGAGATACCACTCCAGTCGGCAGGCAGATTTATTACTTGTTCTTCATAAACTGTAATATGTGCTGTATCACTATAAATGGTAGTGCATTGGTTAGTAATAACGCAATAATAATCTCCTTCATCTTCATAAGTAGCTTCATTGATATAAAGAATAAGGCTGCCAGTTCCTTCTATAATACCATTAGGCCCATGCCATTGTATGGTTTCTGCATTATTGGCCTCAATAATTAGTTCTAATGGACTTCCTAATTTTATATCTTTATCAAAAATGTTGGTTGTAATTACCGGCCATTCAAAAGTGATTATTATTGAGGATGAAGCATTTTCATAATTACAAATACTATTATTATTAATCCCATACAGTGTAAGTACTACATAACCGTTTATTAAATCCTGCTGTCCGGCTATGTATTCTGTAATAACGTTATTAGGCTCAGTAAAATCACCATCTCCACTTGTCTCCCAGTAAACTAAATCCACATTCTCAGCATAAAAATTTTCGATACTGATTGGCTCATCGCCGCATACCGTCATATCAGTTCCGGCTATAATCTCAGGCGGTAATATCTTTGAAACAATCACCTGATCAGTTGCTGATTGATAATCAGGAAATGCTACAGCGGTTACAGTTAATGTAAATTCGACTCCTGAGCTATCAATTATTCCTGGAACGTAGATGGGTGAAAGGGAGTTGCCATACCTAAAGTAACCATCGCCGGTTGTCTCCCATATCACAGAGCTATAGTAACTTCCATTAGCATTGATTTGTATTGCAGTGTCATTTTCACAGAAATAAATCATCTCTTCGTTTATATCCACTGAGGCATCATCGCCTTCAAGAGTAAAAGTTATGTTAGTAAAAGACTCATCACTTACCGTACAAGGATTAATTGGACTACATACCATACCAAAGGTGACATACTCATAATATATTTCCAAAAAGCTTGGTTGATAAGTCGGGTTTATCTTGTTTTCATCATCAAAAATTCCCATTCCATTAGTTGTAATCCACTGTACAAGCTCTGTATGTTCCGCCCACGCTGTTGTAAATGTATAACCACCTTCCTCGGGGAAAGGTACGATATTACTATTTCCCGCAAATGCTACCGGAGGTTTTTGAATTGTAAGCACAAGGCAATCAGTAGCGTCTAAACAATCTTCCAAACCATAAGCTGTAACACACAAAGTAACAGCGCCGTAAAACTCATCCTGAGGGCCGGGTGTATAAATTGGATTAAGAGCGGTAATATCATTAAACGAGCCATCACCAGTAGTTTCCCAAAGTAAACCTGAATAATACATACCTTGTGCATCAGATATCATAAAATCGTCACCAAGGCAAACTATACCATCACCTCCGCTATTTATAACTGCATCAAGGCATGTATAACTGATTTTGAGAATCAATTCATCGGTTGCCTCTATCTGGCAAGGAGTCAATGGTTGAGCTGTAAGGGTGAGAATTACCTCCGAATCCTCGATATCCTCAAGACTGGGTGTATAAGTTGTAACGAGTACTTCAGGATTATCAAAAAGACCACTTCCCGATGTTGACCATAAAAGGGTTGATACATTAGAAGCGGTAGCGAATTCGGTAACAAAAAGATCATTTTTTCCTATGGTAGTATCATCACCGGCAAATACTATCGGTAATCTAACAAAGCTTATCATTATGCAATCAGAATTCTGCCCACAAGGAGAATAGCCACTGCCATTAAGGCATATCTCAACAAATCCGTTTATTAAATCCTGTTGCCCGGGTACGTATTCTGTTAAGATGTTCGCAGGGTCAGTGAAATATCCATCTCCCGTGCTACTCCATTCAATTGCGCTGCAATGTTCAGATTGGCCAATTAGGGACACAACATCATTTTCACATATAGTGGTATGATTTCCAGCACTAACCATTGGGGATTGATTGATATTGATTTCAAGGCAATCAATAGTTTCCGGACAGCCGTCAAGTCCAAATGCCTTCAAACAAAGTGTTACCTCTCCAAGGATGATATCGTATTGTCCGGGATGATAAACAGTATTAAGATTATTAACATCTTCAAACCAACCATCACCATTAGTTTGCCATAATATTGAAGAGAAATTTGAGGCAAATCCGTCAAGTAGAACTAAATCATTTTCGCACACAACCTGATCTTCGCCAGCAATTGCTTCTGCCGGCAGATTGATTGATAACACCAGTTCGTCTGAGATGTCCCCACAACTTTCCATTCCAAATGCTGTAAGTGTAAGAGTTACATACCCTAAAGAAGCATCTCCTGATCCATGATAATAGGTTGCATTGGGCTGGTTAGGATTATCAAAATATCCATCGCCTGCCGAATGCCACTCAATGCCATCAGCATTGGAAACTGTTGGTTGAAGTAAATAGCTGTTTAACTGACAAATAGTAGCATTTTCGCCGGCATTAGCCACCGGGGAATTGAAAATTTGAAGAATAAGGCAATCTTCAGATAATAAGGAACAAGGTGATTTCGGTTTGGCATATAGACAAAGTTCGGTCTGACCAGTAAAGATATCCTCAGGTCCTGGAATATAATAAGTGTGCAAAGCCAATGGATTGTCAAAAACACCATCCCCTTTAGTGCTCCAATAAATATATTTATAGTTGTTTGCAGCGGATTGATTAAGAATAAAAATATCATCGGAACACACTATACCATCTTCACCTGCATCAACAAACGCTAACTTTTTAATTGTTACGTCCAGAGAATCCTTAACAATTTGTTCACAAGGCCCACAACCTTGAGCGGCAAGCCATATAGTAACTTTTCCGGATTCAATATCTAAAAGTCCAGGTGAATAGCTTGTTATTAAAGATTCTGCATTCTCAAAAGCGCCATCGCCACTTGTTTGCCAAGTGAAATAACAACTGTTTACAACCTCACCCTGCAACGAAACCAGCGTATTCTCACAAACCGTAACATCATTTCCTGCATATACCTCTGGCACAGATTGAAAAGTTAAAATAAGTTGATCTGATACTGTAGCACAAAGATCAACTGGCATTGCCAATAGAGTTAATGTTACTCCTCCGTTTTCTTTATCTTGATTACCAGGAGTATAAACTGTGTATAAACTATTAAGGTTATCAAAATTCCCATCTCCACTTGTTGACCATTGAACATTGGAATAGTTTTCGGCTGTGGCTTGCAATAGTGCAGATTGATTTTCGCAAATTGTCTGGTCAGCGCCGGCATTAACGGTTGGTATTTTCTCAATAGTTACAGTTAAAGATGATGAGGCGTTACTACAGCCATTGGATGAATAAACTAAAATGGTAAGTTCTACGCTTCCTGAAATTTTATCCTGGCTACCAGGATAATAGATCGTTGTTAAGCTTTTTTTATTTTTAAAAGTTCCATCTCCTGTAGTTTGCCATTCGACTTTTTTATAATTGGTGCCACTTGCTGATAAAGATACATTTTCATTTTCGCAAATGCTGACGTCCATGCCGGCATCTGCTGTTGCGTTGGGTAAGATAGTTAATAGCATATTACTACTTTCGTTGGCACAAGGATAGATGGCAAGACCGTTGAGATTTAGTGTTGCTTCTCCATTCTGAATATCTAATGCACCAGGGTAATATATTGTAATTAAAGAATCAGGTGATTCAAAAATCCCATCACCACTACTTGACCATTGCAATTGCTGATAGTTGGAAGCAAAAGCAGTTAAAGTCGTAAAACTATCATCTTGACAAATAGTTGAGTTATTACCGGCAAAAACTATCGGGGCTTTAATAATGCTCAATTCCATTTGATCACTCACTGGTGCACACAACTCGCTGTAGGCTATCAAACTAATTACTACGCCACCATTTTCTCTATCGGAATAACTAGGATAATAGAAGGTATTTAAACCATTAACAGGAATAAAAAAGCCATCTCCCGAGGTTTCCCATTCTATTTGGGTATAGCCAGAGGCGCTACCCGAAATACTACAATACATGCTTGTTTCGCAAATGTTAACGTCAGGTCCGGCATTAACGGTTGGAGGCAATATCAGAGTAATGTGCTTGTAATCAGTGGCATTATTACAACCAGGTAATGCAAATGCGGTGAGGCTGAGTATTACATTTTCTTCAGCGATATCATTTTCACCAGGATAATAGATAGTCTCTAAAGCTGTAAAATCTTCAAACGTACCATCACCTTCTGTCATCCAAATTACAGTATTATAATTTTCTGCTGTTCCTGAAATTGTAATCCCTCCATCAGAACAAGCTGTCATATCTTCACCGGCATCGGCAGTAGCGTCAAAACAACCGTCAAAAAACTTAACTACTACTTGATCTTCAACAGCTATTGTACAAGGGTTGAGCGAAAAACAGGTAACGGTAAAGTATATGCTATCCTTTGAGATATCGTAATAGCTTGGTATATAGCAAGCATTTATAACTTTATCATTTTCAAAATAACCCATTCCGTTTGTGGTGAACCATTGGATTAAGCTATAATTTTCCGCGTAAGCATCATCAAAACAGATTATATCTAATAAGCTTATTTTATCAGCGCCGGCATACACTGTCGGCAGCTTTTGAATTTGAAGATTAATGCAATCTTCGTCATCTAAACAATCACCATTTGCAAATGCCGTAAGGCAAAGGGTAAGGGAGCCATTTATCAAATCGTTAGGGCCAGGTGTATAAATAGGATCCAAAACTTGTAGATTGTCAAAAGAACCATCCCCATCAGTAGACCATAACAAGCTTTCATAAAACTGTGCTGTGGCTGATGTGATTTGAATGGATTCACCCTCGCAAACAATTTCATCATCACCAGCATTGGCAATAGCATCAAGACAATCGTAAGTGATTGTTAGCTTCAAACTATCAATAGCCACATTTTGACAAGGGTTTAGCGGAAACCCGGTAAGGGTAAGTATTACCTCTCCACTATTAATATCTTCCAAACTTGGAGAATAAATAGTATGTAAGGTTGTCTCATCATTAAAAACACCTGACCCGGATGTATTCCAAATCAGTGATTGAACATTTTGCGCTGTTGCATTTAGTGTCTGATAACTTTGATATTTTGTTATAGTAACATCTTCACCAGCATTTACTATCGGTTCAGGGATTAAGTAAATAGTGATACAATCGGTATGTTCACCGCAATCAAACAATCCAGTAACAGTTAGACATAAGTCAACAAAACCATTAGCTAAATCGTTAGTTCCTGGTAAATATTGGGTTGTCAGGCTAGTGGGTTCAATAAAACTACCATCGCCATTACTAATCCACATACTGGAACTACTATTAATGCTGGTTCCAATAACAATGATCTGATCAGCTATACAAAAAGCCTGATTTTCGCCTGCATCGGCAATAGGTAATGGTTGAATAGTAAGCTTCATGCAATCAAAAACAGCATTGCAACCATTCAGTCCCTCTGCCGTTAAACAAAGCATTACCGAATCAGCCCCCTGATCACCCTGGCCAGGATAATATATTGGATTCAAAATTTTTGAATTATCAAAACTACCATCACCTGAAGTTGTCCAAATAAGTGATTTATAATTTTCAGCCCATCCTGCAAGCTGATAATTCTGCCCGGCACAAATTGTTGCATCATCACCGGCATTTACTAATGCAAGCGGTTGAATAGTCAGAGTCATTTGATCCGACACTGAAACAGTACATGGCGAAATAGGTTGAGCCGTTAGAGTAAGCACTACTGATCCGGCGGTTTTATCGGCAACGCTTGGGGTATAAACAGGTTTTAATATTGATGGGTTATTAAAAGTTCCTGTTCCTGAGCTGCTCCAGCTTACTGATGAATAATGTTGCGCTGTTCCATTCAAAGTATATGTAGCATCTTCACAAATTGTTGCATCACTTCCCGCGTTGGCAGTGGCAAGCCGTTGAATAGTCAGAGTCATTTGATCAGACGTTGAAACAGTACATGGCGAAATAGGTTGAGCCGTTAAAGTAAGCACTACTGATCCGGCAGCTTTATCGGCGGCGCTTGGGGTATAAACAGGTTTTAATATTGATGGGTTATTAAAAGTTCCTGTTCCTGAGCTGCTCCAGTTTATTGATGAATATCTTTGCGCTGTTCCATTCAAAGTATATGTAGCATCTTCACAAATCGTTGCATCACTTCCCGCGTTGGCAGTGGCAAGCCGTTGAATAGTCAGAGTCATTTGATCAGACGTTGAAACAACACATGGGGAAATAGGTTGAGCTGTTAGAGTAAGCACGACTGATCCGGCAGTTTTATCGGTAGCGCTTGGAGTATAAACAGGATTTAATATTGAAGGGTTATTGAAAGTTCCGCTACCATTTGTCTGCCATTGAACACTGGAATAGTTTTCGGCTGTCGCTTGCAGTAGTGCAGATTGATTTTCGCAAATTGTCTGGTCAGCGCCGGCATTAACGGTTGGAGGCAATATCAGAGTAATGTGCTTGTAATCAGTGGCATTATTACAACCAGGAAATGCAAATGCAGTGAGGCTGAGCATTACATTTTCTTCAGCGATATCATTTTCGCCAGGATAATAGATAGTCTCTAAAGCTGTAAAATCTTCAAACGTACCATCACCTTCTGTCATCCAAATTACAGTATTATAATTTTCTGCTGTTCCTGAAATTGTAATCCCTCCATCAGAACAAGCTGTCATATCTTCACCGGCATCGGCAGTAGCGTCAAAACAACCGTCAAAAAACTTAACTACTACTTGATCTTCAACAGCTATTGTACAAGGGTTGAGCGAAAAACAGGTAACGGTAAAGTATATGCTATCCTTTGAGATATCGTAATAGCTTGGTATATAGCAAGCATTTATAACTTTATCATTTTCAAAATAACCCATTCCGTTTGTGGTGAACCATTGGATTAAGCTATAATTTTCCGCGTAAGCATCATCAAAACAGATTATATCTAATAAGCTTATTTTATCAGCGCCGGCATACACTGTCGGCAGCTTTTGAATTTGAAGATTAATGCAATCTTCGTCATCTAAACAATCACCATTTGCAAATGCCGTAAGGCAAAGGGTAAGGGAGCCATTTATCAAATCGTTAGGGCCAGGTGTATAAATAGGATCCAAAACTTGTAGATTGTCAAAAGAACCATCCCCATCAGTAGACCATAACAAGCTTTCATAAAACTGTGCTGTGGCTGATGTGATTTGAATGGATTCACCCTCGCAAACAATTTCATCATCACCAGCATTGGCAATAGCATCAAGACAATCGTAAGTGATTGTTAGCTTCAAACTATCAATAGCCACATTTTGACAAGGGTTTAGCGGAAACCCGGTAAGGGTAAGTATTACCTCTCCACTATTAATATCTTCCAAACTTGGAGAATAAATAGTATGTAAGGTTGTCTCATCATTAAAAACACCTGACCCGGATGTATTCCAAATCAGTGATTGAACATTTTGCGCTGTTGCATTTAGTGTCTGATAACTTTGATATTTTGTTATAGTAACATCTTCACCAGCATTTACTATCGGTTCAGGGATTAAGTAAATAGTGATACAATCGGTATGTTCACCGCAATCAAACAATCCAGTAACAGTTAGACATAAGTCAACAAAACCATTAGCTAAATCGTTAGTTCCTGGTAAATATTGGGTTGTCAGGCTAGTGGGTTCAATAAAACTACCATCGCCATTACTAATCCACATACTGGAACTACTATTAATGCTGGTTCCAATAACAATGATCTGATCAGCTATACAAAAAGCCTGATTTTCGCCTGCATCGGCAATAGGTAATGGTTGAATAGTAAGCTTCATGCAATCAAAAACAGCATTGCAACCATTCAGTCCCTCTGCCGTTAAACAAAGCATTACCGAATCAGCCCCCTGATCACCCTGGCCAGGATAATATATTGGATTCAAAATTTTTGAATTATCAAAACTACCATCACCTGAAGTTGTCCAAATAAGTGATTTATAATTTTCAGCCCATCCTGCAAGCTGATAATTCTGCCCGGCACAAATTGTTGCATCATCACCGGCATTTACTAATGCAAGCGGTTGAATAGTCAGAGTCATTTGATCCGACACTGAAACAGTACATGGCGAAATAGGTTGAGCCGTTAGAGTAAGCACTACTGATCCGGCGGTTTTATCGGCAACGCTTGGGGTATAAACAGGTTTTAATATTGATGGGTTATTAAAAGTTCCTGTTCCTGAGCTGCTCCAGCTTACTGATGAATAATGTTGCGCTGTTCCATTCAAAGTATATGTAGCATCTTCACAAATTGTTGCATCACTTCCCGCGTTGGCAGTGGCAAGCCGTTGAATAGTCAGAGTCATTTGATCAGACGTTGAAACAGTACATGGCGAAATAGGTTGAGCCGTTAAAGTAAGCACTACTGATCCGGCAGCTTTATCGGCGGCGCTTGGGGTATAAACAGGTTTTAATATTGATGGGTTATTAAAAGTTCCTGTTCCTGAGCTGCTCCAGTTTATTGATGAATATCTTTGCGCTGTTCCATTCAAAGTATATGTAGCATCTTCACAAATCGTTGCATCACTTCCCGCGTTGGCAGTGGCAAGCCGTTGAATAGTCAGAGTCATTTGATCAGACGTTGAAACAACACATGGGGAAATAGGTTGAGCTGTTAGAGTAAGCACGACTGATCCGGCAGTTTTATCGGCAGCGCTTGGGGTATAAACAGGTTTTAATATTGATGGATTGTTAAAAGTTCCAGTACCTGAGCTACTCCAGCTTACTGATGAATAATGTTGCGCTGTTCCATTCAAAGTATATGTAGCATCTTCACAAATTGTTGCATCACTTCCCGCGTTGGCAATGGCATTCCGTTGAATAGTCAGGATCATTTGATCAGACGTTGAAACAACGCATGGTGAAATAGGTTGAGCTGTTAGAGTAAGCGCTACTGATCCGGCAGTTTTATCGGCGGCGCTTGGAGTGTAAACCGGTTTTAATATTGATGGGTTATTAAAAGTTCCTGTTCCTGAGCTACTCCAGCTTACTGATGAGTATCGTTGCGCTGTTCCATTCAAAGTATATGTAGCATCTTCACAAATTGTTGCATCACTGCCGGCATTAGCTACTGCAAGCCGTTTAATAGTAAGAATCATTTGATCAGACGCTGAAACAGCACATGGGGAAATAGGTTGAGCCGTTAGAGTAAGCACGACTGATCCGGCGGTTTTATCGGCAGCGCTTGGAGTGTAAACCGGTTTTAATATTGAAGGATTGTTAAAAGTTCCTGTTCCTGATGTGCTCCAGCTTACTGATGAATATCGTTGCGCTGTTCCATTCAAAGTATATGTAGCATCTTCACAAATTGTTGCATCACTTCCCGCGTTGGCAGTGGCATGCCGTTGAATAGTCAGAGTCATTTGATCCGATACTGAAACAGTACATGGGGAAACAGGTTGAGCCGTTAGTGTAAGTACAATTGATCCGGCGGTTTTATCAGCAGCGCTTGGGGTATAAACAGGTTTTAATATTGATGGGTTATTAAAAGTTCCGCTACCATTTGTCTGCCATTGAACGGTTGAGTAAGATTGTGCGGTGCCATTGAGGGTATAGGTTTGATTTTCGCAAATTGTCTGGTCAGCGCCGGCATTAACAACCGGTTTATGTTCAATAGTTATCATTAAACATTCCGTAACATCTTCACAACCAGGATTTGCTAATGCTTTAAGACAAATCTGCACCATCCCACTTGCCAAATCAGCTCCACCATGAATGTAAGTTGGGCTAAGAGTCTGTCCGTTAATAAAGTAGCCATCACCAGTTGTGTACCATTGGAAGCCAGTACTATTTTGTACTAACCCTGATAAAGACAAAGACTCTCCCTGACAAATTACGGTTTCGGATTCGATAATTGCAGTTGGAGCTTTATTTATAAAGATAATTACAGTGTCGGCCGCATTATTACATCCTTCTGCCGCATAGGCATTTAAAACAAGGGTAACGTTTCCATTAAATATGTCATTCTCTCCGGGGTAATAACACGGTTTTAATATGTTCGGGTAATCGAACCAGCCATCACCGTCAGATGTCCACTCTAACGTAACATAATGTCTTGCGCTGGCATCATTCATACAAACATGTTCATTGGAACAAATAGTTTTATCAATACCAGCATTAGCTTTTGCGTCACGGCATCCAGAGATCTCTATAGTTAAAATTAAAACATCAGACGCTATAATGGCACAAGGGTTAATTGGTTGGGCTATAAGAGTTAACTCAACAAACTCGTTGTAAACATCCAATTGTCCGTGAATATAAGAAGTATGCAAATTTTCAGGATTACTAAAAACACCATCGCCATCGGTTTGCCACATAATGGCAGAGTAGTTTTCTGCAATTGCTTCATCTGTCATATATATTACGCCTTCCGATATAATAGTATCATTCCCCGCAAAAGCTGTTGGGTTGGGTTGTATATAAAATGTTTTGCTTTCTACGGTTCCTACCTGACATGGTGATTTCGGTTTTGCAGTTAAGGTCAAAACAAAATAACCTTGCTGCCTGTCATTAGTTCCTGGATAATATTTTGGGTTTACAATATTTGTTGAGCTTAAAGTTCCATCACCTGTATAAGACCAGGAAACACCATTATTACCAGTTACCTCAGCATTCAATTGCAAGAAAGCACTTGTCGCACACATTGCATTGGTATCTGGCCCAAATGATAAAATACGTGGTTTCTGTTGAATATAAAGATTAATATTTTTAGTAGCAGGCAAATCACACGGAGGTATCGGTAATGCATTAAGAGTTACAATTGTACCTGAATTTTCAATATCTTGTGGGCCGGGTGTATATTGTGTGGGGATAACATAAGGATTTGAAAACGTACCATCTCCTTGTGTAGTCCACAAAATTGATGAGTGGTTCGAAACAGCTCCGGTTAAAGAAAAAGTAACGCCTTCGCATCTTTTTATGGTAGTCGGACCAAGCGCAGTAGGGGCCACATTAAAACTCAAATTGATAGAATCGCAAATATTGACATTACAAGGTGATATTGCCTCCGCACAAAGAATTAATATAATACCATTATTGCCGGTTGAAAGATCTGTTGATGATGGAAAATATTGAGTAGTTGAAGAATTTGGATCAGAAAATGTACCGCTTCCACTTGTTGTCCAAAGTAATGAACCGACATTTGAAACTTGAGCAGATAAACTAACAGGTTGAATTCCACAAGTACTCATATCCTCTCCGGCATGAACCTCAGGAAAATGTATAATGGTTAATGTAATTTCATCATAGGCAGTAGCAGTACAGGGAGCTAACGGCTGCGCTGTAATAGTGAGATTTACAGTTCCAGTTATTTTATCCTGAACCCCTGGTGTGTAAATTGCACTCTCCAGATATGGATCGTTAAATACGCCATCCCCTGAGGAAGTCCATTCAATGGAACTACTATTCAGAGAGGTAGCTGACAATTGATAATTTCCATTTTCACATAATTGTCCATCAGGCCCTGCATCAACAATGGGATGATAGTTTACTTTCGCAGTTTTTTGATCTGATGACGTTAGATTCCCCGAGCTAACCGTTAGATACAATTCTATAGGAGCTTCAAGAGTCAACGGAGGAGGCGTCGGACTATTAGAGTAATAGCCTGCAATGCTCGAAGTCCATTCGTATAAATAGGGGCCGCCATTACCAATAAATTCCACAGCTTCAAAGAATATCTGATTATTAACACAAACAGGGTTTTCTGTGAATTTGATATAAAAATCTAAATTTATTGATGACTTAATGTTAGTAAACATTGAAAGACTGGTAGGATACCATTTTCCATTAGTTACATAGCCAGTTTGAACATAATATGATGCTGTTGTTACGATGTAATCTTTCTGAGTGTCTTGTAAGAAAAAACGAAACTCTATAACCTCCCCATAACTAAAACCGTCTTTTTCAGGTGTTGAAGTATCATCCCCAAATAAAGTCAGAATTATATTCTCCTGTCCAGTCCACATCCTTGCTCCTCCACATTTTCGCTCCCCGTTTAAAAGATAAAAACCACCAATATAATCACCATATTTTAAGGGAATATCATTGACACGGGGATAAGATGAAAGAGGAACGATATAACCGTGAATCGTTTCCGTAATTGAAGGTTCATCCCATATTGGTGGAAAATTTCCATTACTTCTCATCCCGGAATCCAAATCTTCTCTAATTAACTCCCAGAAATAGTCAGGATCAGTTGGTATATCATCTACTTTAACTTTTTCGGATATTTCCGCCTCGTTTATATTTAAAGAAATATAATCTAAAGAATTTTGATTGGTTCTGATGATGGCTTTAGCACCACCTAAAATCATCATATTCAATAAGAGAAACGGCAATCCGCTTTTTATAAAAAAATAGTAAAATTTACGCATGGCTCCCACTTTTTATTTGTGTAATAACAAGCTAAATTCAATCCTCCATAATCAAAATTATTCAATAAGAGGACTTAATAAAAAAATATGCAGAGTTTTGGTTAATAAGTAGTCCACAATTTGTTAATAATTTTCGATGCTAAATTAATAATAAAAAAGTAGCTGATTAATAAAGGAGAAAAACTATCAAGATCTTAGTTTGTAATATATTGATCCACAAAACTATAATTATATATTTTATAATGATTATAAATAAAGGATTCGTCGCACAGTACGAATGTGAAAAATTAAAAACTTTATTATTAATGTTGATAACTTTTTGTTAAAGATCAATTTTCAGTTTTTCTTTTTCTGTTTTTGCAATTATGACGGCTCCGCATGTATCACTCCAAACATTAACTGTTGTTCGGAACATATCTAGAATCCGATCAACGGCTAAAATCAACCCCACCCCTTCTAAAGGAAGGCCAACAGCAGTAAGCACTATAGTAATCATTACAAGACCTGCCATTGGTATTCCGGCAGCGCCAATGGAAGCTAACAAAGCAGTAATCACTACAATTATTTGACTGACAACAGAGAGTTCAATACCATACGCCTGCGCAATAAACATTGCCGCCACACATTCGTACAAAGCCGTTCCATCCATATTGATTGTTGCTCCAAGCGGTAAAACAAAACTACTTATTCTTTTAGATACACCTGAGTTGTTTTCAACGGCATAAATAGTAAGAGGTAATGTTGCGCTGGAGGATGATGTGGAAAATGCAGTAATCAACGGTGTGCGCATGGCATTAAAATGCTGCAGTGGGCTCGTTCTTCCTAAAACCTTTACAAGCAAAGGCAAGGTAACAGCCGAATGTATTATCAGGCCAAAAAGGACAACACACATATAGAGACCCATGCTTTGCATCAGAGCTACTAAATCGGTCTGTTGTGAAACCTTTTCTGCTACCAAACCAAATATTCCAAAAGGTGTGAATTTAATAATAAACATAGTAAGCTTCATCATCACCTCAACAACTCCATTAAAAAAACCTGTTAGTATCCCCTGATAATCTGACCTTATCCTTGTAATAAAAAAACCAAATAACATAGCAAAAAAGATAACCGACAACATTTGACCGTTCGACGACATGGCTAAGAAAATATTATCTGGTATAATTTTGATAAGCGTTTGACCAAGTGTATCGCTATTAACATCTAAGTCAACAGTTTGCGACAAGTTTAAATCAACACCAACCCCTGGCTTTAAAATATTGACTAAGACCAAACCGGTCAAAATAGCAAAAATGCTTGTTGATATATAATAGATGATAGTTTTAAGCCCTAATCTTCCGATACTTTCTGCACTGCCAATATTGGTGATCCCCGAAACAATAGAACTGAATATCAATGGTATGATAATCATTTTTAATGCACGAAGAAATACTTCTCCCATCCATGCTATGTATCCTACATAATTTTTTAAGTAAATTCCAAACAGAACGGCTAAAATTAAGGCAATGAGGATTTGCCAATGAAGTTCAAGTTTTTTCATAACTCTATTTTTTCAAAACAATCTGCTTATCCATTGTAGATAGAAGCTTAATGAGGCTAAAATAATTCAAATTATGAACAACCATTTTGAAAAAGGAACCTCAGGGATAATAATTCATTTTTTTTAGAAAAAGATAACTTGCCAAAGATGGTGGTAATACATAGTGTAACCAAGCTGAGAATTAGCAATCAAACAAAATCATATTAGCTTTTTTGTTGATTCTCAATAAATATTTTTCCAATATCTGCTACTGACTTTTTTATTGGGATAAATTGATAATTAAGAAAATTTTTGATTTTGGTATTATCATAAAATATCTGTTTTGAAGCTGAATTTGCTATTTCTTTTGTAATTAAAGGTTGAAATCCAAATAAAGTCATAGGATAACAAATATGCCAGGCCAATTGCAATATACATGGTGAAAGCTTAAAAGAAGGTTTTTTCTTTTCAAAAGTATCGGTTATTATTTTGAAAAGCTCTTTATAGGATAGGTTTTCGGAGGATATGATAAAACGTTCATTTTTCATTTCGACATCCATTAAAAGAACCATTATTTCAGCTACATCCCTAACATCCACAAAACCCATTACACCTTCCGTATAAAAACTAATACCTTTTGCCACTTTTGCAATGAGCTGAGAACTATCTGTTTTCCAGTCGCCAGGCCCTAAAATTATAGACGGGTTGACAATAAATGCTTTAAGGCCCTCTTTGGTAGCACGCCAAACCTCACGTTCAGCAACATATTTACTAATTGCATAAAGTGAATTACCTCTTGATTCTTTCCAGCAATTGGTTTCGTTTAATGTTTCGTCTTGCTTAGTCAGGCCAAGAGTTGATACGGAACTAACGTAACAAAACTGGATATTTTCTATCTCGAGGCAAGCGTTTACAAGGTTTGCTGTACAGTTGTAGTTTGTTTGGACAATAACGTGTTTATCGCGAGGCTAAAAAGAGACTAAAGCAGCGCAATGATAAACCTGTGAAACTTCCTTAAGGGCTTCCCTAATAGAATGTATTTCAAGAAGGTTTCCATTAATAAATTCAATCTGATGAGAATAGTCATCAAAAGAGTCATTATAAATAGCGAATGTCTTTTTTATTCTATTTAAATCACTTTCAGATCGTTTAAATACCCTTGAAATACTGTTTCAATAGCATTACCATAACCGAGCTTCACCGTTAAACTATCACCCCGACGGATCAGTTTCGTAAGGTCGGCAACGTCCTGATCCTTCCACCGGCGCCTGCGCCCTACGGTGATAGTGCAAGTATCAGTAAGGGTGTGCAAACTGGTTACCACCTTACATGTGTTAATCTGGTTAAATGTGATCCGCTTGCCGCCACCGGTCATAATTTCGATATATGCTTTAGACTGTTTCATTTATTTTTCATAATTTTGCTGCCTATGAAACTCGTTACTTTAATATTGATCGTAGCCACATACCTCTGCCAGACTGACAGCCCCATTACCAACGATTGCAAATGCAACGGCATACCGCTGTATGGCCGAGTTCGGGTAGTTGAAAGCTTTGCCGATTTCAAAGTGCAAATTGTTAATAGTTTTGAAGATCTGCGCGTAGATACTGTTGATGCATTCCCGAATGAGTGTGGTAAATGGAAAATGGTTAATAGCTTCCCTGACTTCACTGTGAAGTTTGTGGACGCATACCCTGATTTCAAAATTAGATATGTTAGCAGCTTTCCCGGCATTGATTAATCCTCCTCAATTTTATATAAATCTACGTCATCGTCGCTTAATAGTTCCAACTTAAAGGGTTGTACGTTCGTGTATCTTGTCTCTTGGTTCATCATAAAGCTTTTGAGAACGACCTGCGAAATATCAAAAAATCCAAGGTACGCTGACGACACCTCAATAACATCCTCAACCTGCATCAAACTGATGAGTGTTCGCAAACTTTCCACAGGGTAAGCCGCGGGTTTCCCCCAATAATTACTGATTAATTGTCCGCTGATGGTGATGTCGTAGTCCTCAGCTTTGATAAACTCCTTCACCGTTCCACGGCGACCTGCCAGTGCAGTACTTACAATTGTGTTTTTACGATAGACATCAATTTTTGCACCCGACAAGGTAGCTGTGATTTGACCGAATCTAAAGCTAATAGTGTTACGATCTTCGTGTAGATATAGCGTGTTAGCCGGAACTACCTGCAACATTTCCTCAAGGCTCAATATCTCCTGAGGAACAAACATGCCCGCAGTGTATGCTGCATGTTTAGCTGTCCTTACAGCGTTAGACGCTCCCCACCAAGCTGCCCCGCGTAGAGCGTTGTAAGCCACCTGACGGGCGTTGAGGTTGTTGGGTATGTTAAATGTGAGTATGGCCATTAGTTCGCATAGTTTACATCGTTCATAACCAGTTGCAAAGCATTGGTGAGCTTACGCATAAAATCGTCGGCATCTTCAGGTCCTTCACCGGGCAGGAAGTTATTGGTGTTCTCACCCACCAAGCTGCCGATGTTGAAAGTTATGTTTTTCATTTGTCGTCCGCCTCCGGTAATGGTGTTAGTAACATTCTCGGTTACTACATTTGTGGGGGCAAATGATGTGGGGATATCTGATGTAGAAACAACTGATGAGGGGGAAAGCTCCCCAATACCAAATTTGCGCTTTAGATTACCTGTAATGTCGCTGAGTTTTTTATCGTTCCATTTTAACTGAAACACATCTATTTTCCCACGCTGGTCTATCAAGTCTTGAAGCTTACCATAAGAGGCCGCTATTTGCTCTGCTCGCTCGTTCTGCCTATTCTCCATAGCCGTTAAACCTGCCTTGGCTCCCTCTTTATCCCATAGAGCTTGTAACTTATACCATGCCCTCATCAGCGTTTCAATACCGGTTAAGAACGTGTCTTCAATCCTCAGCCATCCAAGATTAAAACCGGCTCTGAAAATATCCCAGGTCATCTTTAAAAACTTAATCAAGTTGTCCCATGTAGCGCGCCACCCATCAATCTTCATAATCAAATAAGCAATACCTCCTATCAGTGCTATCACTCCTGCAATTATCCACACTATAGGGTTAGCAAGCATGGCTAAGTTTAATTTCCACCACCCAGCTGTTAGAATATTTGTCCATAGCGCCGTTATTGAATCCCATATCAGCTTAGCCTTCGCTGCAATTATACTCTTTTTCATCCACAACCAGTATAAGGCTATTGCTGATGTTAAAGAGCCAATGGCCCCGGTAAGTACAACTGCTGCAACGTTGCCACTGCCGAGTGCTGTTATAAAGTTGTTGAAAACGTCAATAACCCACAAGATTACTTTCCCTACGTTGCGTATAACTTCCCATACAAATCCAAACACTCTGTTCAGTGTTTTTGCAATAACATCTATTATAGCAATGATATTTTCCTTCTTTTTCTCAAAAAAAACTATGATACTTTCAGTGATCCCACTTATCTTATTGTACGTGATTGCCGGCGTTGCACCTCGATCCATTTTTTACCAAAGAAGCCCTCTTCTTGAAAATTAATTCTGAACAACCTCGCAACCTCGTTACCCACCACAAGCGGCAAGTCATTATTGATTGCAGTTTTTAAGCTTATTTGCATATTCGTAAAGCGCTTTTTAAATTGTTCGGGGGTCATTTGATTTTAAGGTTAAATTACTTATTATCATCATTTTTTTGCTTTTTTGTTGTTTATATTAAAATTTGTATTTACTTTGCCACATTGAAACGTTATGAGTATTGTTGACGCCGATTTGCGGATCATGCTTATAACGTTTCAATGTTTTTAGGGAGATTTTTTGAAATCGAATATAGATAAAACTTACCCTCGTCCCGAATTCCTTTTTTGTACCTACCTAAGTGTAGATAAGCATTCACTTCATTTGGCAGTTTTATTTCAAAATAATAGAAATAGTCTGTGTTCTCTTTCAGCTTAACGGTTTCTTTTCTTTTATATCGTGATGCGTCGCTTGCTTTTCTTCCGATACATTTAGCAGTTTTAATATAATTGTCGATGTTTTTTAGGGTTTCATTTTTGATCCAAAAATATTTTTTATCTCCAAACATATCTTGTGAACAGTGTTCTATTCCTTTAGCAATAAATATAACTTCGCCTGCTTCGCCTTCAACATCACATTGTGTTGTCTTTTTAAGTAATTTTAATTTAGCTAAAGAAGCGCTTTGTTGCCTGGTCCTGATGGTGTGGTAATTATAGCCGCTTTCAGCTCTGCAATCAGCTCATTCCAAGCTTGCTTCAATGTATAAGCACTGTTTTTAATGGAGAACTTATTATCCGATATCTTCACCTCGGCTCCGCCGATGATTATCCGCATCTCACTGTCTTCCATTATTACTCTGGTTTTGCCAATAACCAATTCCACCTTTTCGATTTCTGAAAAAAGGCTTACGAAAGAATCAACCTCTGACAGCTTGGTTACCAGTACTGCAGATCCTTTAATCGGAGTAATCACTATGCCAACCTCATCACTTATTATGGCGTTGAGCCGTACACTTTTTAGTGGCGCTTTATCTACTGGCTGTACATCGCAAGTGCGCCCGTTTACCTTTTCAACAGTTGCCACAAAGCTCTCCGTCTTCTTTCCACCTGTTATTTTTCGTAATATATCGAATATTAGTTCCATTATTTTATCTCCGCTCCTAATGTGATCTCCTGCCTATACCCTCCCAGTCCATAGCTGTAAGTAACAGCATCCGCTACGAACCTTTTATCGTTGCGCTCGCTATGTTCATCATCAAAATAATGAACTATGTCGCCCTTTTTCACCAGCGGTTCACCAAAGGCTGTAAAGGTACCTTCCATCTTATCCACCTTATAGGTGGAAAGCTTGTCCTGTGCATACTTTTTTAAATCGTTTAAGTTCTTTGCTCCTGGAATAAGGAACGTCCGAATTTCTGCATCGCCTGCCTCTTGCGGTTCTTTCCATTCCAGTTTGGTGTTATCCTGCAATATCACCTTGGTCACTATCTGTATTTTCACATCATCGGCTAGGGTGTATTTTAGATTGTCATTTATTACATTCAAACCATATTTAAACTTGTGTGTTTGCACTCCCTCATCTTTCATAAGTTGAATATGAGCAAGAATGCCGTAAAATTTTCCGTCGCGAAAAAAGAATTTAACCGGATAATTTTCCATAAAGTAATCTAGAACATTCGCAACTGTAGTCTCGCCGTTGATCCTAACTTCGCCAAAGTTTACATCGGCTGCCGAAACATTGTAGCCGACCATAAACTCATTTACAAAATCATTCATGGTAAGGCTTTCGTAATATTTGTTAGATATGGGTGTCTGCTTTAGTTTCCAAGCTTCATTTTCACATTCGATGGTTACCGGTGTACCGGTTTTAATAGTCTTTAAATACCCGTACGCTTTTTCCCTTTTTCACAAGATTGTGTAAAAGATGCGAGCCTAATAATCCCGTTCCGCCAGTTACTAAAATCATTTGGCAAAGGTAAAGTTGTAAAAGGATTAAATATTAAAATCTCTATTTCTTAAAGCAGTGTTTCTTTTCAAATTACCAAACTGATAATCAACATGTTAATAATGAAGTTATTAGACTTGAATTCAAAAACTAAATCAATCGAACAATTATTGAATAACCAGGTTAAAAAAAAATATGATTTTTTGACAATTTCATTGGTGTTAAAAAAAAAATCTATATTTGCACCTTTATTTACATTACTAATAATCAAATCTTTAAATTTAAAATTATGACAAAAGCAGACATTGTAAATGAAATTTCAAACAAAACTGGAATTGAAAAGGTGACGGTTCAAGCTACTGTTGAAGCCTTTATGGAAGCTGTTAAAAATTCAATGATTAATGGAGATAACGTTTATTTACGTGGATTTGGCAGCTTTGTCATAAAGAAAAGAGCACAAAAAACAGGTAGGAATATTTCGAAAAATACTACCATTATCATCCCTGCTCACAACATCCCGGCATTTAAACCAGCAAAATCCTTCGTTAACGCAGTGAAAACCAACACAAAAGTAAAATAATCAATAAAAACTACTATTATGCCAAGCGGAAAAAAAAGGAAAAGACATAAGATGTCAACACATAAACGTAAAAAACGTTTGCGGAAGAACAGGCATAAGAAGAAGTAATTAAGCGCTGCGAAATAATTATTAACTGACGTCAAATTTTTATTTGTTCAGGAGATTTTTTCGACTTTCATTAATTGCATTTTCAGGATTTTTCCTAAATAGCATTATCTTTTCAAACAATGTGATGTGGAGAGGGAATTTATTATAGATGCAAATTCGGCAGGTGTAGCTATTGCTTTGCTTGAAGATAAAGCTCTTGTAGAACTTCAAAGAGAAAAATCCAATAAAAAATATTCAGTAGGCGACGTTTATCTGGGCAAAGTCCGAAAGATCATGCCCGGATTAAATGCCGCATTTGTTAATGTTGGTTACGAAAAAGATGCTTTTTTGCATTACCTTGATCTTGGCCACAATGTACGCTCATTGAATAAATATACTAGATTAGGTATTTCAAATAAAATTGAATCTTTATCATTATCAGATTTTAACCTTGAGCCAGCAATTGAAAAGACAGGTAAGATTTCTGAAGTGTTGAGCGTAAACCAGCAAATCCTTGTACAAATAGCCAAGGAGCCCATTGCTACCAAAGGCCCTAGGGTAGCTTCCGAGATTTCATTTGCCGGAAGATTCCTCGTTTTGGTTCCATTTTCTGATAAAATTTCTATCTCTGCTAAAATCCGCAGCGTAGAAGAAAGACAAAGGCTTAAAAGGCTAATCAAAAGCATAAGGCCTAATAATTTCGGAGTAATTGTGCGGACGGTAGCTGAAAATAAAATGGTTGCCGATTTGGATAGCGACCTAAAAGATTTAGTAAACAAATGGTATTCCCTTGCACAGAAGCTTTACAAGGCTGAGGCGCCGAAAAAAATTGTTAGCGAGCTTGATCGTACATCTGCCATTTTGCGTGATTTGCTTAATGTATCATTCAATAATGTGTATGTGAATGATGCTACACTTGCCGAAGAGATTAAAAACTATGTAAAAACTATTGCTCCTGAAAAGGCCAAAATCGTAAAATATTATACCGGAGCAAAGCCCATCTTTGATCAATTTGGTATAAACAAACAGATCAAGAGTTCTTTTGGGAAAATTGTAACCATTAAAAGCGGTGTTTATCTGGTAATCGAACGTACAGAAGCTATGTACACCGTTGATGTTAACTCAGGGAAGAGGGTTAACCGTGATAACAATCAGGAAGTCAACTCGCTTGAAGTAAATCTGGAGGCTGCCGTCGAACTGGCAAGGCAACTCAGGCTTAGGGATATAGGCGGCATCATCGTAGTTGACTTTATTGATATGACCGTAGCAAAGCATCGCCGAGAGTTATATCAGAAATTAAGTGAAGAGATGGCCAAAGATCGTGCGCGGCACGTAATCCTTCCTCCAAGTAAATTTGGTCTGGTACAAATTACAAGACAGCGCGTCAGGCCGGCAATGGATATACAGATACAGGAAAAATGCCCGGTATGCAATGGCACAGGTGAAATCAATCCTTCAGTACTAATTATTGATGAAATTGAAAACAACTTACGCTATCTTATTGATGATCAAAATGAAAGAAAACTAACAATAACTACACATCCATTTGTTTACACTTATCTGATCAAAGGGTTCCCTTCGTTACTAATGAAATGGAGACTACGCTATAAAACATGGATAAAAGTCAAGCCAAATAATTCTCATCATTTTCTAGAGTATCATTTTCTCAATAAAAACAACGACGAACTGAAAATGTAAAACCAATTCGATACACCTGATTCACTGATTTGAACAAGCCGGAAAAGAAAAAGAGGCATTTTCTTTCAAATAAATAAGATATGAGTATCCTGGTTTAATAGTTTGAAGGGTATTAATACCAGTTTCCGGCCAATAAAATTCTGTACCATCGGCAGTTTTAATCAATTGAAAATTACCCTCGAGTGAGAGTAGCATATCTTCAGCGGGTTGTTCGCACTGGCTAAAAACCGGAAAAATATTCCAGCCGTTAGATAAATCCTTCACCTCCTCTACTAAATTATACCCTGATACTGATAACTCTGCAAAAGAATTCATATTTATAATCAAACCCTTGGTTACATCCCATATTCCTATTGTATTAATATTTAATGCAGGCCAATAAATTCCTTGTTCGTTAAATGCATAAACAATTTTTTCAAGTACGGGAGAGAACAAGTCTTCGAATATTGGCGTAGCAGGTTGGATAAAAGTAGATATCCCACTCCAGCCTGACTCAAGAGTTAGAATTTGAGTAAAAGTAGCTGGTAGCACATGAATAATGCTATTTTTTATGATTGTATCAGTAAGATATTGATTTGCTACAATCAGAGTAACGTCAAAATAACCTGATAGTAAAAAAGTTTTCGACGGATTCTGAACTGATGAATTAGTACTATCGCTAAATATCCATTCCCAAGATTGCGGCCCACCAGCACTAAGATCAGTAAATTGAACTGTTTCGCCAATTTCAACCGTGTATTTATCGGCCATAAAATTTGCTACCAACGGGTCAATAATGTTAATAAAATCGGGTTTTGTAACTGTATCTTGTAAGTACTCGTTGGATACAATAAGGCTAACAGAATATATTCCAGGCTCACTATAACTTGTCAATGGGTTTTGATCTATAGAGTTACTGTAATTTCCAAAGTCCCAAAACCATGATGTCGGGTCTCCCGTGGTAAGATCAGTAAACTGTATCAATTGAAAAGTAAGAGCTACTTGCATGTCAGTGCTAAAATCAGCCTCCAATTCTGGTATCACTTTTATATAATCCAATTTTACTTTGCTTGAGCTGTAACTCCCTCTTCTAATTCTAAGTAAAACAGAATATTCACCAGGGTTCTGATAAATATGTTCCGGATTTTGTAATTCAGAGTTTTGACCGTCCCCAAACGTCCAACTCCATTTTTCAGGAAATCCAGTACTTAAGTCAGTAAAACTTACAATTTCGCCAACAACAACCAACATTGTATCAGCAACAAATTCAGCTATTAGCGGTTGACGGATATATAGATAATCAGTTTTCGTGATTGTAGAGGATTGATAAAGATCGTTGGCAATTAAACTAATTGTATAATACCCTTCTTGTTCAAAAATATGTACTGGGTTTTGGTCAGAGGAATATTGTCCATCACCAAAATCCCACCACCAGGTATCAGGGTTACCTGTGGTAAGGTCGGTAAAATATATGTTTTGACCCGTCCAACCAAAAGTAGTGTCTGCTTCAAAATCAGCAATTAAAGGTTCAAGAATGGTAATATAATCTGTTTTAACAACAGTATTTTGAAGATAATTATTGGCTACCGTAAGTGTTACGGTGTATTTGCCAGGGTTGGCGAAACTTACGTTAGGATTTTGCAAAAAACTTGTAGTTCCGTTCCCAAAATCCCACAACCATGAAGTTGGCGAGCCGGTTGACAGATCGGTAAAGCTAATAGATTGACCAGGGAGTGCAACTGTTTGGGAAGTCATAAAATCAGCAATTAAAGGCTTGAGAACCTGTATATAGTTTTCTTTTGTAGAGGATGACGTTTGTAATGAGTCTTTTACCGTCAAGGCTATCGAATAATATCCTATTGCATTGTATAAATGTGTAGGGTTTTGTTCTACGGAGGATTGCCCGTCTCCGAAATTCCAATTCCACGAAGTTGGCGCACCTGTGCTAAGATCAGAAAAATTGATATACCCTCCCAATACAACAAGCGTTGTATCTGCTTTAAAATCTGCACCTAATAACGGAAGAATAGTTATGTAATCATTTTTTGTAATGGTATCTTGAAGATAGTCATTAGCTACTATTAATGTAACATCATATACCCCTGGATTCGAAAAAGTTACAGTAGGGTTTTTCTCATTGCTTGTAATGCCATTTCCAAAATCCCATATCCATATAGTTGGCAAGCCAGATGAGAGATCAGAAAAAGTAATAGCCTGACCTTCTATTGACCAAGTTTTATTTGCAGTAAAGTCGGCAATAAGCGGAGGCAAAACTTGGATATAATCAGATTTTGTTTTGGTACTGCTTTGCGCCCCTTTCTGTACCATTAATGAGACAGTATAAATGCCTGGCTGCTGATAAACCTTAACCGGATTCTGTTGGAAACCATAAGACCCATCGCCATAAGTCCATACCCAGAGATTGGGATTACCAAGCGAAAGGTCGGTAAACTGTACTGGCGAGCCTGCCGCTAAAATAGTTGGGCTACCTGAAAAATCTGCCGCCAAAGGCTGATCAACTATTATAAAATTTATTTTCGTTACCGAATGTAAGTATTGTCCTTGACTGACTTGTAGTTTAACAGAATAGCTACCAGGTGTATTGTAAGTTTTTTGTGGATTTTGCTGGGAGCTATATGTGCCATCGCCAAAATCCCATAGCCAACTAAAATCCCCACCTGACAGATAAGTTGTTTGATCCGAAAATTGTACATTAAGCGGTGCAAGTCCTGTACGTGGGCTGGCAGAAAAATCAATATTGAAAGGGGCAAAATACTTAACTTCAAAAGCGCCATCCCAGATTACCTGAGGAGCATCTAAGAAAAAAGAGCCATTGGGAATAAATTTTATTTGTGTGGAATCGAGCAATGCTTCTCCATTGTACCAATTAATCTTGTAAAGACCAGGGGTTAGGGTGGACAAATAAATTTTCCCGCCATTTACCGGAGATGGAATACCGTTCTCTTTAAGATATTTCCAATTATAATTAATATTTTGAAACCAACCGGCAATATGATCATTTTTCCGAAAAGTAAATGCCCGTAGTTGAGGCATGTAATTCTCAAAAATATATCTGTCAATTTTTAAAAGCCCAGTTCCGGAATTATCTACTTCAATAATGTGTGTTCCGTAAGGAACATCAATGGTATAAGTAGTATTGGGTGAAGCAGTAGTATTTATAAGAGTTACGCCATCAAGTCTAATTTTAACTTTTGACAAAAAAGCCACTCCACTTGTTCGGACTTTAAATTTCCCTGGTTTCAGATAATTAACATGAAAAGCTGGCGGATTACGTAGTGAGGCATATAGGCTTCCAAATAAATGTTGCCCCATGTCTATTACGGCAGGACTAACAGAGCCTGATGGGCCGATATAAAAAGTATTGGCCGGCGCTTTTTCCGAGGTTGATGTAAAATCAGGGTAAACATTAAGTGTTTCATGAACAGAACTACCGGTTAGTGGCAGTTCGTGGTACCATGAAGTCTCTTTTATACCAACCTGAGTAATAAAATTGGAAATGGGTTGAAAGTAATTAAAAAAACCGTTTGGATAAAGATAATTGTTCCACCACCAAGACATAGCGGTACCCATTGTACCAGAAAATACTGACGACCATAAAACATTGTGAAAGGCTACGCCCTCCGGATCATTTTGAAATATGTTGTTTGGCTCGTGTCCTAAAGCAAACTCACTGATAATGTTTGGTTTTTGATACTTTTCGATATAATGACGTGAATAATTATATAATTTCATTTCCAGATCAGGAATAAAATCATAAATATGTAACTGGGAGTAACCTACTGAGCTATTATTCCAATACGCCGAATCATTTTGTGGCCATGCATAGCCTGATGATGCAGCACGTGAATAAACATCTTTACTTTTTACATAATTAGTTATCTCCAACAACCAATTAAATATCTGACTATAATTACTGTTGTAAAAACTTACATTATCAACTTCCGACATTATTTCCCACGAATGTAAGTATGAAGAGTAACCCCACCGTGCGTTGGAATATCTAAGCTTTTGTTTGAAATATTTTTTAGCAGTGGAATTTGTAAAAAAATCTTGTGGGTTTGCACAAGGGCCTCCGTTGGTATTTTTATATGGATTATCATCCCACCCCGGATTAACTCCCGTTCTTAGTTCATCATGAACAAGAAAGTGCAACTGGCAATATATATTTTTTTGTTCTAGTTTATCGAATACCCAATCGAGCGCCCATGCTCTATTTTGGCGACCCGCATAATTTCCCATTGCTCCCGACCCCCATTCCAGCCCAAATATCCATGGAGCCATGGTAATTTTTACATAGTTAGCGCCATAACTTTTTAGGGAGGTAATCCATTCATCGTAAATTGTAAAACCTGACGCCCATTCCGTCCATGCCAGATTGGTTCCTATCGCCAGAAATCTATCGCCATTGTCGTAAACTAAATTATTTCCGCTTCTTTTTACAAAACCCTTGTGTAAAGAGGTAATACACGTAAATTGTTGTGATGGAAATGAAGCTGTACCTTGTGTGTCAGTAATTTTAACTGTATAACTCCAAACCCCCTTTTGATTTGGAGAAAAACGAATTCGCCAGTCAGGTGCGCCATTTGGAGTTAATACATTAGGCTGCGTCATTGTAAAATCCTGATAATAAAAACCATCTACTACAAATACATTTCCCGAAGGAGAAGTAAAAGTAGCCTGTAAATTTACCTGGTCAAAATCGTAAGGAGAAGCATACGTAGCTGTTACATCTACAATAAGTTCGAATTTTTCGTATCTGGCAATTGTGGTGTTATTCGGTATTACTGAGTGGATAATAGGAGCTATTGCATTAGCCTTATTATTCAAGGCTAAACAAAAAATACAATAAAGGAGCACAAATTGTAATTGATGTTTCATGCAATTTGATTCACAAAATTGTAAGGCAAAGTTAATAAAAATGTTTAAAGGTTAAGTTTGACATCCTGAATATCAGTTTTCTCAATTAAGGCTTTAAAGATATTGAAAGGCATTTTTTATTCTTTGCAGAGCTTCTAAAACTACCGATCTGGGACAAGCAACATTAATTCTCATAAAACCTTCGCCCCCAGTTCCAAAAAGCCTGCCATCGTTAAAACCAACCCGGGCCTTTTTGATAAAGAAATCTTTAAGATCATCGCCTTTCATTCCTGTTTTACGGCAATCGAGCCATATCAAATATGTAGATTCAGGGATAATAGGAGTAATTTGTGGTAAATACTCATTGCAAAAAACACAAACCAATTCCACATTTTTAGCAACATATTCGAGTAATTGTTTAAGCCAGTCAGCGCCAAAGTTATATGCAGCCTGTAGCGCAACTGAACCGGCTATGTTTCCCATATTCAAATGTAGTTTATCATTCAGTATCGAATTATATGCATTCAGTTTTGCCTTATCAGGAATAATAAGATAAGAGGTGGAAAGGCCAGCCAGATTAAATGTTTTTGAAGGGGCATTGCAAGTTATGGTTTGATTGGAAACTTTTTTGGATAGCGATGCCAAAGGTATATGTTTGTGTGGCGAAAAAATAAGATCTGAGTGTATTTCATCCGAAATCATCAGCACATTATTCTCTAAACAAATATCGGCTAAGCTGGTCAACTCCTCTTTAGTCCATACACTACCTCCCGGATTATGCGGATGACTGATTAAAATCATTTTAGCTCCCTGAGCTTTTTTTCGCAGATCATCAAAATCCATACTTAATCTTCCCTCAATCAATCTTAATGGATTCTCAACCTTTTTGCGCCCATTGTTTTCTATAGCAGCAAAAAACGGAAAATAAACAGGTGGTTGAACGATGATTTTATCTCCCGGCTCTGTAAAGGCTAAAACCAACATATTCAAAGCAGGCACCACACCAGGGCTAAAGCTGATCCATGCCGGATTAATTTGCCAATTATGACGAACTAACATCCAGTTGGAAATAGCCGAACTATACTCCTCTGAACGGATCGAATAACCAAGAATTTCATGGTCAAGCCGCCTACGAATGGCTTCAATAATAAAATCAGGTGTACGAAAATCCATATCCGCCACCCACATTGGAATAACATCTTCGGTCCCAAAATAGAGCTTCCGAAGATCATATTTCACACAGTCAGTACCCTTACGACTAATGACTTCATCAAAAATATACTTTGTTTTACCTAAACCCATACTCCTTTTTTTATAAAAATAAGCCTGAAACGTATCAAGAAATGTATGACTAAAAGCGCTATTTCGAAAACCGGCATTAACAACAACAATCTTTGTTCTGAAAGTCTTTTTTGTGCACGGTGAAAAATAAAAAACTGACTGACCAATCGTATCGAAAAAAGACTAAGAATAACTTGCCAATGCAAGTTGTTGACCATCAGAATACCAAATACTAAATAAAAGATAAATAACGAATTAAAATAGAGTAAAAAAGGAATTCGTTGCTTTAAGTTAATTCGGCGCTCTATATCAAGGTTTGTGTGTTCTTTGATAATCCATTTTCTGAACGAGGTTGATTTTACATAATCTACAACGCTTTTTGGGGAGATTTGAACACTTACATTTGATAGTGTAGCAGCCTCACTTACAAAAAGTTCACCGGCACCCCCTTTAATGGTGTAATGAGAAACGAAACCTTTTTGGTCAAAGAAAAGCTTACGACTGAAAAGAAGATTTTGAGTTGATCCTTTAAAAGAGATTTTGGAAATAGCAAAAGATAGATTAATCAAACTGTTATAAAACCTCGCAAAACGATACCAAATGTTAATTTTTGAACTAGTAGCAAAAGATGAACGTGCAAGAACAATTTGGGTTGGAAAATTAGCTTTTTTCATCATCTCGCTGATCCAATGGCTGCTACGAGGGATACATGTTGTTTCGGTAAGCAGAATCCAGTCATTTACCGCCGACTTGATACCTATAGATATTGGAAATTCATTGCCTTTAAACCAATTCAAATGTTGATGCATATTGACTACCTTCAAATGAGAATATTGCTCTGAAAACCTTTCAAGAAGCACATCGCTACCATCTTCTGAAGAGTCGTCAACTACTACTACTTCATAATTAGAATAGCTCTGATTGAGGATTTCGGGCAGTAATTTACGTAAATCATTGTACTGATTACTTGTAACCAATACAACGGATACCGATGGCTTAACATCAATTTCTTTTTGTAGTTTCCTTGAATTCAGCCGGTTAAAACATACCCAAAAGAAGATAAGCTGAATGAATAGAAGTAAAACAAACGTATAAAAAAATAATGAAAACTGTTGCTGCTGCAGAAGGCTTTCAAATAATGCGTCAATCATAAAGAAATTAGTAAAGCAGCAAAATTAGCATTCCCGTTTCAATAGAATCGTTATGACACCTAAATTTTGTTCTTTGTTTACGAAAATCTATCAGATAAAAAAAACCGGTTTGAAAATAAATAATCAAACCGGCAATTTTATTTTAAAATCAATGCTTATTTATTTCATTACAATTACATCAAATTTTATTCTATCGCCTCTATGATAGAGATCAACAATTTTTATGTATCCCAATTTATCGCCTACTGTTTTAAAGAAAACAACGTCATTATTTTTCAGCTCATTGGCTTTTGTTTCAGCCTTTTCTGCATCAAATTCAGGGAAAACACACTTATCTTCGATAGCATCAAAATCTTCTGCCGTGATATCGGCCAGGTAAAAACGGGTTGGATTTTTAGTGGTCCACTCAGTTAAGTGGAAATCACTGATTGTAGCTGCATCTTCATCATCAGGTGCCGCAATAGTATTTAAGTTTGTTACCCCTTTGAAAAAGAGGAAGTCAATTTTTCCTTGCTCTAACATTGCTTCGGCAACTTTATAAGCTTTTCTCTCGGTTGTACTATAAAAGCTCCCAACAGGATCGTTAAATGATCCGAGCTCTACACCGCTATTTTTATCCACTTCAACGCCAACGACAGGAGATTCAAGTATGGTAACATTAAGCGAAGTCTCATCGGTAAGCCCGCCTTCAGCAGTAATTTTAAAACGCAACTTACCTGTTCCGATACCAATAAATTTGATTTCAAAATCTCCCGAGAAATTTGCTGTATTCAATGTAGAATCAAGCAGAGTTAATTCATTATAATAGATATTCAACTTTGACAGCAAATTGTTATGAGTTGTACTCTTATTAGCTACAATCCCAAACAAAACCGTACTGTCGTTAAACACCTCAAAGTCCGATGAAGTGTAACCTTCTCCCGTTTTCAACGAAATAGTTGGGCCAAGATCTACATCTTCATCATCTTTACTACAGCCAGTGAATATGGCGAAGGATGAGATCAGCAAAGCAAATGCAAAAAATTTTAGAAATTTCATAAATAAAATACTTTTAAAATTGATTAATGTGATTTTTAACGAATTCGCTATAGTTTTGTTTTCTATATTTAAAAATCTTTTTTTACCAATACCAATAAAGGAGAAATAATTTTTTATGATGTATTACTTCAAAGGCAAAAAAGAGTTTCATACACTTATTTTTTTATAAACAACAACCTTTGTAAACGCCGGCAAAGTTAATAAGAAAAATTTATCTGCATTACCGAAGCGGGAATAGAATACAACCAACTTCAGACTGATTAATGATCTCAAGCCGACAGTATATTTCATTAAAATTTGCTCGGTCAAACAAGTAAGTATTCAAAAATTAGACATCAAATAAAAATAAAATTGGATTGACTAAATGCTTTAAATCAAAAGTTTAGCTTCCTTTAAATTTGATTCAATTATTAAAAAATCATTTTACATCATCAGATGATATAATAAATCTGGCGCTTAAATCCGGATCGGCCATATCTTTATCAAGTGGAAAAATCGGTCGTTGAACGCGTTTATATTCTAATCGTTCCAAATCCTGATCTACACCACCGGGTGTTAGTGCCATGATCCAGTCAGCACGCATTTCGTAAAGCTCTGAAGCCAAATAACCTATTTTAATTACTAAAATATCCGTTTCACGTGGATTTAAGCCAAGACGTGTAAAGTCTTCTTCATAATGATATGCTTTGCGACCTTGCGTTACAATTACATCAACATTTCCTACCTCAACAACAACTTCTACTTTAGCACGGCTGTCACCCTCCATAATTTTTTTAATAGTTCCGTCCAAAAGGATCGGCGGCGCATACCGATTATCAACACGTGCGCCTGCAAAAGCTTTAATACTGGCCCCTTCGCCTAAAGCTAAAGCCTCTTCCGTGAACTTTTCATCCGGAAGGGAGGCGTAAATTATACGTTTACCTCCCTGCTTATAAAAAGTAGGGTTTTCTAATATTTTAGTAATAGTCCAGGTAACATCACCAGCGCCGCCAGCTGTTGGGTTATCCCCCATATCGCTGATAATAAATGGCTTAACTTCACTATTAATTGCCTTTTCCAGGCATTCATCCAGTGTTGTAGTAGGAGCTACAAAAACAAAATCGTTACGAGCATTCCAAAAATCGGAGGCCAACTTCTCTGCTACCGAAGCTACTGCCTCTTTATCATCGCCGGTTGCCATAACCACACCGTGATTGCGTGGTTCATCAGCCCAAGGATACGACATCCAAATTGCCGCATCAATGATACCTGGTTTTTTAGTAAGAGGATCAATCTGAGAATATAGGCTTTTGGCGGGTTCAATACGTGTACTTGTCTTTTCGCCAGGTAGCAAAATAGGAACTACAATATGAACTTTGTAAGCTGGTTTTCCTTTACCACTCTCAAGTCTATCAAGCAGATTTACAACCGCTCTTTTTTTTGTTTCAATTACATCATCATGTGGGGCAAGCCTATAACAGGTGATAAGATCAGTATTTTCTGCCAAACGTTCACTCACACTTCCATGCAAATCCATGGTCGTTGAAATAACGACATCTTTTCCTATCACTTCTCGTATTCTCACAATAAGGTCTCCCTCAGGATCATCTAAACCCACCACACTCATTGCACCATGAATATCTAAAAGAAGACCATCCAAAGGCAACGCCTCTTTAAGCATGATTAAAATTTTTTCAGTCATGGATTCATATGCTTCTCGAGCTACAATACCACCTGGCATTGCATGACCACGAAAAGTAGGAAACCAAACAGCGCGTTTGCGAACAGCAGAATCTTCATCAAGAAAGGGGTAATAAGAAAACACTTCATCGGCAATTTTCCCAAAAAAAGCCTCCTCGTAAGTAACGGCAGGCGAAAATGTACTCGACTCAATCGCAATACCGGCAATTGCAATACGAGGCAACTTGTTATGCGTTGGCTGATTGCAGCTAAATAAAAAAGTAAGCATCGCAAATAAAACGATTAATTTAAAAAAATCGAAATTTCCCTGTTTAACCAAGGACGAAAACTGAGTTGTAAAGTAGAACATTTTTATAATATTTAAAAGATTCATGGCAAATATCTCAAAAAAAATAGAATCTTGATTTTATTTTTTCAGAAAAAGAAACAAATTTTTAAATAGATTTGTCAAAAGAACACAAATTTGAATTATATTTGTTCCTTTAATTAAAACCATAAAACTTACAACTATGGCAGGGATAAACAAAGTAATTCTGGTTGGGAACCTTGGCAATGATCCAAATGTCCTGACTTTTGAAAATGGCGTAAAAAAGGCTACCTTTTCATTGGCTACTAATGAAACATACAAAGACAAAGAGGGAAATCGTGTAGAGCAAACCGAATGGCACAATATCGTAGTATGGCGTGGGTTAGCTGAAGTTGCGGAAAAATTTCTGCGTAAAGGCAGCTTGATTTATCTTGAAGGAAAAATAAAAACACGTAGCTATGAACAAAATGGGATAAAAAAGTATATCACGGAAATTTTCGGCGACACTTTTACTATGCTAGGAAAAATGGAATCATCGGGGAGCTCACAATACCAGCCACCAATAGTTCCAGATAAAGATGATAGTGATTTACCACCTCCTGAACATGCTCCTACTGATGATTTGCCTTTTTAATAGAGTAAATGCTACCTTTACACCTTTTTAGTTTAACTTATTAATAATAAACTATTTATCAAAATAGAGTTTCGTCTTTTATTATTTTAAATCTATTAATTAATTGAAGTCATTATTTTTGCCCGGAAATCTTTTTTTCAAGTTTAACCAATTCTTTTAATGTCTTGGACGATCCTGATATATATTTAAACTTAAAACCCTTATTTATTGCTTCGAGTATTATCCTGCATCCTATTAGTCCTCAGGTAATCATCGGTTTAATTATAATTGCTTTTTTAGTTTTCTGTTCAGCTTTCATTTCAGCTTCGGAAGCGGCTTTCTTTTCGCTTACCCCTTCAAACCTCAGAGAACTTCGTACAGATAAAATTAAAAACAGTGAAAAACTTATCGAGCTTATTGAACAACCTAAACGACTTTTAGCAACAATACTTATTGCTAATAATTTCGTAAATGTTGCTATTGTCATTTTATCCTCGTTCTTGCTTTTATCTATTGTGGAATTAAAGGATAATCCTGTCATTGAATTTTTGATTCAGGTAGTTCTTATTACGTCAATAATATTGATATTTGGTGAAATTATACCCAAGATTTATTCAGTTTCAAAAGCTTTAAAAATTGCCTTGTTAGTTACTCCTGTTTTTAAATATCTGATTAAATTTCTTTCTCCCTTCAGTGCATTGCTAGTAAGAAGTTCAGGAATTATTGACAAACGTGTAAGCCGCAAATCGGCTCAACTCTCATTAGGCGATCTATCACAGGCCATTGATCTTACCGCTACAGAAAGCACGCCAGCCGAAGAGCATAAAATATTAAAAGGAATTGTCAAATTCGGTGATATCGAAGCTAAAGAAATTATGAAACCCCGAATAGATGTAGTTGCTGTAGATGTTTTAACAACATATCATAAACTGCTCGATATTATACTTAATTCAGGATATTCACGTATTCCAGCTTACAATGAAAATTTTGATAAGATTGCCGGAATCCTATATGTAAAAGACCTTTTACCTCATATAGACAAACCAGATGATTTTGACTGGGCAAGTCTTTTGCGACCAGCATTTTTTGTGCCGGAAAATAAAAAAATTAATTTTTTGTTAAAGGAATTCCAGTCAAAAAAAATCCATCTCGCTATCGTGGTTGACGAATACGGAGGCACTTCCGGAATAGTAACACTTGAAGATATAATTGAGGAAATAGTAGGCGACATAAGCGATGAGTTCGACACCTTTGAAGATGAGTTAAGTTATTCTAAAATAGATGACTACACTTACCTTTTCGAAGGAAAAACATTGCTTAATGATTTTTATAAAATCACGGGTATTGAGGATACCATATTCGAAGACATCGAAGGTGATCCCGATACGCTGGCTGGCCTTATAATCGAAATTGAAAGGAGAATTCCGAAATTAAATAATATTACCAAATTTAAGCAATACGAGTTTAAAATCACCAAGGTTGACAGCCGTAGAGTATTGGAAGTACAGGTAACCCTACCAAAACCTGGAAGTGTTCAATAGTTGGAGCTATGACAAAAGGATATTTATTTGCCATTGGTTTGATTATGATTATTATGCTAATATCCTCATGTGAAAACCAACCAATGTTGCCACGTCCAGCCGGATATTTTCGTATAGATCTGCCTGAGCACAAATACCAACCTTTTGACTCTACTTTTCCTTACTATTTTAAATATTCACAATCGGCACGTATTCAATTTGATAATTATACCTCTGATGACCCGTTTTGGCTAAATATTTATTACCCAAAGTATAAAGCACGAATCCACTTAAGCTACAAATCGTTAAAAGACAATAAACTTTTTAATCTTACTGAAGATGCAAGAAATTTTGTTTTCCGACATGCTGAAAAAGCGCAAGGTATTAAGGAAAACACAATAAAAATCAATGAAAGCAAGATGTTTGGTTTAGTTTATAGGATTGAGGGAAAAGAGGTTGCTTCACCCTTTCAATTTTGGGTTAGTGATAGTTCTACACATTTTTTGCGCGGAGCGCTTTACTTCTCCGTCAGACCAAATAATGATTCACTGGAGCCGGTAATTAATTTCATTGTCAAGGATATTGATCATCTTCTTTCCACTCTCGAATGGAGATAATCTATTTTCAAGTCGCAATATAAAAAATCTAAACCCAATTAACTGTCAAAAAATATTCTCTTCGGACTGGACATAAAGAGATGATCTCTTAACTATTACCCCAACCCGAAGTCTCATAACAATCATGTATCTTGTTATTAACTTGTTAGCCAATTGGAAGTTCATCATTAGAAAAGCGCAAACTTTTTCCTATAATAGGGTACAGAATTATGTCCCATAGCTGTATAAATTTCATTGATTTCCACCCGATACTACTAACGAGATAACTCAAATTCTACTTTCAGGGTTGTTCCAAGACAACTCACGGAATGACTTTGAGGTACCTCATGGGTGAAAAACATGTTTAACATACAAGCCCTAAGGCTCTCGTAAAACACTATCAATCAATGAATTCATTTTATCATCCCTAAAGTTAGATCAAGACTTCAAAAAATTAATAGAACAAAATTATTTATTTTGCCAATTACTATAATCTGAATTATTTACTTTTGCCACAATTGAGCAATTTAAGTTTGCTGAATTAAACCCATTTTGATTATCTAACTAACTTAGTTACAAAAATGAAAGTAAAATACATTGATCTGATCGAGCAAACTTTTGAATTTCCACAAGAGGAATTTAATGTTGTTGATGGTCAATTATATTTTCACAACATTCCGTTAATGGATATCATCAAGCAGTATGGAACGCCGGTTAAGCTGACCTATTTACCAAAGATTAGTTCGCAGATACAAAAAGCGAGAAGATTGTTCAATGTGGCTATGGCGAAGGTGGATTATCATGGCGAATACAAATATTGTTATTGCACTAAAAGCTCTCATTTCCTTTTTGTTCTGGAAGAAGCTCTCAAAAACAAGATTAATCTTGAAACCTCTTCAGCTTTCGATATCCACATCATCGAAGAGTTGTACGATATTGGATTAATTACAAAGGATATAATTATAGTATCCAATGGTTTCAAAAGAGTGCAGTATCTTGAAAATATTATCCGTCTTATTAACAATGGGTTTGAAAACACAATTCCCATTCTCGATAATATGGATGAACTTAACTACTATGTAGATAATCTGGACAAAAACTTTAATGTGGGAATCAGGATTGCCTCAGAAGAAGAACCAATGTTTAACTTTTATACTTCGAGGTTAGGTATCCGGTACAATGATATTGTGCCATTTTATCATGAAAAGATAAAAAACAATCCTAAAATTGGATTGAAGATGTTACATTTCTTTATAAATACCGGTATCAAGGACACTGCTTATTTCTGGAATGAGTTGAACAAGAGTATTAATGTGTATGTAGAATTAAAAAAAGTTTGTCCTGAGCTCGATTCTTTTAATATAGGCGGTGGTTTTCCTATTAAACGCTCACTTGGTTTCGAATATGATTATGAATACATGGCCGAAGAAATAATAGCTCAGATCAAGTCGGTTTGCGAACAACATGGTGTACCAGAACCAGATATCTTCACTGAATTTGGTTCATATACGGTTGGCGAAAGTGGCGCAGTACTTTACTCAGTACTTGATCAAAAGCAGCAGAATGACCGTGAGTTATGGAACATGATTGACAGCTCATTTATGACTACCTTACCTGATTCATGGGCTATTAACCAACGTTTTATTTTACTTCCGGTTAATCGTTGGGAGGCCGACTATCAACGTGTTTTCCTTGGAGGGTTGACATGCGATAGCCAGGATTATTATAATGATGAGGCACACACCAATGCTGTCTTTTTACCCAAATTTGATAAAAATGATACGCTTTATATTGGATTCTTCCATACCGGTGCTTATCAGGAATCATTAGGAGGTTATGGCGGGATTCAGCATTGTCTTATCCCGGCGCCAAAGCATATCATTATTGATCTTGACGAAAACGGCGACTATTTCCCAAAATTATTTGCAAAAGAACAGTCGTACAAATCAATGCTTAAAACACTTGGTTTTTAAAAAAAATATCGGAGATAAAAAAGGGAGCGCTTTGTTTAAGGCTCCCTTTTTTTTTAAAAAGTTTTTTTTAAGAAAACTAGTTGATGATTAATTTCTCAAAGAATCTATGATTTTCTGTTTCTACCTCAATAAAATAGATACCTCTTGAAAAACCTGAAGTGTTTACTCTTATTAAGAGATCACCGCCACCATCTACAAATACAACTTGCCCCATGTTATTCATAATCTTAACATGCTTCATTGCTGATGTTGTTGTGATGTTTATCTCGCTAGAGGCGGGATTTGGATAAACTGAAAAATCTTCGAATTCAAAATAACTGACACCTGTAACCTCCCCACCCAAATTGCTTTCAGAGGAGCTATGCAAGTAAAAGTTAAGCGCCTTAGTTTGACCTTCCAATATAACTACATTATTGACTGTAAGAGTTTGGAATCCGGGAGCAGTACACGATACTGAATACGTTCCTGCTGAAAGGTAAAGTGTGTAATGGCTACCAAAAATGGTGTTATATGTTACAGCTCCAAAGTCAGAATCAAGGGCTGAAACCCAAGCATTTTGAATTACTGCATTAGTAACAGCATTTCTTATAAATCCTTGCAATTTTCCTTGCAATGAACCTACATTAACCTGTACAGGTTGTGCTAACTCCGATTCACCTTCTGTATAAACAGCACATACCGAATACCAATGACTTCCTGTTGGTACATTCGTATCAGTATAAGTTAGTGATGTTATCGTATTAGAAATTTTTTGGTTATCGCGATAAACATTATATCCTAACAATGTTGCATCAGCTCCTGCCGGCGCTTGCCATGTTACAACTACGCTATTACCTGTTACGTTTGCTGAAACATTTTGCGGTGGAGCAAGAGTTGTTTGAC
>Ga0209718_1000485_pt1 | contig 53875 bp, 52 predicted proteins | sample AD_JPNAS1_MetaG_FD_184420 | JGI IMG/M metagenome (GOLD analysis project Ga0209718, IMG submission 184420) | Active sludge microbial communities of municipal wastewater-treating anaerobic digesters from Japan - AD_JPNAS1_MetaG (SPAdes) (version 2) | ecosystem: Engineered > Bioreactor > Anaerobic...
TTATCAGCGCATTCCTTCCGGTGTCGGTTCGACGGGTTCAGTTAAATTATCCGGTAAGGATCAGAAAAAAGTTCTTGAAGAAGGCTCCGCCTGCGCGATCAAAGCCGGCTTCGGTTTAAACGAAGATTTGGAAACTACGGAAGACGGCGGCGCGATATCTGGAGCTGATCCCGAACTGGTTTCAGCCCATGCTCTGGAACGCGGCAAACAGCAACTGGGCACGCTGGGTTCCGGGAATCATTTTCTGGAAATTGAAGTGGTGCAGGAAATCTTCGATGAAGAAGCGGCCAAGGTCTTTGGTTTGCACAAAGGACAGATTGCCGTCATGATTCATACCGGTTCGCGCGGCCTGGGGTATCAGATTTGCGATGATTATCTGGCGTTGATGGTAAAACACGCCAGCGAAACCGGTATAGCGCTGCCGGACAGGCAGCTGGCCTGCGCTTATCTTGATTCGGGCCGGGGGAAAAATTATCTGGCAGCCATGGCCTGCGGAGCCAACTATGCCTGGGCCAACCGCCAGATACTGATGCACAAAACCCGGGAAGTTTTTGAGAAAACATTACGGATGTCGCCACGCGAAGTGAATATGCGGCTGGTTTACGATGTCTGCCACAACATTGCCAAGATAGAATCGTTTAATATCGGCGGTGTGCTGAAAAAACTTTGCGTTCATCGCAAGGGGGCGACCCGTGCTTTTCCCGCCGGACATGAGGCCGTACCTGAACGCTACAGGAAAGTCGGCCAGCCGGTTTTGATTCCCGGCGATATGGGAACCGGTTCTTATGTGCTGGTCGGTCAGGAAAAAGCCATGGCGGAAACCTTCGGCAGCGCCTGTCACGGAGCAGGCCGGGTGATGAGCCGGTCGCAGGCGATCAAATCCAGCCGCGGGCGCTCCATTGCTCGCGAGCTTTCGGAAAAAGGTGTTTTGGTGATGGCGGGTTCCAAGGGAACGCTCAGCGAAGAAATGCCCGAAGCCTATAAAAATGTGCAGGATGTTGTGCAGGTGATGCATGATGCGGGCATTGCCAAGAAGGTGGCGCGTTTAAAATCTCTTGCGTGCATAAAAGGCTAAGTGTTTTATGGAAAAAATTGTGAAGCTGTTGTACAAGATATTTAATCATTTCTGGAGAACGGCATGACGGAAATCATTTTTGATGAAAATGAAGATTGGGAAAAGCGAATATTGTGCAGCGATGAGTCCTGTATCGGCACCATCGGTCCGGACGGCAAGTGCAAGGAATGCGGCAAACCTTACGAAGGAAAATTGCCGGAAGGCAAAATAAATGAAATCGTTCATGAAGTAAGTTCGGAAAAGCCAGATTCCTCCGATGATCACTCGGATGACGATTGGGATAAAAGAGTATTGTGCTCCGACGGATCATGCATCGGTGTGATCGGTCCGGACGGCAAATGCAAGGAATGCGGCAAGCCGCTGTAAATATAAATAACTATGCCAGTTGAAAAAACCAGAACCACCCACATATTGCTTTCTGTTTTTCACGGCATTCCCCGATGTGTGCGCAAGGGAATGTTTTTATCGATATTTTTTCTTTTTTATCACATCGGAACAAAAAGCCGTTTAATTACGCTGCATAATCTGATGCGTTCTTTCCCCGAAAAGGACACGAAGGAAATTATCAAAATCGCCAAAGGCGTTTACCGCCATTTTGCCATCGTTGTCGCTGAGTTTTTCGATTTGCCTTACATGACCAAAGACAATATCCATAAATGGGTTGATGTTGAAGGTGTGGAAAATTTTCAGGCGGGTATTGCCAAAGGAAAAGGAATGCTCTCGATTGTGGCGCATTTCGGCAACTGGGAATTGATGACGATTGCCGGTCCGATGTATCTCAAACCGATGTACATTGTGTACCGGCCGCTGGATAATCACGTCATCGATAATATCGTGGAATATGTGCGGACCATGCAGGGCAACGATATGATTCCCAAAGGGGGCTCGGGAAAAAGAATTATGGAGTTGCTTCGCGAAAATAACCTGATCGGCATTCTCAGCGATCAGAACGTCGCCCATTATGAAGGCGTGTTTGTCGATTTCTTCGGTCGCACCGCCTGTACGGGAGTCGGCCTGGCGGTGATGGCCATGCGTTCCGGCGCTCCCGTTCTTCCCGCTTTTATGGCCCGACAAAAATCAGGCAAATATAAATTTATCATCAAACCGACGATTGAAGCGGTTTGTACGGATAATTACGAAAACGACTTGGTGGTGAATACGCAACGCTTCACAAAGATCATTGAAGAGGTTATCCGCGAATACCCCGATCAATATTTCTGGTTCCACCAGCGGTGGAAGACCAAGCCGTGGCAGAAGAAAATGTGAATAGTTAATAGTTGATGGTGGCTGGTGGATAGTGAAAACGGTGGATAAAATTATTGATCCACCGTTTTTTTAAAGGATGTCAATATCCGCAACTGCTTCGCAGTTGGGGTCGTTCAACTAACGAATCTTACTGTGCACAGTGTTTCAGAAATTTAGGGACTCATTATCCTGCGGAGCTATTGTCAATAGTTGTGTATGGGATTTAGGCGGCGATCCGTTTTTCTTCAATACCATTAACGAATTTCACTCCCTTAACAACATCTGCCAGGCGCTCCGGACGATGTAATCGAATCCATCTTTTCTGAGCGCATTGACATAATTTAAACGCCATGGAGAGGACAGTGCTTGCTGAAAAACAGCCTCTCACTTTATGGGTTCGCAACCGAACCGTCGCAAAGGTCGATTCAATCGGATTCGAGGTCCGAATGTGACGCCAGTGTTCAGCAGGAAAATCATAAAAGGTAAATAAAGCATCATGATCCTTTTCCAAACATTGAACCGCTTTGGGATATTTGGCTTCATACGTCTTCATGAAATCGTCAAAGTGGCGCTGGGCTTCATCCTTGCCTGCAGCCTGCCAAATCTGGTGCAACTTGGACTTGGCTTGGGCTTGAAGGCTCTTGGGCAAACTATTCAGCACGTTAGCCGTTTTGTGAACCCAGCATCGTTGCCAACGGGTACCGTCGTAGACTTTGCTTAACGCTTTCCAGAAACCCAGAGCCCCGTCGCCAATTGCCAGTTGAGGCGCGGTGGTCAGACCTCTGGATTTCAGATCTAGCAACAATTGTTTCCAGGATAGCTCGCTTTCACGAAAGCCACCTTCTATAGCTACCAGTTCTTTCTCGCCCTTATCGGTGGCACCTATAATAACCAGGAGGCACTGTTTATCATCCATGCGTACGTTGCAGTAAATGCCGTCCACCCAGAAATAGACATAACATTTTCCTTCAAGACTGCGCTTCTGCCATTGCTGATAATCCTGCTGCCAAACCGTCTTGAGACGACCAACCGTCGGGGCCGACAATCCCGAAGCATCTTTGCCCACTAAGGCGGCCAATGCTTCGCTGAAGTCCCCGGTAGAAACGCCTTTCAAATACAACCAGGGAATCAATTGTTCCATGCTTCTGGTTTTCCGAAGATAAGGCGGCAAAAGCGCTGAACTGAATGTTATCCGCTCCGATTGCTGGGGCGATCGATCTCTGATCCGGGGCGCTTCCACGGACACCGGGCCAATACCGGTTTGTATCTGACGCTCGGGTAAGTATCCGTTGCGCACAACGCGCTGATGACCCCCTTGATCCTTTAAATCTTTATATTGATTTAAAACAGTCTCGATCTCCATCTCCAATGCCTGGGCTAATAAATCCCTGGCGCCTTGTCGTAATATCCCTGTTAAGGGATCATCTATAAAAGTCTCTGGATTATTTATCTTAACTACGTTATCTTTCTTCATGGTGTGTGTATCCTTTCCTTTTATTTTTTGGCCGGCTGACTGTCGCGAAACAACCAACCGGTGGATACACCACCTATCTTCCTAAACACAACTTTTGTTTATATCTCTCCTGCGTCGCTACGCTCCTAGGATAATTCAACCATCAAGTTTCAGTTCATTATATCTCTAGATGATGTCATTACCCACAACTGCTGCGCAGTTGGGGTAGTTCGACTAACGAATCTTACTGTGCTGCGCTTGTAAGATTCGAGTCTCACTAAAATTCGTAAAGCTTGCTTCCCGGAATGACGGTGAAATTCTTCTTCGTCAGAACATCGATGGCTTTTTCGGGGTTGTCGAAGCGGAAGATGATGACGGCGTTCTGACCGCTTTTTTCCACAAAGGCGTAAAGGTATTCCACATTGATGCCTTCTTTGGACACCACTTCCATGATGCTGTGCAGTCCGCCCGGTGTGTCGGGGACTTCCACGGCGACGACGGGGGTCTTGCTTACACGGAAACCGTTGTCTTTGAGGACTTTGTTGGCTTTTTCGACGTCATTGACGATCAGGCGCAGAATGCCGAAATCGACGGTTTCCGCTACGGACAATGTGCGGATATTGATATTGGCTTCTTTCAGAACGCGCGTTGCGTCTTCCAGCGTGCCGGGTTTGTTTTCGAGAAATACGGATATTTGTTCTACTTTCATGGCAACCCCCTTTTGTGGTTAATCAAATACGGCGTTTGTCGATAATTTTGGCGTCGGTTTTCTTCAACGTGTTGGGCTGAACAAGCTTGACGCGTGCGGAAACACCCAGATAATCTCTCATGTCCTTGACGATTCTTTGTTCGATTTTCTGCAATTGTTTGATGCTGCCCGAGTCGCTGAAGATTTTGTCGTTGACTTCGACCTGCAAATCCAGGACATCCAGCGCCCCTGCTTTATCGATGATGACCTGATAATTGGGCTCGAGACCTTCGATCTCCACCAGAATGGCTTCGATCTGCGACGGGAAAACATTGACGCCGCGGATAATCAGCATGTCGTCGCTACGCTTCAGGACTCGTTCCATTTTGATGTGGGTCCGGCCGCAGCGGCACGGTTCGGTAATCAGACGCGATATGTCGCCGGTGCGGTAACGGACCAGCGGATTGGCTTCTTTGGTCAGCGTGGTGAAAACCAGTTCGCCCTCGGCCCCTTCGGGAAGCACATCGCCTGTTTGCGGATCAATGGTTTCAACGATGAAGTGGTCTTCGAAAATGTGCATGCCGTGGCGGCCTTCCAGGCATTCCATCGCCATGCCCGGTCCGATCACTTCCGACAGTCCGAACAAATCCAGCGCGGTAATGCCGAATGCTTTTTCTATGTCATCGCGGATGGCGTCGGTCCAGGGTTCGGCTCCGAAAATGCCCACGCGCAGTTTCAGCGCTTTGATGTCAATTCCCATGGCGTTGCCTTCTTCGGCCAGATGCAGGGCATAGGAGGGCGTCGCGCATAGCACGGTGGGACCGAAATCCTGCAGAATCATCAACTGTCGTTTGACGTCTCCGCCGGAGATGGGAATGACGCTGGCGCCGATTTTTTCCGCGCCGTAATGCAGTCCCAGTCCGCCAGTGAAGAGGCCGTAGCCGAAAGCGTTATGGATGATGTCGTTTTTGGTGATGCCAGCGGCGACCAGCGAGCGCGCGATCAGATCCGACCAGGTGTCGATGTCGCGTTTGGTGTAGCCGAAAACGGCAGAGCGGCGGCTGGTTCCGGACGATGCGTGCAGACGGACCACGCTGCTCATGGGCACGGCGAACAAACCGAAGGGATAGTTGTCGCGCAAATCTTTTCTGGTGGTGAACGGAAGCTTTTTCATGTCGGCCATGCAGCGAATGTCATCGGGTTTCACTTTGGCGGCATCAAAGGATTTTTTGTAAAAGCCGACGGTGTGATAGACACGCTCCAGAACCTGCTGCAGTCTTTTAACCTGCAGGGCTTTGATGACTTCGCGGGGCATGGTTTCAAATTCTTCGTTGTAGATCATGGCGCAGCCTCCTCATGGATTAACGGATATCGGAATCGTGTAAAAGCCTAACAAAACTTTTTGTCTCTGGCAAGAAGCTTTCTCGGGAAACAAGAATCCATCAGGCGTTTTGCCGCCCTAAAAGTTTTTCAGCCAGCAAAATGCCCAGAACGGTTTTGGCGTCGATGATGACGCCTCTGTCGATGAGCTTGTGTGCTTGGGAAAACGTGGCGGGTATGGTTTCAATGAACTCGTCGTCGTCGGGATTAAGCGGTGCGCTGAAAAGATCAAGGGCCAGAAAAAAATACATGTATTCGTTGCAGTAACCCGGCAGCAGATAGCCTTCGTAGAGCTTGATCAGCGATTTGGCTTTGAAACCGGTTTCTTCGGCCAGCTCCCGTTGCGCGCAAACCGCAGGAGATTCTTCGATCCCATCGAGCGATCCGGCCGGTATTTCCAAAAGGTCCTGTTTCACGGCGTTGCGATACTGTTTGATGAGCAGCAGCTCATTTTTTTCATTGACAGCAACAATGGCCACCGTGGGGTGATGGTTGATCCAGCTTTGTCTGGCCGTTTTGCCGTTTGGGAAGGTGACCTCCTCTTCCCGGACATCAAAAATTTTGCATTGGTAGACGATAGAGGATTTGTTGTCGGCCATGAATACTCCACAGGGTCAGTTGGTTTTGATGATCGTTAAGAGATGCTGCTCGATTTCTTCTTTGGGCAGTGCGCCGGTCACACGATGCACCATTTTGCCTTCCTTGAAAAAAAGCATGGTCGGAATGCTGCGGATGCCGTATTGCGAGGCGGTCAGCGGATTTTCGTCAACATTGAGCTTGACGACTTTCACGCCGTTGGCATAGTCGGAGGCCAGTTCGTCAATAATCGGGGACAGGGTCCGGCAAGGGCCGCACCAGGGCGCCCAGCAATCGACCAGAACCGAAGAGTCGGACGTCAACACTTCGCGGGCAAAGGTCTGGTCTGTGACATCGAACGGCAAAACTTTTTGCTGAGGAATGATTAACGGTTCATGGCATTTGCCGCATAAAGGCCGTTGATTTAATCGGTCCTCGGGTATTCTGTTCTTCGTGCTGCATTTCAGGCAGCGGATGATGAGTTCATCCAGCGAAGCGCCGCACTTGCCGCAGATCGATCGTCCCTGCAGTTTTTGTTTCGGTATTCTGTTTTTGGTTCCGCAGTTAAGACAGCGGATAATCACGTCATCAGGCATAGCATTTATCCTCAAAGGCATTATCTCTTTTTTGCCCGAAAAAGGCAAATCATATGGCAACGCCGACCATGACCGGCTTAAGCAGACGCGCCAGTTCGGCCGAAGGCATCCTTGCCAGCAGACCGCGGCTGCCCGCGTTGATTAAAATATCCGGCAAATCGGCGATGGTCTGTTCCATGTACACGGGCAACACTTTTCTGGTCCCGAACGGCGATGTCCCGCCGACTTTATAACCGGTATGTTTTTCCGCGACGGCCGGCTTGCATGGGGTGACGGATTTGGCTCCGATCTGCCTGGCCAGGGACTTGGTGGACACTTCCCGATCGCCATGCATCAGAATGATCAGCGGTTTACCCGTTTCATCCTCCATTACCAGCGTTTTAATGACCATGTGTTCGTCAACGCCCAGTTTCCGGGCGGATGCTTTTGTTCCTCCCCTTTCCTCATAGGGGTACGTATGCAGAGTGAAATCAGCCTGTTGTGCTTTGAGGGCTAAAACCGCCGGTGTTGTTGGAATCTTTTCCTTGCTCATCGGGTATATAATAACCATTAAACGTTTTAAATCAACAGAGAAGAGTGCATTAAGGGGTTGATGAAGAAAGGTTGTTGTACCGTGAACGGATAGCGTGTCATTGCAAGCGGCGAAGCCGCTGACATAGCAAATCCCACGGCTCCGGACAATCGGCAGCGACAAAATGTCATCGCTTGACCTCATGCGGAATTTTTATGGAGCAAGATTCTTGAGGTCAAACGGCAGCCGGAATGCGGCCAAACGGGTTACCTTTTCCAGCCGCACCGTCGGCTTTCCGCCGGCCATCAATGCTCTCTGACAGACGGGAATAATGCGGCAGGCGGCAATATAGGTTCGCTTTTGATTTTTCAATTTCCCGTCGGCGAGGGTCACCTGCAGAAGAAAACTCAGGTTAAGGTCGTCGTCGTGGAAAGGACTGACCATGTTACCGAGGGAATAGGTAATGACCACCGTCCGTTGCGGATCGCGCCGGGTCCGGTAAAACTCAACAGGTTGGACAACATGCGGATGGTGAGAGATGATCAGATCGAGCCCCGCTTCGGCCAGTTGATGAGCAACGGCCAACTGGCGTCGGGCGGGAAAAAATTCAAATTCAAGACCCCAGTGGAGGGACCCGACGATAAAATCGCAGTACTGTTCCCGGCAGTAGTTGATTTGCCGGATGGGCACAGACAGATCGACCTCCGCAGATAAAGCATTCAGTTGAACCAAATTGACATGATATTCCTGTTCCGGATCGATTTTCTTGCCGTTGAGGCCGAAGGTTAATCCGATAAAGCCTATTCTGATGCCTTGGACATCAATGATCGCCGCCTTCTGTCGATCCGCTTTTTCACGATTCGTTCCAACGGCGACAATCCCTTCTTTTGCCAGAGCGTCGAGGGTGCTGAGCACGCCCTCCTCGCCATAGTCCCAGGCATGGTTGCCGGCAGTTGAGAAGACGGTGAATTTCTGATCTTTGTATCCTTTGAGCACCTGAAATTGCCCGGCCGAAATGTAGGTTGACGGGGTCTCACTGCGGACGAATAATAAATTGCGTTGCGGCTGAGTGGTCAAGGGAGCTTCCAGATTGGCAAAGGAGATATCCGCAGTAAATAATTCGGCGGCAATGCCTTCATAGAGCGAATCCGCCGAATGCGTCAGCAGATCGTTCTGCATCAGATCGCCCACGGCAGCCAGTTGTATTTGAGTGGTTTGTTCAAAATCCGGCGGCAGCGTAAGGCTGGTTTCCGCCTGTCCGGCGAAAAAGTCCTCAAGAGAAGATTTTTTTTCGGCTAAACGGATCGGGTTTGCCGATTTGTAAAGCCAGTGCAACTTATCGATGAGGGTCATGTGTTCGAAGCAACCGTCGGTCTTGCGGGGAAAACGCCAAATATGAAAAAGATCGACAAATCCTAAAGCCAGTCGGATGATAAGCCGTAAAGGGAGCGAAACAGCGAGTTTTTCCTGAGGATTGGCCATTAACGAGGGAAGAGCGTCCGGGTCATGATGGACTGCTTTGGTCTTCCGGCTTGATTTATTTTTGGCCTCGCGGTGTACCATAGCATAGAAGTATAGAGTCAACCGTAGCGGCTGTCAATGACATATCATGCGTTTGATAACCCTGAGGATTAATACCGGTTCCCGGAAACGGGCAAAGACCTTCGGAATAAGGTTTTCTTGATTTTACGGTTATTTTAAGTTATTTGTGCAAAGCATTTTCTTCCAGGAGAGAACATTGCAGCTGAATCCCTGCGCCAAGCATAAACTGATTCGCGATTCCGTGCGGACGTTTGCAGAGACGGAACTTGCGCCTGTTGCGTCCGCAATAGACCGCGCTGCAACTTTTCCCCGTGAAATCATCGAGAAAATGAGGCCCTTGAATTATTTCGGTCTGCAGGTGCCGCGGGAATACGGCGGAGCCGCCCTGGATTCCGTCAGCGCCGCTATTGTTGTGGAAGAAATCTCCCGTGTTTGCGCTGCGATCGGTTTGTGCGTGACGGTGCATAATGGTGTTGCCGTGTATCCCTTTTTGCGGTTTGCGAACGCAGAGCAGAAGAAACACTATCTACCCAAACTGGCCGAAGGCGAGTTGATCGGCGCATTCAGTCTGACGGAAGCCAACGCCGGGTCCGATTCCGCAAGCGTGGAAACGACGGCGGTCAAAAGAAATGATGCGTACGTTTTGAACGGGACGAAAATATTTGTGACCAACGGCGGCGTCTGCGATCTGGCTTTGATTTTTGCGCTGACCGGCTCTGAACAGGGCAAGCCGCAAAGCAGCGTTTTTATCGTCGAAAGCAAATATCCCGGATTTTTACGCGGCGAACTGGAAGATCTCTGCGGTATGCGCGCCAATCCTGTTTCGTCGCTTTTTCTTGAAGATTGCTGTGTGCCGGAGAACAATGTGCTGGGGAGGATCGGCGACGGCATGAAAATAGGTTTGGCTACGCTGGATAACGGCCGCATCGGCGTTGCCGCGCAGGCGCTGGGGATCGCTCAGGGCGCTTTTGAAGCGGCGGTTAAATATGCCAAAGAAAGACAGCAGTTTAAAAAACCCATCGCTTCGCTGCAAACCATCCAGAATTATATTGCCGATATGGCCACCGAAATCGCCGCTGCGCGCCTGCTTTTGTATCGCGCCTGCTCGTTGAAGGATGAGGGAATGCCTTTTGGCTGTGAAGCGTCCATGGCAAAGTTGTATTGCAGTACGGTCGCATCCAGGGTGACGTCTCTGGCTGTGCAGATTCACGGCGGTTACGGATACAGCAAGGAATACGATGTCGAAAGGTATTTCCGCGATGCGAAGGTTACGGAAATTTACGAAGGTACCAGCGAAATTCAGCGCATGGTTATCGCGCGATCCATACTGTCTCAGTTGATATTATAAACATGCTCAATTTAGTCGTTTGTTTAAAACAGGTTCCCATGGTAACCGAACTGCCGTGGGATGAAAAGACGGGAACGCTGCGGCGCGACCTTGCCGCCGGCATGATGAATCCGGCCTGTAAACACGCCCTGGAAGCGGCTCTGCAAATCAAGGAACACCATCCCGCCAATATCACCGTAATCACGATGGGACCGCCGGCCGCCGAGGAAGTGCTTCGGGAATCGCTGGCGTTGGGCGCCGATCAAGCCGTGCTGGTTTGCGACAGGCTGTTGGCCGGATCGGATACGTTTGCCACGTCCCTTATTTTAAAAGAGGCGATCAAAAAGAAATGTCCGAAATTTGATTTGATCCTTTGCGGAGCCTACACGGCCGATAGCGAAACGGCCCAGGTCGGACCGCAACTGGCCGAGGAGCTTGATTTACCCGCGGCGGCGTATGTGGAAAAACTGGAAATTTCCGGAAAAACATTACGCGTCCGGCGTCTGGTGGATAATTTCCGCGAAACACTGGAAATGGAATTTCCGGCGCTGGTGACCATCTCGATGGAAAATTACAAACCGCGTTATACGGGGTTGGCGGGTCTGGAAAGCGCCTTCGACAAGAATGGTGTTGTCATCCTGGATGCGAAAGCTCTGGGCTTGACGGCTGCATCCATTGAAAAAAAAGGCTCCCGCACCAAAGTCCGCAAGGTGTTTCTGAGGAAGACGCAGAAAGGGAACGTGCTTCTGCAGGGAGCGGCGTCTGCGGTGGTGACGGAGTTTTTGGACAAGTATCAAAGAAAAATCGGCACTGTCATAGGGAAATCCATTGAAGAAAAGAAGTCCGATGAAAAAAAATAGTAAAAAAAGTATCTGGGTATTCGGCGATTACCGCAATTATTATCAAAACCGGGTCACCCTGCAATTGATCGCCCGGGCGGTTGCGTTGGCCAAGGTCATCGACGCGGAAGTATGCGCATTGATTTTCGGTCATGAAATAGACGAATGGATTATGGAATATACTGCGCATGGCGCGGACCGTATTTTGGCGATTGATGATCCGGCGCTGAAAAGTTACAGCACCGAAAAATATCTGGCCATCATTGAACGATTGGCCGGAGAAAGAGATCCGGAAATTATTCTGATCGGCGCAACGGATTTCGGACGTGAATTTGCGCCCCGGCTGGCCAAACGACTGAAAACGGGATTATCTGCTGACTGCGTCGGGCTGGATATCGCCGATGACGGACTGCTACTGCAGATCGCGCCTTCTTTCGGGGGCAATATGCTGGCGGAAATCGTCACGGAGCGCCATCGTCCGCAGATGGCTACGGTTCGTCCGGGCACCTTTAAGGAAATTCCTCACGATAACCAGCGGAAAGCGTTGGTTGAACGCCTTCCTTTGATGAAAAATCTCCCCAAACCCCGCGTTCGTCTTATCGAATATGAACGTTCCGTTGAAAAAGAGCATACCATCGAAAACGCGTCGGTTATTATTTGCGGCGGCCGCGGCATGGGCAATAAGGAAAAATTTAAAAAACTTCAGGAACTGGCCAGACTTTTAGGCGGCGATGTCGGCGCCACCCGTCCGGTGGTTTACGCGGGATGGGCGGACCACGACGCACTGGTGGGTCAGGCCGGAAAGCATATCAAGCCGAAACTCCTGTTTTCCTTTGGTATCAGCGGTGCGATCCAGCACACCGCAGGCTTGGGCGAGGCACATTTCATCATTGCGATCAATAAAAATCCGCAGGCAACCATGCTGAAAATGGCCGATGTCGCCATCATCGGTGATGCAAGCGACGTGCTCAATCATATGATTCGAGAACTCAAAAAGCGCATCAGAGAGTGATGTGTATAAGATACAATAATTTTATAGGAGATGTCTTATATGATCAAATCAAGACTTTGCGACATGACCGGAATCAAATATCCCATCATTCAGGCGGGCATGGGACCGTTCAGTAACAACAATCTCGGCGTAGCCGCCGCCAACGCCGGAGTGCTGGGCTTGTTTTCCACGAGCGGACTCTGCAATAAGGATTTTCTGCCCTTTATTTACAATGACTGGATTAAGAGCGCCGAGGCCAACCCGGATGACGACATTCCCACCGCAATTGAGAAATTGCTCAAAAGAGCCTACCGGTTGACTAAAGACACAAACGGGGTATTCGGTATCAACGTCATGGTCTCCGCCGAATTGCTTTTTCAGGCGGAGCTTATCATCAATGCGGCCATTCAGGTGCGGGCAGCCAATCCGGGCATGGAAAAACATTTCAAGGTTATTTTCACGTCTGCGGGCGATCCGGTGCCATGGAAAGAAAAAATCAAAGGTGCCGGTTTTACCTGGATGCATGTGGTGCCTTCAGTAAAAGGGGCTCTTCGCTGCAAAAAAGCAGGGGTTGATGTCATCGTGGCGTCCGGACACGAGGGAGGATTTCATACATCCTGGGAACCGGTGCATTCCATGATTCTGCTGCCTGCTGTTGTAGAAGCGGTTTCCGATGAGAAAACTTTGGTATGCGGAGCCGGCGGTTTCTGCGACGGCAAGACGCTGGCCGCGGCCCTGGTGATGGGCGCCGACGGCGTCCAGATGGGCACGCGTTTTCTTGCAACACAAGAAAGCGATTTTCCCCCGATCTGGCGACAAGGTGTGGTCGAGGCAGGTGACAGAGGCACTCTGGTTGCCCGCGGCTTTGTCGGGCCGGCGCGATGGCTTAAAAATCCGCGCAGTGAAGAGCACGCCCAAAACACACTGCAGAAATCGCCCGGATGTTATCTGGGAACGCCGGATGATATGCTGTCGATCGACTTCAAATTAATTGAGTTTGAAATGGAGTCGATGCAGGCTGCTTACGACGGCAACAAAGAGAAGGCGCTTCTGGCAGCAGGCGAAGCAGCGCAACGCATCAACGACATGCCCAAAGTCGCGGATATGGTGCAATCCATGATGAAGGAGACGGAAGATATTTTGAAAGGCGTCCAGACAAAGATGCTCGCGTAGCACCCATTTTAAAATAAAGGGAAACCCGGCGAATGCCGGGCACGTGCCTTGTGTCTAAGCTTTTTTGAACAGCTCCTAAAAAGCTGAAACTTTAAAAACAAATAACAAAAAAGCCGGAATAAACCCCGGTTTTTTTGTTATTTTCATTTTGAATTTTTTTGCAGGATTTTCGGGATTTCGGATTCACAGGGGACTCCGGTTGCGCAAAGACCGCACCCATAGATAAAAATGTGATAATTTTTATTGCAGTGTATCAGAGATTTGGCCACCCTTTGATAGCAAACCTCCTTATTATGGCCATTTTCCGCGGTTATCGCATTCACCGGACAGCGTTTCGCGCATTGCATGCAGGATTTGCCTTGATATTGCAGACAATGAGCATGAATATCATCAGGTCGCTCACGGTTTGATGTAAGTTTTACATTGACGACAAAACTGCCCGTTCTGTGAGCGCAGCCTTTTTCAGTGATGAAAAAATCGTGCATCCCGAAGGTTCCCAGACCGGCAGCATACGCCATATGCCGGTGCGACCAGGGAGAAGCCCAGCCTACTTTGGGATAACGTTTTTTATTAAACATGGGCGTGACGTCCGGCGCTATGGCCAAAATGCCCCTTTTCATAAGACAGGTAACTATTTCACGCACGAATATCTGGCTGAATATTTCACCTAAGAGGCGCGTCTGCGCCCAACGTTCCGCGGACCATTCTTTCATGGCCGCATTATCGTTCTTTGTAATTTTCGTCAGCGGCAGGATGAAAGATACGACGCTTAAATCCTCTGCCCGGGGAGCGGGAACGCCATGTTGCCTGGCCTGCCACTGCATAATTTCTTCCGGCGTGAAGTGATGCGGTCCGATAATCGTTTTATACTGTTGAAATATCGGATCGTCACCCTGAATAAATCCTATCAGCGGCTCCGTGAAGATTTTCTCTCCGTAAAAGGGATATTCCATGGTATTTTCCGGATGAGTGGCTATCTTTTCTTTGATGGTACTGATAAACCAATCTTCATTGAATACGGGATCATCAGGCAAGCGCTGATAACCGGCATTAAATATTGGCTGATGAGGATGGCCCCATCCACGCATTTCACCGATCGCATTTTTCATTCCGCGAACGTCGGTGAAAAATGAAAATTTACGATAGCCATCTGTTTTTTTCATAATCAACCCTTGCCTATTCTTCGGGGGGAAGACATCCCAAAATAACGAATGCCTAGAAAAATCAGCATGCCGGCGAAAATCAGGCGCAGGGTATCATTCGGGATGATATTAGCCACAGTTCCTCCGATGTATGTGCCTAAAAGAATCCCGGGAATAAGCCCCCAGAGGATTCCTTGTTCAGTATTGCCCATTTTCCAGTGTGTGAGTGCGCCGACAGCGCCCGAGGGAATCATGACCAGCAGCGATGTTCCCTGTGCCACATGCTGGGTAAAGCCGGCAAGTATTACCATCACAGGAATCATAATCGTGCCGCCGCCGACGCCCATCATGCCGGAAAGAAATCCGGTCAACGCTCCTGTTGTCAGATAAATAACCGGTTTTGCATCATCGCTTACGACGACATTCGGCAAGTATAGTTTTAAAAATAAGAGTGCTGCACAGAAAAGCAGAAAGGCCCCGAAAGCTTTTTTTAATTTTTGTTCCGTAAGGGAACCGGCGTAACGAGCGCCCAGGGATGCCGTCATGATTGCCGTAAGCGCCAGCAGTGCCGCCGCTTTGATGTCTATCGATCCGTTCAGTGCATAGGTTATTGATCCGCTGATGCCTGTGAAAACCAGGGCCACAAGACTTGTGCCGTGAGCCTTGTGCTGGGGCAGCTTTAATATCTCGACCATCAGCGGCACCATAATGATACCGCCGCCGATGCCGATCAGACCGCCAAACGTGCCGGCGACCAGTCCGATAATACAACTAGAGAGAGTGATTGCCTTCATGCATTTTCCCTCTGGCCAGTGAAGCAAAGATCCCCGCGCAGCAAAGAATACTCAAGATGGAAAAAATAAGTTTGGTGCTTTTTAAAAAGAGATGATGATTGGCGGCGGAAATCGGATGGTTGCCCAGAATAACGGCAAAAATCAGCATCGTAATGCCCATGCTGAACATTTGACCGGTAAGCCTCATCGTACCCAGTGTGGCCGATGCGATACCGTAAAATTTATTTTCCACAGAACTCATGGTGGCATTGACATTGGGCGACGAAAAGAGCGCGAACCCGATGCCCAGTAAAACAAGACAAAACAGAACATAATGAATGCCCGTGGAACCGTTGAGGAAAATTAAAAGGACAAGACCCGCGACCGTGATGGACATCCCGATGGACGCGATGATTTGCGGTTCAAAACGGTCGGAAAGACGTCCGGCAAAAGGCGAAATAAGCGCCTGCATGATCGGGGCGGCGATCAGAATGGAGCCTGCTTCGGAAGGGGTCAGAACTTTGATGTTTTGCAGATAAAGACTCAGCAGGAAATTAATAACAAACGTGGCGCTGTAATTGATCAGGGCGGCCAGATTGGAGAAAGCAAAAACCTTGTTATCGAGAAACAGGCGTATGTCCAGCAAGGGGAAGGGGCTTTTGAGCTGCTGAAAAATGAATAAGCCCAGAAAGATCATACCGATCGCAATGAGACACCCCGCGCTAAATGCCGGCAGATGGGAAAACCCGTACATAATGGAAAAAAGAGCAATGGCGTAGATCAGCGCGCCGGTTAAATCGAAGCCCTCGTCTTCGCGGGCGGATGTTTCCGGTTCAATTTTTGCCAGCGTGATGAAAATGATGGTTAAGCCCAGGAAGACGGTAAACAGAAAAATGTACCGCCATCCGAGATATTGCGTCAGCAGCCCGCCGATAAAAGGCCCGACAGTCAAACCAACATAAACGGCGGTGATGTTGATGCCCAGAATCTTGCCGCGATCGCTTGGCGGATAAGCTGAAATCAGCATGGCCGTTCCGGTGCTGAAAATCATGGCCCCGCCGATGCCCTGCAAAGCTCGGACGGCAATGAGAAAAGCCTGCGTGGGCGACCAGATGCAAAAGGCGGAAGCCACGGTAAAAATCAAAGCCCCGTAGATAAAAATTCTTCGGCGGCCGTAGATATCGGCCAGACGTCCCAGAGGGATGAGCGATATGGATGCCGCCAGAATAAAAGAAGTGGCCACCCAACTGAGCGTCAGAGCGGTCATGGACAATTCTTCGGCGATGGCGGGGAGGGCAACGTTGATGGCGGATCCCATAAACGGTGTCAGAAAAGAACTCAGCGTTGTAACCAGCAGCACATAGAGATGATTTTTATTGGCGTTGATTTTCATGGATGGATGATAAATACGGACAATTACGTGCAGCTATACGTTTTGTTCAAGAGCGACGGGAAATGATCCTTCCCGCAGGCCATCATCAGCGTCAGAGGCATCACTTTTTTCGCCTGTTTGAGCATTTTTCCCGTAAGATTGTGAATGTCCCACTGGGCATGGGCATCGGCACGCAGTCGTGCAAGATGATACATTTCCCGGGCGTTCAGTTTCATCAAAACCCTTTTACGGTGGGCATTGGTCAGCACATAAACGGCAGCCAGTGGTGCTTTCTCTCTGATTTTTTCATATGTGCTCTGCGTACGGTGCATCAGGTCCAGAAAATCTTTTTGCCGGCCGATGGCTTTAATGGAAGGCGGCACGGTGACACCCAGATGCGGATTGTATTCCTGTGCAATGATAGTGGACATTCGGTGTCGTTTAAGCTGGGCAAAGCAACTGGAACTGGCGATCAGTTCAAACTGCAGATCCACAGTTTCCAGCTCCCTTAATACGGCATCGTGTATCTGCAGGTTGGCAAAAGCAGTTTTAAACAGGGATCTTTTTTTCTGAGCGGTCAGCTTGTCGGCCGTCTTCAGGCATTCGGCATAATTGGCATCCGATGATGCAAACAGCAATGCGGCAGCCGCCCGGTTATCGGCAGCAGCCGATGCAGACATCAATTGCACATCGGCTGCGTTTTTGACCTTCGATTGCGATTTTTTTATTAATGCGTCGGAAAACCGATTCAGATTTCTTCTTGTGAATTTATCGTAGTCTGTCGCCTTCGTGTAACGGATCAGAGAAGGGGCGATTTCCTTTGTGGCGGCATACAGCTTTGCGCTGTATTCCTGCGCTTCGGCCAGGGGCAATGCCGCCAGCCGTCTGAGCATGAGTTCCAGGTTGCGGGCGTTGACGGTCATGCCCAGTTGGGTTTCGGTAGCCATGGAAATCGCGTAGCGGGCGTCTTCCTTGGCCCAGCCTTCCAGCATGGATCGGTTCGCCGGATCGGACGCCAGAGTTTTATGTTTATCGAAAATGTACGGCCTCAAGTTCTCATACATCTCATGGTAAAAATCATTTTGCGCTTCAACGGTAGAGATGAACAAACCGGCAAGATCAGCCTGCCGGATTTCTTCCGGGACGACAAAATCCTTATCGAAAAGAACATAGCGCTGTGATTTTTCCGTGAAGGAACACAGACGGAATTTTTCGATTTCTTCAACCAGGAACCGGGAGACGCCGATCACATCGATATTAAAAACCGCATGCTCGGCCACGGAGTTGTGCCCCATGTCAAAAACGATTTTACGGTTGGATTGGCGAGCCTTATCCACTTCCTCGCGGGCGATGGCACGCAGCTCGTTAACGGGTTTCGGATTGCGGCTGATGCGTGCGTAAGCCGCCGAGATGGTTTCAGGTGTCAAATCCTGTTTTGTTCCGCTTTTGTCTTTCAGCGTCCGGATGATGTCATAGTCCAGATTATGACCGGCAAGAAGAATTTTCATGAAATTTTCCTAAAAACTGACAAGTTCAATCTTTCCCAGCGTTCTTCCCAGAAAACGTTCGCCGATGGTTTGAAAACGATAGGGCAAATCGCTGACATAAAACGTGTATTCCGGTACCGCATGGTTCTGATTGCCGATCGCTTGTTGATCGATCAGATCGGCGGCGATACCGGCCATGGCTTCTGCCGAATCGATCAGTGTTACGGATTTTCCCATAATGTCCTGTAACAGGGGTTTTAAAAGCGGGTAATGCGTGCAGCCGAGAACCAGCGTGTCCACCTGTTCGGCGATAACCTGTTTGAGATATTCCTGAGCAATGAGTTTTGTCGCCGGATGATCAAACCATCCTTCCTCCACCAGGGGAACGAACAAAGGACAGGCATGAGAGAAAACTTTTGCCTCTTTATCCAGAAGATGGATTGCCCTGGCGTAGGCATTGCTGTTGACGGTTGCAGGTGTGCCGATGACGCCGATGGACTTGGTTTTGGTATGCTGGATGGCCATGCGGGCGCTGGCGTCAATGACTTCGAGGACGGGTACCTGTTCCACAAGTTTTTGATAAGCGAACGCGACAGGCACCTGTGATAAATCAATGATCGTTTGATGAGCCACTGCGGCCATGGTGTTGCAGGCGACAATCAGCATTTTGACATCTTTTTGGATCAGAAATTCGGTAATCTGTGCCGCGTAGCGGTTGATGGTTTCCACCGACTTCACACCATACGGCACGCGAGCGGTGTCGCCGAAATAGATGATGTTTTCAAAAGGCAGACGTTCCATCAGGGCCCGGACGACCGTCAGACCGCCGATGCCGGAATCGAAAACGCCTATGGCACGATTTGCTTTTGTGTTCATGGTAATGTTTTTACGGAACTTTTATCTTAATTGTTTTTTACACCGGGCCGCAAAAAAAAACAACGGGCCCCTTTTCTTATATCTTCTCGAAAGAAATCTCATCATTGCGGATGTTTGCCGCTGGAAATGGCTTATCATAACTCATCAAAACATAGCAAGGTTTGTTGTTGATATTTTTTGTAAACAAGGCCGCTTCCCCGTCGGGAAGACATCGATGCGGATTTTAACAGCGAATTGTCAGAACCGGATTTTCAATCCCACAACGGGTGCTGTGGAGGCGCCGCCCGGGGATACAATGCGAAAGGCATCCGAGCGGTGATGAAGGCGCGTAATGAAGGAGATGCCGGGATGGGCGGGCAGACCCATTTCCAGTTCGACCATCCAATACGCCAGCCATTGGGATGTCTCACGGTCAAGAATCGCTTCCATTTCCGGTTTCTCTGTTGCATAAGAGGGGCCCAGGCCGAACGCGATGCTTGTATCCACATACTTGTCCCAAAAAAAGGCATTCCAGCGAGCCGTTACAATGGCGTTAAATTCCCAGTGGTCCTGGATGTCGTAGAAATGCTTTACAATCTGTCCCTCAACTTCCAGATTGGCGAGATCTTTGTATGCATAGAGACGGCGTGCCAGCGTGACGGCTGCCAGGCGGCAATCGGTCAGCCGGAGTGTTCCGGTGTCCAAAATGAAATCATCGGCATGATTTTTCGATATTTCGCCATAGTAGAGGTTGAGAGAATAAAGTTTGTCCTGTGTATCGTTGGAATAAGCCGGATCGGCCGACCAGACCATCGTCAGACATACAAGGATCAGCGTAAAAAAAAGTGTGAGAATCTGAGGAAATCTTTTTTCATGGATGTGTCGCGAGATTTTCAACATAGAACCCGAGAAGGCAGTTATTTTTTGAAAATTATTTAAAAGAAAAATCACCGTAACCCATTGTCCTTGTTATTGATGTGAGAGTTCATATGATAATCAGCCTGCCGTGTCAATGAATTATTCGTTGGGGATTCCAGGATGAAAATGAAGTTTATAGAGCGTAAAAAAATCTTTATACTTTCAGTGCTTGCCGGGTGAATAAAAAACGCGCAACGGCAGGCGGATGTTTGGTATTGGTCTGAAAACGGCCCGGTTCGTCTGACAAATAATCAAGCGGTGTTTTGGCGCGGTGGATCAAGACAGGATTTTTTCTTAAAATCCGTTGCGGTTGGCTTGTGCTGAATCGATCAGACGTGCCTGTGCATCAATTCCAGACGATACCGAGCCCGCTCATGGCCCTTTTCCGCCGCCCGGCGATACCACCGTTCAGCCTCAGCAGGATCTTCCGGAATAACAACACCCTCTTCGTATATGCCGCCCAGGGTGAATTGTGCATCGACATTGTCCTGAAGCGCTGCTTTTTGGTACCATTTGATTGCTTCAGCAAAGTCCCGGGGAACACCTTCCCCGAAAAAATATTTTAATCCCAGATTGTACTGTGCACCGGCATGCCCTTTTTCGGCCGCTTCGCGATACCACTTTGCCGCTTCAGCATCGTTTTGCGGGACACCTGACCCCTCCTGGTACATGTTGCCGAGGTTAAGCTGCGCATCGGCGAAGCCTTGTTCCGAGGCCTTTAAAAACCATTTTGCCGCTTCAACGTGGTTCTGCATAACGCCGTCGCCGTTTTTATACATTAAGCCCAGCCGGTTTTGAATATCGGCATCGCCCTGTTCGGCCGCTTCGCGATACCCTTTTTCGTCATCAGAAATCTCCGGCGAGGGATTGCTTTCCGTCGCTGTTGTTTCCGGAACCTCCTGCTCAATATCATGATTTTGTTCAGCAAGCTCATCAGTTACAACTATAAGCGCGTTCGCGCTTTCATCCGGTTTTGTATATGCAGTGGTTTCGTTTCCGTCAACGGGGGGCTGTGTATCGCCTGGCATGGTTTCGTGACCGGCCGGAGACAGAGCCTCCAGTTTATTTTGGGCCTCTGGATGCCCCTGTTCGGCCGCGGCGCGATACCATTTTATAGCTTTTTCATTATCCCGGGGAACGCCGGAACCTTCTTCGTATATAACGCCCAGATGATATTGTGCATCGGCAAGGCCCTGTTCAGCCGCCTTCAGATATTGACTTACAAGGATTTGTTTGGCGTGGTCCTGTGACAGGGCTTCTTTCTTCTCGTCGGGAAACTCGTCCGGTATGGATGAAGCATCGGCGGCGTTTGATGGAAGGATGCGAGGGGATTCCTTGACCGCCCGGGCTGCTTCCCGCTGCTCGTCCTGCAGGGCTTTGCGCATGGCATCGAGTTTAGCCTGGGCATCCGTGTGTCCCTGCTTGGCTGCCTTATTGAACCATTTGACAGCTTCGGTAGAATCTTTTTGGACACCTAACCCGTCCTGGTACATGATGCCCAGATTATATTGCGCATTGGCGATACCCTGTTCCGCCGATTCCAAAAACCATTTTGCCGCTTCAATATGATCCAGTGCAACACCTTCTCCCTTGCTGTACATGAGGGCCAGATTGAATTGAGCCTGTGCATTACCCTGCTCAGCCGCTTTCAGATACCACTTGGCAGCCTTTACATCGTCCTGTGATACTCCTTTTCCTTCCTGATACATCCAGGCAAGGTTCAGCTGGGCTTTGGCATGATTTTGCTGGGCGGCCTTGAGAAACCAGCCGACGGCTTCAGCGTCATCCTGCGGGACGGCTTCGCCCTTCCGGTAAATTAACCCCAGATTATACTGTGCGGCGGGGTTCCCTTGTTCAGCTGCGTTAAAAATATCTTTGAATGAAGCCATAATATCTAAAGGGTTTTGTGATGGTTGTAGAAAATTTTAAAGAAGACATGACGGTAACATCATTAATGTCCGCATGCCTCTGTCTCAATCCGTCTGGAAGTCGATTTATTTGACGCACGTTCAGATCAGTGAAACACTGATCTGCGTCATTCCTTTTATATCTACGCGTTGAAATCTTTCAGTCCGTTAAAATCCAGCGTTGCGAAATAATCCTTTATGGTTTCAGCCCGGCGGATTTGGACCACTTTTCCATTTGCTCTCAGTAGCAGTTCGGCTGAACGAAGTTTCCCGTTATAGTTGAAGCCCATGGCAAAACCGTGCGCGCCGGCATCATGGATGACGAGAATATCGCCCTGCTCCAGTTTGGGCAGCTTGCGGTCAATGGCGAATTTGTCGTTGTTTTCACAAAGCGATCCGGTGACGTCGTAAAGGATATTGTGTGATTTGCGCTCCTTGCCCAGAACGGTGATGTGATGATAGGCGCCGTAAAGCGCCGGGCGCATCAGGTTGGCCATGCAGGAATCCAGTCCGGCAAATTTTTTATAGGTGTTTTTGATATGCCGCACGCGGGAAACAAGATAACCGTAGGGTCCGGTGATGTAGCGGCCGCATTCCGTAAATAGTTTTAAAGGAGCCAGACCGTTGGCCACGATAATATCATTGTATTTTTTCCTGATGCCGCGACTCATTACGTTTACGTCGATGCTTTTTTGCTCCGGCCGGTAGGGTATTCCTACTCCACCGCCGATATTGACGAATTCGAATTTGATTTTCAGCTTCTGTGAAAGCTCAACAATCAGGTTGAACAGTATTTCCGCGGTTTCCACAAAATAATAAGGGTCAAGTTCGTTTGAAGCGACCATCGTATGAATGCCGAAACGCCGAACGCCCTTGTCCCTGCATATTTTATAGCCTTCAAAAAGCTGTTCGCGGGTGAAACCGTATTTGGCTTCTTCCGGGTGGCCGATAATATGATTGCCTTTTTTCAGTTTGCCGGGATTGTAACGGAAACAAATCAGTGCAGGCAAGCCCGCACTTTTTTCCAAAAAGGCAATGTGGCTGATATCGTCCAGATTGATGATGGCCTTTAATTTTTTGGCCAGCAGAAAATCTTCCACTGGGGTATCGTTTGAGGAGAACATGATTTCTTCGCCGGTAATGCCGGTTTTCTGTGCCATCATCAATTCGGCCAGCGAACTGCAATCGGCGCCATAACCTTCCTTGTGAAGGATTTTCATCAAATAGGGATTGGGAGCAGCCTTAACGGCAAAAAATTCTTTAAATCCTTCATTCCAGTTGAAGGCGTTTATGAAAGCGCGGGCATTGTCCCGGATGGCTTTTTCGTCATAAATATGAAAGGGCGTCGGATAATCTTTAATGATATTTTCGATTTGCTTTTTCGAAAAAGGTAAAATCTTTTGAGGCATAACAGTCTTCCTGGATAAAAATAATTTACGTGAAATCAAGCGTGTTGTTAAATTTACGGCAAAACCGGAAAATTATCAATACTATTTTGAAACGGGACATATCTGTTATGTGATAAAGAGTTGGACACAAAGATAGATGATCGAGGAGAGAATCGCGGCAGCGGGAATGGTCAGTATCCAGGCCCAGATAATTTTTCCGGCAACACCCCAACGCACAGCGGAAAGTCTTCTCGTGGACCCGACGCCGACGATCGCGCCGGTAATGGTATGGGTTGTACTTACGGGAATACCGGCAACCGTAGCGCCGATAATCGAGCAGGCCGCCGCCGTCTCCGCACTGAATCCGCCCATCGGCTGAAGCTTGGTTATTTTTGTTCCCATCGTTTTCACGATTCGCCATCCGCCGAACATGGTTCCCAGTGAAATCATGGAATAGCAGGCAATAATGACCCAAACAGGAATGTAAAACGTATCACCCAGCAATCCCTTGCTGAACAGTGCCATGGCGATGATTCCCATGGTTTTTTGCGCATCGTTCATACCGTGTCCCAACGAATACACCGCGGCAGATAAAAGTTGAAGTTTCCGGAATAGTTTGTCAGATTTGCCGATGTTGGAGTTGTGGCTCAAATTCATGGCCGTGACCATAAAAATAAAACCCAGCGCCATTCCGATGGCCGGAGATACGATGATGAAAACAGTCGTTTTGATGATGCCTGCCCATACCAGGGTGCTGAAGCCAGCTTTCGAGATGGCGGCTCCGATTAATCCGCCGATGAGTGCATGAGACGAACTGCTGGGTAAACCATAGTACCATGTAATGATGTTCCAGATAATCGCTCCGCCTAACGCGGCAAGGATGACCAGATTATCAACAATGTCAATATTAATAATTCCTTTACCTACCGTGTGGGCAACAGCTGTTCCCACAAAGAAGACGGCGGCAAAGTTGAAAAAGGCGGCCCAGATGACGGCGTATTTGGGTGAGAGAACGCGGGTAGAAACGACAGTGGATATGGAATTGGCAGAATCATGAAAACCATTTAGAAAATCAAAGGCAAGCGCACCAATGATGAGAAAAACAACAAACGCCATTGAATCAAGCATGTTTCAGGACGATCCCCTCCACGATGTTGGATACGTCTTCGCAGACATCAATTGCTTCTTCAAGGAGTTGAAAAATATCTTTCCATTTTACAAGCTCAATGGCGTCTTTTTCGGTTTCGAAAAGATTGGCCATAATGGACCTTAGCGTGATATCTCCGGCATTTTCAAGGGTATTTATTTCCACGCAACCGGCAAGAATCATGTCGGAGTTTTTCATGTTCCGCATGGCCTGAATAATGGTTTTCAGCTTTTTGATCGCATCATTCAGGATTTGTGCCTGTTTGATGATTTCATCCGACGTTCGTTTGACTTTATACAGATGAATCCGGACGGCTGTTGCTTCAATGACATCCATAATGCTGTCCATTTTATTGACCAGTGCGTAAATATCTTCCCGGTCAATAGGCGTAAGGAATGTCTTGTGCATTTTTTCGTATGTTTTATGGGTGATGCCGTCGGCTTCGTGCTCAATTTCCTTGAGTTTGGCGACCCGCACATCGGAATAATCCCGGGTCTGAGCCATTTCCAGAAACAGCTTGCCGCCTTCCTCAATTTTATCGGCAAGTTCATCAAAAAGTTCAAAAAAATTTTCTTCTTTGGGGAACAAGCGCATGAGATAAACCTCCTTGCGTTCCTGGTGTAATCCGTGCTGACGGAACGTCAGCAAATTACTGGCAGTGCTCTAGCGAATTATCAGGAAAAATGCAAGAATTAAAACCGCCAGAACAAAGAAGAAAGGAATTAAATCCTTTTATTTAAGCACCTTAGCGTAAATAATTTTTCCGTCCCCTTCCGAGTAAAAATTCTTCAGAAAAGCTTCCTTGGCATAACCGCAGGACTCATAAAATTTATGGGTGGGCGTGTATTGTGCCCGCGAGGAGGTCTCCGCGTATATTTGCCTGCCGCCGTTTTGATAAATGCGGTTTTCTGTTTCGGCCATCAGCATTTTTCCGACTCCCAGCCCCTGTAAATCTTTGGCAACGACGATCCAGTAAAGATCGTAGCTCCCGGCCGTGGCCGGTATGAGGCCGTAGCACGTATAGCCGACGACCTGGTTTTCAATTTCGGCAAATAAAAACTGGTAAGAACTGACCTCCTGTTTGTCCAGTTTATCTTCAGCCAGTTCGATGGCTATTTCGATTTCTTCATCAGAAAAGAAGCCGCTGGATTCCACCATATCGGCAATGACTTCGATGTCGGAAGGTTTAATTTGCTGGCGATAGATAAATTTTTTCATATTTTGCATCACGTATGCGGGAGGCCTTCACGAAACATGAAGTAAACCGCTCCGACTAGGCAAAGGCCGGCCCACAGAAAATCCATCTTCAACGGTTGTTTCATATACATGATCGCAAAACCGGCAAATACAATCATGGTAATCACTTCCTGAATCACTTTAAGCTGTCCCAGGCTGTAATAATGAAAACCGATACGATTGGCGGGAACCTGTAAAACATATTCAAAAAAGGCGACGCCCCAACTGAACAAGATGACAAACAATAAAGGCTTGTGGTTGAAGTTTTTCAGATGTCCGTACCAGGCAAACGTCATGAATAAGTTGGAAAAGAAAAGGAATATGATGGTTTTTAACACAGATATTAGATCTCCTTGGATATAGATTTCAACGCGTTATCAATAATTAAACCGATAGCCTCGTGATATTTAATTTCAGCCCTCTCCAGCGCCGCAGCAAAACCGGCATCCGGCGACAAACACGGATTGGTGTTGACCTCCAATACCCAGGGCTTGTTGTTCTTGTCAACACGAAAGTCAACACGCGCGTACCCGCGCAACGAAAAAATATTCCAGCACTGCAGGGCAATGTCCTGTAAGGACGATATGAGGAGGGCATCCTCGTCATCAAAATTGAATTTTCGCACTGTATTATTGTATTCAAAGGAATCCGCGTCCCATTTGGCCTTGTAATCAACAATTTTCAATTTATCCGGAGCATAATCCTGAAACAGCATTTCCGCTATCGGCAAAACTCTGGCCCCGGCCTGATCAGACATTAAAGCAACGTTGAACTCGCGGCCGTCGATGTAGGCTTCGGCGTAACAAGAGCCGCCCAATTTTTTTTCGCGGAGTTTCATTTCTTTGATGATCGCAGTTTTGTCCGTATAGGAAATCAGTGAGTTTTCATCAAGACCGATCGAGGCATGTTCCCAGGACGACTTGATTAAAAATTTTCCGCCATCATCCTGTCGGAAGATGATGCCATTCTGTTCCAGCCAATCCGGCGTGGCAATGCCGGCATCGCGCATGATTTTTTTGGCCGTCGGCTTGTTGGACGTGAGGTATATGGCGTGTGTCGGGCAACCGGTATAAGGAATCTGCAACACATCAAGAACAGCGGGAGCGAAATGAATCAGGCTGCCTTTGGAGTCCAGGGTTTCTACAATATTAAAAACGACCGCCGGTTTCAATGATTGCAGCATGGTTATGGTACGATTCAGGTTGAGTTCAAAAGGCAGCAAAACCGGTTCATAATGCAGCGTGCGCACGGCGTCGGCAATGGCTTCGGCCTGCACGAGACAATCCAGTTCGTCCAGGCTGCCATCCGTTGCGATATCACTGTGCAGAATAACTACTTTTTTCATAAAAATTATTTACACCGGTTTTCAGGATGATTTTTTACACGTTGGAGCGCCGATTTAATGATGGCGCAGATCAGCTCATGATAGCTCATGCCAATTTTAGAACACAGGATGGGCAAATCCGAACGCACCGGGTTGAGACCGGCCAGCGAATTGACTTCCATAAAATGGGGAACATCGTACGTGTTGGAGCGAAGGTCAACACGACCGGCATCTCTTAAATCCAATGCCCTCCAGGCCATTAATGAAATGTCCGCAGCCTTTCGGGCCTCTGGATCATCGACCAGGACATAGTCAACCAGTTTGTCGTAGTGTTCTTTGTTTTCGTAGGAGTAGGCGTTTTTTTCGGCTTCCGGTTTTAAAATAACTTCCAGAACGCCCAAGGCGCGGGCGTCTTTGCCTGTTCCCAGGATACCGACTGTGAATTCGCGTCCCGGCAGATACGTTTCCACCAGCACAGGCTGCCGGAAAGTCTTTAAAAGATTCAGGCAGACGGCACGCAGGTTTTTTCGGCTGGTGATTTTGGATAGGGCTGTGATGCCCTTTCCCGTTCCTTCCGCCACCGGTTTGGCAAAAAGCGGAAAGGGAAGGGAGATTGTGTCGATGTGAGCGGCTGTGTCGACCACGACAAAAGCGGGAGTGGGAATGCCGGCATCACGGAGAATCTGTTTGGTAAAGCCCTTATGCAGCGTGATGGCGTTGCCCAGAGGATCGGAAAAGGTGTAGGGGATGTTGTAGGCTTCCAAAAGAGCGGGGACCTGTGCTTCCCGGCCGAAACCGTACATGCCTTCGGCAATGTTGAAAACCAGATCCCAGCGGTCTCCCGCAACAAGCCTTCGGGACAGAGCTTTAATATTGCCGATCCGGTCGGCCTGAAAACCGTTGTCCAGAATGACGCGTTCAATGGCTTCGATGGTTTCGGGAAGATCGAATTCAGCCGTTTCTTCGAGACCGTATCCTTCCTTCAGGTAATCGTCGCGCATATCATAGGTGAGACCGATTTTGAGTTTCTTGCTGACGCGACTCACGGTTGAATTTTATACCCCCTGTCGTCAAGACTGCCTGTTTAGTGCATATCTTTCGATTTGGCGTGGTTGTCGGGATAGCGAAAGATATTGCCTTCATAATTACGAAGCAACAGGGAGCCGTTTTCCCACCCGATGGCGTATTCGGGCAGCAAAGGAATCTTGCCGCCGCCGCCGGGTGCGTCAACAACATAAGTCGGTACGGCGTAGCCGGTGGTATGTCCGCGCATGCCCTGGATGATCTCGATGCCTTTGCTGATCGGAGTCCGGAAATGGGAAGAGCCGGGGATGGGATCGCATTGATACAGATAATAAGGACGGACTCTGATTTGCAGTTGACCCTGTACCAGTCTGGTCATGGTGGCAACATCATCGTTGATGCCGGAGAGCAGAACGGTCTGGCTTCCGAGCGGAATACCGGCATTGGCCAGACGGATGCAGGCAGCGCTCATCTCCGGCGTCAGCTCTCTGGGATGGGTAATATGAATGCTCATCCATAGCGGATGGTATTTCTTCAGCATGGCCGTCAGACGGGGAGTGATCCTTTGCGGAAGCACAACGGGAACTTTGGTGCCGATCCTGATCAGTTCGACGTGGCGAATCTTGTGAAGACGTGCCAGCAGCCATTCAAGCTTGTCGTCGGACAGGGTTAAGGGGTCGCCGCCGGAGAGCAACACATCCCGGATGTTCTTATTACCGGCGATATACTGAATGGCGTTTTCCCATTTTTCAAGGTTGATGAGATGATGCGTGCTGCGTTCGATAATGCGGGAACGTGTGCAGTAGCGGCAGTAGGTGGAGCAGATGTCGGTCACTAAAAACAAAACGCGATCCGGATAACGGTGAATGATTCCCGGAACCGGCGAATCCGCGTCTTCACAGAGAGGATCTTCCTCTTCCCCCTCCGTATGCAGGCACTCATCCACCACCGGAACAACACATCGGCGCAGAGCGTCGGCAGGATCATCGGGATTCAGCAGACTGGCATAGTAAGGCGTAATGGAAACAGGCAGGGCGCCGGAATGATGCGCCATGGCCTGGTGTTCGTTATCGGAGAGATGGATGATCTGCGCGAGCCTGTCGGCATCCCGGATGGTGTTGCGCAGTTGCCAGCGCCAGTCGAACCATTCAAAACGGGTAATCTCGGGATAAAACTGTGATCGGAAGAGGCGGGAGCGGGCAGAATCTTTAAAAGGAAATAAAACATTCTCTGACTTTTGTTTTACCGGATAAGGAAGAACCTCATCTTTGAATAACAAAAAGTCACTGACATTGTTTTTAACATGAACAAGACCGGTCAAATGACCAGGAGGTTCTTCCTCCTCTTTAAACAGGGTCTCGCTTTCCATTTGTGCCTCCTTGATGAGGACGCCCCTCCCTTAAAAAAAATTTTAAAATAAAAATCTCTTTGATTATGAAATGTACTCATACAAAAATATTTGTCAACATTTTTTTGCAATTTTCAAAAAAAATTTTAAAAAAGTTTTCAGACGAAACACGTTCAGAGGAAAAGCTTCCGCATGATGGCGACAGGTTTTGAAGGAACTGCCCTCGAAAAGCGGTTGGATGTCCAGAACGATGAGAAAGGTTGAATACTGATCTGGAGGCCGTCAAATCAGGCTCAGCGCAGGATAGGCAATTTATAAAAACATCCACGATCAGCTCGCATGCAGCAAAGACGATTATCAGAAATGGCGTGTTTCATAAAAATCGTTCAGCCATGCGCACAGGAGGGAGGGGTTGCCTGACAGGGCGATCTGTGTCATGGTGCAGCAGAAAACGAATAAAAAAATATTCCTGCGACGCAGAATCCATTGGTCTGTCCGGATATGAAAGTAATGAATGTTCAAAAAGGAGACGAGGTATGCCCGAATTACCCGAAGTAGAGACGCTCTGCCGGCAGCTTCAGAAAAAGATTGCGGGCAGGAGCATTACCGGAGGTAAAGTGTATGACGATAAATTGTCCGCTGTCCAATCGTTTAAAAAAGGAAAGGCGATAAACGTTCAACGGCAGGGCAAGACCATTGTTCTAGAGCTCGATAATGGCCGTGCGATAAATATCCATTTGCGCATGACGGGGCGATTGTTCTGGCGGGAGGTTTCGCTGCGACCGGATTATGCCCGCTGGCGATTGTCGTTCGATAAAGGGTATCTGTATCTGGTTGACCCGCGACGGTTCGCCACGGTAACGATCGGCGATATAAAAAAGGATACAATAAAAAACGATCTGATGAAAGATTTTGATGAAAAGGAGTTTATGAGCAGACAGGCGAAACGGAGCGTTTCTATCAAAACGCTGCTTCTGGATCCGAAGGCGGTTGCCGGTATCGGCAATATTTACGCCTCTGAAATTTTATATGCCTCCGGCATTCATCCTTTCAGGAAGGCGTCGGATTTGTCAGAAGGGGAATGGGAAAAAATTATAACGTCGTCTCGGCAAATTTTAAAGAAGGGAATTGAAAAGAGAGGCACGTCGATTTCAGATTGGCGGGATCTTTATGGTCGCCCGGGTGACAATCAGCATGCATTGAAAGTCTACGGTCGGGAAGGGACACACTGTTCAAAATGCGGGGGAGAGATTTGCCGGATCAAACAGGCGGGGCGAAGCACTTTTTATTGTCCTGATTGCCAGAAATAAAGAAAGATTAGTCTAATCTTTGCCGGTGCGCTGGTGCGCTTCGATAATCCATTGACGGATTTTGCTTTTCGGAGGAACGTCGCCGACTGAAACAACCTTATTATTAATGACCAAAGCGGGGGAGCCGAGAAGATTGTATCGCGCAATTTCCTTAAAATCGGTGACGTGCCTGAGGCCTGCGGTAATGTTCATCTCGGACAATAAATCGCGCACATCAATTTCCAATTGATTGCAGCGTGCACATCCCATACCCACCACCTCGATATTCATCCCCTCAAATAGTTCCTCGGCAACGGGCAACCCGTGGGCAATCTTAAATTCTCTCAACAGCGCATCGGCATAAGCGTTTTGTGCTGAAGGAGGAATATAATTGTTCACGGATATTTCATTAAGAAGACATTTTTTAATGTCGATATCATCCTTGCTGTCGAGCCGGGCGGCCTTTGCTATCGCATGATCCAAATCCGCTATGCCAACAAGACGGCCATTGATCCTGATTTGCGAAATATTATTTTCTGCCATGAGCAGCGTCCCAGTTTTTTATAAATTTATTTGTTCGCAAAGACAACGTCAAGCAGGAAATGTATTTTTTGGACAAATATTAACATTATCATATTAAAATAAAACAATGTTTTAAAAAATACTTGACAAATGAAACAATGTTTTATATTTTGCCGGTATTCAAAACATATATATAAGGAAGGGTGGTAATGGATAAACCTTTAATGCCACAGAAACTGAAGCAGCGGCTTTATCCTGTTGTATTGAGGCAGTTTGCCGGAAAAGATTTTCATGCCGTTAATATTAGAGACATCTCAAAGGAAAGCGGAATCAGCACAGGAACAATTTATAAATATTTTTTATCGAAAGAAGATCTTTTGTTTTCCATCATTGATGAAAAATTATTGGACCTGGCGTCCTTATTAAGGATGCATCTTGAGGGAACGGAGGATATCCGTGAAATGTTTCGAAAATTGTTCTGGGTGACGATGAATTTCTTCGATAATAATCCGGATCTGGCAGTTACTGCTTTTATAACGGTTCCGTCAAAAAGTTTCATGGCCAGCAAATCATATAAACGCGAATCGGAAATAGACATCTTGAATGGTGTTGTGGAGAAAGCAAAAAAGCGAGGTGCTGTTATATCGGAAATTGAAAACCGTTATTTTGCAGATCTTTATATGATGATTACGCAAAGACACATACAAAACTGGTATGTACACGGTATGAAATGGAAACTTGCGGATACGATAAATCAGTTCTTTGATTTCTTCTGGAGAGTCGTAAAACCGATAAGTACATAAAAATATTAATAAATAATAAAATAAGCATGCGGTAATACGGAGTCAATAATGGTGAAAATCGATATCCTCGAAAAAGCAAAATCAGAAAAAAGAAATACATTAACAGAAGCGGAAGCCAAAGAAGTATTAAAACAATATGGTATCCCGGTTGTTCAAGAAAAAGCGGTTAAAACAATTGCAGAAGCAGAAACCGAATCGGCAACAATAGGATATCCTGTTGTTGTGAAAGGATTGGGAGCAAAATTAACGCATAAAACGGAAAAAGGTCTGGTTAAGCTGAACTTGAACACGAGGGAAGACGTTCGAAATGCGTGCATTTATATAAAGGAAGCAGCCGGTGATGATTTGGAAGGATTTTTAATCCAACCCATGTTGGACGGGAAAAGGGAGTTTGTCGCCGGACTTTTTCGTGATGAACAGTTTGGCCCTACCGTCATGTTTGGTTTGGGAGGAATTTTTACAGAAGCACTCGGCGATGTTGTTTTTCGTATAGTTCCTTTTGATGAAAAAGAAGCGTTGAAAATGATTGATGAGTTAAATGCGCAGAAATTGCTTGGAGCGTTTCGGGGAGAAAACGCTCCGGATAAAAAAGCTCTAGTGAAAACACTGGTCGGTTTGTCGCGTATCGGTTTAGAGATACCGGAAATCAAGGAAATTGATATTAATCCATTATTAGTTTCTGCAGACGGAAAAGTGACTGCAGTTGACGCATTGATCGTTTTAGGAAAAGCTGCGGAAAGAAAAAAAATGGTCCGTCAGGTTGATTTAAAGCATATCTGGAAATTATTTCATCCACGATCAATAGCGTTTGTGGGTGCTTCTTCGAAAATCGGCAAATGGGGGCATATCATGTATGCCGGCGTTGTTGCCGGAAAATATCAGGGAGCCATTTATCTTGTTAATGCCACAGGAGGAGAGATTGTCGGTAGAAAGGTTTATTCGTCGGTTGCGGAAATTCCTGAGTCTGTAGATCTTGCCGTCGTTACCGTTCCCGCTGATAAAATTTTATCTCTGATTCCGCAATTCAAGGAAAAAGGCATAAACAATGTTTTAATCATCACGTCGGGATTCAGTGAAGTAGGTTCAGAAGGAAAGATTTTGGAAGAAGAACTGGTTAAGAAGGCGCGAGAGGCCGGAATAGTTATTGTTGGTCCAAACACGATGGGCATTTGTAATCCATATATATCATTTTATTGTATAGGTTCGCATGTCCGGCCACCGGCGGGCGGGACCTCATTGCTTGCCCAATCCGGTAATCTGGGAACGCAATTGCTGGCTTTTTCCGCAAAAGAGGATATTGGAATAAGAGCCTATTGCGGTTCCGGAAATGAAGCAATGTTGACCATTGAAGACTATATGGATGGATTCGAAGTTGACGAGAAGACAAAGAACATTGTCTTATATATTGAAAGCATTAAAAATGGTCAAAGATTTGTAGAAACTGCCAGACGTGTGGGCAAACATAAACCGGTTATTGTTTTAAAGGGCGGACGCACAAAGGCCGGATCCAGTGCTGCAGCGAGTCATACCGGTGCAATGGCTTCCGACATTAAAGTGTTTACAGCAGCGTGTAAACAGGCCGGCATTATACAAGCCGAAAGCCCAATGGATTTACTGGACCTTTCAGCAGCATTTTCCTCATTGCCGTTGCCCAAAGGCAGTAGTGTCGCTCTTTTAACGTTGGGCGGAGGATGGGGGGTTGTCGCCTCCGACTTGTGCGAGGAAAATAATTTGATTGTTCCAAAATTATCAGAAGACATCATTGCTGAAATTAATCCATTATTGCCGCCCTTCTGGAGTCATGCCAATCCCATCGATGTTGTAGGCGATATGAATTCGGAAACTTATATGAAAATTCTGGAAAGCCTGAGTCGATGGTCCGGATGTGATGCCATCATCCATATGGGGATTATCGGCAGAAAGGTGATGATCAGATCGATTATGGAGTCCACTGCCGCGGTGGATAATAAATATGATTCTAACTTTGTTGAAGGCTCTTTACAGTATATCGAGGCGTTTGAAAAAAGAACCATCGAGCAGACGGTACAATTAATGGAAAAATATAATAAGCCAATTGTTGGGGTTTATTTGTTGAGCGATGATCAAACCAGGACAGTTACAAATGTAAATGGATGTAAGTATAAAGGGGTAAACTTTGTGACCCCGGAAAAGGCTGTCAAGGCATTGGCAAAAATGTATCAATATTCAAAATGGCTAAAATGTGAAAATGAAAATTAACATCATGGAGGACAAGAAATGTTTCACGTGAAACATTTTTGCCCTGTAACAAAAAAAGGCAGGCTTTCCATAGCCTGCCTTTTTTAATATCATATAAATTATATTATTCTACGCTTAATCCTACAAAGAAGTTGACATTGCCTCGCTTCACTAAAAGGACCACATTCTTCTTCTCTGCAGCTTTAGATATTTCAGCCAGATATTGTTTGAGTGAAATGATTTTAATTTTATTAACCTGAATAATCACATCGTTGGTCTGAATTCCGACATTATCAGCCGGACTGCCCCCTTCTACATCCGTAACGATGACACCCGTATTGGCTGCAATGCCTAATTGTTTGGCCATGTCTTTTGTAATTTCCTGGGCATGAATACCGAAGTACCCACCCGATTTTTGTGTCAAAGCTGTTTCGGGTTTGTCTTTTCTTTCCGCCACGATAATTGAGAAGGACATTTCTCTTCCATCACGAATAACTTTGATAATTGCTTTTTCTCCTACGTGCAGACCGGCAGTGGTTAACAATAGCTCATGAGTATCTTTGATGCTCTTTCCATTAATTTCTACAATAATATCACCAACTTTTATACCGGCTCGATCTGCCGGATCGCCTTTGAAAACATCAGAAACAAGCACACCGCTTTTGCCTTTATAATTCATGCTCTTTGCAATGTCTTCGGAAATATTCTGAATCGAAACCCCTAACCATCCGCGGGTGACTTTTCCTTTTGTTTTTAAATCATTCAAAATGTTTTTGGCCATATTTATGGGAATCGCAAAGCCAATGCCCTGGCCCTGTGCAACAATGGCTGTATTGATGCCGATGACTTTCCCCTGCATATTAAATAAAGGTCCTCCGCTGTTTCCGGGATTGATGGAGGCATCCGTCTGAATGAAATTATCGTAAGCACCTGCGCCGATCACCCTTCCTTTGGCGCTGACAATTCCGGCCGTGACTGTTTGTTCAAGTCCAAAAGGATTGCCGATGGCAATAACCCATTCTCCCACTCTTACAGCATCCGAATCTCCGATTTCCACGGTCGGCAATCCATTGTCCGGTTTAATTTTTATTAAAGCAATGTCCGTCTTTGCGTCCGTGCCGATGATTTTTGCTTCATATTCTTTTCCATCTGATATCTTTACGAGAATTTTATCAGTATTTTCAACAACATGGTTATTTGTGAAAATGTAACCGTCATTGCTGATAATAAAACCTGATCCCAGGCTTCTCTGCTTGAGGTCCTGCTGCGGAATGTCGCCGAAGAAACGATTGAAGAAGTCGTCCCCAAAATAATCATTAAAAGGAGAACGCCCAAACGGATTACCCAGGGTTCTTCCTTTATAGGTTTTTGTCGTGCTGATGTTTACAACAGCCGGTTTGACTCTTTCGGTCAGATCGGAAAATGATCCGGGTGTCGTTCCTTCCAGTGCCGATGCGGCTGGAATTTCCGGTGCGCCCGAAGGGGCAAGAGACGATCTTAACACTTCTACAAATGAGACAATAAAAAAGGCGATCAAAAACGCCATCAAAAACATGAAAAACGTTTTACGGTTCTTATTTTCCATATTAATGTTATAAACCTCCGTTATTATTGGTCAAATATTATTGTTGATGATAGATTTACGCGATATATTAAATTTATACTTTTTAAACAATATAACTGCAAAGATGTTTTTGTCAATAAAATATTGTTTAATATGGGTCAGCAAGAAACATCTTTTCAAACGTTTTGGGTTTAAAAAAACAAACGGATCATTATCTGCCGTCGGCGAAAATATTTTGCTGTATAAAATTAGTCCATCTGAAGAAAATTTTTTTATAGATTTTAATTGTTAGAGATTTAAATCAAATCAAAAATTTCTATAGATATTTGAATCGTATGCCAGCAAATCCTTGACAGTGAATTTCAAAAATAATATAAGCTTGACGAATTTTTAAATTATAAAATTCATGCCTGGGTGGCGGAACTGGTAGACGCAAGGGACTTAAAATCCCTCGGTCCTTGAGGCTGTGCGGGTTCAATTCCCGCCCCAGGCACCAGATCACTTTTTAATACCCTTCTGCTTTTTGCGGATTAAAAAAAACATCCTTTAACAACGAATTAATCACGCAACATCGCATAACCATGTTTTGCAGATCATAAAATGGTAGAAAACTTTTTTGCCGGCGAGCCTTTTTTTCTTTCAGGAAAACAGGGAATAAATCCCGGAATCGTAGATAAACTCTATCGTTGAATTGAAACAAGAGTTCTAAACTCAAACTTCAGACCCGTTTTGATAATAGCAGAAGAATCAAAAACCAAACACCACACAGTGAAAGACCACACAATAAAGATGCGAATGCAATCACTGACAAAGCATCAAACATTTTTTCGATTTGTCTAGCGATACAATCAATAATGTATGAGAGGGAATGACGCTTGTTAATACTCAAACGGTGTTAGTGGTAGTCCCACGGGGACTTGAACCCCGGTTTCCGGCGTGAGAGGCCAGCGTCCTAACCACTAGACGATGGGACCATGGCGGCATGTTTTTATGTTTCTGAGCGGATGCACTCAACGCTCGTTTTTCGCGGTATTCCTGCCTCGTTGAGGCTTGACTATCTATTGAATCAGCCTGTAAAAGTCAAGTTAAAATTGGACCGCTCTGAGTCGGCGATAAGGATCAGGCAAGCGATTCAATATACGCTATCGCTTTATTAATTTTTTTAATGACACGTTCCTTACCCAACGTTACCATCACTTCGTCAATACCCGGACTGACCGTTTTTCCCGTCAAGGCCACTCTCAGCGGCTGGGCGATCAATTTGAATTTTATATTTTGGGTCTGAGTAAATGTTTTAAAAAACTCTTCCAGACTTTCCTTGCTGAACTGTTGCACGGATGAAATCGTATTCGCAATCGCCTTCATATGATCGACAATGTCCCGCGTCAGAAATTTTTGCGCCGCTTCTTTGTCATAATGAATTTCATCGGCGAAGTAAAAATCGGACGACTGGACCAGTTCCATCAGGGTTTTGACCCGCGGCTGAAAATCGGTAATCACTTTTCTGATGAAATCCGTGTTTCCGGTATCGATAACCGACGGCCACAAGGGCTTCATCTCTTCCATCAGTCTTTCAACAGAAGCTTCTTTTATGTAATGAGCGTTGAGCCAGAGCAGTTTCTCGGGGTTGAAGACAGCCGGCGACTTGCCGATGGCGTCCATGCTGAAGCGTTCGATGAGCTCCGCCGTCGAAAAAATTTCCTGATCGCCATGAGCCCAACCCAGACGTACAAGATAATTAACCAACGCTTCCGGCAGGAAACCCAGCTCCTTATAGGCCATGACCGACGTGGCGCCGTGACGTTTGCTCAGACGCGTTTTATCGCTTCCCAGTATCATCGGGACGTGGGCAAATTTTGGGACATCAAAACCGAGAGCCTCATAAAGCTGGATCTGCCGCGGCGTGTTGTTGACATGATCATCTCCGCGGATGACATGGGTGATGTTCATCAGGGCATCATCAATGACAACGGCAAAATTGTACGTGGGATAGCCGTCGCTGCGCTCGATAATCAAATCATCAAGCTCTTCGTTATTAAAAATGATGTTTCCTTTGATCATATCTTCCACAACGGTTGCGCCGTCGTCTCGGGAGCGGAAGCGCACCACACTGTTTGCCGATTTCGCCAGGCTTCTATTACGGCATGTGCCGTCGTATTTCGGTTTCTTACCGTTAGCCAGCGCCTGTTTGCGCTTAATCTCGAGTTCTTCCGGCGAACAGGTGCAGTAATAGGCTTTGCCTTCATCGATTAATTTTTTCACCATGTCCCGGTGCAGTTGTACCCGTTGGGCCTGAAAATGCGGTCCTTCGTCCCAGTTCAGCCCCAGCCAGGACATGGCATCGAGAATTGCTTTTGTTGATTCTTCCGTGGAGCGCTGCCGGTCCGTATCTTCAATGCGCAGAATAAACTGGCCGCCAAGATGGCGGGCATAAAGCCAGTTGAAAAGAGCGGTTCTTGCCCCGCCGATATGTAAAAAACCGGTGGGAGAAGGGGCGAAGCGAGTTCTGATTTTTTGCATGTTTATGTCCTGTTTTTTATAGCCTTATAGAGTTGAGAGCATGCTTTTGTCAAGCACCATGAAAATATTTATGATTTCATCCGGCCGCGCGATTGTTTAGAATTGAAATCAAATATAAAATTAAATGCTTATTGCATAACCGGAGTCAATAAATTATACTTGACAATGAAAAGATTTTATAATTTACTCGCAAGGTTAAATTTAAGATATTTTTCAGACAACGGGCTATCTATGTCTAATTCTTTGAAAATTAACGTTTTGCTGATTCCGGAAGAAGGACAGCGCTTTGTTTTTTCCGAAGGCGATGCCTGGTTTAAAACGTGCTTTCACAAGGAAGAACGCCTTGATTTTGCGTTGGAAACCATTGATGTGGATTGTATGATCACAAAAACGTCAGGCACTGTTTTCATCAAGGGAAACTTTTCAGCGCTGATTGATGCCGACTGCAGCCGTTGTCTGGAAAGAACCAGGCTGACCATCGGCAGTAACTTTACCTATACCTTGATTCCAGTGAAAGCGGAACAAAAAGAGGAGATAGAACTTAAACCGGAAGAATTGGAAATCAGCAGCTACCAGGGAGATTTTATTGACCTGGCGCCCATTATCTGTGAACAAATCATTTTGCAGATACCGATTAAAATTCTTTGCCGCGAAGAGTGCAAAGGGCTGTGTCAGCGTTGCGGCACCAATTTGAATGCCGCGTCCTGCCAGTGCGAAAAAGATGTCAGGGACACCCGTATGGCGGTATTAAAAAATTTTAAAATAAAAAACTAATTATAGAAAAAGGTGAATTATGCCAAATCCAGTAAAGCGACATTCCAAAACCAGACGAAACCAGCGAAGGGCGAACGATTTTTTGAAATCGCCGTCCATGTCCGTATGCCCACAGTGCAATGAACCCAAGATGCCTCACCGCATTTGTCCGACCTGCGAAACGTACAAAGGCAGAGAATACAGAAAAGCGGAAAAAAATGACTAAAAAGTCATTTTGAAAAACTTCAAACAGAGCAGAATGTGTCTGTAATCCATTGGTGAGCAAATAGTCTTCTTTTAAACCGGAACCAGAATGATTCCCGGAGGGCGATGATAAAAGAAGCACATGGATCCAAATTGGTAAGCAATCATACACGTGAGGAGGATGGTGCATGACGTTAGAAGAAAAAGTCATTAATATTATTGTGGAGCAGCTTGACGTCACAAAGGAAGAATGCGTTTTGGAAGCATCTTTTATTGACGATTTGGGAGCGGATTCTCTGGATATTGTTGAGCTCCTTATGGAAATGGAAGAGGCTTTTGGTATAGAAATAGCTGACGAGGAGTTGGAAAAAATTGCCACGATTCAAGACGTGGTTGATTTTCTGAGACAGAAAGGCGTTCAATAAAAAGCCGTGCAGGACTTAAACCCATGAAGAGACGTGTGGTCGTAACAGGTCTTGGTGCGTTGACCCCCTTGGGAAATTCATTACATGAATCATGGGAGGCTGCGATTGCGGGTAAGTCGGGCATCGGCCTGATCACAAAATTTGACAGCACCGCGTTTAAAACAAAAATAGCCGGTGAAATAAAAAATTTCGATCCTCTGCAATATGTCAGTAAACAGGAAGCCCGTCGTTATGATAACTTCCTTCTTTATTCCATCGCCGCTTCCGAAATGGCGCTGGCGGATGCCCGCCTGACGATTGGTTCCGATATTTCCGAACGAACGGGTGTGATCATCGGTTCCGCCATCGGGGGGCTGGCGACTCTGGAAGAAGAATTTAAAAATCTCCTTGATTCCGGTCCGCGCAAAATTTCTCCCTTTGCCGTTCCTGCCATTCTTGCTAATCTCGCATCCGGCCAGGTGTCCATCAGATTCGGGGCCAAAGGTCCCATCAATTGTGCTGTGACAGCCTGTGCGTCGGGAACATCGGCCATCGGTGATGCCTACAAAACCATTGCCTACAGCGATGCCGACGTCATGATTGCCGGAGGAGTTGAAGCCGCGGTGACGCAACTGGCCGTCGGCGGTTTCGGATCCATGCGGGCGCTGTCGGTAAGAAACGACGATCCTCAGAAAGCCAGCAGGCCGTTTGACAAAGACCGCGACGGTTTCATCATCGGCGAAGGCAGCGGCATTGTCATCCTGGAGGAGTTATCCTTTGCACTCAACAGAGGGGCGCGAATTTATGCGGAACTGGCCGGATACGGTTGTACCTCTGACGCTTTTCATATGGCTGCACCGCCACCCGGTCATGAAGGTGCTGCCCGCTGTATGCGGGTTGCGATACAGGATGCCGGTCTGAATCCCGAAGACATCGATTATATTAATGCGCACGGAACATCAACGCCTCTTAATGATTTATACGAAACGCAGGCGATTAAATCTCTATTTGGGGATCACGCGAAAACATTGTTGGTCAGCTCTACCAAATCCATGACCGGTCATATGCTGGGTGCCGCGGGCGGCGTGGAAGCGATTTTTGCAGTGAAATCCCTGCAGGAAAGCGTTATTCCGCCGACGATAAACCTCGACAATCCCGGTGAAGGGTGTGATCTGAATTATGTACCCAACACGGCGTGTCGTCAGGCAATCCATACGGCCATGTCCAATACGTTCGGTTTCGGCGGCGTCAATGCGGTTTTGTTATTTAAGAAATTTAATGAGTCCCAATTTCATAAAGCGTAGCTCGCTGAAATTTGTTGGACGAATGATCCCATTCCGATATATCGGGATTGGAAATTATCCCTGGTGTGAAGCGAAACGGGGATGGTGCAATAAGCAGAATTTAGAACGAAGGAGAGAAAAATTTTCATGTCTTTTTTAGAAAAAGTTGATCCGGAAGTAATGAAGGCCATTGATCTGGAAACACGCCGTCAGGCGGGAAAAATCGAATTGATTGCCTCCGAAAATTTTGTCAGTGAAGCGGTGCTGGAAGCGCAGGGCTCCGTGATGACCAACAAATACGCGGAAGGGTATCCGGAAAAACGTTACTACGGCGGCTGTGAATACGTGGATATTGCGGAAAGTCTGGCGATTGAGCGCTGCAAAAAACTTTTCGGAGCCGATCATGTGAATGTTCAGCCGCATTCGGGAACACAGGCGAACATGGCGGTGTATTTTGCCGTCGCACAGCCGGGCGACACCATTCTGGGAATGAACCTGTCTCACGGCGGGCATCTTTCTCACGGCAGTCCGGCCAACTTTTCCGGCAAGTTTTATAAGATTGTCCCCTACGGTGTGAACCGGGAAACAGAAACCATTGATTTTGACGAAGTGGAAAAACTGGCCAAGGAACACAAGCCCAAAATGATTATCGTCGGCGCCAGTGCTTACCCGCGAACCATCGATTTTGATAAATTCCGCAAAATCGCCGATGAAGTCGGCGCCGTGATTATGGCGGATATTGCGCATATCGCCGGTCTGGTTTGCACCGGATTGCATCCCTCTCCGGTTCCGGTTTGCGAATTTGTCACTACAACAACGCATAAAACGTTGCGCGGACCGCGCGGCGGTGTGGTCATGTGCAAGGAAGCTTACGCAAAAACACTTAACAGCAGAGTTTTCCCGGGCATGCAGGGCGGCCCGTTGATGCATGTTATTGCCGCCAAGGCGGTTGCCTTCAAGGAAGCGCTTCAGCCGGCATTCAAGGAATATCAGGCACAGATCATTAAAAACGCTCAGGCGATGGCGGATGAACTGAGGAATCAGGGATTCCGGCTGGTGTCCGGCGGCACCGACAATCATCTCATGCTGGTTGACTTGACCGACAAGAATGTCACCGGAAAGGACGTGCAGGACGCTCTGGATCGCGCCTCCATCACCGTCAATAAGAACGGCATTCCCTTTGATACGAAGGGGCCTCAGGTGACCAGCGGTATCAGAATCGGCACGCCCGCCGTGACCACAAGAGGCATGAAGGAAGATGAAATGCGTTTAATTGCGTCGTGTATTGCTGACGTGATTAAAAACATCAGTAGCGAGCAGAAAATCACATCGGTTGCACAGAAGATCAAAGTCCTTTGCGATCGTTTTCCGCTGTATCAGGGGCGGCTGAAAAATTAAAACACGGACCATTTTTTTTGATCGAAAGCGATTATGATGGAAATAAAATCGTCAGCAGCCGTTTTGCGGGAGAAGAAAAAAAAACGACCGGACTGGGACAGTTATTTTCTGGATATTGTCGACCTTGTTTCCAGGCGCAGTACCTGTTGCCGGAGATCGGTAGGGGCCGGACTGGTTCGGGACAGCCGAATTCTGGCCACCGGATACAACGGCGCTCCCTCCAAGCTTCAGCACTGTCTCGATATCGGCTGTCTTCGGGAACAGTTGAAGGTTCCTTCCGGCGAACGTCACGAATTATGCCGCGGGCTGCATGCGGAGCAGAATGCGATTATTCAGGCGGCGCTGCACGGCGTCAGCACGAAAGGATCGACGCTGTATTGCACGAATCACCCCTGTGTCATTTGTGCCAAAATGATCATTAATGCCGGGATCATCCGTGTCGTCATCCGTGACGGTTATCATGATCAACTGGCTGCGGAGATGCTCAAAGAAGCGGGGATCCGCGTAGAGCAACTTTAACCACATAAGGTGACATCATCATGAAATGCCCTTTTTGCGGTCACACGGAAAATAAGGTGATTGATTCTCGAATCAGCAAGGACGGGAAAGCCGTTCGCCGGCGCCGGGAATGCCTGGGGTGCACCAAGCGTTTCACTACCTATGAATACGTGGAAGACGTTCTGCCCATGGTGGTGAAGAAAGACGGTCGCCGCGAGCAGTTTGACCGGCAGAAAATTCTGACCGGCATCAAAAAAGCCTGCGAGAAACGACCGATCAGCATGGAGGCGATTGACAAACTTGTCGAAAACATTGAACAGGCCTGTCAGGAAATGCAGGCCGAAGAAATTTCGTCCACGGTCATTGGAGAAAAGATCATGAGCGAGTTGAAAAATTTCGACGGCGTCGCCTATGTCCGATTTGCGTCCGTTTACCGGCAGTTTCGCGATGTCGGTGAGTTCATGTCGGAGCTGAAGGATCTTTTAAGCAAAGGTAAAAAGTAATCATGTTTACCGGAATCGTAGAAGGACTGGGCAAGGTGAGGCGTTTGACCATGAAGGGCGCAGATGCGGTTCTGGACATTGACGCCGGCATCAGTCTGGAAGACGTTTCGCTTGGCGACAGTATTGCCGTGAACGGAGCCTGCCTCACCGTCACCTCCCTGCAGCAAAATAATTTTCAGGCGGATGTTTCCGCGGAGACGCTGTCCCGAACGACGCTTAAATTGTTACAGGCGGGGCATAAGGTGAATCTGGAAAAATCGCTGCGTGTTGGCGGTTTTGTCGGCGGACATTTTGTTCTGGGGCATGTCGATGCCACGGCAAGAATCCTGTCCCGGATGCAAAAATCGGGTTCACTGATTATCGCTGTCGAGATGAATGATACGATTTCCCGCTACATTGTGGAAAAAGGTTCGGTGGCGATTGACGGCATCAGTCTAACGGTGAACAAACTTGAAAAAAGCCGGTTTTATGTTAATATTATCCCGCACACGGCGGTCAATACCACCCTGGTAACCCGCAAAGAAGGGGAGTGGGTGAATATTGAAACGGATATTTTAGGCCGGTACGTGGAAAACTTATTGCAATCAAATAAGGGGATCGATAAGGATTTCCTTGTGAAACACGGTTTTTAAGGAATAAAGGAAAGACGAATGGCAATCAGCACAATACAGGAAGCAATAGAAGATATCAAAAACGGGAAAATGATCATTCTTGTTGATGATGAAGATCGTGAAAACGAAGGGGATCTTTGCATGGCAGCGCAATTTGCCACGGCTAAAACCATCAACTTTATGGCCCGCTACGGCCGCGGTTTGATTTGTCTGACCCTTAATGAAGATATGGCGGATAAGCTTCATCTGAAACAAATGGTTCAGGATAATCAGTGCCGTTTCGGCACCGCTTTTACCATTTCCATCGAAGCGCGCCATGGCGTCACCACCGGTATATCCGCAGCGGATCGGGCAACAACGATTCAGGCGGCTGTGAATCCGGAGGCCAAACCGGATGATTTGGTCAGTCCCGGACATGTCTTTCCTATCCGTGCCAAAAAAGGGGGGGTTCTGGTCCGGACGGGGCAGACGGAAGGGTCGGTGGATTTATGCCGACTTGCCGGTTTGACACCGGCCGGCGTGATCTGTGAAGTTATGAAGGATGACGGCACCATGGCTAGGATGCCGGATTTGGAAATATTTGCCAAGGAACACAAGTTAAAAATAGTGACAATTGCCGACCTTATCGATTACCGGATGCAGAATGAATCGCTTATCAAACGTATGGCGGAAGCGACCTTGCCGACCAGTTTCGGCGGCGATTTTAAAATGATCGTTTATGAAAATGAAGTTGACGACTGGCAGCATATCGCCCTGGTGAAAGGCGATATTAAAGAAGATGACGAAGTCCTGGTCCGGGTTCATTCCGAATGCCTGACCGGAGATCTTTTCGGGTCGTTGCGCTGCGACTGCGGCGACCAGCTTCATCGTGCGATGAACATGGTGGAAAAAGAAGGCAAGGGCATTATCGTTTATATGCGCCAGGAAGGCCGCGGCATCGGACTGGTCAACAAGATCAAAGCTTATGCTCTGCAGGAACAGGGCAAGGATACCGTGGAGGCCAATATCGAACTCGGATTCAAACCGGATTTACGCGATTATGGCATCGGTGCTCAGATTTTGGCTGATCTGGGCGTGCGCAAAATGCGTCTCCTGACAAACAATCCGAAGAAGATTGTCGGTCTGGAAGGATACGGTATCGAAGTGGTCAAACGCGTTCCCATCGAAATCGATCCCAATGAAAACAACATTCACTACATGAAAACAAAGAAAAAAAAGATGGGGCACCTTTTGAAAATATAGATTTTACACCGCAAGGCTAAAATAAAACGTAAGGATGGTTAAGAACTATGCTGAAAATAATTGAAGGAAAGACCGTTGCAAAGGGAATGAAGTTTGGCATCGTGGCCAGCCGTTTCAATGATTTTATATGCGGCAGATTAATCGAAGGGACTATCGACGCGCTGATCAGGGCCGGTGCAGAAGAAAAGGATATCGTCATTTATAAAGTTCCCGGCTCTTTTGAACTGCCGCTGACGGCAAAGAAACTGGCCAAGAGCGGTCGATTTGATGCCGTCATCTGTCTGGGGGCCATTATCCGCGGTGCAACGCCGCATTTCGAATATATCAGTGCCGAAGTCTCCAAGGGGATTGCCGTTGTCGGCCTTGAAACGGAAGTGCCCGTTGTTTTCGGTGTGTTGACAACGGACACCATTGAACAGGCTATCGAACGTGCGGGAACGAAGTCGGGCAATAAAGGGGCCGACGCAGCGATGACAGCCATTGAGATGGTGGATTTGTTCAAAAAAATTTGATGTTGCAATGCCGTTTTTTCTGACGGCAACAGTACAGAAATGATCGGATGTTCTGGTTCTTTGAGGTTGAAAATTGATGTGCGGGCGGCGAAAGGCAAGAGAAATTGCCTTACAGGTTCTTTACAGTCTTAATTTTGTCGATATTCCGGCGCAGGAAGCCCTGGATCTTTTCTGGGGTAATTTTGTTGCACCAAAATCTGCCAAGGATTTTGCCGCCTTTCTCGTGATGGGAACATGCGACCACAGGAAAGAACTGGATCAACTCATTGCCGGATGTTCGGATAACTGGTCGTTGGGGCGAATGTCCCGCGTGGATATCAACATATTACGTCTTGCCGTATTTGAATTGCTCTACTGTGATGATATTCCTCCGAAGGTCACGATGAATGAGGCCATTGATCTGGGAAAAATCTTCGGGTCGGAAAACTCCGGATCGTTCATCAACGGCATACTCGACGCTCTCAATCTGAAATTAAATAAAAAAAATGCAGCTAAGTCTCTCGATAGAAAACCCCGATCTTCCAAAACATAAATGTTTGGCGCTCGGCATCTTTGAAGACGAAAAGCCGCCGCGCGGCATCGGCGGTTTGATCGACTGGCGTCTCAATGGCATGCTTTCCCGGGAAATCAAAAATGGAAGAATCGGCGGCGGTTTTAAGGAAAAAGTTGTTATTCCTTTTCCGGAAAGGATCGGTTCGGAAATCCTGTTATTATTCGGACTTGGTCGTGTTCCCGATATCACGTATGATAGAATTTATGACGTCGCATATACCGTAACTCAGATTATCGACAGCATGGCCATAAAAAGCTTTGCGTTTGATCTGTACGGAGAAGGACGCGCAAATCTCGTCACGTCCGATATTGTGGAGGCGGCGGTGACCGGAATTTTTGATTTTCTGGCATCCGATATCGAAAAACTCTCGGAAATGAACGCCTGTGCAGTCACCTCACCTTCGAATCTTCATTCGGTCGCTCAAGGCGTCAGACAATTCAAAAACAATGTCAACGACAAGGGATCCGTGGATATTTCCCCGCTGGAAGAATGTCTGGCGAAAAACTGATTTTTGCAGATGACACAATAATGCCGGTTGTTTTTTACAAAAAAATTATTGACGGCCGGGATCTGTTCCCGAAACAGAATTTTCGCGAAGAAGATCGGCAAAGCCGTCAGGCCCGATGGGTTTGCTGAAATAGAAGCCCTGCATTTCGTCGCAGATCTGATCTTTAAGAAATTTCGCCTGTTCCCTGGTTTCCACGCCTTCGGCGACAACTTTGAGTTTCAACGATTTGCCCATAAAAATCACCGCTTCCGTGATGGCTTTATTATCGGTATCCTGCGGAAGATTGCGGATAAATGATCGGTCTACTTTCAGCGTGTTGATCGGGAAGTTTTTGATCTGTGCAAGCGAAGAGTAACCCGTGCCGAAATCATCAATTGCCATCCGTATTCCCATTTTCTTTAATTTTGACAGGATCGGGACAAGACGTTTGGGGTTGTGCATGACCGTGCTTTCGGTGATTTCCAGCTCCAGTAGTTCCGAAGCCATGCGCGTTTCATTCAGAATGGTTTTGACATCTTCTGCAAAGTTTTCATACATGAGTTGACGAAGCGACAGGTTGACCGACATGCAGACGGGCGGCAGTCCCTGCTTCTGCCAGGCGACGTTCTGCATGCAGGCGGTTTTGATCACCCATCGGCCGATGGGTATAATCATGCCTGTCTCCTCCGCAATCGGAATAAACTGCGTCGGCGCGACCAGTCCCAGATACGGATTATTCCAGCGCAGAAGCGCCTCGACGCCGGTGATTGCCCTGGTCTGCAGATCCAGTTTTGCCTGGTAATCGAGGTAAAATTCATTGCGTTCCATTGCATGACGCAGGTTGGTTTCGATGGTCAGCCGTTCGTTGGACATGGAGCGGATATTTTCGGAGTAAAACTGGAAATTGTTTTTTCCTTCCGATTTGGCAAAGTACATGGCAATGTCCGCATTTTTCATTAAGGACTGTTCATCCAGTCCGTCCTTCGGGAAGACGCTGATACCGATACTGGCGGTGACACGACATTCTTCCCCCATGAGCGCAATCGGTTGCATGACGGTGTTCAAAATCTTCTTGGCCAGAAATTCCACCTGCTTCAGATCGTTAAAATCTTCAACCAGAATCGTGAATTCGTCGCCTCCGAGACGTCCGATAATATCGACGGTACGCAGAGACTGTTTGAACCGCAAAGCCATCTCTTTGAGCAGAGTGTCTCCGGCTTCGTGTCCGAGGGAATCATTAATGATTTTGAAGCGATCCAGATCGATGAAGAAAACAGCGAGGTGTTTTTTGTTGCGTTGCGCGGATTGGATGGCGTGATCCAGCAACTGGCTGAACATCAGGCGGTTCGGCAGGCCGGTGAGCGCGTCGTGCGTGGCCATGTGATTGAGTTCCTGTTCAATGCGCTTGCGTTCGGTAATATCGCGGATGACTCCCCGGAACCCTATGGGCTTTCCCGAAGCATCTTTATTTAAGGATGCGGACGCTTCAATATATTTTTTGGAACCATCTTTTCTGATAATCAGCCAGTCGAATCCCTCCGTGGCCTCTCCTGTTTTGAAAATTTTATTGAATGCCAGAAACACATTTTTTGACGTTGCCGGATCGGAAAACCGCGTGTAATTGGCACCCATTAATTCTTCTCTTGTTCCTCCTGTGATGCGACACAGCGAATCGTTAAAGAAGATAAAATTGCCTGCAAGATCAACTTCAAAATAGGCCTCCTGAATGTTTTCCAGAATGTTTCTGTACTTTTCTTCGCTTTGACGCAGCGCTTCTTCGGCCACTTTACGTTCGGTGACATCGTGGGTGATACCGCGAAATCCGATTGGTTTGCCTTGAGAATCCTTGAGTAACGAAATGGATCCTTCAATATATCTTTTGGCGCCTTGCTTGGTAATGATGTGCCAGCCGACTGCATTCAGCGGCTCACCTGTTTCGTAAACATGATGATAAGCCTGAAAAACTTTTCGCGCGGAGTCCTTGTCGGGTGTGTACTGCCGGTTATTCATGCCCATCAATTCTTCCCGGGAATATCCAAGAACACGGGAGACGGCATTATTAAAAAAAGTAAAATTCCCCTCAAGATCAACTTCAAAATAACCTTCCTGAATATTTTCCAGAATGTTTCTGTATTTTTCTTCGATGATCTTGCGTTCCGTGATATCCATAAAACTGCCCAGTGTCGCCCGCTCGCCTTTATGGATAATCGGCGCCACTGTTTCCAGAATGTATCTGATTTCATTATCTTTGCGGATATATCTGTATTCGTAGGGCTCAAAACTTTCTTTTTTCAGGCATTTAATGGCCTGTTTCCTGACTTTATCCCTGTCATCAGGATGAATATTTTTGAGGGAATATTCGCCGATAAGTTCTTTTTCCGCGTAGCCGGTGAGTTTCTGGTATAATTCGCTGACGTAAACAAATTGACTGTTGTGAACGATATAAATTGCTACGCCGGCATTCGATATAATATCTTTTGCCAGTAATGGAAGATTGTTGTCTTCAGAAGAAAACAATCTTTCTGTTAATTTTGTTCGTTCGTTTTTGTCTTCCATCGTTATTCAAGTTACGTTGCCGGTTTCGGTGATGAGCTGACCAATGCAATTGATCACGCCAATCGCGTATTCATGAAGAAAAGCTGATGCATATTCTATGACTTTAAGCAATTTATGTGCCCAATGTCGCCTTAAATGAGTGATAGGGCAGCGCGGCAAGTTTTAAGATAATATTTAATAAAATTAATAACTAATGGCTTAACGGAGACTGTCTGACCGTACGGGGCCCTAAATCGTTTTGAGAAAAAACGGTTATTTTCCCCATAATGACGGTTATTCCGCCCGTAAAAGTTACCAATGCATTAAAAAACTATTGAATACAGCAGGCAGATATTTATTTGAAAATCCTGGATAAATTCCATTTTTTCCGTTTCTTCCAGTTGCCTTTGTGGTACGCATAACTGGCCAGCAAGGGCAGAGCCATTGTCGCTTCGGCGTAAACCATCTGTTCGCACGACGAATCGACCTTGCCCCATGAATTGGCTTCCTTGAGCGTTGAGCTTGAACAGGCACCATCGCGCACATCCGCCACGGTAATCTGAATGGCATATTTGTGCATGGGGACATCGTAGCCCAGTATTTCCGCGCAAACCACGGTATCCTGAGCAAAGTTCTTCGGGACACCGCCGCCGATCATCAATAAGCCGGTTGTTCCCGCTTTGATTTTAATATCGGTCAGTTCCCGGAAGTCCCTGACGGAATCAATCGACATATGGTTTCCCGGATGTTCATGCTGATGCAGGACCAGGCCGAAACCGGCGGAACTGTCCGAAAATGCCGGGCAGAAGACCGGCACGTTGTTTTCATAAGCCGCCTGGACCAGAGAATTGTTCTTTTTGGCGTTTTTTGTGAGGTACCTGCCCATCTCGGCAATGAATTTGCGGGAAGAATAAGGCCGCGGCGCAAGGCCATCCGCGATTGTTTTAATGGTCTTGTCGCAGGCCTGCAAATCGTTTTCGCTAATAAACGTGTCGTAAATCCGGTCGATGTAGAGCTTGCGCAACAGTTTGTCGTCCACAAACGGTGTGCCCTGATAATGTCTGAATCCCAGTGCTTCAAAAAAATCCATGTCGACAATGGATGCGCCGGTGGCCACAATGGCATCCACCATATTGTTTTTCACCAAATCGACATAAACCTGCATGCAGCCGCCGGCGGATGTCGAACCGGCCAGTGTCAGGATCACCGCGCAGTTTTTTTCTTTCAACATACGGTCGTATATATCGGCGGCATTGGCCAGATCGCGGGCGGAAAAGGACATTTTTTTCATCGCGCTGACGATGTCCACCGCGTTTATTTTTTTAATATCGATGTGTTCGATCTTGGTTTTGAGAAAATCTTTTTTGTTCATGACAAGGCGACTCCCTTAATGAATATGCGTATGTCTAAACCATCGCCTGTTAAAAGTCAACTCCGGAAGAGTTTCCCAAGGACCGGATGCCTTTTTGCGGCCATCTCAACGATGCGGCTGCCCATTTCGGCATAACTGATTCCATCCGCTTCCGCAGCGCAGGCCATGCTGGCATCGGAACTGATATCTGCATTGGGATTGACATCCAGAACGTAAAAAATATTGTCCCGCAAGCGTATATCCATGCGGGCATAATCCCGGCATCCGGATGCCCGATAGGCGTTGCGGCAAACCGTTTCCAGCGACTTTTTTTCACCCGTGGTCAGTGGGGCGGGCAGAAGGGTTTTGATCTCTTCATAATGCAGCGACCCGGGAGTAAATTTTGCCTCGTAGGTGCAGAGCCGGTCATTGAGGTCTCCGAAGCGGGAAAAGTCCATCTCTGCGGCGGGCAGGACGTTGACGGTTTCGTTTCCCCATACGGCAACATGAAACTCCCGTCCGTCAATAAAGTCTTCCACCAGCGCCGGTTGCGCATAATGATCGAGCACAAAGGTGATGCGTTTTTGCAAATCCGTCGGTTGCAGAACAACAGACTCGGGCGTGATGCCTGCGGAACAATGTTCGTTTTGAGGTTTGACGATTGCCGGAAAAATTTTCCAGCCCTGAGGGTCAGGCGCATCGAAGATTTTCCATGCAGGCGTGGGAATGGCGCACTGATCCAGCAGGGCCTTCACCCGCTGTTTGTCCTGCGCCAGCAACAGCGCGGCCGAATCGGCACCGGTAAACGTATAACCCAGCGACTCCAGTTGTTTGGCCACTTTCCATTCGCTGTGCGGGATGCCCGGAAGTTCCTCGCACCAGTTGAACACGATGTATTTTGCCGGATCGAAGGGACGAAGCTGCTCGGCAATGTCGTTATCAATCACGGTAACCAGGGTCGTCGGGTGGCCTGTGCAGCGGAGGGCATCTCCCAGTTCGGCCGATTGTTTGATTGCTTCATCTTTCTCTTCCGGCGTCCAACCCGGATCGATATTATACAAGAGGATCACCGGAAGTTTTGCGGGTGCTATGGTTGCGGTCACGTGTTGTTCCTTATGATTTTTTCAATCTGATTTTCTTGGAATGAAATCTGATCAATATGCTTCATCCGAAAAAGATTGTAGGGAAGCCATGGAAACAAGTCAAGAGAAGATTGGCTCTCTTGCGGACTCGGCCCTTAAGGACGATGTTTGTATGACCGGACAAGTTTTCGGATATCGTCGCCGACAGATTCCAGGCGGGATAAAAAAAGCGGTTGAATTTCCGGAGGCACATTGTAATAAATGTCTTCAATCAGCCCTCTGAAATCGCGATTATTCATGTAATTGCTCTTGTACCACTGCCTCTTTTTCGTATCATCAAAATCGGTTAACAGAAGGTCGTCTCCTCTGAAAACCATATTTTTTAAACGAATGTCTCCGTGGATGAGACCGAGTTTTTTAATCGTTCGGGTCATGTCCACGATGGCGTCTATGGCTTTTTCGACAATTTCCGGATTGGCCTTGTTTTTCGTGAAATATTCTTCACCGTTGATGCCTTCGACCCATTCATAGATGAAATAGGAATCGCCGCGCAAAGGCCCGATTCTGGATTCTTTATAGGCAATCGGTTGCGGCGTAGGTATCCCGTGCGCGTTGAACAGCAAAGAGTATGCCCATGATCTGTTCGCCCGCGTTTGCCTGAAATAGCGTTTGATCCTGTGCCAGGCGGATTTGTATTTATGAATTTTAATGACGGCTTTTTTCTTGTCGATCTCAAAATAAACGATTTTGTTTTTGAAGTTGTCTTGGATGGTTCTGGCTTCGGCCTGCTGCAGATATTTCTCCGGATCGTCCAGGAGCGCCCTCATCCCGTCCGATAGAAAAGACCGATCGCACACAACGCACGTAGAAAAATTTTTAAACCGGTAAAACATTTTTTGCATTGTCCTGACTTTCCGGAGACAAATTTAAAAACCATTGTTGGACCTGATGGAAAACATTGCGGGGATCGATGGCCTCCATGCACGGCGATGGCCGGTCCGTCTCTCTGCATTTGGAGTGTCCGCAGGGAACACACGCCATGCCGGATTGAAAAAGAGTGATGTTTCCATAAATCTGCATCGATGCATTCCGGCGCCCCGCTGTCTGCAGATCGTTTGACCAGGGCGACCAGATTTCCGGAATCGTCGGGCCGAACATGACAAAAACCGGTTTGTTGAAGGCTGCGGCAAGATGAGCGTTGAAGGTGTCGACCCCGACATAAGCCAGCGCCAGGTCGGTTAAAGCGGCACATTCCTCAAGCGACAGTCTGCCGATGAATGACCGCACATTTTTCAATTCCGGTAACGTGGCGGCAACCTGCCGGTCGATGTCGCTGTGTCCGCCTGTGACGATAATCGGAATATTCAACGAGTCAAGCAACCGCAAAAGGCTGTTTCTCTGTTGTTCAGGATAGGATTTGCACCGGTAACGCCCCGACGGATGAAAAATGATGAAACGGTCCATGCCGAAATCTTTCAACATCTGCTGCACTTTTTGTCCGGACGCCCCGGCGTATGTGGCGGACAACACGATTCTGTCGATAGAGATGCCGAGGGTGCTCAGGGCGGAAAGATTATTTTCCAGAATATGACGTTGCGGATCGATCAGATAGCCGCCGTCAAGAAGCAAACGGTGCCACCAGTTTTTTGCAAAAACCTTCTCCCTTGCGCCGATCGATGTCCGCCCGGCGAAAAATGCGTATAGATTACTTCGTTCGTTTGTCGTGAAGGCAATGGCTAGATCATAACGTCGGAATATTTTTTGCAATAATCCGATTTGCATCATGAAAGAGGACACAGGGGTTGTCTTCAGCGCGCCGTCATCAAACGCAATGATGTTCCGGATGCCCTTCAACAGGTTTGCCGCCGCCGCCGTGTCTTGGTTGACCAGCAGGTCGATGGAGGCCGAGGCGAATCGGCGTGCAAGGATATCGACCACCGGAGAGACGGCCAGGACATCGCCAAGGGATCTTCTGATGATCAACAGGATAGTTTCAGGTGGTTTCATGACATCACGGGATGGCCGCCACTTCGCTGTTGATGAGCGTTTCGGCACGGTCTTTGTTTCTGCTGAGCGGAAAAACGTCCACCTTTTTCCGAAAGATTATCTACACACTGCTTTGAAAAGAGCTTCTCCGTTTGAATAAAGTTGTATCGTGTTCCATTCCGGGGTTTTGTAGCTATGGGAATACAATGCTTTCCCGTCCTGGTCGTATAAATACAGGTAGA
>Ga0209718_1000494_pt1 | contig 53128 bp, 29 predicted proteins | sample AD_JPNAS1_MetaG_FD_184420 | JGI IMG/M metagenome (GOLD analysis project Ga0209718, IMG submission 184420) | Active sludge microbial communities of municipal wastewater-treating anaerobic digesters from Japan - AD_JPNAS1_MetaG (SPAdes) (version 2) | ecosystem: Engineered > Bioreactor > Anaerobic...
CCCGCCTTTCGAATGTGTCAAATAATCATCCATAAAAACTTCGGTATTGTCTATCAGGAAAGCATCCAGGTACAAGGATGGCATATAGCCGCCATGGGTGATTTCAACAGGACTAAAAATATTAAAGCCGCTGATCCCTCCAAAATACAACTCCTGTGTCTTTTTGTTTTTGAAAAAAGCTCCGTCAGAAAACTCGTTATTTTGCAATCCGTCTTTCTTGTAATAAGACACTATCCTGTAATCTCCCTCATTTTGAATTAACTTTGCAATGCCCTGATTGGTACTTAGCCAAAGGTTGTTTTCCTGATCCTCCAAAATCCCGTGAATGGTATTGTTGGGCATTCCTTCATTCTCTGTAAAGCGCATAAAAACAGGTTTACCATCGTCAAATCGGATTAATTTGTTCAAACCCATACTGGTTCCTGCCCAAAGCATTCCCTGCGTATCTTTATACAGACACAACACGTCGTCACTGCTGATGAACCCTCTGTTATCTAAAGAAAATCTATATGTTTGAAATTCCTCAGTGTCAATATTGAAACGGTTTATTCCACCTCCTCTCGTAGCTACCCACAAATGAAGCGAATCATCCTGAATGATGGAATAAACAATATTATTGCTCAAACTGTTTGGATCGTCGTTTCGATAGACGTACTGCTTATAAGCACTGATCGAATACGGTTGTGTCGCTTTGTTAATAACAAGCTTGTACATACCGTAACCGCTTGTTCCCACCCAAATGGTGTTCCAATTTTGTACATATATTGAGTACACTGCCGACAGATTTACTTGATTTTTCAACCTGTCGGGAATAAAAAGTTTATTGATTTTCTGTGTCTGAACATCGTAATAGTTAATGCCGCTCCCGTCTGTACCAATCCAGTATTCTTTTTCGCTTCCCGGGACGATCGCAAAAACAGAATTACTTAACAACCCTTGCCTGGTGGTGAATCTGCGTACTGTTTTCAACTGTTTGTTATTTCCTGTTTCATTGAAAACATATATTCCGCTTCCTTTTGTTCCCACCCAAAGATGATCTTTTTTGTCTATAAAAAACGTTCTGACTGCGCTTTCTCCGAAATGTTCAATATTTTCCGCAGCATAGGTTCTGAAATTTTTACGGGGAGGAGTCAACATCCATACTCCCTGCATATCAGTGCCTACCCATATAATCTGCTGAGAGCCCGCATACAAAGAAAGAACAGACACATTATTCAGAATAGGCTCCAAAGATTTCGTTTTCAGATTAAAGCGAAACAGACCATGATCAGTTCCCCACAATTGATAATCTTCCGCAAACAAAATGGTGCGAATGCTGCCAACAGGGGAAGTATTGACTCCCGGTTTTTTCAATAAGCCTTCTGAAATTTGATATGTCAATAACTTGTTATCAGTTGTTTGTATCCAAATTTCATTGTCTTTATTATAAAAGACCGAAAGTATATTTTTCACATGCGGAAATTCAACAACGCCATGGACATAGTTTTGTTCTATCTCCCCTTTTTTGAAAACAATTTTGAAAAGTCCTCTGTCTTCCGTAAATACCCAAAGGTTATCATCCAGGTCGAAAAAAATCTTTTTATAACGAAAATCATCGGTTACTTCTAACTTCCTAAAGTCCTTTTCTTCGTTGGAGAACAAAAACAAACCTTGCTCGTAAACAGCAGCAAACACTTGTTTAGCACTATTTTTTGCGATTAAAAAAGAGTGTTCGTTATAAACAGTATGATCTTTCCCGTCCGAAAAATAACATTCAAAAGTTTTTCTCTGAAGATCCATCCTGCTTATGCCCAAGTCGGTAGCTATCCATTGGGTTTCTTCATCTTCTTCAATGATATCCCGGATAATGTTATTACAAATGCTTTGTGAATTGCCCGGTTCGGGTTTATACACCTTAAATTCTCGTCCGTTATAAGCATTCAGACCATCCCAGGTACCAAACCACATGAGTCCGGACGAATTCTGAAAAATGGTTGTGACGGAGCTGTTGGACAAGCCGTCATTATTGGTGATATTGACCAGGTCGTAATACTTCGCTTCAACTAAAAAGAAAGCGTTCAAAAGTATAAAAAGTAAAATGTGTTTTTTCATGTGTTTTAATTATAAAATTTCAACCATTTTACCACACGCAAATATAGTGTTTTTCAATCATCTATTTGCTCATTGAGTCCCTCATATTGTCATAATCAGTCCAAGCTCTGTTGTAATGTAATTCCAGTGTACTCTTTTGTAAAAATACAATACTTTGATCATTATATAAAATCGTACATTTGTTCCAATGTATCTAATATCAATTAAAAATTATGGACATAGCTAAACGTTCAAACAAAAATCCTCTTTTAAAACCCGCAGATTTAAAGCCTGCTATTCCGGGCATGGAAATTACCTGTTTGTTGAATCCCGGTGTTTTCAAACTTCATGGTAAAACCTGGTTGGTTTTGCGTGTTGCGGAACGTCCCAAACAGATAGAAGGGAAAATAAGCTTTCCTATCTATAATGAAGCCGGTAAAATTGAAGTGCTCAGTTTCGACAAAGACGATCCGGAATTGGATGCCTCTGATCCGCGTGTTATCAAGTATAAAGGACAAAATTATCTTACGACCCTGTCTTATCTAAGGTTGGTTTACAGCGATGATGATGTTACGTTTCATGAAGACCCGGAATATCCTCCAATTTTTGGAAAAGGTTTTTTGGAGTCTTTCGGAATTGAAGACTGCAGGGTTTCTACCATGGAAGATGGTTTTTATCTTACATTTACGGAAGTTTCGCCCGTGGCCGTCGGAGTTGGATTGATAATCACAAAGGATTTTAAAACCTATGAGCGTAAAGGAATGATCTTCCCGCCACACAATAAGGACTGTGCAATTTTTGAAGAAAAGATTAACGGTATGTACTACGCCTTGCATCGTCCAAGCAGTCCGGAACTGGGAGGTAATTACATCTGGATAGCCCAGTCTCCCGACAGGATACATTGGGGAAATCATAAATGCATAGCTGTAACGCGCGAGAACAAATGGGACTCAGCCCGGGTTGGTGCGGGTGCAGCACCAATCAAGACATCAGAAGGTTGGTTGGAGATTTATCATGGAGCCGACCACAATCATCGGTATTGCCTGGGTGCTTTGCTGTTGGACTTAAATGACCCTTCAAAAGTGCTTGCCAGAAGTTCCGAACCCATTATGGAACCAATTGCGACCTACGAAAAGACAGGTTTCTTCGGAAATGTAGTGTTTACCAATGGTCATTATGTAGATGGTGACACCATCAAACTTTTTTATGGAGCAAGTGATGAAGTGATTTGCAGTGCAGAGTTTTCAATCACTGCAATATTGAATTCTTTAAAATAATAGCAATGAGCAAGAAACTTACAGGTGAATTTGCCTTTTTCAAATCGCAATCTCTCAATATTCGCACGCTGCTTATAACTAACATGTTGTATGCGATTATTCTGCCGATTATTGAAATCTTTGTCGGAGCTTATATCATGCGCAACACCGGAAGTCCATCCTATGTGGCAATCTTTCAATTGTTTATGTATATAGGCATTGTGTGTACATCTGTAATAAATGGATGGTTGCTCAAGTTTATCAAGGTTAATTTATTATACAGTTTCGGTATTATACTTTCAGCCATAGCGTTAATGGCAATGATGTTCGTTCAACAATTGGGCATCTTTGAAATAGGAGTAGCCGGCTTCTTGCTAGGAGGTTCTACCGGATTTTTCTGGACCAATCGTTATCTGTTAACACTCAACTCAACCAATGATGATAACCGGAATTATTTCTTCGGTCTTGAATCGTTTTTCTTCTCCTTGTGGAATATAGTTGTTCCCCTGATAGTAGGTGCTTTCCTGGCAAGCATTCACGGAAAAGTGATTTTTGGATACAGCCTTGATGTAAATGCCGGTTATAGAATAATCACCGTAGCGGTTTTGGTCATTGCTATTTTGGCAACCATCGTGTTATCAAGAGGGAATTTCACCAATCCTGTTCAAAAGAAATTTATTTATTTTAAATTTCACGTGCTTTGGCAAAAACTGCTCGCTCTTTCCGGATTAAAAGGGATGGTACAAGGTTTTTTGGTTACTGCTCCTGCCATCTTAGTCATGCGATTAGTAGGTGAGGAAGGTTCACTCGGGTTGATCCAGGGAATTGGAGGAGGACTGACTGCCATTTTGGTTTACGTATTAGGAAGGGTTAGTAAACCGCATCATCGCATGCGCATTTTTGGATTTGGCTTATTTGTTTTCTTTATAGGTACCTTGTTAAACGGCTTGATGTTCTCTGCTGTCGGAGTTATCCTGTTCGTGCTTTGCAAAGTAATTTTCCAGCCCCTCCACGACCTGGCGTATTTTCCCACGATGATGAAGACCATTGATGCCGTTTCAGCCATAGAGAATCGCAATGAATACGCTTACATTATGAGTCATGAGGTAGGTTTATTTGTCGGTCGTGCTTTCGGAATGCTGTTGTTTATTGCTTTCGCCTATTTCATTTCAGAAGAGTTTGCCTTGAAATATGCGCTTGTTGTCGTTGGAACCATTCAGTTGTTGTCCTTGCCTTTGGCACAGCACATCATCAAAGAAATTGACACGAAATATACGGTTAAAGCATCTGATTCTTAGCGCCCCGGTTAAAAGGGAGATATAAATATTTAATAGAACATGCAACAATTAAAATATATACTATTAATAGTTACAACCATTTCAGTTTTCTTTTCCTGCAATAAGAAAGCTGATTTTGGTGAGCCGGTCACTCAAACAACCATCCCACGTATTCAGCAAATGCCTGAATTTCCAAAACCCTACAAGATTTTAGATTGGAAGCAGAAGGCTAAAGAATATGATGATTATGTGTTTGATTTTAATCCTGACTTGCCGGCCGGCGGCATGATATGGCTTGATAACAGCCAGCGTAACCTTTCACAAATTACATTTGGACTTTATACCGCTGTTAACGATTGTCGTCAGGGTCCAAACAATAACAACGGAGAATTTCACGAGAGTTTAAATTCGCTGACCGCCATTTTGGGAGCGGGGTTGATAGGCATTGACAAGACCAACCAAAACGGATATAATTATGTAAAGATGATCCAAAACTATTTCAACTCAGACAATGGTTGGAATATCGTCATGAATAATACGAATCCGGATGTTGCCTTGTTGGGTGGCGGTTATGGTCGTGACTGGTGGTATGATGTGTTCCCAAACGTGTTGTTTTACGCGGTTTGTGATGTTTTCCCCGATGTTGAAAACTCGGATAATATCCAACGGAGCATTGCAGAACAATTTGTAAGGGCAGATTCAGTATTGAATGGAAACTATGATTATTCGTATTTCGATTATCATCAAATGAAAGGGATGATCAATCACATTCCTTTGCAGCAGGATGCAGCAGGCGGACATGCCTATGTGCTGTATTCAGCTTATCAGAAATACAAGGACGAACGCTATCTCAAGCATGCTAAATCAGCCATTGATGCTTTGGAGAATCAAAAGGAAAGTCGATTTTATGAAATTTTGTTGCCAATGGGGATTTATACTGCTGCCCGGTTGAATGCAGAAGAGCAAACCAATTATGACATCGAAAAAATGATCAACTGGGTGTTCGAAGGCTGTGAAAGTCCTGCCGGACGTACCGGATGGGGAATTATTGCAGATACCTGGGGTGATTATGATGTAAGCGGATTGCAGGGCAGTCTCACCGACGGTGGCGGTTATGCATTTTTAATGAACAGCATCAAAGTAGCCTGGCCATTGGTTCCTTTGGTTAAGTATGAACCTCAGTTTGCTTCGGCCATTGGAAAGTGGATGCTGAACAATGTGAATGCTTGTCGTTTGTTTTTCCCGGATGAAATTGAAGATGGCAATCAATGGCTTCCTGAAATGAAAAATCTCACCAACTCCGTAGTTGCCTATGAAGGCTTGAGATATGAAGATCTGTATCAGAAGCCGGAACTTAAAGGTGTGCATCCCGTGGCTTTGGGCGATGGGCCTAATTGGAATCCCAATAACCCGAAAGAGAGCATGTTCAGTTTGTACAGCACCTCTCCCATAGGAATTTTTGGTGCCATGATCGACACTACCAATGTGCCTATGGTTTTACGCATCAACTGTAATACAACTGACTTTTACGCAGAAAAACCATATCCTGTGTATTTATACTACAATCCGTTTTCGGAATCGAAAGAAATTTTGTATCATCCCGAAGGAGTAGCAGATGTGTTTGACATCATCTCAAAAACTTATGTTGCAAAGGGGATTGACACATCTACTCTGATCGAGCTGCCCGCGAACCAAGCCTGTGTTCTTGTTGAATTACCTGCTGACACACGGATCAAACACAAAAATAACCGGTTAATTGCGGACGGTCATATAATAGCATATCAATAAAAACTTAAAGGCTAAAAAATGAAAAAGACGATAATTTTATTTCTATTGACTTGTATCACTCTGACAGCCGGAGCGCAAAACCTCATGTCTGTGAAGGGCGTGGTAAAAGACGCATCAACAGGCGAGGCGCTGATAGGAGTGAATATTTTGGTACCGGAGACACAAGCCGGCACAATAACCGGAATTGATGGAGATTTCAGCATAGAAGTCCCGGTCAATGGAAGCGTGCGGATTTCCTATGTAGGCTATAAATCTCAAACACTTGTTTTGATTGATGACGCTTTCTTGAATATTGCATTGGAAGCTGATGCCCAAATTATTGAAGAAGTTGTAGTCGTTGGGTATACAGTGCAGAAGAAACGGGATGTATTGGGAGCAATCAGCAAGGTTGAAAGTACGGAGATCAGTAAAATTCCCGTAGCCACCACGCAACAGGCTTTACAAGGGCGTGTTGCCGGAGTAAACGTTGCAGCTCAAACAGGCGCACCCGGGGCGCCAATCTCCGTTAGAATCCGTGGCGTAAACTCTATCAGTTTGAGTAACGATCCGCTTTATATTGTTGACGGAATACCTGTGGAAGGTGCATTGAACAACATATCCCCCAATGAAATAGAAAGCATGTCGGTGTTAAAAGATGCCTCTTCGGCAGCAATTTATGGCTCGCGTGCTACGAACGGGGTGGTTTTGATTACCACAAAGAGCGGTGCAGCCGGCGATGCAAAAGTCAATTACAACACACAATTGGGTTTTCAACAACACGGACATTTAACTAAAATGGCCACTACGGAACAATACATCAGCATGTATAACGAAGCTGCTGCGGCAGATAATCTTAATTCCATCGTGCAACGTGCCCTGATAACGGGAGACTGGGTGAAGGATTTCCCCAATGTAAATCACCTGGAGGAAATTTTTCGAACTGCTCCGTTTCAATCACATGAAATATCCATCAGCGGGGGCAATGAAAAAACCCAATATATGCTTGCCGGAACCTTTTACGATCAGGATGGTATCATCAAGGGCACCCATTTCTCCCGTACAAACCTGCGTTCCAACATCAACTCCCAAGTTAAAAAATGGTTGAAAGTAGGATTGAATGTCAGCGGGGGTATGTCGAATAATCGGTTGGTATCATCATCGGGTGATGGTTATGCCGGTGAAGGCGGAAGTGTGGTGCGTTATGCTTTGTTCCGCAATCCGGCTATTCCCGTTTACGATGACTCGGGTGAATTTATAGATTTGCCGTCGGAATATTACGGAAATTCCGTTTATAACTCTTTCTTTGGTGATGGTTATAATCCGGTCGGTCTGACAAAGTATACAGACAGAACCAAAAAAACAAAAACCTTGTTGATCACCGGAAACATGTTAATTTCATTTCCTGCCGATATTACATTGAAAACCACGGCAGGTATTGATTACAACAATACTGCTTTTCATGAATACAACAAAACCTGGGGTTCAGCAAACCGTATTAATGCTACTAACAGCTTGTCGGAATCGAGGGTAGAAAATTTCAATTGGAGCATAAACAGTACGTTGAATCATGATATTGAAATCAACGATAGTCACAACATAACCTCCATGTTGGGTGCGGAAGCAATCAAAAATTCAGGGAACGGCCTGTATGGGTCTGAAAGTGAGTTTTTAAATACCGATCCCAATTTCATTTATCTTGGATTGGGCTCCAGCAGGACAAACATCAGCCAGCCGGTTTGGGAATCTACCCTGGTGTCCTTTTTTGGGAACGTCAACTACAACTATCAGCACAAATATTATTTGTCCGGTATTTTGCGCCGCGACGGCTCATCACGCTTCAGTGCAGGAAATAAATGGGGTACGTTCTTTTCCGTTTCAGGCGGATGGAATGTTGAATCTGAAGAATTTATGTATAACCTTCAAGAGATACATAAACTGAAGCTCAGGGTTGGTTACGGATCAATAGGCAATCAGAATATTCCTTTATATGCCTACACTGATCGGTATGGGTATAATTATTACTATACTTTCGGGGGAGAGAGTTATAACGGTTATGCCCTGACTCAACTGGGAAATTTCGACTTGAAATGGGAAACCAGCAACCAGTTTAATGCCGGTGTTGATTTGGAACTTATGAAGGGTTCGTTGGGTGTAACCCTCGACTATTACTATAAGATCACAAACGATATGCTTTTGCCGGCATCCTTACCTCCATCTATCGGAAGAGCATCTCCCTTTCAAATCAACAGTACAGGAAATATCCTCAATACGGGAGTTGATTTGGAATTGTTCTATCGTAAGAACTACGATAAAGGAGGATTTAACATTGCATTGAATGGTGGGTTTTTGCATAATAAAGTGCTGAAACTCGATTTTCCTTACTTTGCCGGCAGGGTGGATACGGGTGTGAATGCTACACGTACTGCCGAAGGGTATCCGATAGGCTCGTTCTTCTTGTATGAAATGGAAGGCATCTTCCAAAATGAATTGGAAGTGCTGACTTCAGCCTATCAAGGAAATAATATTAAGCCCGGTGACGTTAAATATGTCGATCAGAATCAAGATAATGTGATCGATGCAAATGACCGCACCTATCTGGGAAGTGCGATTCCTTTGTTTACCACGGGATTGAACTTCACGGGCAACTACAGGAATTTTGATCTCTCCATGTTTTTCCAGGGAGCATTCGGTCAGAAAATATTTTCGCAAGTCAATTTTGACATAGAAGGATTTTACAGAGGATTTAATATAACTGAAAGGTATTACAAGGAACACTGGAGGGGAGAAGGTACATCCAATACGCAACCCAGGGCTTCCTGGTCAGGAAAATCGAATAATGTGAGGGCTTCATCCCGTTTCCTTGAAGATGGCTCTTATTTCAGGCTGAAAAACCTGCAAGTAGGATATACAATTCCTAACACAAAGAAGATTGGGATTGAAACTTTACGCTGTTATCTGGCGGGTACCAACTTGTTTACGCTTACTGCATACCCGGGATTAGACCCTGAGATGACGGTCAGCACCAACTCCGCAGCCGAAGGCGATTTAGCCAACGGCATTGATTGGGGTACCTATCCGGTGGCCATGACATTTACATTTGGAATTAACTTAACCTTCTAAAAACAGGCATTATGAAATCAAAAATCTATATAACAATTATTTTTATAACGGCTTTATCCATGCTGTCGTGCGAAGATTTTCTCACGACCGATCTGCGTGGAGAATATACTACTGAAAGCTTTTATAATTCTGCTGAAAATGCCACCATGTCCGTAAATGCCATTTACAATTCCTTGTATGGAAACACTTTGTGGATATTTGGTGATGTTGCATCCGATGATGCTGTGAAAGGCGGTAATGCAGGTGACCAAGCGGATATCAACGCTATCAATGATTTTTCTGCAAAGTCGGATAATGGTGTCTTGAACACATTTTGGCAATCAACCTACGAAACAATCTCGCGTGCCAACAATGCAATTACGAACATTCCCGGCATTGAGATGGACGACGCACTCAAAAATCGTTTACTCGGAGAAGCCAAATTCTTACGTGCGTACAGCTATTTTAACCTGGTCAATATTTTCGGGAAAGTACCGCTCAAACTCGAACCGCAAAATAAAACGGCAACGATTTATATTGAGTTGAGTGATGAAAACAAAATTTACGCACAGATAGAGCAAGACTTGACAGATGCCGTTGCAGCCCTGCCGGATGCCTATCCGGCAGAAAAAGGACGCGTAACCAAAGGAGCTGCTTATGCTTTATTGGCAAAAGCACAACTCTATCAGAAAAAATATGCGGAATGCCTCACAAGTATTCAGTCCCTGGAGGGCTTGAATCAATATGCACTGTTAGATAACTATGCTGACTTGTTTCAGTCCGGAGCAGAGGACAGCGTAGAAGTAATTTTTGGTTTACGTTATCTCAACAATACGGAAGTTTCCCTCGGCAATCACCTGAATGTTTGGTTTGCTCCTTCCATCGAGGGAGGATACTATTTCAACGCTCCCACTCAAAGCTACGTTGATGCCTTTACCGAACGGACAGTTGATGACAAAGAAGATCCGAGGCTGGATGCTTCAATAGGAAGAAACGGCAAGCCATGGTTTAACAACAGGACTTTTTCAGCTTCCTGGTCTGAAGCAACAGGTTACCTCGTAAGAAAATACAATGAAGATATGGTTCCCGAATTGGCTAAAAGTCAGTCAACCATCCCCTACCACGCCATTCGATATGCAGATGTTCTGTTGATGAAGGCAGAAGCTATCAATGAGGCCGGAGGTGCAGATGCCATAACCAAAGCAGCAAAAGAAGTAGATAAAGTCAGGCAGCGTGCGGGATTGGCTGCAACGACCGCGGCTACTCAGGCCAATCTGCGGGAAGTTATTCGTAACGAAAGAAGGAAAGAATTAGGATTTGAATTTCATCGTTTTTTCGATCTTATGCGATGGGGGAAAGAAACAGCCGAGGCAGCTTTGGGAAGTGATTTCCAATGGGAAGAACCTCGTTTTTATTTCCCCATACCACAATCAGAATTAGACACCAATCAGGCACTTCAATAATGTCAAACTATTAAAAAAACAATTAAAACAATTATCAATTATCAACTATTATCAACAATTTAATTTTTAGAAATCATGAAAAAAAATCATTTAAAATTTACATTTCTTGTAAGTATTGTACTCTTCATGTTTACAGCTGTTTTTGTTGGCTGTGAAACTGATGAAGGTGAAACTGCTGATACAACAGAGTTAAACGCATTAATCGATTCCTGTCAGGATTTGTTGGATGATGCAACCACCGATGATTATCCGCAAACAGCTATTGATGCACTCAATGCCGTTTTAAATACTGCAAAAACTGCATTGAAGAATGTTAAAATCAGCCAAACCCAAGTGGATAATCTGGTTGTTCAACTCGAAAGAGCAAAAGAAGTTTTCTTAGCCGCTGCTTACGGAGCAATTCCGAAAGAAGCCCTCATTATGGGATTAAGCTTTGATGAGGGAAAGGGTACTTCACTGACTACCGACGGAAAGAAATGGACGGCAGTACTCAAAAAAGGACCGGCTGAAATCTTTCGTGAAGACACAGCATTGCCAACTTTTGTTGCCGGGAAAAAAGGTAAAGCAATACATTTTGAGAAAGGATCTCACCTGGAAATCAGCGATTACACAGCGAGTGATTTGATGGGTAGCAAACTCTCTATTGCTGTTTGGGTTAAGCCTGACCTGACAAGACCGGGTAACTACATTATCTCATACAACTATTGGAACTCCTGGAAATTCCAGTTGCAAGAACAGAACAAACCCTTCTTTACCGTACATACCAATGAGGATGGATGGGTGGATGCCGATAATGAGTCTGATTTTTCTGCTCCTAACGAAACATGGACACATTTGGCTGTTACTTTGGATTTAACGGCTAAAAAACTGGTGTTTTATGTAAACGGAGCACTTACAAAAGAATGGGATAATACTACAAAGCCGGGGTTGACAGGAAATGCTCCCTGGGAATATAAGAACACATTGCCTCTGTTGATTGGTGCTTGTACGACTTATGCTGAAGCAGACGCTGAATGGAACTGGGATTGGGGTAGAACACCCGAAGGCTGGGATGGATTCTACGGAGCAATAGATGAACTCAAAGTGTATAATATTGCCCTGACCGACGGTCAAGTTGCTAAATTATACAAAGACGAAAAATAAGCAAGTGCGTAAAATTGATTGGTAGTTAGTTATCTATGAGAGTAAATGGGGTTTAGTGTGTAACCAAACCCCATTTATATTTTTAGTTGTCATTCTAAATGAGAAACCCCATGACTTTTAAAAAACTACGCCCACTACTTGTACTATACTTTATTCTATGCGGCGTTATTTCTGTTGCAGCACAACAAATCGAAATACCGCGTATTAATTTAATGCCTTACAAACCAACGCCTTTTCTGATCCGTGATTGGAAACAGGTGACATTGGACTATGATAATTATGTGTTTGATACAAACAAAACGGGCACCAATCTCCCTCTTACCAATATCAATATGGCTGCAGGGATTAATTACAGCTCCGTGCAACACATCCGCATGGACACTTATGTGGGGCAGGCCAATCATGGGCGGGTTGCAGAAGCAATTAATATCCTCCCTGCCATAGTGGGAGCATCCCTCGTTGGTGTGGATAAAACAAATCATTTGGGAATAAATTGGGTTAGCAAAGTCAAGGATTTTTATAATCTCAAAAACGGACATCACATCTATTTAAATGGATATAGCAGCGGTACCGGACATGACTGGTGGTATGAAATTATGCCCAATGTGTTTTTCTATCAACTGTATGCCCTGTATCCCGATGCGGATGCGGATTTTGGTACTCAGTTCATTTCCATCGCCGACCGCCAGCTTGAAGTATTGTTTAAGCTTGGAGCTAAACTTCATCCATGGACAGCACCTTTTATGAATTACCGTGCTTTTAATTTGATAAGCGGATTGCCCAATACAAGCAGTGTCCCTGAACCTGAATCGGCCGGCTCCATTGCCTGGTTGCTCTATCAGGCTTATATTGAAACACAGGAAATAAAATATTTGCAAGGCGCCGAATTAGCCCTTGATTTTTTACAAAACTGGGAGACCAATCCATCTTACGAAATACAATTGCCTTATGGAATCCTTACTGCTGCCCGCATGAATGCGGTGGAGGGCACCAATTACAATATTGAAAAAATGCTGAACTGGGCCTTTTCTTCGGGCAAAGGTACCCTCCGCGGCTGGGGAACGATCGTAGGAAATTGGAACGGATATGATGTTTCCGGATTGATCGGAGAAGCCAACGATGCCGGCAACGACTATGCATTTATCATGAACGGATTTCAACATGCAGCAGCTTTGGTGCCCCTCGTAAAATATGATAAACGTTATGCAAATGCGATAGGGAAATGGATGTTGAACTTGACGAATGCAAGCCGGCTGTTTTATCCCAATGCACTCCCCATCGATCACATGCACCCATCCGGTATCAATTGGGCAAAACAATACAATACCGATTTTTCCATTCCTTATGAGTCCATGAAAGAGATGGCAAGCGGTAAATCTCCCTATGCTACCGGTGATGCCGTAAGAGGAGGATGGGCTTCCACCAATTTATCCCTTTACAGCGGTTCTAGTGTAGGATATTTAGCTTCGATGATTGAAAAAACCAATGTTGAAAGTATTTTGCAAATAGATTTGAGCAAAACCGATTTCAGGGGCGATAATATATTCCCAACTTATTTGTATTACAATCCGGAGACGACAGATCAAACTGTAAAATTGCATTTGCCTGGCGGAACCTTTAATATTTATGATGCCATAGATGAGAGCCTGATAAAAACTGAAGTTTCAGGACTCATTGAGTTCTGCATTGATCCCCGAAGCTCTAGAATATTAGTCATCATACCTTCCTCGAAAAATTTGCAAGCAAGCGGACGTTTTTATCAGACCACAGAAGGAGAGATAGTAGATTATCATTATGCATATGATTACGCCAATACGCTTCGCATCAAAGCATTTACTTCAAACACCAGGCTGGTAGAATGTGACAAAGCAGTGTCTTTCCATTGTTTGACTGAAAACCCAACCGGTAACACCCATTACAAATGGTATCAGGATGAGACTATTGTTCATGAAACTAATGAGCCTTCTTTTGAATGGGTGGCGCCTGATGTAACCGGTCTCTATAATATAAGATGTGAAGTTACCGATGAGCAAACGACAGTTCTGAGTTCAGATATCACAGTAAGAGTTGTGTCCGAAGGAGAAGTCCCTTCCAAGATCAATGACCTAATATTGTCCGGCTCAGAACCCTATTCTGCTAATGAAATCATAGATCTTCATGCGGATATTACGCCGGCGGTTGCCGACTTTAACTGGACGGTTGATGGTGGAAGTTTAGAAAACGCAGAAACCCTCTCCCCTTCCTGGACCTTACCGGCAACCCCCGGAATTTACACCATTCAGTTGAAGGTCAGTAATCATTTAGGTGACACAACGACTTCCCACCGGATATTGGTGAAAGATAAAGATTCGGAAGTACTGCCCGCAAACATCCTTGCCTATTACCCTTTCAATGGCGATACAAGAAATTATGCCCGGGATGACTTTCATGCTATATCTTACAATGCCAACAGCACCAAGGATGCGAGAGGCAATCTCAATCACGCCTATGCATTCTCTTCAAGTAGTCAGTACATCAAAATTCCAAATCATGATGCCTTAAATTTTACGAGCCAAATAGCCCTGTCGTTTTGGATAAAACCGGAGCAATTTCCGGGATACGAACAATATGTTGTTTCTCACGGCAGCTATGAAGAACGTTATAAAATGTCCATTACTCCTGAAAAGAGAATGCGGTGGACATTAAAAACCTCCAATCAAATAGTTGATGTAGATGATGAAACGCCCTTGCAAGCCGGGGAGTTTACACATTACGTCGGCATTTATACCGGTTATTCTTTGGAATTGTACAAAAATGGTGATTTGGTCTCCTACAAACCTCTAAGCGGAACAATAGGCACAACTTCCAAAAGCATCACGATTGCGCGGAAAGACGAACGGGAAACACAATACAATTTTTTAGGTACTGTCGATGAGTTGAGAATATACAATTCTGACTTGCCCGCAAGTTATATAAAAGCGCTCCCTTCCATGTGGGATCTATCATCCGGAATGCGTCATGCAATTGCTCGTCAGTCAATAAACATACATCCCAACCCGTTTAAAACATTTTTCAAAGTCGATTGCCCAACGGGTAACTTTATTCAAACTTTAGAATTGATCAACCTTCAGGGACAGACAATTTTCACAAAGCGGAATTTAAGCAATCAAACAACCATCCTACTCGATGAACAATTAGCCCCCGGTCCTTATTTTCTGCGAATTACCACCGATGATGAAGTGCAGGTTGTTAAAAAGCTGATGAAATTGGAGTGATTTTCGGGTTCCGGGTTCCGTTGCACAACGCAAACCGACCTCGTCCGGTGAGCCGAAAAATTTTCCGCCCCTTCTTTGATCATTATTAGTTGACAACTAATTTCATTTATTCACAATCAACCTCAAGGGTGCATGATCATCGATTTTTACAAGATAAATACCTGCGTTTAGCTCGTTGATATTCAAACTTTTGTTCGGATATGCTGTCTGTTGGAACACCAATGCACCGACACTGTTGAATATTTGTACCTTAGCAGATTGAGTAAGCCCCTCAATATGCAAGATTTCCCTTGCAGGATTGGGATAGAGTGTGGTCGCTTGATACGCTCCGGTTGGGACAGATGTCGGCGGCATAGGATCTACGTCCCAGCCATACCACTTTTTATCTGTGGTATCACCGTCATCCACAGCTTTATAAGCGGTGCGGGCTGCGGTCAGGGCTTCACCCTCAAGCTGTGTACCCTCATTATTCACAAACACCAATTTTCTGCTGGCTGCACCCGCGCCAAAGGCATTTGTACCCACGGCTGGAGGTGTGGCTCCCACTTGCATGGTAGCAAGTGCAGCGCATGCGTAGAATGCATTGCCTTCTATGTTACTAACCACGGGCAAGCTGATGCTTGGTAGCTTTGTGCAGTTGAGAAAAGCAGAACTACCAATGCTGGTGGCTTTTGGAACCTGCACATTTTCTAACAGATTACAAGCGTTGAAAGTGCTGCCCTTTACTGTAGTCACATTTGGAAGACTTGCAGATGTTAGTGCTGTACAGCCGTAGAACGCAGAGTTTTCTACGGTGGTGGCTTTTGGCAGCTCTATACCGGTCAAAGCGGCACACGAATAAAATGCGTATACCCCAATACTTATGGCTTCGGGCAGGGTTATGCTGCTAAGTGCAGAGCTGTGATAGAAAGCTTGAGTACCCACTTCGGTAGCTTGCGGGAAGCTGGCGGAGGTAAGATTGCTTGCATTAAATGCATTGTTGCCAATGCGTTGCAACTTGGCTACACTGATGCTCTTGAGTGATCCGCCAAAATAGCCCTGCGTGCTGTTGGGGATGTTATCCACGTTGTTAGCGCCGTTGGTTATGGTAAAACTGGTAATGGCACTCAGTTGAGCACGGTTGTTTTGCAACCACTGCCAATCGTCCACGTTGAAGTTGCCACCCGTGATTTCTAAGGAGCTTATTGTGTTTAAAACCACATCCTGAAGTGCATGCTCAAGTGAAACACCATTTTTAGCTGTGCTACCGTTGAGCGTGAGTTGCAGGTTATTTGCTTCAAACTCAGCAGTGATGGTTACCGCATAAGCCGGCATGGTGAAGCTAAGGGCATCCACCTCCACTGTTACTGTGGACTCTCCCGTTTTGTAAGCTTGTAAGCTGCCTGCTACCATCCTGTAACCCGCATTGGGTTGCACTGTTATGCTCACTGTTACTCCTGTCGGGCAGAAGATAATGCTTGGCACCAAGCTACCGTTGCTCATTGCGGGGTCCTGAATAATTTCATAGAGGTCTTTATCTACCTCCCAGTCAAACCAGAGATCGTCTGTTGTATCGCCGTCGTCTTTTGCTTTGTAGGCATTGCGGGCTGTGGTAAGTTCAGGATCTGTGAGCGGTGTACCGTTCACATCCACTAATTGCAAAAAGCGGGGTGTGGGGCAGCCGGTGAATGAATTGCTGTTTGCAGTGGGCGGAGTTGCGCCCAAATGTAGATTAGCCAACCTGCTGCAACCGTTGAAGGCATTTTGGGCAATGGAGCTAAGCTTGGGCACAGTAATGCTGCTGAGGGCAGTACAGCCATTGAAAGCGTTATCACCTATTTGTGTAACCTTGGGTATTGAGATATCAGTAAGGGCAGTGCAACCGCTAAAAGCATAATTCTGAATTTTTTCTGCCAAAGGCAGGTTCGCGATCCGCAAAGCGGTGCAACCACCAAGGCTTTTCACATTTGTCACTTTTGGAAAATTTACGCTGGTAAGTGCTGTACAGCCTGAAAAGGCTTCATCGCCAATTGTGGTAAGCTCGGGCAGGTTGACAGTGGTAAGAGCAATACAACCTATAAAAGTTTGATAGCCCAAGGTTGTAAGGGCGGGCATATCCACGCTGGCAAGCGTGTTGCACTCTTGAAATACGTACCGACCCGTACTAACTACCGAGGGTAACGATATGGTGGTAAGAGCCTTACACTGCAAGAAGGCATATTCCCCTAGTGTGGTGGCATTGGGTAAGCTCACATTCACAAGTTGCTTACATTCACGGAATGCCCAATCCCCTACTTCCGTAACATCAGGAAAAGAGGCATCGGTAAGTCCGCCATAAATGAAGGCACTATGTCCAATACGATTCAGCTTTGCTACGCTGACATTTTTTAGTGAGCTGGCAAAATAGCGCGGCTCGGTGTAATAAGTGTCGGGAATATCCGCCACGCTGTTCACAGCGTTGGTAATGGTGAAGCTGGTCAATTGATTCAGGCTACCGTTGTTTGCCTTCAGCCAGAGCCAGTCCGTCGCCACAAAGTCGCCACCCGTTATCTCCAGGGAAGTAATGGTGTTTAGGACAAGGCCACTTAGGGCAGCTGAGAGCGATACCCCATTGCGGTTGTCGCTGCCATTCACGGTAACAAGCAAGTTGTTTTGTTCGAACTCAGCCATTACCGCCACATCATAATCCGGCATGGCGAATGTTGATGATTCGCTTATGGCAATCGTGGTATTCGAGTCGCCCTTTTTATAAGCTGTAAGGCTCTTCAATTTATAATCTTGGTCGGGAATAGCTGTAAGAGTTACCGTTGTGCCGGTGGTACAAAAAATTGGGGTGATACGCACTCGCCCATTCTGGATGGTTGCCTCCGCCTCCACGCTGTGGAGATTTGTGATCAATGTCCAGCCATACCACTTGTCGTCGGAAGTATTGCCGTCGTTCACCGCCTTATACGCTAGCAAGGCGTTATCCAGTTCGGTACCACTTAAACGCTCTCCATTAACATTTGCCGGCACCATAAAGCGTACCTCCGGGCAGCCGGTAAAAGCATAAATGTGTGCTGTGGGAGGAGTAGCCCCAAACATAAGAGTTGCCAACGAGCTACAATTCTTGAAAGCATTGCCGGACGATATGCTCTCAACAACCGGAGCAGTTACCGAGGTGAGATTGTTACAGCCATCAAACATTTTTTCTCCTATCTCCTTTACCTTTGGCAGCGTAGCAGAGCTTAATGCTGTGCAGCCGCTAAATACAGTGGAATTACCTATTACAACCGAGGGTAGCTCAATCTGTGTAAGCGAGGTGCAGTTGCTGAATGCCCCTGAGCCTACCTCAACCACATTGGGCAGGTTCACGGTTTCTAAGCCGCTACAGGAGGAGAAGCCGGATTTGCCAATCAGTGTAAGGTGTTGAAGGTCGATGCCCTTCAAAGCTTTGCAGCTCCTAAATGCATTAGTTCCAATGGTTTCAACTGCAGGTATATGGAGCGTGGCAAGCGATTCGGATTTGTAAAAAGCTTCGTTACCTATGGTTTTAACATCCGGAAAAGTGGCTGAGGTGAGTTTGCTGTAGTAGAATGCCCGGTTGCCGATATTAACCAAACCCGCAACGCTTATGCTCTTGAGCGAGGTGTAAAAATAGCTTACCGTGCTATTGGGTATATCGCTCACATGGCTTACTCCGCCGGTGATGGTGAAGCTTGATATGTTATATAGGCTGTTTCTGTTGTTGAGCAACCAGAGCCAATCGGTGGTGTTAAAACTACCACCCGTAATTTCCAGCGAGCTTACTGTACTTAAAGTTACACCCTGTAGCGCATCTTCGAGAGAAACACCGCTTTTGGGTGTGCTACCGTTGAGCGTGAGTACCAGGTTGTTTTCCTCAAACTCAGCAGTGACGGTTACCGCATAAGCCGGCATGGTGAAGCTATGCCCATCTAACTCCACAGTGGTAGTGGGAGCGTCAGTTTTATACACATTGAGCGAACCTGTTTTCAGGCGATAACCCGCATCGGGGTTTACTGTAATAGTAACCTTTGTACCCGTTGCGCAGAGCTGGTAGTTGATCGTTAGGCTACCGTCGCTTATTGCGGGGTCTAGGGCAGTCTCATAGAGGTCCTTGTCCACCTCCCAGCCAAACCAGAGGTCGTCTGCTGTATTGCCGTCATTTGCTGCTTTGTAGGCAGTACGAGCTGTGGTAAGTTCCGGATCTGTGAGCGGAGTGCCACTCTCATTCACCAGCTGCAAAAAGCGGGGTGTAGGGTAGCCGGCGAATGAATTGCTGTTTGCAGTGGGCGGAGTTGCGCCCAAATGTAGAACAGTCAACTTGCTGCAACCGTTGAAGGCATTTTGGCCAATGGAGCTAAGCTTGGGCACAGTAATGCTGCTGAGTGAGGTACAGCCATTGAAAGCGTTATCACGTATTTGTGTAACATTGGGCATCGAGATATCGGTTAGGGCTACGCAGCCGGAAAAAGCGCTAGCCTCAATCCGCTGAGCTAATGGTAGGTTTGCGCTTTGCAAAGCGGTGCTACCACCAAGACCTGTCACATTTATCAATTTTGGGAAATCTACGCTGGCAAGTGCTGTGCAGCCCGAAAAGGCTCCATCTCCAATTGTGGTAAGCTCGGGTAGGTTGAGAGCAGTAAGAGCAATACAATCATAAAAAGTTTGATAGCCCAAAGTGCTAAGGACGGGCAAGTCAACTGTAGTTAGCTGTTTGCATTCTCTGAAAGCCAATTCGCCGGTAGTAACCAACGCGGGTAACGATATGGTGGTAATTGCCGTGCCGAAAAATGTCTGCTTGCCCAATACTTCTACCTTAGGCATGCTTACGTTGGCGAGTGTGGAACAGTCGCGGAATAGCATTGTACCGGTGCTCACAGCGTCGGGAAAGCTAACATCGGTAAGTCTGGTGTCTTTAAAAGCGTAGTTACCAATGTTCAGTACCTTTGCCACATAAAGTGTTTTTACGGAGGTGTTAAAGTAGGCACCGTAATATTGCTCTGTGTTGGGAATGTCCGCAACGCTGTTTGCCCCATTGGTAATGGTGAAGCCGGTCATTTTGTACAGGCTGGATTTGTTGCTGCGCAACCAGAGCCAGTCCGCCGCCACAAAGTCGCCGCCCGTTACCTCCAGGGAGGCTACGGTGTTTAGTTCAGTACCGCTTAAGGCAGCTTCAAGACTTGCTTGTGCGGTTTTTGTTACTTCGCTGTTGTCTGTTTTGGTAATTTTTACCGTTAAATCCTGCGCTGTAGCAGCACACAAGCCCGCTGCAAGAATAAGCAGAAGAGCAATGGTTTTACGAATTGTACCTTGCATTTTAAGAGTTAATTATGTTAAACATCTGGCAAAGCTAAGTAAATATTCCTTAATAGCAACAAGGTGGAAGATATTTAATAAATTTCCCGGCAACTTAGCTTGTTGGATGATGATGGGATTTCTGGATTCACGAGGTTCGTGGTGCGGGTTCCGTGTTCCGTGTTCACGCGGTGTGGGGTGCGGGGTCAAAGTGTTGCACAACGCAAACCGACCTCGTCCGGTGAGCCGAAAAATAAGTGAGAACAGCGTTAAACTATCAAAATTGTCCGTAGGACAAACACGTGAATAACCCCCGGATTCATCCGGGGTGGAAAGGTCGAGAATGGTTATAAAACTCTGTAAGAGTTTCCCTAAACTTAAATTGTTAAACGCCTACAGCGTTTGAGTAGTCTTGAGTTCGGCTGCCCCCAATTGAAATTGGGGGTTATGCACGTGGAACTTCTACGAAGTTCAAATCGCGACTTCATTGAGCGAAGCGGGCGCAGTCTTGATTTTTTTTTGCTTCATTTTTTTGTATCAAGACAAAAAAATGAAGAAGGACGTGAAGCATTCTTTTTTGGTTCAAGCCGAAAAATGAAGAAATATTATTACTTTTGTCCATTCATCTGTGAAAATACATTTTTAGCAAATTGCCAAAAACAATATGATATGATTAACGCTCAAGACATTAAAAACGGAACTTGTTTTCGTTTGGACGGTAAAATTTATGTAGTTGTAGAATTTCTACACGTAAAGCCCGGTAAAGGAAACACCTTTATGCGTACCAAAATCAAGGATGTGGTCAGTGGCGCCGTATTGGATCGCCGGTTCAACATCGGAGAAAAGTTAGAGAGTGTGCGTGTAGAACGTCGCCAATATCAATTTCTTTATCAGGAGGGAGACGATTACATTTTCATGAATCAGGAAACTTTCGACCAGCATCCGATTGCTCATGATTTGATCAGCGGTGTGGACTTCTTATTGGAAGGCATGACTTTGGAAGTTGTTTCCGATGCCTCTACCGATACGGTATTGTATGCTGAAATGCCGGTGAAAGTACAAATGGAAGTTACTTATACTGAACCCGGTTTAAGGGGTGATACTGCCACCAACGCACTGAAACCTGCTACCGTTGAATCCGGTGCCACCGTTCGCGTTCCTTTATTCATCGAAACAGGGGAAACCATAGAAATTGACACACGGGACGGTTCCTATATCGGACGTGTGAAAGTATGATATGAAACGCTTGATACAAAGTTTCAGGAATGCTTTCCGGGGAGTCGCCACTGTGTTCAGAACCGAAAGAAACATGCGCATCCATTTAACCTTTACCGTATTGGTGATAATTTTCGGATGGATTTTGCGCATCAGCATTACTGAATGGTTGCTTTGTTTGCTTTGTTTTGGCTTGGTCTTTACCGCTGAAATGGTAAATACGGCCATTGAAAATGTAGTGGATTTAGTTTCCCCACAACAGAACAAATTAGCAGGGAAAGCCAAAGATATAGCTGCAGGCGCCGTATTGGTTTCTGCAATTATTTCGGCTTGTGTCGGATTGATCATTTTTATCCCCAAACTTTGGGCGTTTATTCTAAGCCTTTTTGTCTCATAAAATTACATTTCGCTACAATCATATTTTAACCAAAACTTAAAGCAAGAACCTAAACCTCAGTTTCCAAGAACTTTGTTGGATTTTTATTTAACCAAATCAACAAACTTTCTGTCTGTTCTATCTGTTTGCCTTTCATGAAAAAATTATTTACATGCCTTTTGGATTTGCTATATCCTAATTTGTGCGTTATCTGCAATGAGAGCCTCGTTCGTGGTGAAGAGATGATTTGCTTTCACTGCCTTCATCAAATGCCCAAAACCAATTATCATTTGGAGTTAGATAATGCGGTAGAGAAAAGATTCTGGGGAAAAGTGCCGGTTTATCGCGCCACTTCCTATTTTCATTTTTACAAAGGTTCACCTTTTCAGCAATTATTGCATGAATTGAAATACAGGGGCAATAAAGAAATCGGTCGTGTTATGGGTCGGTTTGCAGGGGTTGATTTGCTTGATACAGAAGATTTTGCTTCCATTGATGTCATTGTTCCCGTTCCCCTTCACCCCAAAAAACAACTCAAAAGGGGTTACAACCAGAGCGAATGGATAGCGCGGGGTTTGTCGGAAGCATTGAATAAGCCGGTTGACACCACTCACCTCATCAGGACAAAAGAAAATGCTACCCAAACAAAAAAGTCGGTTTTTGAAAGGTATCAAAATACGCAGGGAATTTTTGCGTTAAATGATGTGACAGTTTTTGAGAAAAAGCATATACTGTTGGTAGATGACGTATTGACAACCGGATCTACCCTGGAAGCTTGTGCACTTGCATTGATGGAAAGTAGTTTTGTCAAAATCAGCGTGTTCACTTTGGCACTGGCTTGAGGAGTGACAGGCATTCAAAAAAGGAGAGAAATTAGTCAATTTGTACCATTTTTCAGTCTTAATGTCTATAACTGTTTTACAACATCATTTTACAACAGCTTTTTTGTGATATTTTTATTACTTTGCACCGCTTTTCGAAATTTTTTAAATATAAATAATATGACAATACAAGAATTAAAGAAAGCTTTTGAAGCTGCTTATGGTAAACCCGCTGAAGCTGTTTATTTTGCTCCGGGTCGTGTAAACTTGATTGGTGAGCATACCGATTACAATGGGGGACCGGTTTTCCCTTGCGCATTGAGTTTTGGTACCAGACTCCTGATCGCCAGAAACGACAAAAAAGTGATGAATTTTAAATCGCTTAACCTTCCTGAAGTTAAATCTTTAAAGTTTGACCAGTTAACAACCCGCCTTGAAAAATCATGGGTAAATTATCCTTTGGGGGTGATGGCTCAGTTTATCAAAAGAGGAAAAACTTTCACGGATGGTTACGATATTTTGATCTGGGGAGATGTGCCTAATGGTGCAGGATTGTCCTCATCAGCAGCTTTGGAAGTGGTAACTGCATTTGCATTAAATGACCAGATGAAAGCCGGATTCAGCCGGGCAGACCTTGCCTTGATCGGACAAAAAGCCGAGCATGAATTTGCTTTGGTAAATTGCGGCATCATGGATCAATTTGTGTCGGCTCACGGCGCTAAAGATCATGCGGTATATCTGGATACCACAACTTTGGAGTATGAATTGGTTCCGGTGAAACTGGAAGGTGTTAAAATTGTTATTTCCAATACGCACTCTCCTCATAAATTGGATTCTGGTGCTTATAACCAACGTGTTGCGGAATGTAAAAAAGCCGTTGAACAACTCAATAAAGTTCGCCCAATCAAATTTTTAGCTGAACTGACTGAAGCTGATTTCAAAGAAATTGAGTCCGCCATCACCGATCCTGTTGCACACAAACGTGCCCGCCACGTTGTGGGTGAAGTGCAGCGTACTTCCGATGCTGTAAAAGCGTTGAAAGCAGGTAATTTAACACTCTTCGGTAAACTGATGAATGCTTCTCATGTTTCTTTGCGTGATGATTATGAAGTGACCGGTCCGGAACTCGACTGCATGGCCGAAGAAGCGTGGAAGATAGACGGAGTCATTGGTTCACGCATGACAGGCGGCGGCTTCGGTGGCTGTACTGTTTCTTTGGTAAAAGACGAAGCTATTGATACTTTCATCAAAGAAGTAGGCGCTAATTATGAAAAGAGGATCGGTATCAAACCTGATTTCTATATCGCTGAAATTGGGGATGGGGCTACGAGATTGGCTTAACTCTTTATAGATTTTTTAACCACAAAAGGCACTCAATACCTCTTTTGTGCCTTTTGTGGTTAATCATTCAATTTAATAACTACTTTGATAAAATATGAAAACAATCAACAGCTACACCATCAAAAATAAAAGCGGTATGACTGCCGAGCTGACTAACTACGGTACAAAGATCATCCGCTTGTTAGTGAAAGATAAAAACGGTAAGTTCGATGATGTTGTGCAAGGCTTTGATACTTTGCAGGAAAACATCGACAAAGAGCCTTACTTTGGTGCAACCTGTGGCCGTTACGCCAATCGCATCAAAAACGGAGAATTTACCCTGGACGGAGTGAAATACACCTTGGCTCAAAACAACGGAGGCAATGCCTTGCACGGAGGTATCGTGGGCTTCAATGCCAAAGTTTGGGATGTGATCAAACAGTCCGATAACAGCATCAGCATGCAGTATATCTCTCCCGATGGAGAAGAAGGTTATCCGGGAACTTTAACGACGGTGGTAACATTTACCATTACCGAAGCAAACGAGTTAAAGATTGAATACAAGGCTACAACCGACAAAGCAACGGTGATAGGTCTGACCAATCACTCGTATTTCAACCTGAAGGGAGCCGGCAACGGAACGGTACGTGATCATATCTTACAAATCAATGCCGATTTCCATACGGTGTTGGACGATACTGCTTCCCCTACCGGTGAAATCCGACCGGTGGACCATTCACCTTTCGACTTCCGAAAACCAACTGTAATTGAGAAATACATTGATGCAGAGGAGTATGTTCCGGGACGGGGTATTGATAACAATTGGACTATACGCAAAAACCAACCCGGGGAATTGGCTTTGGCTGCCACTTTATACGAACCCACAAGTGGCCGTGTTATGGAGGTGCTGACTACCCAACCGGGGGTGCAGGTTTACACAGCCAACTGGGTAGAAAAGCAAACCGGTAAATACGGTAAGACCTATGCAGAACAGGATTCCATCTGCCTCGAGACACAAAACTTCCCCAATTCGCCGAATATAGCTCACTTCCCTAGTTCGGTTTTACGTCCGGGAGAAGTGTATGAAGAAGTGTGCATCTATAAGTTCTCAGTAAAATAGAAATTTTAGGTAATTAAATATTCATTTTCAAACTGTACATTATGTCAATCAAAAAAAGTATTATTTGCTTACTAGGATTATTTTTGGTTTTTCCTGCTCTGATATCACAGACACCGGACTGGGAAAATCCTCAAATAGTTGAAATCAATCGTTTGTATCCGAAAGCATCTTTTATGAATTATACCAATCGTTCGGATGCTATTTTAAACGATTATTGTAAATCACCCTATTATTTGTCACTCAATGGTGATTGGAAATTTAACTGGGTTCCCAAGCCTGCTGACAGGCCTGTGGACTTTTACAAAGAAGATTATGATGTTTCAAAATGGGATGATTTCTTTATCCCCGGAAACTGGGAGCTGAACGGATATGGAACACCAATTTATACCAATGCTACTTATCCTTATCCGGCCAATCCTCCTTATATTCCACACTATGATAATCCGGTTGGATCTTACGTGAAATCAGTTGATTTAAACGGTGGCTTTGTCAACGATCGTCGGATAATCCTGCATTTTGAATCAGGTTTGGCTGCCATGTATATCTGGGTGAATGGCGAGAAAGTAGGTTACAGTCAGGGTACCAAAAACGCAGTGGAGTTTGATATTACTCCCTATGTGGTTGTGGGTAAAAATCGCATCGCCATTGAAGGTTATCGCTGGAGTGACGGATCATATCTGGAAGACCAGGATTTTTGGCGCTTGTCGGGCTTCGATCGCAGCGTGTATCTGTATTCGGTTAACAAGTTGAATGTGGATGACTTCTTTGCAAAATCTTCTTTGGATAAAAATTATAAAAACGGAGTGTTAGACCTGGACGTACAAGTTGCAAACAATTTTGATGAAAGTAAAAATGCCTCAGTTAACATAGAATTAATTGACAATTCAGGGAAAAGTGTTCTGAAAAAATCAAAATCCGTTCGTGTAAATGCCGGAGATAAAACGTCTGTCACATTTAATGAAAGCGTTAGAAACGTTGTGCAGTGGAGTGCTGAAACACCTAACTTGTATTCATTGTTGATATCTGTTGCTGCTGATTGTCAGGCAACTGAGACGGTGAGTGCAAGATTGGGTTTCAGGACTTCAGAAATCAAAGATGGCCTGTTGTTGATCAATGGGAAATATGTGTTGTTGAAAGGTGCTAATATTCACGAACATCATCCTATCCACGGCCATGTGGTGGATAAAGAAATGATGTTGAAAGACTTCACATTGATGAAGCAATATAATGTTAATGCAATCCGTACTTCGCACTATCCTCAGTCTCGTCTATTCTATGATTTATGTGACGAATTGGGATTTTATGTGATTGATGAGGCTAATATTGAAAGTCATGGTATGGGTTACGGAAGACAAAATCCTGCTTTCCATCCGGAATGGAATATAGCCCACCTTGAAAGGACCTATCAGTTGGTTGAACGAGATAAAAATCACCCGTCAGTGATCATTTGGTCATTAGGTAATGAAGCCAGTAACGGTGATGTTTTTCTGAAAACTTACAACTGGATCAAGGAAAGAGATAATACCCGTCCGGTTCAGTATGAGCAAGCACATGAAACCAAAGGAACAGACATTGTGTGCCCGATGTATGCCAGCATTAACCATATTGCGAATTACGCTCAAAAAGAAGGAATTTATCGTCCGTTAATTTTATGTGAATACTCTCATGCCATGGGCAACAGCTCCGGTAATTTAAAAGAGTACTGGGAAACCATCCGCCAATATAAACCCTTACAGGGTGCTTTTGTGTGGGACTGGGTGGACCAGGGTATTGCCACGCAAGATGAAAACGGCCTGCCATATTTCGCTTACGGAGGCGATTTTAACTCCAAGATGTATCATAATGATGAGAATTTCTGCATCAACGGCTTGATCTTTCCGGATAGAAAACCTTCGCCACAAATGGCAGAGTTAAAAAAATGCTATCAGGATATCCAGTTTGAAGCTGTTGATTTGGCAAATGGTAAGTTCAAAATTACCAATGAATTTTTGTATAACAATTTAAGCGATTACAACTTTGCTTATGCTTTGGTTAAAAACGGTAAGGTAGAAAAGGAAGGTACCTTTGATGTTAAATGCGCTCCGCTTTCATCTGTTGAAGTTACCATCCCCATAGCCGGGATTTCAGCAGAAGAGGGTGAAGAGTATTTTGTTAACTTCACGGCAACAAGTAAAACTGTTAAACCTTTGATCCCTGTCGGTCATATTCTCGCAACTGAGCAAATTGCATTGGACGGCAATCAGTATTTTGCCGGTTTCTCTTCTCCTGCTTCGGGGAAAGTGACAGTTAATCAGCGCAATAGAGACATCTTCGTAAGAGTTGGTCAGATTGAGGCAAGATTCAATAATAATAATGGACTGTACTCTTATGGTCTGGATGGTAAAAATGTTCTGTGGGGAACGCCGGAACCTAACTTCTGGAGGGCACCTATTGACAATGATTTTGGAGCTAACCTGCATAATACCATGAATGTTTGGAGGGCTGCTCATAAAAATCGTCGTTTGATATCTTTTGATTTAAAAGAGTCTGATGAAGGAGCAATACTGACGTATCAGTTCAGATTGGTTGATATAGCTGCCGACCTGACCATTACTTATCAAATCGATTCGAAGGGCGAAATTTATGTGACACAAAGCTATAAGACCGAAAACAAAGACATCACTGAAATGATGAGATATGGTATGTCCATGAGGGTAGCGGATCGATATGATAATTATACATATTATGGAAGAGGTCCTGTTGAAAACTATGTTGACCGTTGTTATGGTTCAGATATAGGTGTTTATGAGAGCAAAGTGGCAGACCAATATACACCTTATGTTCGTCCGCAAGAAAATGGTAACAAAACCGATGTGCGTTACCTGACTTTAACGGACGAAAGTGGTTATGGTTTGCGTATCGAAGGTAAAGAGGCATTGGGTGCAACTGTATCACATGTTCCGACAGAGGATCTGGACCCGGGGCTTTCAAAAAAATACAGACACCAAAACGATATTCATCATCAAAGTCAAATTTTCCTGAATATTGATATGTTCCAACGCGGTATAGGCGGCACCAATTCATGGGGAGCTTTGCCCTTGAGACAATATCGTTATGACAACAAGGATTATAGTTTCACCTATAAGATGTCCTTGGTTCAGTAGCCAAATAATTTTAGGTATCTTAGAAGTGCCCAACTGCTGCGTTGCTATCGATATTCGGGTTCAGTCACATACTTCAGTATGCTCCTTCGCCCTCAATCTCAGCGCCTTGCATTTGAACACTTCTAAGACACCTTGTTGTTTTTTAGTTGAATATTTGTTTTAAGACTGCTTCTTGTTATTTAAATGAATAATATGATATGACTTCCTATAAAAAAGCTTACCCATTTGAGGTTTCACCACAATCCGTTGATTTTAATTTTCAAATTACCTTATCGTCTTTAACTGCCTTGTTGATGGAAACTGCAAGTAAAAATGCGGAGGAAAACGGTTTTGGAACGAGGCATTTAAGAGAGGGTAGCAATACCTGGGTGCTCCTGCGAATGGCAATCGAAATGGACAGTTTTCCTAAGCAGTTCGAACAGATTTATATTGAAACCTGGGTGGAAGATATTGGCAGGGTAAGCACTACGCGTAATTTTCACATCAAAGATAGAAATCAAAATACCCTTGGGTACGCAACTTCTATCTGGGCAATGATTGATTACAACAGTCGCAAACCGCAAGACTTGTTGCAACTTGGGAATATGCAAAGGTTTGCCACCGGCGAAAAAGTACCCATTGAAAAGCCGGTAAAATTAAAAGAAACAAAAGGCAGGTTGACAGATGACTTCAAAGCCAAATACAGCCACATTGATTTTAACCGTCACGTTAACACCATGCGCTATGTAGAGTGGATAAGCAATTGTTTTACTCCGGACTATTATAACCGTAAAAAATTAAAACGTTTCGATATTAATTTTATGAGCGAAATCCTTTTCGGTGACCCTATCCAAATCTACTTGACTGAAGATGAAGATAATGATATTTACTTCTTCGAAATGTGCAGTCAGGAAAGGACGAGCTGCAGGGCGAAGTTGGTGTTTGAGGAGCAGTGAACCAAAAACGAATGTTTCAATTCTCTTCTTCATTTTTTTGTCTTGATACAAAAAAACGAAGCAAAAAAAAATCAAGACTGCGCCCGCTTCGCTCGAAAAATTAGCGCTCGAACAGCTAAATCGTCCAAACTCGCAACTTCGTTGCTCAAACAAGGACGATTCTTAACGCTGTTCTCACTTATTTTTCGGCTCATCGGACGAGGTCGAATGCGGCACTGAAAAAGCACAACACATATATCAATCGTGCTTATTAATTGAGCTCCCGAAATTAATGAATACCCCTTAATTATCCTGCATGTAGGATAGAATCACATGTTTATTGTCCTGTATGTAGGATAAAAATAATGGATATTTATCTTGTATGTAGGATAAAAAAGCTTTAATAATCACTTTTGATGAAGAACAAACAGTTGAAATTGATGACACATTAGCCATTGATATTGTTCCATTGTGGAAGTGGTTGGTGGAGATAACTCAGTTTATTCAAAATAACCCACACTAAATATTTGCAGTTGTTTGGGCATTTCATCTTTCATGATGGTACACGCAGCATCGCCTGTGCAGTGTCCGGTATAAAAGGATGTCTGCGGATAATGCTGTTTGAGGCCTTTCGCTATTTTGCGTATTTCCTCCGGCGTTTCAAAATCATCACCATCCGGCAGATGAAAGCCGCCAACTACATGAAGTATGGGTTTGGAAGTGTGGCTGGTAACAGTTTGCAACATATTCAATACTCCGCGGTGTGCGCAGCCGGTATAAACAAGCAATTCATCTTTGCCGGCAGCAACAACTATTTCATGTTGAAAATCATCAGGGATGAGTTCTTCGTCCTGCACTTTGAATAATGTACGATTTGCCCTGGGCTTTGTATGTTCATTCACATCAACATTCCCGGCAAAAATACCGTTCGGCAAAGGAGGATTATTTTCCACATATAATAATCTGTGTTGAAAATCTTCAATATTGATAAATGTTCCAATTGTTTTTTTACCCTTGCGCAAAGAGTAAAATTTACGATTTAAGGCATACCTGGATAAGACGATTTTTGCTTTGTGGTTGATGGATAGAAAATGCTCCAGCCCTCCGGTATGATCAATATGTCCGTGTGAAATAAACAGATAGTCAACTGATGATAAATCCACTTGCATACGTGCCGCATTGTGGGCAAACAAATCAGAAGCCCCGGTGTCAAAAAGCAAGCGGTAACCGTCTTTTTCAAGATACACAGACAAGCCATGCTCGGATCCGTACAGAGGATTTGATGTCCTGTTGTCAGATAAGACAATGAGTTTCATGATTCATCAGTGTGGATAGGTTTTAAGTTCTTGGTGTTTGTTTCTCCACAGCCACATCTGCCGTGGTGGTGACGACCTTTCACCAATTGATGACATTTACCGCATCTGTGCCATTCATCATCAAACTGCACCTTTCCTCCTTCTATTAATATCATTTTACCCTCCACAAAAGCTTTGGCTATTGTCTTTCGGGCTTGATCGTAGATGCGGGTTAGCGTGGGTCGTGAAATATTCATCTTTTCAGCAGCTTGCTCCTGCAACAGTCCTTCGTAATCTAACAAACGAACAGCTTCGTATTCATCCATCTGTAAAACGACACTTTCCAATTTAGCACGTGGAATACCAAAAGGTTTATAGCCCTGCATCTTGGGCGGGGCAAATACTTTTCTATGTTGTTTGGGGCGGGGCATCGGTTTTTATTCTTCGTCTTTATTCTTTTGTCTTTGCTCTTTGCTCTCAATTCAACAATTCAACAGTTCAACGATTAATCATTAGGAACGATTGCGTTGGCGGCGACGATCGCAGCGGTGTTGATGCTTGCGGTGATTTTCTCCATCGTGATTGCAGTAGTTTGCAGTCAATTCAAGCTTGTCAGCCAAAAAATCTCGAACCAAAGTTTCGGGGGTTTCTACGGGTGCACCTACGAATACATTAATATCGTTTTCTTGAAACAGTTGAATGGCTTTTTGTCCCATTCCTCCGGCGATCACATCTGTCACTCCAAGAGATGCAATCCAACGGGGATACGAACCGGGCCTATGCTCCGGAGGGGTTAATTCCTTTGTTTCGGTTATTTCGTTATCCACAATTGTTACAATTGCGAAAGCTTTGCAATGCCCAAAATGGGCACATAAAATTCCATCTTCTACAGGAAGTGCAATACGTTTTTCCATATACATAAAGTTTTAATTATTAATCTTGAAAGTTTCCAAATCAATCGCGGTAAGCTCACCGGTTATCGGCCTTTTTCAACCAAGGAGCTGTCCCAAAAGTAAGTATTTAAGCAAAAAACCATAAGACACCGCCTACCCGGGCACCGCACTTAAACATGCATTTCCATGTTTTTGAATTTACCAGTTTATAATTAAACCCATTAAATTCCTGACAAAAATACAAAAAGTATTGAACATATGTTCATAATAAAGAATATTTAACATTGAGAGGAGGTCTTAATTGAGGTTGCGGGTTCCGTGTTCCGGGGTCCGTGGGATAAAAGTTACCCGGAGGCTGGCTCGAAGCCAGTCTCTGGGCCTTTCTATATCCCAACATTGAATTATTTTTTAATAAATCTATGTACCGTAGGGGCACCGTCGTTTCCAATTATTCTTACAAAGTAAGAACCTGAATTGAGCGCTCCGACGTTGATAGTAGTTGTTACATTATCGGCTTTTATCGTACCGATTAATGTCCCGCTGACATTGTACAGTTCAATAGTTACTTCGTCGCTATTACCGCGCTCTATTGTCAAGCTGCTCTCAACCGGGTTAGGATACAGTCGTACAAAGCTCGCTGCCAATTTATTAACTCCGGTAGTCATGTTTACATCAATTGTTTGAGCGGCATCGTTAACAACCAACGAACCTGCAAGATCAGCATATCCTGATTTTGATACTGTGTAGTCATAGTTGCCATTGACTAAATCAATTGTAGTTACGCCCGAAGCATTGGTAATCAATATCTCCCCGTCAATTACAATAGTTGCACCCTCAACCGGATTGTTTTCCGCATCAACAACCGTGAATGTTACGGTATATGTTTGCTGTACGGTGATAGAAGTAGTAATTATTTCGGATACTTCCGAACCGTAAACCGACTGAACCCCCAGGATATAAGTATTGCTGATAGTCAGGTCGGGAATCGTGTATTCGGTTGTTGTTACGTCCGTTGCTACTTTCTCACCGTCAAGATATATATTAAATCCCGTGAGCACGGCAGGTTCACCAACTTGAGGACCTCCGATATAGATATCATCCACAAGAAATACCCATGTATCATCCGACACACAATTGATAGCCAGGTAAATTTGTTCTCCCACATATGAGTTTAAGTCATACGTATATTGTGTCCATGCGGCAGGAGCTTCCATATAGTCTGTCCCTGTCAGGAAGGTAAAGCTGCTAACCTCTGTATCTGTGGTGGAAACACCTACTTTAAAACGCTCTAATCCATATTCATCGGTAACTGATTTTGCCCGGAAAGAGAATCTCATTCCGGGAACAACCGTTACCCGGGGCGTAATTAACCAGTCGTTGTTGGAACCACCATAAAGAGGATTTGCTGCAAAGCAGGCTAAATATTTATCTCCGCTGTACGGGTCCCAGGCAGATTGAGTTACAGCGGGTGTAGCAGCCGATGGATTAAATACGATATATGAGCCTGTATATTTTTCGTTAGGAAAGTCAAAATTGACGGCTCCATATGTTTGTGTACTATCAAGGTCAATTAAAGTGTAATTACCTATGTTTTCGATTATGAAGTCTTCGTGATTTTCCATATCGTCTGCAAAGCCCGGGTTCCAGGACAGTTTTATCTGATTTCCATTAATCACGCGAGCCTTTAGGTTGAATGGGGCATAAATTTGCGTTTGCATTGTTATGTCGATTGAAAGATCTGCTGCGGAAACTGTTGCTGTTCCTGTTACATCAACAAAATCAAGTTTAGAGATTGTATAAGAGTAGGTCCCATCCGCAAGCTCAATTGTTGCAACACCTGAACCATCGGTAATCAGTGTCTCTTCGTTAATTACAATGGTTGCACCCTCAGTCGGATTGTCTTCTACATCAACAACGGTGAACGAAACAGTGTACCCCAATTCGAAATTGGCTGTAAAAATCACATCGCTATCTCCAACAAGATAATTGAATGTCTGTTTTTTCGATACAACTTCGTTGGCAGCATTCGTCCAACTTGTTAATACATATCCGGCATTGGGGGTTGCCGTTAATGTAGCTTCCGTTCCTTCAAAATAACTTCCTTCGCCTGCAACGCTACCGCCTTCGCTTGGGTTGGCTGTCAATGTTACTGTCTTCACCCGGCCAACAATAAACTCATCCACATATATATTGTTTCCCCAACTACTTATGCCAACGAAAACAACATAAGAAGGGGTTTCGACAAATTCGGCAGGTATTTCGAAAACATAATCATACCAACCTTCTTCACCTACAACAGGAGACAATGTCATGTTTCTATGAACAGTACCCAAAAGGGTTGCACCTGTCGTGTCGGCTTGTGTATTGATATATACTTCAACTTTATCGGCACCGTTGGAATATTCATCGTCACGATACATCTTAAATCCAACGCTATACATTCCGCTGCCCATATCCAAACGACGAGAGATAAGCAAACCTTCAGCACCTGACTCATAGTTCCAACAATTGTATTTTAACATGCCCGCGCCAAAAGGATTACATGCCGGGTTTTCGCCGTAGGTAACTCCTTCCCACGGATATTCATCATCTAAACTTGACCATCCTAATGGCGGGAACGTTTCGCCGTCGAACGATTCCATGTATGGAAACTCAGTAATGGTGAAATCAACGGCATTTCCGTTGATGACTATTTCGTGGATGGTTCCAAGATTATCGTTCACCATTATGATGGCTGTTTTTTCCCCGATGGTGTCCGGAGTAAAGACTACGGCAAAACCATCCATTTCGTCGGCACCTAAATTCGCTGTACCTTCGATGTTTATCAAAGTAAATTGGTCGACATCGTCTCCCGTAATGGTTATATCCGAAGGATTAATTGTAACCGTTCCTCCCCCTATATTTTGCAGGATGAAAATTTGCAGAGCAGATGACGTTCCAAATTGTGTCGGTTCAAAGCTGAATGTATCCGGAGTAATTTCCAAAACAGGTGGAAGTTCATCCAACTGTACGTTAATAGCCGTATCTCCACTTATTGTAAACGGTACGTCATTCTTGGGGAAATAACCAAGAGCAGTAACGGAATAGGTGTAGTCGCCATTAGCGGCGTATATCACAGCTTCCCCCGCGGAATTACTTATTGCCGAACCAACATCGATTCCTCCTTTTTTTGCAGTTACGGTAGCTTCTTCAATAGGATCGTTTTCTGCATCAACAATGGTGAATGTGACGGTAGTTAACTGTTCGAAATTAGCTATGAAGGTTACATCGCTATCTCCAACAACATAATTGTATGTTTCTGCTGTAGATACAACTTCGTTAGCTTCGTTTGTCCAATTGATGAATTTATAGCCGGGATTGGCTGTGGCTTTCAAATTAACTCCTGTTCCCACAATACAACTTCCTCCGCCGGTAAGAATGCCACCTTCGCCCGGATTGGATATCAATGTCACTGTGCTCGTTTGGCCAACTATAAATTCATCAACAAAAATATTGGTTCCGTAGTCGCTTGTAGCAAGGAGAAAAATGTAAGAAGGATTTTCAACAAATGTGTCAGGTATCTCGAAGACATAATCATACCAGCCTTGTTCACTAACAATAGGTTCATACTCTGTATATCTATAAATGGCACCTAATTTGGTTGCGCCTGTTATGTTGGATTCTGTATTGACAAAAACTTCAACTTTATCCTTTTTGCCGGAATGCTGGCCATAATTGTCGCGATACATCTTAAATCCGATACTGTAATTTCCACTACCCATGTTTAAACAACGGGAGACAAGCGTACCCTGGTTACCTGTGTTATAGCTCCAACAATTGTATTTTAACATACCTGCACCAAAAGGGTCACATGCCGGACTATTTCCGCTTGTAACTCTTTCCCATGGTTTTTCTCCCAGGCTTAACCATCCTGATGGTGGAAATTTTTCACCATCAAAGGTCTCTTTATATGGAAACTCTGTAACTGTATAATCAACAGCATTCCCTTTGATGATTACTTCGTGGATTGTTCCAAGATTATCGTCCACTTGTATGGTGGCTGTTTTTTCTCCAACCGTGTCCGGAGTAAACCTTACAGTAAAATGGGCTGTCTCTCCCGAAGCCAGACTGACTGTACTTTCAATGTTTGTTAAAGCAAATTGGTCGGCGTCGGCTCCCGTAATGGTAATATCCGAAGGATCGATTGTAATTGTTCCCGTTCCGATATTTTGCATGGTAAAGGTTTGCGGATCGGATGATGTTGCAAATTGTATTTCTTCGAAAGTAAAAGTATCCGGGGTAATTTCCAGAATAGGTGGAGCAATTTCCATCTCCACGTCAATTGTCGTATCTCCGCTTATCGTAAACGCCACATCGTTTTTAGGTTTATAACCGATTATTTTAAGGGTATAGCTGTAGTCACCGTTTGCAAGGTGTATTTCGGCTTTCCCCACAGAATCGGTTACAATTGTTTCCAAAGCAGTTTCTCCTTGCTTAATATTTACGACAGCTCCTTCCATGGGACTTATTCCGTCTGTTACGGCAAAGGTGACCGTGTTTTTTGGGGTAAAGTCCATTCGCAAGCTTACATTACCAAAATCCTGTAATACTTCAAATTTCGTGGGGCTACCTGCATCGTCGGCTACACATAAAAAGCCATACCCTGTTTTGTCGTATGCCATTTGAATATGTGTACCGCTAGTCTGTTTTATAGCCAAAACATATAATCCGGGCTGAATAAGCCTGGGACTAACTTCTACATTCATGGTTTGCCCTGCTTGCGACTGAATGCGTTCGTATGTCTTTGTAGTGAATACGGTTTCTGTAACGTTCATGTTATCAGCATCATCCAACTTGTAAAGTGCCAGCTGATAAGTAGCTGCGTTATCCGGAAGTGTGGCAGGCCAAACGAATTGAACCCCACTTATAGTTTCTTCCCTTACAATAGTAAACAGGTTGCCAAAAGTAACCTCACCGGCATTGCCTCCAATTCCAGTTTCTGCAAATTCACCGGCATCACGTGCGTAGATATGGTCCGTTACCGAAAAATTGAAAACATCGGTATTATCGGTTAAGTCGTAATCTGCGGCATATTCGGCAACATGCTCATATGAATAATTACCAAGAGACAAAGTCCTAAGATCAAAAGACGTAGCTGCTGAAACTGTTTGATTTTCACCCGTATTTAATCCTGCAGACAAAACATCCGTCGAGCTAAATAGTGTAGTGCTGCCTGCGTCTTTAAGTGTTGCAGTTACATTCACATTTTCTGCAAGTGGATTTCCTAAGTTTTCAATAGTTGTCTTGAGAGTTAACGCACTGTCTAACTGAGTTATGGGTATCAGCCTGTATTCTTTATTGCCTCCTGTAACTACAAGGTTTGTGGGAGTCATAGAAAAATCATCCACAATGAGACCATACTCATCGGTTGAAATAGCTTGAATAGCAAAATAAACCGTCTGACCACTGTATGCGCTTAAGTCATATGCAAAAGTTTCAACCCTTGTCGAGGCCGGTCCGACGTTTGAAGCAAGCGTGATGGTAAAATCCTCTTTGTTGTTACCTGTGGTTGACAGTTTTACATTGAATTTTTCAATATAATTATTATTTTCCTGTTTTGCCTTAAATGTAATGATGTTACATCCGGGCGCAGGATTAAGAGGAGGAGTGATCAACCAGTCATCGTGTGCATCATTGCTATACCAAATCGAAGCACTTGCATTTCCGGTTATAGGATTATTTGTATACCTCTCCCAGGTTTCGTCCGGACTACCACCGTTAATTACCTTCCATCCGGCCGGAGGAAAGGTTTCACCTTCAAAACCTTCGTAAAAAGCTTCCCCAAGGGAAGAACTTTTGACAAATTGTTTGGCTCTGAAACCAGACGGACCTATAGTCGTCAAGACTTTGTTTATCTCCTTGTCAGCGCGGGTCTTCTTCGGCATCTCTTGTCCTGTTGACCATGTTACCGTCAATAATGATAAAATGATTGCAAGTAAATTTCTTTTCATGGGGATTAAGTATTAGTTAAACAAAGATTATTTTATCGGTCTATATGTGTCAGACCGCGAAGGTAGAAAAAATATTAGAATGTCAAGCAATATTAAAAGAACTTTTTATTTATAAATTTGTTTACCTTGTTTCGAAGTTGCTTGGGGAGTTGTGAGGTTGCGGGTTCCGCGTTCCGTGTTCCGCGGTACAGGGCGTGCAAACCGACCTTCCTGATGAGCTAAAAAATAAGTGAGAACAGCGTTAAACCATCAAAATTGTCCGTAGGACAAATACGTGCATAACCCCCGGATTCATCCGGGGTGGAAAGGTCGAGAACGGTTATAAAACTCTGTAAGAGTTTCCCTAAACTTAAAAGTATCACCAATCTTGTCTGGTGAACAAAAAAAAGAGCCGTCTCATTTTGAGACAGCTCCTTGCCAACAATCAATCTAAAGAATATTACAGCCTAACCTTTATTCATTATAATTTAGATCCCAAAGCCTTTTCTACTTTGTCTTTGCTTAATTCCTTGGTGCAGAAGAACCAGTCGTGGCAAGTTACACCCTCTTCCTTACCATCCATGCGGCTTTGAGCAGTTCCGCAAGAACCGGCGGTTGGAACGATTACGTCGTCACCGGGTCTCCAGTCGGCCGGCGTAGCCACACTAAAAGCATCAGCAGTTTGCAACGCAACCAGCACACGTTTTAATTCATCAAAGTTTCTACCCAAAGAAAGCGGATAATAAATGATGGCGCGGATAATACCCGTGGGGTCAACAAAGAATACCGCTCTGACAGCCTGCGTTGCACTTTGTGCCGGCTGAATCATGCCGTATTTTTTTGCTACATTCATAGAGATATCTTCGATCAACGGGAATTTTACCTCTACGTTCTTCATACCTTTATATTCAATTTTTTCTTTAATGGTGCGCAGCCAGGCAATGTGGCTATACAGGCCGTCAACAGATAAACCGACTAACTGGCAATTCAAAGCCTCAAATTCTTCAGCCATGGATGCAAAAGTCATAAATTCCGATGTACAAACCGGTGTAAAATCGGCAGGATGACTAAATAATATAGACCATTTCCCGGCATAATCTTCAGGGAAATTGATGGTTCCTTGGGTTGTTACAGCAGTAAAAGAAGGTGCTTTTTCACCAATGCGAGGCATTACATAATTTTCAGTTGTTTCCATAATGTTTTATTTTAAAATTGTTAAGTATATGACGAGTTCAATTGTGACGCAAAGTTAAGCAAACCATTAGTGCTCCACAAACCAAAAAATCGATAGAGATATAGAGGAAATTGATAAGTGTGTATGTCTATGTGCAAAAGGGTTCAGTACAGCACATAGCCCAGTACACCTGCCCCTACAATGATAAGTATGGGGTGTACTTTCAGTACCAAAGAAGAAATAAAGGCAAGACCGAACAAGAGGTAACTTTTATAATCGATGAAGTTTTCGTTGTTCATCAACAAGATAGCCGCCGCAGCTATCATTCCCACCACCATGGGGCGCAACCCGTTGAGCGCGTATTGCAGGTATTTGTTTTTTTGCATCACGAAGAAAAACCTGGTGAGGGTAATCATGATGATGAAAGAGGGCAGGGTAATAGCAAAAGTTGCGACCATGGCCCCCCAGATATTCCCGGATGCTACATAGCCCACATAAGTTGCCGAGTTGATGCCGATCGGACCGGGTGTCATTTGAGAGATGGCAATAATATCGGTCAGCTCGGCAGGTGTTATCCAGCCGTAAGTTACTATCTCATGCTGAATTAAGGTAATAATGGCATATCCGCCTCCAAAAGCGAATATGCCAATTTTGAAAAATGATATGAATAGCTGGAGATAGATCATTTAAACTGTTTATAGTTCCAAATCTATGTCATGTAGCTCAACCCACGGCAAACCTTGAATATTCAACTGCTCCATAAAAGGATCGGGATCAAATTCTTCCACATTGAAAACACCGGGTTTGCGCCATTTCCCTTTAAAAAACATCATGGCACCTATCGTGGCAGGAACGCCTGTGGTGTAGCTGACACCCTGTGCTCCGGTTTCCTTGTAAGCAGCTTCATGGCTGCAATTATTATATACATAATAAGTTCTTTCCTTTCCGTCTTTGATGCCGCGGATGCGACAACCGATGGAAGTCTGTCCCGTATAATTCTCACCCAATTCTCCGGGATCGGGTAATACCGCTTTCAGGAACTGAATAGGAACGATTTTGCATCCATTATAATCTATTTCATCAATACGCGCCATGCCGATATTTTGTATCACCCGCAGGTGGGTTAAATATTCCTGACCGAAGGTCATCCAGAAACGCGCCCGCTTCAAAGTTGGAAAGTTTTTTACCAGAGATTCCAACTCTTCATGATAGATAAGGTAAGACTCTCTGGGTCCGATTTCAGGATAGGTCAGAGGTTTGTGAATTTCATGCGGCTCAGTGATCACCCATTTGCCATTTTCCCAGTACTTCCCTTTTTGAGTAACTTCCCGGATATTGATCTCAGGATTGAAATTGGTGGCAAAAGCTTTTCCGTGGTCGCCGGCATTACAATCCACTATATCCAGATAATGCAATTCATCAAAATGATGCTTGGCCGCATAGGCGGTAAATACATTGGTTACGCCCGGGTCGAATCCGCAGCCGAGGATGGCAGTCAGCCCCGCTTTTTTGAACCTGTCCTGATAAGCCCACTGCCAGCTGTATTCAAATTTTGCTTCATCTTTAGGTTCGTAGTTGGCGGTATCCAAATAATTGACACCCACTTCCAGACAAGCATCCATGATGGTTAAATCCTGATATGGCAAAGCTACGTTAATTACCAGTTCAGGCTTGAACTCTTTGAATAATGCTACTAATTCCGGTACGTTGTCCGCATCCACCTTAGCAGTTTTAATGTTCACTCCGGTTCGTTTTTTTACGTCGGCAGCTATCACATCGCATTTCGATTTGGTACGACTTGCCAGCATAATCTCGGTAAACACATTGGCATTTTGAGCCACTTTATGCGCCACTACGGTGCCAACACCACCTGCGCCAATAATTAATACTTTTCCCATTTTCTTTAAAAATAAAATTCTATGCAAATTTAATGGTTTTATTGGAAAGAACCCGTTTTGTAAAATAATAGATGATTTTTGGTTCGAATTTCTTCTCTTCATTTTTTTTGTCTTGACACAAAAAAACGAATATTTCAATTCTCTTCTTCATTTTTTTGTCTTGACACAAAAAAACGAAACAAAAAAAAGTCAAGACTGTGCCTGCTTCGAATATCTTTTCATTTTTTTGTCTTGACACAAAAAAACGAAACAAAAAAAAGTCAAGACTGTGCCTGCTTCGCTCAAAAAACTTACGCTCGATTGACTAAATCGTTCAAACTCGCTGCTACGCAGCTCAAACATGAACGATTCTTTACGTCAATCTCACTTGTTTTTTGGCTCACCAGGCAAGGTCAGTTTTGCACGCCCTGCACCGCGGAACTCGCACCCCGGAACCCGCACCTCGTGAACTCGGACCCCGTACCGCGTACCATGCAGCCTGCGGAACCGGGAATAAAACAATTGGGTAATATGAGATACCGTCGAGTTGAATTAGATTTTACCATTTTTAAAAGACATATAATAAATTTTTTTATAAAATAAAACTTTTATTATATTTGCACATTGAATTAAACAAGACCTTTATTCCATGAGCGTATTTTAAATTAATTAACATTTATGATCAAGCAAGTGCTACAAAAATTGGAACACAACACTAAGTCCAATCTCATCAAAAAAGACATCATTAATTACTTTTTAAATAATGGACATAGTACGATTGCAGAAATATCTAAAGATTTGGGTTTGAGCGTGCCTACTATAACAAAACAAATCAATAGTATGACCGAGGACAGTTTAATTGCCGATTACGGCAAGTTTCAAACAGCAGAGGGAAGGCATCCCAATATATTTGGACTGAATTCGGAAGCTGCATATTTTATTGGTGTCGATATGGCTCATCGTAATTTGAATATTGCTTTGATGGATTTTGGCGGACATTTGGTTCGAAGCGAAATGAATATTCAGTACCTATATGAAAACACCAATGAAAAACTCGATGAACTATGTGCCCATGTTCTTAATTTTATAAACGAGCTTCCCGCAGACATACAAAAAAAGATTGTTAAGGTCAATTTGAACATACCGGGACGTGTCAATCCCAAGTCGGGGTACAGTTATATTATTTTTTATCTTAGCGATGTGCCATTAAGTAAGGTTATGTCAGAAAAACTCCAATATAGTGTAGGTGTTGATAACGATACCCGAGCGATGGCTTATGGAGAATATATTCAAGGTGTTCAGGGCAAAGCAAAAGACGTTATCTTTATCAATATGAGTTGGGGGTTGGGAATAGGGATCATCATTGACGGGAAACCTTTTTATGGCAAGTCAGGATTTTCAGGTGAGTTTGGACATTTCCCCGCATTTGACAATGAGATTATTTGTCCCTGCGGCAAAAAAGGATGCATAGAAACTGAGGCATCAGGCAGAGCCATTCATGGAATGGTGCTTGAAAGAATAAAAAGAGGTGAAAGTTCGCTAATAACCACTTTAGTTGATGATTTGGAAAAAATAACTCTATCTGACATCATATGTGCAGTCAAGCAAGAAGACACAATGTGCATTGAGATAGTTGAGGAGGTGGGTGCAAAATTAGGCAGGTACGTTGCCGGGCTCATCAATATTTTTAATCCTGAGCTGCTTGTGATAGGCGGGCAAATGGCAGAGACAGGTCCTTTTTTAATGCTTCCTATAAAAGGAGCCATTCAAAAATTCTCACTAAACTTGGTGAACAAAGATTCTGAAATAGTCCTTTCTAAACTTAAGGATAAAGCCGGGGTTTATGGTGCTTGCCTCTTGGCTCGTAACAATTTTATTAAGAAATAAGCTTTCTTCTACTCATAAATGATTTTAATTAATCCCTTCCAGTTATTTGTTATCCTTAAGAAAATGTTAATGAGTCTTAACGCGTGACAATAACACTTAAAATCACACAGCTATCAATTGTTTGCTAAATAAATGTTCCTACATTTGCATAATAATAAATTAATTTATTATATAAAAGCAAAAATTGAGATAAATCGAATTTAGACGATTGAGATATTAAATATTTAAATTAAATAGATTTCTTGGCTACACGAGGCAAATTCAATTGATTATTCGTTACTCAAGGCTTAAAATCAGAATGAAAGTATAATCCACAGTTTTTATTATTTATTAAAAATCTACGCAATGAGAAGCATTTTTTATTACAAAAGCAAAGTAGGGTTTAAGTTACTTGTTTTTTTGGTTGCACTTGTGTTATTGCTACCATCAAGTTTTGCAACATTAAAAGCAGAAAACATCGCGTCCAATGGACGTGTTATCAGTGGTGTAGTCGTTGACAATCAAGGAGAGCCGCTTATTGGTGTTACGATCAAAGTGTCCGGAACAAACCGAGGAAGTTCTACCAACTATGAAGGAAGGTTTGAATTCAATATCAGCTCCGAGGACACTGAGCTTACAGTTTCGTATGTTGGCTATAAAACTCAAAATGTCCGATTGGGGGATTCAAATACGTTCAGGATTGTTTTGGAGGAGAATATTACCATCATGGATGAGGTGGTTGTAATTGGATATGGTACTCAGTCAAGGCACACCCTTACATCAACCGTGTCCAAATTGGACACCAAGGTATTGGAAAGTGTTCCTTTCACAAACGTTTCTCAAGCATTACAAGGTAACATACCGGGATTAAGGGTAGAAACCACTTCGGGTCAACCCGGAACACCCTCACGTATAATATTAAGAGGTGGAACGTCCATCACAAATCCGAATGGTTCCGCACCACTCTATATCGTGGATGGAGTAATACGAAACCTGAATGATATTAATGCGGACAATATTGAAAGCATTGATGTTTTGAAAGATGCTGCTGCAACCGCCATTTACGGTGCCAGAGGTGCAAACGGGGTGGTTTTAGTCACCACAAAAAGCGGAGCGGGTGCAGAGAAAGCATCTATAAACTACCGTTACTCCTTGTCCCTCTCGGAATTATGGAAGCGCCTTGAAATGGCAAATGCCCAGGAATATATTTACTATAATAGAATGGGGGTACAGTTAAAAGCCACAAAATTACCGGCACAACTTACTTGGTTGTCAGGACCACACGGATTTGGAATCGGGAATGATTTAACAAATAATACAGCCTACAATGTGATGTACTTAGATGATACGAACAGGCATAAATTAGATGAAAAAGGATGGTACACCATGCCCGATCCTTTAGACCCGACCAAAACCATTTTATACACGGATATTGATTGGCAAGACATATTATTTAGAACCGGAGTTTCTCATAATCATTATCTCTCATTTTCGGGAGGGACCAAAACTGCCAATATGTTTGCCAGTGTAGGATATATGAGTGCTGAAGGAGTAGCGATCACAACTGAATATGAACGATTAACGGCAGACTTGGGCGGTAATCTGCAAATCACACCAACAATAGGGATGGATGCGAAAGTTAGTTTTAGCTATAGCAAAAAAAATGATGTTTACAACAACAATCAAATATTCCAAAGGGCTCTGGCTTTGCCACCAACAGCTAAATTTAGATTTGAAGATGGCACCTTTGCACCCGGTCAAAACAGGTCCTTGGGTAATCCAGTATATCACTTGGATAGGCGCAAAGTATATAAAAATGATAATAAATTAGGAATCTCTTTTGGAGGGTATTGGAATATTTTACCTGGATTAAAGTTTGAGCCTCGTGCATCCTTATATGTTGATGATGCCTTGTTGAATTTTTTCCAGCAATCATATTGGGACGGCACTACCAAGTTAGTAACCTCTCGTGCATCACAGGCTAAGTATAATTTAAGATGGCAGCGACAATTTGATGCGGTTCTCAGTTATATCAAATCACTTAACGAAGCTCATAACTTTAATGTAAGTGCGGGTAGCTCCTACTTTAATGTTATTTATTATTCATCTGAAGCCGTGGCTAATAACGCTGCAACCGACAATATCCCAACTATGAATGCAGGAAAACCGGCAAAAGCACTGTCATCGGTAGAAAATCAAATAATCAGTGGATATTTTGGTCGTATATCATACGACTACAAACGGCGCTATTTGATGACGGCAACCATCAGGGCTGATGGAGCATCCGATTTGGGAAGCAACAACAAATGGGGTTATTTCCCGGGAGTCTCAGGAGGATGGAACATTCAAAATGAACCGTTTTGGGAAAATATCAAACCCATTGTGTCAACTTTAAAGCCCAGATTAAGTTATGGTGTGAATGGAAATATAGCTGGAATTACACCTTACCATGCTCAAGGAGAATATGACCTTGCAACTATTTATAGGGGACGCCCGACAGCACTGATCACACGAATGAAAAATAATGACCTAAAATGGGAAGAGTCGAGAACTATTAATTTAGGTTTTGATTTGGGCTTTGTAGAGAACAGATTTAATGTGTTGTTTGATATGTACAAGAGACAGACTGATAATCTGTTAACCAGTTATTTCCTTCCGAAAGAAACAGGTTTTACAAGTGTTCTTACAAATTATGGAAGTCTAGAAAATAAAGGTGTGGAGTTGGCTGTTTCAGCTAATATAATTCAAGCGAAAAAAAGAAACGACTTGTCTGTGGATTTGGATTTCAACCTGGCACATAATAGAAATAAAATCATTAAGCTACCGGATAATGGCAATGAAAACAATCGTGTGGGTGGAATTTATATTTATGACAGGGCTATTGGAGATTATATTTGGGCTGGTGGACTACAAGAGGGGCAGAGCCTCGGTGATTTGTTTGCATACAGACAATTAGGGATTTATGCAACAGATGAAGAGGCTACCGAAGCTCCTTTAGATAATATAATGACGATTCCGGACAAAACAAAATACGGAGGGGACGTAATTTGGGACGACGTAGATGGTAATGGAGTTATTGATGACCGCGACAGGGTAAAAGTAGGAAATATATATCCTGATTTGACGGGTGGAGTGAATGCCAATGTTCAATATGCCGGACTTTCATTGGGTATTCGTACCGACTTTGCAATAGGCCATACCATATACAATCAATCTCGGGAAAGGTATTTAGGTCAAATGCAAGGTGATATGAATACGCTTAAAGAAGTTAATAATTCTTGGCAAAAACCCGGAGATGTTACGGATGTTCCAAGATATTGGTTTGCGGATCAGCAGGCACAAATGAATTTGTCAAGAGGTAACTCTGAAAACTATGAAAAGGGAGACTATCTTGCCATTCGCGAAGTTACACTTAGATATAATATGCCAAAACAGTTATTGCAAAAAACTCCTTTAAAAGATGTTACACTTTCGGTTACCGGAGCAAACTTGACTTATCTTACGAACTACAGAGGACTCGCACCTGAAGAGGGAGGAACCGACAATGGGCGATATCCTTTATCGAGAACATATACTTTTAACATCAATGTAAAATTTTAATAGCGTACAGCCATGAGAAAGATTTTGATATTATTATTGATCAGCGGACTTTTTTTAGCCTGCGATTTAGATACAACGCCGATAAGTTCGATTTCTGTTGATTCGTTTTGGAAAACGGAAGATGATGCTATAGCTGGCATGGAAGGGATGTATAGCCGCTTTAGGGCAATTACTAATAGTGATTATTATGCTTGGGGTGCCGGAAGAAGCGATGAGATAGGTTATGGATACGAGGCAGCGACTGGTTTTAGCTTTTTATTTGAAAACTTATTAAGTGACGTTAATTCGGGTCCTGATTGGCGCGTGCTTTATTCCGTAGTCAATGATGCCAATTCGGTGATAAGTTTTGTTCCGGACATTTCTTTCAAGAGTGATGCACAAAAGAACAATACCTTAGCCCAAGCTTATGCTATGCGAGCATTTACCTATTTTATTTTAGCAAGGGTATGGGGAGATGTTCCGATTTCAACAGAACCTGTGGATAAATTTAGTCCATCCTCATCCGATTCATATAAAATAAGAGAAGATGTCGGCAAAGTTTTCACCTTGATCAAAGAAGATATTGACAAAGCCTTGGAGTTATTCGGTGATGACGATACCTATCCGGCCGGAAGAGCTTATTGGTCAAAACCGGCAGTAAATGCATTAAAAGGTGATGTTTACTTGTGGACAGGTAAGTTAATGGATGGAGGTGATGCCGATATTGAAATAGCATTACAAGCTTTGCAGGACATTCAAGAAACGGATGTACAGTTGCTACCTGTGTATGATAATGTGTTTAGACAGAAAGGCAATAGAGAAGTACTGTTTGCTATCAATTATGCTCTCAATGAGGCGGGTGATAATTTTGCCGATATGATGTATATTCGCAATGAAGATATTCCATTAGATGCAGAAACCGTTGGCAAAAGATTAGTAGGCACAGGCGGAGGACATAGCCGATGGGCACCCTCACAGGCATTAAGAAGTGAATTTACAAATGATGATCTTAGAAAAAATATAACTTTTGCCGAATTATGGGTAACTCGCAACGGTGTTCGCCAGTTACATACAGCAGTAGCCTTAAAATACAAAGGGATTCTCTACGGAAATCAGCGAAGATTTTTAGATGATGTTATTATTTATCGCTATGCAGATGTATTGCTCTTAATTGCCGAAGCTAAAAACGCATTGAATCAAAATCCCGAAACAGAGATAAATGCAGTAAGGCAAAGAGCGTATGGAGCAAAATACAATGCTTATAAATTTACCTCAACCACAAAAGAAGAAAACGACAAGCAAATTCTAAAAGAACGTAAATTAGAATTAGCCTTAGAAGGAAAACGTTGGTGGGATTTGATACGATTTGATAAAGTTTTTGAAATGGTGCCTTCCATGGCCGGAAAAACAAAAGATCATTTTTTATTTCCGCTTTCGACAGAAACCATGACTTACAACAGTAAATTAGAACAAAACAAAGCATATAAAAAATAAGTTTTTGAAGTAGAGATGGAACTTAGAAAAAGCGCGTATATAGTCTTGTTTGTATCTGTATTGTTGGGAGTTTTATCGGCTTGTAATAAAAACGACATTAAACCTTTTAATCCCAATAATCCTGATGCTCCAACCGGTGGTATTACTCCATATGAATTTGTTTTTAAAAACAATAGAGAAGGGTATGTCTGCTACAGGGTACCTGCTATACTTCAAGCTCCAAACAAAGACATATTAGTTTTCATTGAAGCTCGGAAAAATAGCTGTGCGGATGGTGGAAATTTGGATGTTGGTATGAAGCGCAGTACAGATGGAGGAGAAACCTGGTCTGACCTCCAAATATTGGTTGACAGAGGTGAAGAAAGAGCAGGTAATATAGCTACTGTTGTAGATTATTTAGATCCAAATCATCCGGAAGGGAGGATATTCTTGATCTACCATACCTCAACGGGGTATAGAGATAAAAACAATAAAGCAAACAGAATACATGAGATTTGGTATAAAACCAGTGTCGATAATGGTCATACCTGGAGTAAAGAAGTAAATATTTCTACATCAGTTCACAGACCGATGGCACCGGATTATGACCCGAGCTATAATTTTCCGGAAGATTGGAGAGCAAATGTCATAGGACCGGCTGCAGGGCTACAAATTAAAAATGGACCCAATAAGGGAAGGCTTTATGTAGCTGCTCATCATTCGGTAGGAAGCACTGCTGTTCCTTTTAGTAATCAGTACTCACACGGATTTTACAGTGATGACCACGGTAAAACATGGAAAGTTTCGCTGCCTATTGAGATGCCTTGTCTTGATGAAAGTACGGCTGCGCAACTGCCTGATGGTTCAATTCTTCAAAACTCAAGATATAACCTACAGAGCGATTTTTCAAATCAACCGATAGAAACTAAATATAGAGTTTTATGTCTTAGTAAAGATGGGGGACATACTTGGGAAAAACCGGCATTTAATCATGAGTTACCTTCACCGGTATGTCAAGGTGATATGATTGATGTGGAATATAAGGGGAAACATTATTTGTTGTTTTCACACCCTGACAGTCAAGAGTTGAGGGTCAATATGACAATTTTCGCCAGTGGAGACGATGGTAAAACCTGGCCCTACAAGTTAAAAATAGATAAGGGACCCGGGGCATATTCTGCCATTGTGCAGTTGGATGAAGAAACTATTGGGCTTATTTATGAGTACGGGAATACAGGTGGAATTTTATTCGCTAAAGTTAAGTTGGGTGATATTATCAAGTAATTATTCGTAATAAACATGGATGTAAAGCTATTATATAATTTCAAATTGTTATTGGACGGGAAAGAGATAACCGATCAGGCATTAATAATTGAAAACGGCAGAATAAAAGAAGTTCTCCCTACTGTTACAATACTAAAGACTTTTTCCGGTAAAACCTTTGATTTCCAAAATGATTATTTAGTTCCCGGATTTGTTGACCTGCATGTAAATGGAGGAAACAGTCATTTCTTTACAAAAGATCTTTCCGTTGAAGCTTTTGATACCATCTATCTTGAACATGTGAAGCGTGGCAATACATCCATACTCCCAACTGTAATCAGTACCACCTTTGAAAATACGCTTAAAGCTGTAGAAGTTACGCGCGAGAGTATGAGAGGAAAAGAAGGTGGTATGCTGGGATTACATTTGGAAGGTCCTTATATCAATACATTACAGAAAGGAGTACATAAGCTTGACTATATACGTCCGCCGGGTGATGATGAAATTAATGAATTACTCCGGATAGGTGATGGAGTTATCAAGAAAATGACCATTGCACCCGAATTTTTTTCAGCGAAGACCATTAAAAAAATCACAGAGCATGGAATTATTCTTTCTGCGGGACATACTGCTTGTACGGTAGAACAAGCTTTGGATGCTTTTAAAGCGGGTGTAAGCTGCATAACACACATTTTTAATGCCATGCCTTCATTGAAAGGGCGAGAACCCGGTTTGGTCGGAGCTGCTTTGCTTGACGATACAGTTTATGCCGGGATTATCGGAGATGGTCAGCACGTTAAAAATATCTCCATACAACTGATGCACAAATGCATGCAAGACAGACTGTTCCTTGTAACGGATGCTACAATGATAGGAGCTACCGATATGAATTTAGACGGTGTGCTATACTACCATAGTAAAGAAAGCTTTGTCAATGAGAAAGGTGATTTGGCCGGTTCCAACATCACGATGCACGATGCTGTGATCAACTGTGTGAAAAATGGAGGTTTTTCTCTTGAAACTGCGGTGAGAATGGGTACGGAAATCCCCATGAAGGTGATGGGAATTAAAAATTATGGAAAAATTGCTCAAGGCTATGCTGCCGATTTACTCAGATTAGGTAAAAAAGATTTGGAATTGAAAAGTGTGATAAAATCCGGAAAATTTGTAAGTGAATAATTATGAAACGTTTGATGGCTGTTTATATATTGATTGTTGTTGGTGCAGTCCCTTTGGTGTTTGCTCAAACGGTTTACAGAGTAAATCCTGCCTCTACACAGCAGGAAGATGGGTTAACGTGGAGTTCGGGATTTAAAACCATTGGGGCTGCTTTAAATGCTGCAGGTGATACTTCTCCTACTGCAATTGAGATATGGGTAAAAGCAGGCACCTATCAAGAAGCACCTTTCTGGTTAAGAAATAATGTGAACATCTATGGTGGTTTTTTGGGAAATGAAACTTATAGAGATGCCCGCGATTGGGAAAATAATATCACTAAACTTTTTCCGGAAAGTAACGGAAAGCGAATTATCATCAGACACACAGCTGTTACAGTAAAAAATGGAGTGTTGGACGGATTTTTTTTGACAGGAGTCAGTGGTACACAAGCTGTTTTTATGAATAGTGGCAATAAACTTAAAAACTGCATCATATATAACAATTCCAATCCGGGTAATGGTGGAGCCGTGTACATGGATAGCGGAGCTACAATAGAAAACTGTATCATAAGAGATAATTATTCAGGTAACAATGGTGGAGGAGTTGCAGGAGGGCATGATAATGGTATGGGACCGGTCAGGATCATTAACTGTGAAATTATTAGTAATGCATCTGCAGGAGACGGTGGTGGTGTATATGCCTGGGATTACAATTTAGAAATATACAATACGCTGATAGCAAACAACACTTCCGGAGGCAGAGGAGGAGCACTTCGTTTGGCAACACCCTCTCAAAAAGCAAATATAGTAAACTGTACGGTTGTAAATAATCTGTCCGGAGAAGGAAAAGAAGGAGGAATGTGTCTTTCAACAATCAATAATAATGTTGTTTTTGTAACCAATACTATCATATATGGTAATAGGGCAGGGGAGCAAATCAGCAATCTTAATCTTAATCCCAAAGTTTCAATTTCTTATACAGGGATAGAGGATTTACCGACAGAGCTGAACAACAATAATAATATAGATTTGACGGAAAATCAATTTGTAAATCCTACTCAGTTTGTCGGCAGAGAAGTTTCTCCCATCATTAATTCACCAATTTTTATTTACCAAAATAATACCGAAGGTTATGCGTGTTATCGAGTACCGGCAATAACCAAGGCACCCAATGGTGATATATTGGCTTTTGCGGAAGCACGAAAAAACAGTTGTGACGACATAGGGGATTTGGATGTAGTAATGAAACGCAGTACCGATGGAGGAATTACCTGGTCTAACTTAGAACTGTTAGTTGACAGAGGGGAAGATAGAGCCGGTAATATAGTTGCTGTTGTAGATTATTTAGACCCGAGATACCCACAAGGAAGAATATTTTTGGTCTATCATACTTTAACTGCTTATACCAATATACAGGGTCAACTCAGATACGTATTTGAAGTTTGGTATAAAACCAGCGTTGATGATGGATATACTTGGGGAGAAGCTGTGAATATTACAACATCTGTTCATAGACCTTATGCACCTGATTATAATCCGGAATACAACTTTACAGATTTTTGGCCCAGTATGGTAACCGGACCTTCGGCAGGTTTACAGATTAGAAGTGGAGCAAAGAAAGGAAGACTTTTCATATCCTCATATCACACAGTAGGAAGTACTACAATACCTTATAGTAATAGCTATGCTAATGGTTTTTATAGCGATGACCATGGTGATACGTGGCAGCTTTCTCCTTCCATAGCTATGCCTTATGGGAATGAAAGTACTGTGGCGCAGTTAGCAGACGGTTCTATTTTAGAAAATTTTAGGTACCAAGTTCAGAAAGATTTCAGCAATCAACCCATAGAAACGAAATATAGAGCACTATGTCTAAGTACGGATGGAGGTAACAGTTGGGGTGAAGCCTACCTGAACAACGACCTTCCCACACCGGTTTGTCATGGTTCTATGATTGATGTTGAATATCTGTGTAATCATTATTTATTATTCTCTCATCCTAATAATCAGGAAAGAAGAATAAATATGACAATTTTTGCCAGTGCGGATAATGGTGTAACCTGGCCCAAAAAATTTTTGATAAGTGAAGGTCCGGGTTCTTATTCTGCATTGATAAAATTAGATTACGAAACCGTAGGGTTGATGTATGAATACGGAGACAAGGGTGGGATAGTCTATAGGTCTGTAAAAATAAAAGATATTTTAAATTAAACTCATGTTGTCAGTGTCCTGTATGTTTTCAAAATGTAAAAACTTGGAATAAACACAATAATTTGTATTACAACTATTTTTATTATTAACATTTAAATTTAAAGAAAATGGCAAAAAAATTATTCTTAACAATTATGCTTGTTTGCAGTACATTATTCGTATCTGCTCAAACAACGGTTTATCGGGTAAACAAAGCATCAACACAAACGGAAGACGGTTTAACCTGGGATTCGGGATTTAAGACTATTGGAGCTGCTTTAGCTGCAGCCGGAGATGCATCTCCGACGGTAATTGAGATTTGGGTAAAGGCTGATACTTATCAGGAAGCTCATTTCTGGCTAAGAAACAATGTACATATTTTTGGAGGATTTTTAGGAACAGAAACCAACAGAGATGACCGTAACTGGCAAAATAACGCTACAATCCTAAAACCTTCAGCGGCAGGACAACGTATAATCATCAGACATAGTGGCACATCCGTTAAAAATGGTGTGCTGGATGGTTTTACTTTAACAGGAGCAGATGGTATATGGACAGCGTACCTTAATGCCGGGAATATTGTCAGAAACTGTACCTTTAAGGACAATAATTCAGGTACATATAACGGAGGTGCAATTTATTTGGGTAGTGGTTCTACATTAGAAAACTGCGTTGTAAAAGACAATATTTCCGGTGGTAGCGGTGGAGGAGTTGCCGGTGGACACGCACAGCAAAAAGATATGCCTATTAAGATTATAAACTGTGAAATTGTTAATAATGTATCAACAGGCGATGGTGGCGGTGTATATATTGGCAGTTATACCTTAGAAATGTACAATACATTAATAGCCAACAACACTTCTGGAGCAAGAGGAGG
>Ga0209718_1000497_pt1 | contig 53035 bp, 45 predicted proteins | sample AD_JPNAS1_MetaG_FD_184420 | JGI IMG/M metagenome (GOLD analysis project Ga0209718, IMG submission 184420) | Active sludge microbial communities of municipal wastewater-treating anaerobic digesters from Japan - AD_JPNAS1_MetaG (SPAdes) (version 2) | ecosystem: Engineered > Bioreactor > Anaerobic...
AACCGTTGTGACGGTGGGACATGAAAGACCTCCCTGCCGGTCTCCCGGCGTTGAGGTCCTCGCGACTACCCCGTCACTTGCGGAATTTCGATCACAAAAAGCGGCAAGATCTTGAGGGACACGACACCTACTCCTCGCAGGGCGGGTGGCTGAGGCAGTCCAGTTCGTCCGGCGTCGGATCGATCCCGCACGCGCCGAAGGGCGCGGGCAGGGGGCCGGCCTGGGCGAAGAGATAACCGAGCGTCGCGACGGCGTCGGCGATGTCGATCGCGCCGTCGTCGTTGGCATCGGCCGCGTCAAGGCAGGCCGGACGCGTCCCGTCGGCGAACAGGCCGCGCAGGATGAAAACGGCATCGGCAATGTCGATGCCGCCGTTCGCGTTGGCGTCGCCGCGGAGAAAGGCGGCGGACGGCGTCGCGCCCAGGAGATAAGGCGCGCTTCGCTCCCGGCGGTTGTTGGTGACCCAGAGGTAGTAGGGGCCGGCGCCCAAGCCCGCCAGATCGAGCTTGATCTCGAGCTGCGCGTCGTCGATCTTCCGCAGCTCCTGTGCCACCCGGGTCGCCGCGGCGAAGTCCGGACCGTCTCCCACCGCCACCATGGCCGAAGGATAGATCCGGGAGGAGGCCAGCGCCAACCCATCCCACCAATGCTCCAAGTGAAAATCCTCGGCGGTGCAGCAGGCGTTGATGACGCCGAACTGCAAGTACTCCGACCCGCCGGAGCTTTCCATGTCGTCGCGGTCGAAAAGCTTGACGCCGTCCAACCAGGCCTCGTAGCGGCCGGTGGTCGGCGCGAAGTGGGCTTCCACGGCGTACCAGCGGCCGTTCTCCAAAGGGCCCGAGGGAATGGCGGCCCAGAAACCCGCGCCGTCCCGGGTATAGGCGCCCGCCATCCGCGTCGGAACGGTTCCGTCGCCGGTCATCGCCGGCTGCAGGTAGTAGCTGGAGAGCAGCATCTTGCAGTGGCCGTCGGGCCAGCGGCCGCCGGCTAGATTCCAGCGGACATATGCCCGGGCGTAGAAGTCGGTGTAGCCGTCGAAGGCGAAGGCGTTGAAAGCGCTCGTCTGGTGGAGCAAATCCCAAGAGCGGCCCCGCGCGTCGAAGCGCATGCTCTTGGAGCCGAGAATGAAGACCTCCGTATCGTAGACGCCGGCGGTGGGCCCCACGGCGCTGTAGCCGTCCGCGGCCGGGTTCGCGCCCTCGAAGGACCAAGCCTCCGCGTGGCGCCGGAAGAACCCGTCCCAGTCGGCCTTGGCCTCGTCGTTGAGGCGCGCGCCCGTTATGGTCAGAATTCCGCCGGTGCGCACCGGGCCGGAGACGGAAGAGATCACCGGCCCGGATTTTCCCCGCAGGTACCCGCCGTCGAGGACATCCTGCCAGGCGTCGGTGAACAAGAGCGCGTCCACCTTCCGCGTGTGCGGCGGCGCGTCGTAGGCCGGCTGCGCGATAGTTCCCCAGATCTGAAGGCGCTCGAAGGTGCCCGGCGCCCGCGCCGTGGCGATGTTCTTGTATTCCAGAACCTTTTCGCCGTCGGCCCAAAGCGCCACCTCGCCGCTCTTGTCCGCGGCCCATTTCATGGCGAACACGACGGCATGCCATTGCTCGTACTCCAGTTGGATGGAGTTGGAGCGGCTGCGGCCGCCGTGGTTCTGGTAAAAGCTGTCCCAGACCTCGAGGTCGGGGTTCAGGTGGTAGGTCGGGTTGCTCAGGAACAGGGAGAAACGGCCCGGGCGGTTGTTCATGCCCCGCTCGCCGAAGTTCACCGTCCACCGGATCCCGTCGCCGATGACCTCGAAGGCCTTGTCGAAGCTCTCGCTTTCAGGGCCGCCCGGGTGCCATATATCCCGGCCGTCGAGCCGATCGAAGCGCACGAAGAAAGCGTAGTAGAAGGTGCGCGGCTCCGCGGGCGGCGTCTTCGAGAAGCGGATTTCGGTGTACAGATCGCGGCTTCTCGCCTCCGTCACGTCCCATCGCATGACGCGGGTTCCCTGGGGGGCCGTCCCATCGGCGGCGATCCTCCCCCGGGCCGGATGGGGCGTGTCCGGATCCTGCCAGGGCTGCGGGAAGAAAGGCGGCTGCGGCACCCAGGCGCCATCAGGCCGGTCTTCGGCATCGTAGCGGAAATAGGAAGGCTCGTCTCCCGTGCCGCCGGGGCGGGCGTCCGCGACGATCAGGTCGTCCACCCACATGGTCTGATCGACGGGGGAGCCGTCCCCGATCCAGGGGGCGATGAGGAACTGATTGAACCGCATGTCCGGGTTGGCCCCCGTCCGCAGCACGACGTTCGTATGCTCGATCAAGAGGGTCCCGTCGTACCAGTAGCGGATCACCCCGTCGGCCGCGCCCTTTCCGTCCCGGATCGTGTTCATCCGGAAGTAGGCCTCGATGCGGTGCCAATCGTTTTTGTAAAAGGGCCCCGGCGCATCCTGGAAGCAGTTCCGTCCCGCGGACCAGATCTTCCCGTTGCAGTGCGCGCCGCCGGCGTCATAGCAGGACAGGGAGCTGTAGCCGTCGGCCGCGGTCCCGTTGCAGCCCGCGACGGCGCGGTTTTCGGTGACGCCGGTCAGATCCTGGTTGATGCGGCTTTGATCGATGTTCCGGGCGTCCTGAATCGCGAGGAGCGGAACGCCTTCGTTCTGCTCCACGTAGGCCGTCAAATGGGTGAACGCCGGTCCGTCCCAGGCGCCGTTCTTGTTGGTCATGAAGAGGAATTCGTGGGGGTGGTAGGGCTGGTTCGACCCGGTGTAGCCGGCGCTGTACTTGACCCAGTAGGCGAGATAGACGGAGTCCGATTCGGGAAACCGCCGGCGGATGGCGCCTCCCGTGGCGGGTTGAGCGGCGCCCCGGGGGAAGTGAAACTCCGCCGAATGGCCGCTCCCCGGGATGTGCTCCGCGGAAGAGAGGACGAGCGCGGTGTTGTCGTACCAGCCCCGCGCCGCGAGGTTGCCATCCTCGAAAGTCTCCTCGAAGAACGTCGCGGCCCGCGCGTCGCCGAGGACGGCGCCGGCGAGAAGCGTTCCGACCACGAGCCGCCCTGCTTGAGAAAATGCGGACATGTTCTTTCCTCTTCCTATTCCGGCGGCGGCTTTTCGAGGGCCCAGAAAACGGCGTTGGCGAGCATGCGCCGGAACCACGGTTTCGCAAAGGATGCCCGGCCGCTCCCGAGGGAGGTGTAGAAGACCTTGGCGCCGCGGTAGGTCGTGGTCCAGGCCACGGGCTGGTCCGGCGGCGGCGCCGCGGGCTTGGCGCCGTCCGCGCCGACATGGCTCCCCACGAGCAGCACCGTGCAAGAGGGCGCCAGTTCCGTCGAGCGGTAGAGCGTTTCCCCCTCGGTGTACGGTCCTTGCAAGCCTTTGAGAATGGGGTGGGCCCCTGCCGCGGGCGCGATGCTGACGATCTGCGCGCCGCCCTCGTGGCCGGCGTAGCGGCAGCCCAGGACCTCGCGGTCGAACTCGGGCCACTGCGCGAGGTCCTGAGGCACGCGGCCGTGCGCGGCGAAGGCATGGCTCGAAGTCCGGAGGGCGATGAGCGGCTTGCCGCGGCCGAGGTAGCCGCGCAGGCGCTGCATCTGGGCGGGCGGCAGGGCGCGCCGGCGCGCGAAGAGGACGACGCAGTCGGCGGCGTCGAGCGCCTGCATGCCGGGAATGTGGTGCGCGTCGGGCGCGGCAAGATCCGTCGCCGCCTGCAGAATCTCGACGGCGGTTCCGCCCGTGAGGGCAAGGCCGTGCGCGAAGGACGCGAAGGACTCCGCCGCGCCGTACTCGTTCTCGGCGGAGATGAAGACGACGCGGGGCCGGGTGTCCGCCGCGAACTTGAAAGGAGCGTCGCCCAGGAGCGCGCTCGAGTCGATGGTGGGGCAGATATACCGCTCGATGTATTCGATCACCAGATCCGTGCCGGTGAAGTGGCTGACGCGGGGCCGCGCGCGGGAGTTGTACATCGTGTCGGTCAGATCCCGAGCGAGGACGACGTTCAGTCCCGCGGCCGCGAGGGCGCGCAGGCCGAACGGCCGGCCGGCGACGCACATGTTGGTGTGGACGCCGGCCAGGATCGCGTTGGTGATGCCGCCCGCGCGCAGCAGGTTCCAGACCTCGACGCCCGAGTCGGTGATCGCATCCTCGGGCGCGATGCGGATCGCGGCGATCTGCCCGCGCCAGGGGCGGCCCTCGGGGCAGGGCGGAACGCAGTCGCACCCGCCGTCCGACTGGTCGATGGGCCAGACCGCCCCGTCCTCCGACGGAATGGACGGGCACCACGCGCGCATCGACTCGGGCGCCGGCGCGGCGGCCGGAGCCCGCGCGGCCCGCCGCCGCGCGGGGTGGTCCGCGTAGGCCGCCATGGTGTCGCTGGGGGCGTGGATGACGAGGACGCCGCGGGCGCGGGCGGCTTCCGCGAAGGCGTTCACCCGGGGCGCGAGTTCGGCGACCCGCGCCGTCGCGCCCTGGCACCAGTGGACGTCCCACATGTCGCAGATGATGAGGGCGGTGGCGGCGCCGTCCCAGGCGAGGTTCCGGGTGACGACGCGGGCGCCGGCCGCGCCGCCGACGCGCGCCCGCGCCGGGAGGAGCAGCGCCCGCGCGGCGGGTTGCGGCTCCGCCGCGGCCGACAGCCAGGCGCTCATGATCCAGGCCGAAAGAGTGCATGTCATGGGAATGCCTCCCGCAAGGAACGCCGCCGCCCGTCCCGAGTCTACCGCCCGCGACCGCTCACCGCATCTCGATGTCGTGCTCGATGACGCTGATCGCCGGGTTCGACTCGACGAAGCTCTTGATCTTCTCCATGGCCCCGCTCACGTATCCGTGGTCGCTGCCGATCATGGCGATGCCCAGTTCGCCGGCGTTCCACACGTCCTGGGAGCCGATCTCGGCCACCGACACGTTGAAGCTGCCCTGGATGCGGTCCTTGATGGACCGGACGACGTGCCGCTTCTCCTTGAGGGAGCGGGACGCGAAGATACGGAAGTAGATGCGCAGCACGCCGATGTGCATGGTTCACTCCTCCTCGAGGCCGAGATCGGCGATTTTCCGCGCCAGGATTGCGGGCGGCATGTGGAGTTTGGCGGCCAGCGCGGCGCCGTCTCGGTCCGACGCCATGACCGCCTTGAGATAGCCCCTGAGATCCTCCCGGACCTTCCCGGGGCTCAGCCCGAGCAGGCGCGCGGCGCGCCTCAGCTTCCACTCGCAGCGCTTGAGCGTCGCGATGATGACCTTGCCCATGAATTCGCGTTCGATCAAGCGGAAGGGCTTGGCTTCGTCGCCGGAAAAGAGCGTGTCGAAGCGCCCCTCGTCGATGGCCACCAATTCCTCCATCGGCGCGCGCAACGCGGGGGCGTCGGCCTGGCCGTTCACCTTCGAGCCCAGCAGAGCCGCCGTGCGCCTCAGGGCGTCGCGATCGATTTGGTCGCCGGTCGCCAGATCGCACGCCAGCTCGATCACGTTGCGCAGCTCGCGCACGTTGTTGTCCTGCCAGCGCTGCGCCACGAGATACTGCATGGCATCGGGCGCGATGCCCGTCACGGGCGCCGCGCGGCGCTGGGGCGCCAGCTTCAGGAAATGCAGCGCCAGGAGCGGGATGTCCTCGGGCCGCTCCCTGAGGGGCGGCACGGCGATGGGAAAGCGGTTCAAGCGGAAGTACAGGTCCCGCAGGAAGCGGTGCTCCTCCATCTCCCGGCGCAGGTCCTTGTTGGTGGCGGCGATGACCCGGACATCGACCTTCTTGAAAACGGGGCTGCCCACCGGCCTGATCTCGCCCTCCTGGAGCACGCGCCGGAGCTTCTGCTGGAGCGACTTGGAAGCGTCGCTGATCTCGTCGAGGAGCACCGTGCCGCCGTCGGCTTCCTCGAAGGCGCCGATCTTGTCGGTGTTCGCCCCCGTGAAGGCGCCGCGCTTGTGGCCGAAGAGTTCGCCCTCCAGGAGCTGCTCGGTCAGGGCCGAGCAGTCCACCACGACGAAGGGCCGGTTGCGCCGCGGGCCGTGATAGTGGATGGCCCGGGCGAGCAGCTCCTTCCCGGAGCCCGACTCGCCGGTGATGAGGACGAGCTGATCGCCCTGGGCCGCGATGCGAGTCAGATCGAAGAGCCGCGTCATGGCCGGGCCGCGGCCGATGATGTTCTCGAAACTGAAACGCTGGGCGACCTCCTCGCGGAGCTTGCAGATTTCGCGCACATGGCGCTCGTAGGTGATGGCGGTCTTGGCATAGGGCGTGATGGCCCGGGCGAACTCCTGGAGAAAACCCACATCGTCGTCGACGAAGATGCTGCGCGGGCTGCGGCTCTCCACGTACACGGCGCCCAGAATATCCTGTTCGGCCCTGAGGGGCACGGAGATGCACGAGAGGACCTCGAGGCTGCGGATGCTCTCGGCGTTGCAGAAGCGCGGATCCTCCCGGGCGTTGGCGCAGAAGACCGCCTGGCCTTTCGTGATGGTTTCCTGGACGATGGTGTGGCTGAAGGCGACGTCTTCGTCGGCCTTGTAGCCCGCGCGGATCTCCAGCGGCCCCCCGCCGGGCGGCGTGACGAGAAGCAGGGCCCGTTCGATCTCCTTCTCGCCCTCCAGATCGATCTCCTTCACCGCCAGGGCGAGGATCTCGTCCAGCGTGCGGCGGATATCGTAATCCCAGTCCACCTTCTGGAGGGTCATGAAGGCGTTGAGGGCCTGCTGAATCCGCCCCAGAATGGCCTGCCTTCGCCATACGGTTCTTCCGGTTAGCGCCATCAGGAAACCTCCGTCGACAACCGCGCGGCAAGGGCCGCTTCGCGATCGGCCCCGAGGGCGACGAACACGGCGCGCGCCGCGGCGGCGACCCGCAGCGCCTCGCCCGCCTCGCCCGCGTAGGCCAGATAGCGCGCCCACGCGAGGCGCGCGCGCGCAAGCTCGTAAACGTATCCCGCGCCGGCGAGCAGCGTCTCCGCCTCGCGCAGATGCTTTTCCGTCCGGTCGGCCCACATGGGGCCCATCTCCAGCCACGCCTCGCCGAGAATCCGGGCGAGGCGGCCGCGGGCCTGCGGCGCCGCCGTGTCGGGAAGCCGCAGGTACGCTTCCCGCGCGATTTGGACGGCGGCGTCGTGCTCCCCGCGCGCGTTGAGGATCTCGGCGCAGAGGCCGCGCAGCTCGGCGTTCTCCTCGACGTTCCGGTGGGAGGGAAGCCGCGCCGCCGCGTCTTCAGCCAAGGCCTGAGCCTCGTCGAGCGCGCCGCGGCGCAAGGCCGCGGACGCCAGCAGCGCCAGCGCGCGGGCTTCGGTGCGGTCCGTCGCCGTCGGCGCGGCGCGCGCGCGGGAGAGGATGTCCTCGGCTTCCGCGTCGCCGCGAATGACGAGAATCTCGGCGGCGGCCAGATCGGCTTCGAGGGCGTTGCGGGCATCGCCGAGCCGCGCCGCGAGCAGCGATGCGCGCCGGAACGTCGCGAGCGCCTCCTCGAAGTCCCCCTGGGCGCCGAGCAGCAGGCCGCGGTTGATCAGGACGACGGCAAGCCCCTTGCGGTCGCCGGCCTCGAGAAACAGGCGCTGGCTCTGCCGGAGGGCTTCGAGCGCCGCGCGCAGGTCGCCGCGGCGCGCGTCCTCCTGGGCGAGGCTCGTGTACGTGATCGCCAGCCCGTGGCGGTCGCCGATGGTCTTGCGCGCCGCGATCGCGGCGCGGAAGAGCTCGGCGGCCTCACGGTGCTTGTCCGCGGCGCGCAGCACGTTGCCGAGGTTGTGCCAGGCGACCGCCGCCCTGCGCCGGTCGCCGATGGCATCGGCCTCGGCGGCGGCGCGGCTGAGATCCCGCTCAGCGGCGGCTAGGTCGCCGCGGTCCTTGGCCACGAGGCCGGCGCCGTGGAGGGCCTCGATGGTTCCCGTGCGGTCGGCGGCGGCGGCGGCGTGAGCCGCCATGCGGCGGTAGGCGGCCTCGGCCTCGGCCAGATCGCCGAGGGAGCGGCAGGCCGCCCCGAGGCCTCGTTCGCACTCCAAGAGCTCGCGCGGCGTGCCCTTGCCCGCGAGGAGCTCGGCGGCGCGCGAAAAGCTCGCGCAGGCCTCGGCGAATTCTCCGGCGCGCAGGGCGGCGCGGCCGGCGGCGAGGAGAAACTCGCTTTCCCGGGCGCCGGCGCGCTCCGGCGCGCGCAGGCGGCTCCGGAGGAGCTCGAGGGCGCGGCGCGGGTTGCCGGCGGCAAGCAGGATGTGGCTCAGCCGCAGCGCCTCGATATCCGTCGGCGCGTGTTCGAGCGCCAGCGCCTCCTCGACCAGCGCGTGGGCCTCCTGAAGCCGGCCGCCGCTTTCGCGGGCCGTGGCGGCGTCAAGGTACAGACCGAAGGCTTCGGCGCTTCGGCCGGCGCCGCGCAGGTGATACGCCCGCACCTCCGCCGGGGCGGCGCGGCGCACGGCCGCGGCTCGTTCGTGGAGCGCGCGGATCTCGGCCGCCGGGAGCGCGGCGGCGAAATGCGCGCGCGCAAGCGCGGCCGTGAAGGACCAAACCCCGCCGCGGGAGCGCAGGAGCGCGGCGTCTTGGAGGCGCGCAAGCAGCGCGCGGATCGTCGCGACGGGAGCCGCGGCGGCGGCGGCGGCTTCTTCCGCCGTAAACTCGCGCAGGCAGGCGGCGGCGCCGAGAAACGCGCGCTCCTCGCCGTTGAGCCCCGCGTCGAGGGCGGGGAACGCGGCGACCCGCGCCGGCTCCGGAGGCGCATCGACGGCGGCGAGTTCGCCGAAGCGGCGCGCGAGCCCCCCGCCGCGGTGGAGCGCCTCGATATGCGGCGCGCACAAGGCGGCGAGGCCGCCGGTTGCGGCCAGGACGCGGTCCAGGAGGGCGCGCGCCGGCGCCGTGCGCGGCCGCGCGGAGGCCGAGAGCATGAGAAAGACCGCATCCTCGGTGAGCGCGTTCGCGCCGCCGGGAGGCGGGGGCGGGGCCTGGAATGCGAGCCCTTGCGGGTGAAGGGCGCCTTCGAGCCGTTCGGCGGCCTCGGCGGCCGAGGCGGGCCGCTTGAACGGCGAGGCGGCGAGAAGCGCGAGCGCCGGGGCGCTCACCTCTTCGGGAACGGCGGGGTTGAGGACGTGGGGCGCCGCCGGAGCCTCGCCGCTCATGAGGGCCTGAAGGCTCGTAAAAGGCGGTTTGCCGGTGAGGGCTTCGTAGAGCACGGCGCCGGCCGCGAAGAGATCCGCGCGCTCGTCGCCGAGAGCCGGCGAACGAATCTGCTCGGGCGCCGCGTAGGCCGGCGTGCCCTCGAAGCGTTCCTCGGCGCGGCCGCGCCTGCGCGCGAAACCGAAGTCGAGGAGTTTGGCCTTGAGAAAGGGACTTGCGGGCAGATCGGCCGCGGGCGGAAGCTCGGCCGCGGCCGTGAACTCCAGGTGCACGTTGGCGGGTTTGAGGTCGCGGTGCAGCAAGCCGGCGGCATGCACATGGTCGAGGGCGCCGAGGATCTGGAGGAGGAAGTCGCAGGAGCGCACGACCTCCTCCCGCGTGGCGGGCGGGCCGGCGGCGAAGCGCTCCTTGAGGCTCATGCCGCGGACGAACTCGCAGACGGTGAAGGGCCGCCCCGCGTGGATGCCGTGGTCCAGCAGCTTGACGATGCGGTCGTGGGAAAGGGCGCCCAAGGCGCCGATTTCGCCTTCGCTTTCGGCGGTGGGTGCCGCGTCCGCGAAGAAAAGCTTGACGGCGACCTCGCCGCCTGTTTCACGGTCGAGGGCGAGAAAGACTTCGCCGCTCGCGCCGCTTCCCAAGAAACGGCGCCTCTCGTAGCGTGGAGGAAGGCCGCTCAAGGGTACCGTCCAAAGGCGGGTCCGGCCCGCAAAGTCGGCGCCGACCACGCCGGCATGGCAGACGCCGCCGAAAACCGTATCTCGCGGCCAAAAAAAGACCGTTCAATTTTCGGCCGAACATGGTAGAGCATAAGGCTCGATTTTATCACCCATCCGGTTTATTGCGAGAAAAAACCGGGAAGTGAGCAAAAAACAGCCGGATTGCCGAGGTTTGCGGTGGCGGTCACACCGCGAGATCACAAGAGCCCGCGGCGAATTGAGTCGATGGCCGCCGCGAGGTCGGCGTACCGGTCGATGGCGACGAGCGCCGCCGTGAGCTGCTTGTGGCCCGGCACCGTCTTCAAGTAGGGGCCGAGCTGCTTGCGCATGACGAGGACTGCTGTGCGCTCGTCGCTCTCGCGGGCCAGCATTGCCAGGTGCCGCAGGCAAAGGGACAGCCGCTCGGCGGGCGCCTGGGCCGGGGCCGGCCGCCCCGCCAGGTCCGCAAGGATCTCCCTGAAGAGATACGGGTTGCCGATCGCGGCGCGGCCGATCATGACGGCGGCGCAGCCCATGCCGAGCAGCGCGCGGACATCGTCGGCGTTCTTCGCATCGCCCGAGGCGATGAGCGGCACCGAAATCCGCTCCGCGACGGCGGAGAACACCTCCCAGCGCGCCCGTCCGCCGAAACCTTCCGCGACCGTTCGAGGGTGGAGCGTCAAGGCGGCGGCGCCGCAGTCCTGGAGCCCTCGGAGGAAGTCGATGAATTCGGGCCGCGCGCCTTCGTCCGGGAGCCTGAGCTTCACCGTGACCGGCGCGCGCGCGGCCTTGCAGGCGGCGCGGACGATCGCCGTCGCGCGAACCGGGTCCGCAAGCAGCGCCGCGCCCTCGCGCTTGGACGTCACCTTGGGCTTCGGACAGCCGAGGTTGATGTCGATGAGATCGGGCGCGAGTTCCTCGGCGCGTGTCACGGCGTGCGCGACGATCTCCGGGTCGCCGCCCAGCAGTTGGAGGGCGATAGGCCGTTCGGCGGGTTGGAAGGCCATCAAGCTCCAGGAACGTTCGTTCCCGTGGAAGATGGCCTTGGAGCTGATCGTCTCGGAAAAGACCAAGCCGCAGCCGGCCTCCTTGGCGAGCAGCCTGAGCGCGGAGGTCGTGTAGCCCGCCATGGGCGCCAGGACGAGGGGCGAGGCGATGGGCACGCAGGCGATGCGGAAAGCGGCGTTCACGGCAAAGGCCTGAACCGGACGTACCGCCCCGGCGGGCGCGGCGGTCGGTGCTTCAGACGCCACAGGTAGGCGCAGCCCGCGGCAAAGCCGCCGATATGAGCCCAGAACGCGATACCCTGCTCGCTTCCCAGGGTGCCCACCGCGGGAAGGAGCTGCGCGAAGAGAAACCAGAGGATCAGGTAGAGCCACGCGGGCAGTTCGGCGATGGGCAGGATGAATACGAAGGGCAGGAGCGTCACGACGCGCGCGTACGGAAAGGCGATCCAGTACGCCCCTAGCACGGCCGACACCGCGCCGCTCGCGCCGATCATCGGCGTCAGCGTGTCGCGGGAGAACGCGAGGGTGACGCCAATCTGCGTACAGGAAGCCAGAACGCCGGTCGCGAGGTAAAAGACGAGGAAGCGCAGGCGCCCAAGCCGGTCCTCCACATTGTCGCCGAAGATCCAGAGGAACCACATATTGCCGATGAGGTGCCCCCAGCCGCCGTGAAGAAACATGCAGGTGAAAAGCGGCATCAGGCAGGCGGCCGCCGTGATCGGGATGCGCTCTTCGGCGGGCGGGCGGCGGAAGAAGCGCTCGAAGGGGGCCGGGAGGTCGGAGGGCAAGGGGGGAGGGCGGACGACGATCTCGCTTTTGCCGGCGAGGAGGGCCGCGACGCACACCGGTCTGACGCCCCAGCGCTGGAAGAAATGTTTCAAGCCTTCCGGGCCCTGCTGCCAGCTTACCGTGATTTCAAAGAGGAAGACGAACACGTTGGCGGCGATCAAGGCGAAAGTGATCACCGGGGTGCGGAGCGGGCGATTGCGGTCGTAAAGCGGGATCACGGCGCGGCGCCCTCGGAGAGCGCTTCCCGGTAGACCGCGAGCGTGCCCCGCACCATTTGGTCCTTCGTAAAGCGCGCGGGGGATGCGCGGGCGTGGACGACGTCGCGCTGGCCGTGCGCCAACAGGCGCCTGATCCGCCGTGCCGCGGTCGCATCGGCCTCGCCGCCGCGCCAGGTGCGTTCGGTGTTGACGTGAAGAGTTCTGAGCGGGGGTTGGGCCATGGAACGTCTCTTCCGGCGGTGTTACTGTACTCCCTGGCCGCGCGACCGTAAAGGTTTGTCGGCGTCCCCCGTGAAAAAGAAGCGCTGCAGAAGCAGGGGGAGGGGAGCAGGCGGGTGAAAAAGCCTCGCGGCAGGGGTACAATGGGCGGGTTCCCGCAGGAGAGGCGCTATGCCGACGCAGTTGATGCTCGCCCGCCGGGGGGAGGTGACGCTCCTCATGCAGCGCGTGGCGGAAAAAGAGCTGGCCGACCCGGAGTTCGTGCGCGCGGAGGTCGCCGCCGGCCGGCTGGTCATCCCGGCGAACGTGCGTCGGTCCTGCGCGCGGCCCGTGGGCATCGGCGCGAGATTCGCGTGCAAGGTCAACGCCAACATCGGCAACTCGCCGCTGCGCAGCGGCGCCGAGGAGGAACTGGCGAAGCTGGAAGTCGCGGCCGCCGCGGGCGCCGACACGGTCATGGATCTGTCCACCGGCGATGGTATCGCCGCCATCCGCGCGGCGGTTCTCGAGGCTAGCCCGGTGCCCGTGGGCACGGTGCCGATCTACGAGGCCGTGGCCCGCGCGGGCGAGCCCGAGGCGCTCACCGCCGAGGGGCTGCTCGACGTGATCGTCGAGCACGCCAGCCAGGGCGTCGACTACATGACGGTTCACTGCGGAATCCTGCGCGAGCATCTCCTATCCGCCGAGAAGCGCCTCATGGGGATCGTGAGCCGCGGCGGCGCGATCCTGGCCGCGTGGATGCGGAGCCGCGGCCGCGAGAATCCGCTCTACGAGCGCTTCGACGACCTGCTTGCCATCGCGGCGGAGCACGATGTGACCCTCAGTCTCGGCGACGGCCTGCGGCCCGGGTGTCTGGCCGATGCCAGCGACGGCGCGCAGTTCGGCGAGCTGGAGACCCTCGCGGAGCTCGCCTCCCGCGCGCAGGCAGCCGGCGTCCAGGTCATGATCGAGGGCCCGGGGCATGTCCCCATCGACCAGATCGAGACGAATATGCGCCGCCAGGCGCGGCTCTGCCGGGGCGCGCCTTTCTACGTGCTCGGTCCGGTGGTCACCGATGTGGCGCCGGGGTACGACCACATCACGAGCGCCATCGGCGCGGCGCTCGCCGCGGCCTACGGCGCCGCGATGATCTGCTACGTGACGCCCAGCGAGCATCTCGGCCTGCCGGACATCGAGGATGTGCGCGAGGGGGTGATCGCGGCGCGCATCGCCGCCCACGCGGGCGACGTGGCCAAGGGGCTGCGCGGCGCGCGGGCGTGGGACGATGCGATGTCCAAGGCGCGCCGCGAACTGGACTGGGAGAAGCAGTTCGCGCTGGCGCTCGATCCGGCGCGGGCGCGCGCCTTTTTCGGAGAGGAGCGGGAGACCGCTCCCAACCCCTGCAGCATGTGCGGGCCGAGATTCTGTTCCATCAGGATCGATCGGAGTTCGCAGGCTCTGCACGGCGCATCCCCCGCGGCGGACGAGGGCGACGGGGAGGCGTGAGCCGCCGCCGCGGCGGCAAAAAAGCCGCGACGCGGGGGCGTGCGCGGCTTTGCGAGGCTCGCCGCGGAATTCGGGGTCTTCTGGAACCGGCCTAGCACTTGCCTGTCAACATACCGTCCTTGGGCGAGCGAGGGACTTTATGGCAAGAAACGTGCCGCCGCGCGGGTCCGGGCGCGGCCCTGAATCCTAAGTGACGATCTGGCAAATAGTTGCGGAGTTCAGTCTGCCGCGGCGCAAAGGCGGGGGACGCGGATCGGCCGTCGCGCGGGCGCGGCGCGGTTTACATCGCGTATCGGAAGCGCACACCGGCGCCTGAATCCGCGCGGATGCCTCCGTTCAGCGCGACTTCGGGCAGGTGACGGCGGGGAGCTTCGCCGGGAAGTTGAAGGGGATCCTCGTTTGGTGCTCGTTGTGGCAGGTGAGACAGGTCATCTCGCTGACCCGATCCCATTTCGGCGCGCCGTCCGGGTTCTTGACGTGCTCGGGGTTCGTGCCGTGGCACGACTCGCACTGCACGTTCGCGAACTTCTCGGCGTCCTTCACATCGAGGAACGCGATCCCGAACCCGACCGTGTGGCAGGCGATGCAGTCGTACCTGAGGTGGTCGTCGTTCTCCTTGAGGGACGCGAAGGCGGTCGCATGCCTCGTCTTCCGCCAGAACTCGTACTGCGGCTCGTGGCACCGGGCGCAGGCCTGATAGCCCGCGTACACGACGGGCGCCGCCTTGAGCGCGGCCAGCGCCTGCGGGTCGATCCGGCCGGGGTCCTGCTTTTTCCACGTATCGACCAGCAGCGTGATGGCGGGATCATCCAGAAAATGCGGCTCGATGGAGAGGCGCGTCACCACCGCGCGGTTGTAGCCGCCGCGGCCGAGGACCGTGCTCAAATCGGCCGGGAGCGGATCGGCGGCAAGGCTGCTTTCCAGGCGGTTGAGCTCGGGCGATGTGCGCACCTCGGCCAGGGGCGCCTCGATCTCCACGTCCACCCGCGCCACGCGCATGCCTTCGCCGTCGGCGCGGATGACCAGGGCCTTCTCGAAGCGGTCCGCGTAGTCGCTCGGATCGGCCATGAAGAGGCTGTGGCTCCCGTAGTTGACGTTGGGGTCGAAAATGATGCCGATCTCGGGCGCTTCCCGCCCGAGCGCCTCGTTCTCCTCCTTGCGGCAGTGGCTCAGCGCGACGATTAGATCGACCTTGCCCTTGAGCTCGGCGACGGCTTTCTTGCCGGCCTCGATGGGATCTCCGACCGCGCAGCCCGGCGCGACCTTGTCCAGGTAGTGCAGCCCCATCGTCCCCATGACGAGGCCCACGATGCCGATCCTGGCGCCGCCCGCCTCGGCGATGATCCACGGCGGGAAAACGAGCGCGCCGTCCGGACCGAAGAAGTTGGCGCAGAGGATGGGGAAGGACGCCGCCGCGCCGAGCTTCTTGAGCTCGTCCAGGCCCAGGAGAAGGTCCGAGGTGCCCAGGGCGAGGGCCTTGTAGCCCATGCGGTTGTAGCTCTCGACGATCACGAAGGCCTTGGCGAGCATCTGGGCGCGCTCGGCTTCCTTGGGCATGCGGCCGTCGAGGTCGAAAAGGCAACTGCCGCCGTCCAGGAGGAGGAAGGGCTTGCCCTCGGCTTGCAGCCCCTTGACGAGGGTCGAGCGGCGCGCGAGGCTGCCCTGTTTGACTTTCTTGTTCTTGCAGCCGCACACGTCGACGTAGCCCGCGTTGTTGACGGTGTACAGGAAGTAGAACTTCTTGACGCCGGCGGCGTCGGCCGCGCACAACGCGGTTCCGAGAACAAGACAGGCACACAGCGTTCGCATGGCTTCCTCCTATGCGCCCGCGCCGGCCGGCACGGGCGGGACTGCGATGAATGCACTCAGGGAATATCATACCGTTCGAGGGGCGCGCCCGCACGCTTCGGCCTTGTGGCGCCGGACCGCCGCTTCGGGTACAATCCCCGCGCCCCTCCAATGCGAGGTTATCGGACGGGGAGGATCGAGCCGGCGCCGGCGGTGATGGTCGCAGGCCGACAGACGCGACGATGAAAACGCCTACCGTGCGCGGGGCGACGGTCAGATTCGCCCTTGCTTACGCCGCGCTCGCCGGTTCGTTCGGCGTTTTCACGCCGTACTTCCAGAAGCTGCTCAGCCTCCAGGGCTTCGACGAGCAGCATATCGGCTTTGTTTTCGGCGTCTTCGAGACCTTCGGCATTCTCGGGCAGCCTCTCTGGGGCTGGCGTTCCGATCGCGCGCGCCGCCGCCGCCGCATCCTCGCCGTCGCGGCGCTGGGGACCATGGCCTGTTTCCTGTCCTTCGGCTGGATCGAGAATTTCCTGGTCGCCCTGGCCGTCGGCGGCGCCTTCGGATTCTTCTTCCGCGCCATCACGCCGCTCCTGGACGGCATGGTGTTCAGGTACCTCAGCGAGCACGGCGGGGACTTCGGCCGCACGCGCCTGTCGGCGTCCTTCGCGTTCATCACCTCGATCCTGATCCTGGAGGCCGCCGGCGTCGCCGGCGAAGGGGCGCGCGCGCTCATTTTGACCATGGCCTGCGTCATGCTGCTCCTGTCCGCCGCCAGCGCGGGCCTCCTGCCCCTCACCGACCGCGAGAAGGTCGAACGCGCCGGAGGCGCCCCGCCCCGGCGCGTCATGGACTTTGCGCTGTTCCGGCGCCGACCTTTCGTGGCGCTCACCGTGGCGTCCTTCTTCTTCAATTTCAGTTTGGTCTCCCACTACAACTTCTTCACGCTCTTCGTGCAGAAGGAGTTCGATTTCCCGGCGGCGGGTTATATCTGGGTGATCGGCACCGCGTCCGAGATACCCGTCGTCTATTTCTCCAGCGCCATCATCGCGCGCATCGGCATGCGCGGCTTGTTCGCGGTGGGATCCGTCGCCACCGCGATCCGGCTGGCGGGGTACGCGGCCGCCCCGTCGGTCGAATGGCTGATGGGGCTGCAACTGCTCCACGCCTTCGCCTACGGCGCCGTCTACTTGGCGAGCGTGCACTATATCAACCGGCTGGCGCCCATCGATATGAAGCAGAGCGCGATGGCGGTTTTCATCGCTCTGTCCATCGGCGGGGGCGGCATCGCCGGAAGCTCCATCGGCGGGACGTTGATCCGCTGCTTCGGCTTCCGGACGCTCTTCGGATGCTACGCCGCCGCGGCGGCGCTCTCCCTCGTCGTGCTGGCCCTCTTCGTCCCGAAGCTCCCGCCGGCGGAGGGGCGGGGCGTTTCCCGCGGCGCCTAGATCGCCGCGACGCCGAGACCCGGGGCCGCGAGGGCGCGCATGACCCCGCCCTCCACCGTGAAGCCGCCGGCCGCCACATCGCGCGCCAGGTCGAAGCTGCCGTCCAGATCGAGGTACGCCGTCGCCGGCGAGGCGAGGGCGGCGTGCAGCGCCGCGGCGATGCTGATGCGGCTCTCGTCCATGCAGCCCCACATCAGGCTGATGCCGGCGTGCTCGGCGATCGCCGCGATGCGCAGGGCCGGGGCGATGCCGCCGCACTTCATCAGCTTGATGTTGAAGATGCCCGCCGGAGCGGGCGGCGCCGCCAGGGCGAGCGCGTCTTTCTCGGTGAGGATGCTCTCGTCGAGCGCGATCCTCCGCCGCGCGTCCTCGGGGAGCGCGCGCAGCTCGCCGGCGGCGGCGGCCTTGACAGGCTGCTCGACGAGCTCGATGTCCAGGCCGGCGGTCCGGGCGAAGAAGGCGCCGGTCTGCTCCAGCGTGTAGCCCTGGTTCAGGTCCACGCGGATCGCCACCGCGCCGCCGAAGGCCTGCCTGAGGGCGCGGAGACGCGCGACGTCCTCGTCCAAGGAATGCCCGCCCTTGACCTTGAGGATCGTGAAGCCCCGCTCGACGTACTCCCGCGCCTCGGCCAGGGCGGCCTCGAGCGGCTTGATGCCTATGGTGATCGAGGTGGGAAAGGCCGTGTGGACGCGGCCGAGCGTTTCGCACAGCGGCAGCCCGAGCAACTGCGCAAAGAGGTCGTGAAGCGCCATGTCGAGGGCGGCGGCGGCGGCGGGAGTGGCGCGGAGCTTGGCGGCGATGGCGCGGCAAAGAGCGGGCAGCGCGCGCACGTCGGCGCCGGCGAGCCAGCGGGTCGCCTCGGCGTCGAGGGCGGCGAGCGTGGCGGCGAAGGCCTCGCCGGTGACGAACGCCTCGGGGGAGGCGGCGCCCAGGCCCGCGTGCCCCGTCTCGGTCTCCACGCGGACGATGGCGTTGTCGACGGCGTCGATGGATCGAAACGCGATGGTGTACGGCCGCGTGAGGGGCAGGTGCTCGTGCCGGCGGCTGATGCGCGCGATCTTCACGGCGTCCCCCCCGGAGAGCGCGCCGCGCAGGCGTCCAGGTAGGCCTGCACGATGGGGAGCAGGTCGCCGATCGCGGCGAGGGGGTCCACCACGGGCAGCCGCAGCTCGCGGCGCAGGCGTTCCCGCTCGCCCGCGAGAGCGGCTGCATCCAACCCCTCGCCGTTGAGGGTCACGGCGAGCACCTCGGCGCCGTAAAGGTTGATGAGCTCGATCTCCCGGGTGATGGGGGGAATCGCGCAGCGGCGGCTCTCGTAACCCTCGAAGTAGCGCCGTCCCGGCGCGTGCTGGAGAACGACGCCGCGCGCGCCGCCGGACAGCAGGATCTCGGCGCCGCAGGGGCCGCACGGGTTGCTGAGGGACGACTGGCCCTCGATCACGATCAGATCGGGGCGGCGGTCCCGGACGCAGGCGAGGATGGCGTGCTCGATGGCGCCCGCCACGAAATCGTTGCGCAGCGCATCGAGGATGCAGCCGTAGTCCGCCCCCTGCATCCAGCCGGTCTGGCCCGTGTAGAGCATCTCGGTCCTGATGCCGGCCGCGTTGCAGGCCCCGACGAGGCGGTGCGCGGTGGTGCGCTTCCCGATGGCGCAGTCCATGCCGAGGACGGCGATGCGCGGGGTCGCGCACTCCAGGATGGCGCCGCTCCAGAAGCGGAGCTCCTCGGCGGGCACGGAGGCGCGGACATCGATGATCGCGGCGCCGTCGCGCCGCGCCAGCGCCGCCAGCTCGGGATCATCGCCGGCGCATTCGTGCAGTCCGTTGACGATGGACATGCCGGCGGCGAGGGCCTCCTTGAGGAGCGCCCTGAGCGTCGGCGTGAGTCTGCCTCCGTGCGTCGCGACGCCGACGATGCAGAACTCGGGCTTGGCGGGCAGGCGGGCGAGGGCGGCGCCGATGGACTCGAAGACCGGAACGTCGCCGCGGGCGCCGTCGAGGAGCTCGCCGGCGTCCTTGCCGGCGTGCCGGCGGTCGACGACGCCGAGGATTGCGAATCGGCGCGATCCGCGCAGCAGTCCGTGCGCGGTCTTCCCGTGCACCGTGAGAAGTTCGCCGTCGGTGAGGACGATCGCCGTGCCCCGCACGGCGTCGCCGCGGCCGCGCTTCTTCACGGGGGCTACCGTCCTTCCTTGGCCAGGCGGTCCAGCTCGTGGAGCAGGTCGCGGTTGGCGTCGTAGATCCGGCGGTAGAGCTCGAACCTGCGGCGGTAGGCCGCGTGGCGCCGGGCTTCCGGCTCGTACACGCGCGCGGCCTTGGCCAGTTCCTTGGCGTGCGCCTCGGGGTCCTTGATGAGGCCCGCGGCCTTGGCGCCCAGGAGCGCCGCGCCGAAGGAGGCGCCCTCGGTGGCTTGGAGGGTCATGACCGGCCGGCCGAGGATATCGGCCTCGAGCTGCATCCACACCGGCGACTGCGCCGCGCCGCCGATGGCCTTGTACCTGGCGATGGCGACGCCCGCCCGGGCCAGGAGCGCCGTGTTGAGGAGAATATCGTAGGAAACGCCTTCCATGATGGCCTTGGCGATCTCGCGGCGCTCGGTGGTGATGTGGAGGCCGAGGATCGCGCCGCGCGCCCGCGTGTCCAGGTGCGGAGTGCCCGTCGTGGTGAAATAGGGCAGGACGAGGAGCGCCGTCGGGTCCTCGGGGAGCCGCTCGCAGATGAGGTCGTAGACGCCGCGCCCCGCGCGCTCGGCCTCCAGGCGCTCCTCGGCGGCGAATTGGTCGCGGTACCACTTGAGCAGGCTCCCGCCGGTGAAGTTCCAGGCGAGGGAGATGTACTGGTCCGCGCCGTAGGTCGGGTACGCGCAGAGGTTGTTGGCGAGCATCACCGCGGGGTCCGGGGCGCTCGCCAGGCGGACGCCGAGACACACCACCGTGCCGATGGCGTACATGGCTTCCCCCGGCGCCGTGCCCGTGCCGAGAATGCCCGCCGGCTGGTCGTGGAGCCCGACGCCGACCACGCAGGTTTCCGGGAAGCCGAAGGCGTTCCGGCCGATGGTCCCCACCGCCTCGCCGGGCGCCATCGGCCGCGCGAGCTGCTCCGGCGCGACGCCGGCGAAGGCGAGCATGCGCTCGGACCAGCGGCGCGCGTGAATGTCCAGGAGGAGGGTGCGCGAGGCGAGGGCGTAGTCGATGGCGGGGGGGAGCCCGAGGGCATTGACGAAAAGATCCGCGAAGCACAGCCACCGCTTGGCGCGGCCGAAGACGTCGGGCCGGTGCTTCCGCCACCACATGAGCTTGCAGATCGAATGATAGCTGTTGATCGGGTGGCCGGTGATGGCGAAGGCGTCCTCCTGGGAGAGTCCGGCCTTGAGATCGAGCACTTCCTCCTCGCCGCGGCAGTCAAAGCCGATGATGGCGTTGCCGAGCGGTGCTCCCCCGGCGTCCAGCGGCGCCATGGCCTCGCCGAGCGCGCTCCAGGCGATGCTCTGCGGCGGGTCGCTCCTGGCGGCGGCCGCCAGTTCGGCGAGCACCTCCTTGATCTTGGCCAGCACCACGCCGGGATCGAGCTCGAGCTGCCCGGGCTGGGGGCTCGTCAGGTTATACTCGCGATACGCGGAAGCGACGACGCGGCCGTCGAGCCTGAAGGCCACGGCCTTGGTTCCCGTCGTTCCGATGTCAATGCCGACGATGGACACGCCGCGCGCTCCTTTCCTGCCCGTGCGGCCGCGGGCCCTGATTGCAGGTCCGCCTCGCCGAGGCATGTCGGTTCAGAATAGCCGCCCGGCGGGGCGAGGGCAATGGGGCTCGGGCGGCCGGTGTCCGCCGGACAGATCTCGCCGGCGCCGTCCTTGGGATCGCCTGGGCCGGCCGGGCGTCGTCCCGCGCCGCGGCTCCGGACCAGGCGGAAGCGGGCGGCCCGGCGGAAGCCCGTGAGGACGGGGGGCCGTCGCCGGCGTCCGGCCTCAGCCTCGTTCCGCGAGGGCCCGCGCCATGCGATCGAGTGCCTTCTCGAGCAGCGCGCGGGGGCAGGCGAAGTTCAAACGCACGAAGCCGGGCGCGCCGAAATGGCGTCCGTCGCCGAGGCCCACTCCCGCGGCTTCGAAGAAGCGGCACGGGTCGGAAACGCCGGCGCCGCGGGCGTCGATCCACGCCAGGTACGTGGCCTCGACATGCGCCGCCGCGATGCCCGGCATGGCGGCGAGGCGGCGTTCGACGAGGTCGCGATTCCCCCGGATGTATTTCAGGAGCGCGTCCCGCCAGGGGTCGCCGTGGCGGTAGGCGGCCAGCGCCGCCTCGTACCCGAACGCGTTCACTTCCGGGACGACGCCCTCCTTGGCGGCGATAAAACGGCGCCGGAGCTCCTCGCCGGGGATCACGGCGAAGGAGCAGCCCAGGCCCGGCACGTTGTACGTCTTGCTCGGCGCCATGAGCGTAATCGTCCGCGCGGCGAAGTCCGGGTCCAGCGCCGCCAGGGGCAGGTGGCGCTTCTCGGTGTCGAGCACCAGGCCGCAGTGGATTTCGTCGGAGCACACCGCCGCGCCGTGCGCGCGGCAAACGTCGAGGAGCGCCTCCAACTCCGCCCGGGTGAAGACCCGCCCCGTGGGATTGTGGGGATTGCAGAGGATGAAGAGGCGCGCGCTGTCGTGGAGCGCGCGCGCAATGCCGTCGAGGTCGAGCGCGGCGCGGCCGTTCCGCTCCAGGAGCGGCACGGTCACCAGCTTGCGGTCGGACCGGGCCGGCGCGGTGAGGAAGGGCGGGTAGGCGGGTACCGCCGTCACCACGCCGTCGCCCGGCGCGCCCGTGGCGCGGCAGCTCAGGTTGATGCCGGTGACGAGGCCCGGCAGCCAGACGAGCCACTCGCGTTCGACCCGCCAGTCGTAGTCGGCGCGCAGCTTCGCGATGAGGGTCTCCACGAGGGCTTCGGGGGCGTGGGTATAGCCGAAGATGCCGTGCGCCGCGCGCGCCGCCAGGGCCGCGCAGACCTCGGGCGGGGAGCGGAAATCCATGTCCGCGATCCAGAGCGGGATGACGTCGCGGTTCCCATACTTGTCCCACTTGACGCTCGCGGTGCCGCGGCGGTCGACGGGTGTGTCGAAATCGAAGGCGATGGGGCGGCTCCTTTCAACAAGAGGCGCGGCGGCGCGAGCGCCGGGCCGAGGATTCGAACCGAGGGGCTGCATGCGCCTACCGGGGCGGAACGGCCGCGGCGCCGTCGTAGCGGCGATGCACCGCCTCGACCTTGGCGCGGTACTCCTCTTCCGAGAGGACGCCCCGGCGCTTGAGCTCATCGAGGTTCTTGAGAAGCTGCATCGCCTCCTCGCCGGTCAGGCGATCGGCTGCCGCCGGCCGCGGCGCGGGGCCCGCCGCGGACGGCACGGATGCCGCCGGCGCGGCTGTGGGCGGCGCGAGGGTCGTCTCGGGCGGCGCGGCCGCGGCGAGCGCTTCCACGGGCGCGACGACCCAGAGCGGATGCTCCGTGCCATCGTCGTCGCGGAAGAGCGCGGCATGCGCGGGCAGGCACAGCGTCACCCGCGTGATGGCGTGGCGCGTCGGATCGCCCCAGCCGTCCAGATAATGCTCGCCGGGCATGTCGGTTTCCGTGTTCTCGTCGATCAAATCGAAGGCGAGGTTGAGCATGCCCTGCGGTTTGAGGAACGCAACCCCCCGCGTCGTGCGCGGCTTGGGGAGGAAGCCGAGCTGGAAACGCGTGTTGACCACGGCGAAGCGCACGCGCTCCGCCGGACCGGCGCGGGCCAAGCCCTCCGCGATGGCCGCGGACAGACCGGCGACATGGGGCTCGGCGACGAGGGGCAAGTACTCCGTCGAACCGAACAGCTTGGGCTGCTCGTAAGCAAGGCGGCTGACGAAGGCCGCGAGGTGCTCGGTGGGAATGTCGGCGGGGTGCGCAAAACCCGCATCCTTCGGGGTCCCGGCCTCGAACATACGTTCGAGCTCGACCTCCGTGTTCATGTCCTTGAGCACGCCGGCCGACTGGCGCCACGAGGTGCCGAAGCACCCGCAGAGAAGAACGGCCAGCGCCGCCGGGGCGCATGTGCGCGCGCGCATGAGTCACCTGCCTTTCCGCGGTAGGATCGATGGCGCCGCCGCCCGCGCGGCGCTCGAAAACAGGATCATAGTCCCGGCTGGGAGCGGGCGCAAGCAGGCCGCGGCGGGCGGCCTACTCCCCGCGCCGCTCAGGCGCTACAATCGGGGCCGTGACCGCCATGCGCCCTCTCACCGATTGCCATGCCCATACCGAACTCTCGTACTGCGCCGACGGCGTGCTGACGATCGAGGTGTATCGTGCGGCGCTGGATGACCCGGGATGCATCGTCGCGCGCCAGGCTCTGACGAACCATGGCTTCCAGGCCTACTTCCCGCCGGACATCGCCTGGTCGTGGGCATTTCTCGACCGCCCCGCGCTCTTCGACCGCCACCTGGCGCGGGGCGATGAGCGGCTGTCGGCTTTCAAGGAGAAAGTGGAGGACTGCCGCGACGACCGTCTGATCTTCGGCGTCGAGGTCGAGCTGATGGGAGACGGCCGACTCACGATCTCCGATGCGCTGCGTGCCGAGGCGCAGCTTCTGCTGGGCTCGCTGCACGTCATGCCGCGCGTCTACCACAAGGGCCACCTTCCGGCGCAGGCCATCGAGTCGTTCTTGGCCTACCTGCGCGACCTGGCCGCCGCGGGCGTCGATGTGATCGCGCACCCCTTTCGGTGGCTGCACGAAAGCGATATGCCGATTCCGCAGGAATGCATCGACGAGACGGTCGCGATCGCGAAGACGCACGGCCTCGCGCTCGAACTCAGCGCGCGCGGCCGCGGCGAGCCGGCGCTCGCGCTCATCAAGGCCTGCGTCGCCGCGGGCGTGCCCCTCGCCCTCGCCACCGATGCCCACAGCCTGGCCGAGGTGGGCCGCCTGCAGCCGGCTGTCGAGCAGATCGAGAGCGCGGGCTTCTCCCTGGACCGGGTGCCGCTCTTCGACGGCCGGCCCCCCTCGTAGCGCCGGAAGAAAGACGGTGCTCGACCGCGGCGCCGCTCACGGGCTCTCGGCGATGAGCACCGGCGCGAAGTCGACCGCATCGGCGCTGGCGAGCACATAGCGCGCGCGGCCGCGCCTGCCTTGGAACGCGAGGGCGTGGAATTCGCCGTGGAGATGGGCGAAGACGACCGCCTCGGGGTCCGCGCGGTCCAGGACGTCGGTGAACACCGTGCGCTCCTGGCCGGCGAAAAGGGGCGGGAAATGCATGACCGCGATGAGGCGGCCGGGGGGCAGGGCGGCCGCGGCGCGGAACGCCTTCTCCAGGCGCGCGGCCTCGCGGGAGCAAAGGCGCTCCCGTTCGGCGTTCTCCTCGGCCGTCTTGTCGGGGTCGGGAAGCTCCCAGAGCCGCGTGCCCGCGATCACGAAGGGCGGGATGCTGAGGGCGCTCGCGTGCAGGAACTCCACCCCGGGGCCGGCGGCCCGGACCATTTTGGCGCGCGAGGTCCACCAGTAATCGTGGTTGCCCTCCAGCATGATCTTGCGCGCCGCGGGCAGCGCGGCGAGCCACTGGAAGTCGGGCTCGGCCTCGTGGAGGCGCATGGCCCAGGAGAAGTCGCCGAGGATAAGCACCGCATCCTCGGGGCCGACCCGCTCCCGCCAGCGCGCCGCGAGCTTCTCGGGGTGCCGATCCCACGTTGCGCCGAAAACGTCCATGGGCTTGTTGCGCCGGCTGGGAAGGTGGAGATCGCCGAGGGCCCAGAGTTTCATGGCGCCATCTTAGCCCATGCGGCGCCGGGGCGCGCGGGGGCCTCGGCGGTCCGCCGCCTCTTGCGGCGCGGCGCCCGAAGGCGCAGAATAGCCCTTCGTTTCGTGTCCGACGCGAGCCCGCGGGAGGGCTCTTCGCGGTGGCTGTGAGGAGGCATTCCAGTGAGTCGACTTGTCGGCAAGGTGGTGATTGCGCAGGGCGGCGGCCCGACCGCCGTGATCAACCAGAGCCTGGTCGGAGCGGTGGTGGAGGCCCGGAAGTTCCCGGAGATCACGCGGGTTTGGGGCGCCGTGCACGGCGTGCGCGGCATTGTCGAGGAGAAGTTCGTCGATCTCAGCGAGGCCACGACGCACAACCTCGAGCTTGTGGCCTGCAGCCCCTCGGCCGCCCTCGGCTCGACGCGCGACAAGCCCGACGCCGACTACTGTCTGAAGATCTTCAACATCTTCAAGCGGCACGGGGTCCACTACTTCTTCTACATCGGGGGCAACGACTCCGCCGACACGGTCAGGATCGTCAACGAGTTCGCCGCGAAGGAGCGCTACGAGCTCCGGGCCATTCATATTCCGAAGACCGTCGACAACGACCTTCCCGTCACGGACCACTGCCCCGGCTACGGCTCCGCGGCGCTTTTCGTGGCCTCGGCCTTCAGCGGCGCGAACGCCGACAACATTGCGCTTCCCGGCGTCTACATCGGCGTCGTCATGGGGCGCCATGCGGGGTGGCTCACCGGAGCCGCGTGCCTGGCGCGCAAGCACGAGAACGACGGCCCGCATCTTGTCTACCTCCCCGAGCGGCAGTTCTCCATCGACCAGTTCCTGGCGGACGTCGACGCGGCGTTCAAGAGGCACGCGCGCTGCCTGGTCGCCGTGTCCGAGGGGGTCTGGGGCGAGAAGGACGCCAAGGGCAAGAAGATTCCCCTGGCCGCGATGCTCATGCGCAAGTTCGGCCGGGAACCCCAGGTCGACGCCCACGGCAACGTGCAGCTTTCGGGCGGCGCCCTGGCGGACGAGTTGGCGGACATGGTCCAGAAGCAGCTCAAAATCAAGCGCGTGCGGTCGGACACCTTCGGCTACCTGCAGCGCTCGTTCCCGGGCGTCGTGTCGGCGACCGACGCCCGGGAGGCCCGCGAGGTGGGCGAGAAGGCCGCCCAGTACGCCTGCTGGCACGACGTCGACGGCTCGATCGTGATCAAGCGGACGGGGGACTATGCCGTCAAATACGAACTGGCGCCGCTGGCGGATATCGCCGCCAAGACCAGGGTCGTGCCGCCGGAGTACATCAATGCCGCGGGCAACGGCATGACGGACGCCTTCCGCGCCTACGTGCGTCCGCTCACCGGCGAACTGCCCTACGTCGAGCGGTTGTGGGCACCGCCGGCGGTCCTCTGAGGCGGATTATCCGCCTGCGGCGTCTACCCGCGCTCGAATTCGGTGTGCTCCTCGAAGTACTCCGATGGGATCTCGTCGTCGGGAGGCGGCGGCACGTACCCCTCGCTCTTCGCGCGCGTCCTTTCCTTTTCGTAGGCGCCTAGGATGCAGTCCTGGATCTTGCGGCGGCATTCCGGCGTAACCGGGTGGGCGATATCGACGTGGAGCCGCGCCTGCTCGGCGGGTCCCGGCTTCAGGCGCGCCTGGAGGCGAAGGCCGCACTCGCCGCAGTACTTCGCCTGGTAGGAATTCTTGGCGGTGCAGCGGGGGCAGCGGCGCTGGCCCTTACGGCTGGGCATGGCGACGAACAAGCCCTTGTCCCCGACAATGATGCGCAGGTCCCGAACGACGAACTCGTTGTCGATCGTCATGGTGCAGTACGCGCAGAGCCGCTCGTTGGCACCGTCCGCAAGCCTCACCCGCACATTCGTGATTTCCACTGCCGCCCTCCTTCCGGTCCCTTACCCCCAGGCCGGCAGATTCTCGGCGATTCTCACCTCCGCCATGCCTGCGAGGGCCTCTGCAACGAGAGCGTCGCGGCCGCCGCCGGCGCGATCCGAAGCCAGCGCGAAAAGACACGCACCGCTTCCGGTCATGTGCGCATCCACACCGATCTCACGGGCCTTTTTCATGATAAGCGCGAACTCCGGCCGCAGGCCGGCGGCCGGCTGCTCGAGCCGGTTGAAGAACAGCATCCCGTCACGGATGCGCTCTTCAACAGACCCGGGGCTCATCGTACCGGCGCTGCGCGGGGAAGTCAAAGGTAAATTGAGATTCGCATAGACTTCGGCCGTGCTGCAGGCGAAGGGGGGCACCAGCACCAGATAACGGCGCGGGGCGCCGGCGCCGAGCGGGTCGATGATCTCGCCGCGGCCGCGGCAGCGCGCCAGGCCGCCGTAAAGGAAGAAGGGCACGTCCGAGCCCAATTCGCAGGCAATGCGGAACTGTTCCTCCCGGGGGAGGGGCGCCGCGTAGAGTTCCATGAGGGCTCGGAGCGCCCCGATGCCGTTCGCGCTGCCGCCGCCCAGGCCGCCGCCGATGGGGACGCGCTTCCGAAGATGCATGCGCGCCCGGGGAGGGAGGCCGGCGGCTTCGAAGAACCGCTCGGCGGCCCGGACGATGGTGTTGCGCCGGTCGGTGGGAACGGCCGGATCATCGCAGGCGAGCGCGATGCCATCGGCGTCGCGCGCCACGGTGAGGGTATCGCACAGGTCGATGGCCTCCATGATCATGTCCAGCTCGTGGTAGCCGTCCGCGCGTTTGCCGATCACCTCCAGGAAGAGATTGAGCTTGCACGGCGTGCGCACGACGACCGTGTCCGGGCCGCGGCGGACCACCTGCATGGGGGGCGGGTCAGGGTTCGAGGAGCACATTGTCGATCAACCGCGCCGGGCCGAAGCGCACCGCGGCGGCGAGGACCGCCCGGCCGCCGATGCGCTCTTCGACGGCGTATTCCCGCAGCGACTCGGCATCCGCCGCCGCGACATATTCGATGGCCGCCGCCGGTTCGGCGGCGATGACGCTCCGGCACGTCCCGACAAGGGCGCCGGCGCCCCGCTCGCCCGCGGCGAATCGCGCCAAGGCTGCGCTCAGCCCGCGGAAGATGCACGGCGCGGCGGCGCGCTCGGCGGGGCCGAGGTAGGCGTTGCGCGAGCTCATGGCCAGGCCGTCGGGCTCCCGCACCGTGGGCAGGACGGCGATCGCGGCGGGAATGTCCAGATCCGCGGCCATGCGGCGGATGATCGCCGCCTGCTGGTAGTCTTTCTGGCCGAAATAGGCGCGGTGGGGGAACGTGCGCAGGAGCAGCTTCGCGACCACCGTGCACACGCCCTCGAAGTGGCCGGGACGCGCGCGCCCGCACAGCGTTTCGCCGAGTTCCCTTACGCGGACCTCGGTGCGGAATCCCGGCGGGTAAAAATCCTCCGGGTTGCCGTGATACAGGAGATCGACGCCGGCCTCGGCGCACAGGGCCTTGTCGCGCTCGAAGGGGCGCGGGTAGGCGGCGAAGTCCTCGCCAGGGCCGAACTGGAGCGGATTCACGAAGACGCTGGCGATGACGCGGTCGCACTCGGCGCGCGCCGCGCGCAGGAGCGCGGCGTGGCCTCCGTGGAGGGCCCCCATGGTGGGCACGAACCCGATGCGCAGCCCCGCGGCCCGGCACGCGAGGCTCCAGGCCTGCACGCCGGCGGCGTCATTTTTGATCAGCAACGTGCGCCGCCTTTCGCGCGCGCAGGCGCGCCGCGAGGTGCTGTACGGGGGAGGAGAGCAGATACACGAGAAAGACCACCGGCAGCGTGATCTCGGGGAGCGCCACCAGGAGCACCAGGCCGAAGATCACGTAGGCGAAGGCATCGAAGGTGCGCCGCGACAGGAAGCGGCTGACGACGTGGGCGTAGCGCAGGCGATTGCTCACCATGGTGTACCCCAGAACGAGCGCCAGCACCGGCAAAGCGCCCGGGATCACGTCCGCGAAGGCCTGGAGGGGTTCCTTCCAGGCGGGCGGCACCCACTTGACGAGTTCGGGGTGCTTGAAGTTCTTGAGGTAGAAGTAGAACACGGTGAGCGACGCGAGCAGTCCGGCCGCGCCCGGGGAGGGGATGCCCTTGAAGCACAGGTGCGCCGATTCGTCGGGCACGTTCTCCACCGTGAAGCGGGCGAGCCTGAGCACCGCGCCCAGGAAATAGGCGATGCAGAAGCACCACAGCACCCAGTTCGGGAGGTGCCAAGGCCAGACTTCGGGCAGCCGATGCATCTGGAGGACGATGAGCGCCGGCGCCGCGCCGAAGGTGATCATGTCGGCCAGCGTGTCGAGCTGCGCTCCGAGCTCGGAGGTCGTGCCGGTGGACCGCGCGACGCGGCCGTCGAGCATGTCGAAGACCATGCCCAGGAAGATCAGCCAGGCCGCCCATTTGAGCTCCACCGGCGGCCCCTCGGCGAGGCGCGGGCCGGTCGCCATCAAGGCGATGGCGATGAACCCGCACACGGCGTTGCCGACCGTCAGAAGATTGGCGATCATACGCAGCCTCCGACCCGCGGCGCGCCGCCGCGACAGGCGTTTCCAAGGCACAAACGTATCACGGGGAGGGCGCTACGGTCAAGGCGCCGGAGGGGCGCCCCGCGGCGGCGATTCCGCCCTGATCGTCAGAGGATCGCCGCCAGGTCCCGCAGATCCCCGATGACCGCCGCCGCCTTCGCGCACGCCTCGGGCTCGAGCGCTTCCGGCCCCGCGTCGGCGGTGCACAGCACCGCGGCGCAGCCCAGAGCGGCGGCCGGCAGGATGTCCTTCTCCGGGCTGTTGCCCACCATGACCGCCTCCTCGGGCGCGATGCCGTACTCGGTCCTGAGCGCGTCCAGGGCGGCGCTCGCCAGGCGCGGCGAGGGTTTGGCTTCCTTCAGGCGGTAGGACCACACGCAGAGCACGGGATCGAAGCAGCGGCGCGCGCGGCTGTCGCCCAGGAACGCCTCGAGCACCAGCGGCGTGTAGAACTGCGCGTTCGAGACGATGCCGAGCTTGATGCCTCTGCCCGCCAGGTCTTCGAGCAGATCCGCGAGGCCCGGCACGGGCCAGGCGGGATCGACCCGGCACTCGTATTCGATCGCGAGCCGAGCGATGTCGTCCTCATCGGGCCGGCGCGGGAAGAGGCCTTCGGCGTGAAGTCGCGCGAGAACGTCGCGCCACACCGCCCGTATGTCGACCTCGGGGAAGGCGATGCCCCGCCCGCGGGACTCGCGGTGTTCCGCCTCGATCGCCCCGCGGAAAAGCTCGGCGTGCCGCGGCGCGGCCGCGGGCGCCGCGGCGAACCCGAGCGCGGCGCAGGCCTGCGCGAAGGCGCGGCCGTCGGCGCGCGTTTCGTCGAAGGCGCAGGCAAGCATCGTGTTGTAGACGTCGAAAAATACCGCGCGAATGCCCGGGAGGCGCCCGCCGCGGGCGGCCACCGGCGCGGGCACGGGGCGGCGCGGCGCGCTGAGCGCCCTGATGCGGGCGATGAGCTCGCGCGCCAGTTCGGCCTTTCGATCCTCGGTCCACATCGTCAAAACCTCGAGAGGAACAGGCGCTCGGGAGCGAGGAAGCCGTCCAAAACGGCGCCGGAGTCTAGAGCCTCGACGCGCCCGGGGTCGTCGGCCGCAGCGGCGCGGTAGATCGTCTCCAGCGCGCGGCCGTAGGCGGCGAGGCTGAAACGGTCGGCGATGCGCGCGCGGTTGCGCGCGACCGCATCGGCGCCGGCGATCCGAAGCTCGCGGGGCCGCAGCGCATCCGCCTCGGCCGGGTGGGAGGCGACCCTGCGGACGACGGCCTCTTGCGCGGCCCGGTCGAGGCGGCCGAAATCCGCCGTGTCGTTCGCGACGATGGCCCGCAGCGCGCGCGCGGCGGCATCGGCGGGAGGGGTGCGCCCGTAGGCGGCATACGTCGTGTGGAGCGCCGCCTCGATGGCGCCGCGGAGCTTCCCGGCGTCGACCCAGTCGGCGGGGATTTCCAGCCGTTCGTACAGGCCTTCCAGGGCGATGCCCTCTTGGGCGAAATCCGCGGTGATTTCCCTCAGGTTGCGTCCGGCCACCGGCCGGCCCGCGAGCCAAGGCTCGAGAAACGCGAGGCCGAAGCCCTCGGCCACGCTGGTTGTCACGGCGCAGGCGCAGGCCCCGACGAGGCGGCGCATGGTGGCGCCCGGCCGCGCGCCGAGCTCGAACTCGACGGGGAGCCGGAGCTCGGCGGCGAGCTTCGTCCAGCAGGCGTAGGGGTCGGCTTCCGCCGGGGTCGCCGGCGCGAGCGTCACGCCGAAACGTTCGCCGCGGCGCGCCGCCGCGGCCCACAGCAGGAACTCGCCGAGGTTCTTGCGGCGGATCGCGCGGGTGGGGTACAGAAACGTGAACACCTCTCCCGCGGAGGGCCCTTCGGTCCCCGGGGGGGCCTCGACGGCGACGGGATTGGGCAGGAGGTGCACGCGCGCGGCGTCGGCGCCGGCGCCCAGCAGGACGGCGCGATCCCTTCGGTTCAGCACCGCGTAGCGGACGTGGGGCGCGCGGGGATACAGGCGGCCGGCCAGCGCCGCCGCTCCGCCGGCGTCGCGAAGCAGGGCGCGGTAGTTTTCGGGGCGGCCGTCCTCGGGGAAGTCGTGAATTTGAAGGAGGAGGCGGGCTCCGCGCCCGAGCATGCGGGCCAGGGCGCGCGGCAGCGCGCAGTTCTTCCCGAGGGAGTGGTTGTGGACGTGCCAGACGTCGGGTTCGCCGCCAAGCTCGGCGCGCGCCGCCTCCGCGAGCTCGGCGGCGAGACGGTCCGGCGGGGGAGCCTGAGCCAACCGCGTCGTGTAGTCGAGGCCGGGCACGACCGCGACGGAAAGCTCGGTTCCCGCGCCTGTCTCGGGGGCCGAGCCGGCCAGGACGGCGGCGCGGATGTCGCGGGCGCCGAGGGCCCGCACGGCGCCGGTTATCACCCGCGTCACGCCGCCCGGGCGGAGGTGATAGTGGAGGATGGCGACTCTGAGGGGCACGGTCACGGTTCGCGGCCGAACTTCTTCTGATACGCCGGCAGCGTGATCATCGGCGGGCGCTCCTCCTCGGTGATCTCGGAGTTCACTTCTTTGTACACGTTCTTGCGGGTTTGGAATTGTCTGATGATTGTATTGAGCGGGGGCAGCCCGCGGATGACGCCGAGATCCTCGCATCGCGCCAGGAAGGTGTGCAGGATGGCGAAGGACATGCGCCCCAGGGACTGCAGCGTCTGGTTGCGGTGGACGCGCTGTTCGAGATCCGTCTGGGCGAGGGCCCCCAGCCCGAACACCCCGACGATGTCGATCAAGTGGGAGGTCTCGACGCCGTAGCCGACGGGAAACGGAATACGTTCCAGCACCGACCGGCGCCCGGCGTATTCCCCCGAAAGGGGCTGAATGACCGCGGTCAGCTCCGGGAAGAAAAGGGAAAACAAGGGCCTGATCAGAATCTCGGTGACGCGGCCGCCGCCGTCGGCGACGCGCACGCCCTTCGTGAGGGTGAGGGGCCGGTTGTAGAACGCCTTGACGTACATGATCTCGGGGTTCAAGAGCAGGGGCGCGACCGTCCCGTACACGAAGCGCGCGTGGATGTTTTTAATGTCCGTGTCGGCGTAGACGATGATGTCGCCGCGAAGCTGATAAAGGGCTTTCCACAGATTCTCGCCCTTGCCCTTCCGAAAACCCTCCTCGGGGAGGATGTCGGACGCGGCGTACACATCCGCTCCGAAGGACCGCGCGACCTCGCGGGTCTTGTCCTTCGAGCCCGAGTCGATGACCGCGATCTCGTCCAGGAGGGGGTGGCGGGCCATCAGCTCGGACTTGAAGACCATGATCTCCTTGCCGATGGTGGCCTCTTCGTTGAGGGTGGGAAGGCACAGGGAGATCTTGAGACCCTGACGTTGCTTCTCCTCGACGAGTTTTTCGACATCGGCAAACTGCGAGTGGTGGAACGTGTGCGTGCGGAGCCATTCCCCGAGTCGGGCGTGGTCGGCGACGGGCGACGGCGGTTTTCCGCCGGCGCCGCGCGCGGGTCCGCGCGGACGTTCCTCAGTCATCGCCGCAGTCTCCGTCGATAGCCGGCACGATGCCGGCGGGCCGCGCGCGCCCGTCGGCGCGGGTCCCGACGGCGGTGGGCCGGCGGGTTTGGTCCGGGTCGGCGCCCGCGGCCGGGACGGCGCACCGGAGGGCGGCGGCCGGGCACCGGGGTTGGAGGAAGCAGGCCGCCGCCGAGGTCGCCCGCGAGGGAATCGACAGGAGGCAGAGGGCGCCTTGCACGGCCTCGGCCCGGCCCACGGGTGGGGGGCCGAAAGTCCGGGCCGCCGGGCCGGCGGCGGGCGAACACTTTCCTGTGGACCGAGATACCCAAGTTCGCGGCGAGAGCCGGGCTATTGTCCCCGAGGAACGCCCCGGAGACGGCGGCGGCGTCGATCTTGCCCGGCGGACCCTCGGGCTGGTTACGGAGGGAGTCGGCGCCGGCCGCGCTCAGGTCGCGATGGTTTCCGTCGGTTTCGAGCCGGATGCCGAAGCCGCTTCCGCAATTACCGATGGCGCGCGGCCGGACGCCCGTCTCGTTGCAGCGTTCCAGCAGCACCCGAATGCGGCGTTCCTCCCGGCCGGCCGGCGCGGGCGCTTCGGCGATGAGGACGAGATCGGCGGGCACGATCTCCCCCATGCCGCGCGCGGCGGCCTTGAATTCTGGAATGCGCCGTAGAATCTCTTCCATGAACGAACGCCGTCACTACCTGGCCGTACCGGTTGTCGCTCACGCCGCTGTCGCTCTCACCAATCGAATCGGGATCGCATCGGGATTTCAGTGTAACCGATGCCCTCGGGCCTAGAAAGGTCCGCGCGGGGTTGTAGCGCGTTTTTCATGAACGCGGTCCGGTAACCCCGCTCCGGCGCGCGGCGCGCTGGACAGACGCGCGCCGGCGGGCCATGATTGTCGGGGAGCGCCCGGCGTTCCCGCGCGGGCTTTGCGGCTATGGCGGAGAATATCGGTTTCATCTCGACGCGGTTTGCCGGCACGGACGGGGTCTCGCTGGAAGCCGGCAAGTGGGCCGACGTGCTCGAGGCCGAGGGGCACACGTGCTTCTGGTATGCCGGCAAGACCGACTGCGATCCGGCGCGGACCATGTGCGTCCCCGAGGCGTTCTTTCATTTCCCCGAGAACGTGTGGATCAACGACCACATCTGGGGCAAGACCGCCCGGCCGCCCCTGGTGACCCGGCGCATCAAAATCCTGGCCGATTATCTCCGGCGCACGCTCTACGAGTTCGTGGAGCGCTTCGATCTGCGGATCATCGTGTTGGAAAACGTTTTGGCGATCCCCATGCACGTGCCCCTCGGGCTCGCGATCACGGAGTTCCTGGCCGAGACGCACGTGCCGGCGATCGGCCACCACCACGACTTCTACTGGGAGCGCACACGCTACTCCGTCAACGCCGTCAACGACTACCTGGACATGGCGTTTCCGTCTCGGGACAGTGATCTCAGGCACGTCGTCATCAACGAGACCGCGCAGGAAGATCTCAGCCGGCGCAAGGGCGTCGCGTCCCTCGTGGTGCCCAACGTCGTCGACTTCGAGCATCCGCCGGCGCCGCCGGACGGCTACGCGTCGGATGTGCGCGCCGAGATCGGTCTGGCGCCCGACGACATCCTGATCCTCCAGCCCACCCGGGTCGTGCCGCGCAAGGGCATCCACTACGCGATCACGCTCCTCCAGACTCTCGGCAACCCGCGCTGCAAGCTCGTCGTCGCCCACGAGGCCGGCGATGAAGGCCTGGAGTATCGGGACGTTCTGGCCGCCGAGGCCAAGCGCGTGGGCGTGGACCTGCGCTTCTTCAGCACGCGCGTCACCGATACGAGGCAAACCACGCTGGACGGCAAGAAGACCTACACCCTCTGGGACATCTATCCGCACGCGGATTTCGTGACCTATCCCAGTCTCTACGAGGGATTCGGGAACGCCTTCCTGGAGGCCGTCTATTTCAAGAAACCGTTGCTCGTCAACCGCTACGGGGTTTTCGCCCGGGACATCGAGCCCCGGGGCTTCCGCGTGCCGATCATGGAAGGGTTTCTGTCCCAGGACGTGGTCGCCGAGGTCAGGCGGCTCATCGAAGACCAGGACTACCGCCGGGAGACGGTGGAGCACAATTACGCCGTGGCGGCGCGCTATTACAGCTACGGCGTGCTCAGAGCGCGGCTGAACCTGCTGTTGGCGCACATCCGCGGCCTGCCGGAGCTCGTCTGATGAACCCTTACTTGTCGAGCCAGGTCGTGCGCCGCCTCGCCGAGAGGTTCCGGCGCCTCTACGGCGACGCGGCCGAGCGCTGCCTGGCGCGGCTGGCCATGCTCGTCGGCCGCTACGGCATCGAGGCGGACCTCGCCGCCCAGCCGCCGCCGCCGTGGGATCACAAGACGGCGCTCCTCATCACGTACGGCGACATGCTGCGCGGTCCGGCGGAAAGTCCGCTGGCGACGCTCAAGCGGTTTCTCGACGCGCACCTGGCGGGCCTGTGCAGTCATGTCCACCTCCTGCCGTTCTTCCCGTACTCCTCCGATGACGGCTTCGCGGTGGTTCACTACCGCCAAGTGCATCCGGATTTAGGCTCGTGGGAGGAGGTCGAGGCCATCGGCGAGCGCTTCGGGCTCGCGGTGGATCTGGTGCTTAACCACGTGTCGCGGCAGAGTAAGTGGTTTCACGAATATACCCAGGGCATCGCCCCGGCGCGGCACTACTTCATCGAGGCTGATCCCGAGGCGGATCTCAGCGCGGTCTCGCGGCCGCGGAGCAGCCCGCTCCTGACCCCGGTGGCGACGCGGGACGGGCCGCGCCACGTGTGGACGACGTTCAGCGCCGACCAGGTCGACCTCAACTACGCCAATCCCGACGTCCTCTTCGAAATCCTCGATATCCTGCTTCTGTACATCTCGAAGGGCGCCCGCATCATCCGCCTGGACGCGGTCGCCTACCTCTGGAAGACGCCCGGCACCCGCTGCCTGCATTTGCCCGAAACTCACGAGATCGTGAAAGTGCTGCGCGACGTCCTGGCGCTGGTGGCGCCCGACGTGCTCCTCCTGACGGAGACCAACGTCCCGCACGAGGAGAACGTCAGCTACTTCGGCGAGGGCGACGAGGCGCACATGGTGTATCAGTTCGCCCTTCCGCCGCTCATCCTGCACGCGTTTCTATCCGGATCCTCGCAGGCGCTCCAGGCCTGGGCGGCGGGGCTCGCCGATCCCCCGGCCGGCGGCACTTTTCTCAACTTCACCGCGTCGCACGACGGCATCGGGCTGCGGCCCATCGAGGGGCTCATGGAAGAGGAGGCCTTGGCGTGGCTCATCGCCCGGATCCAGGACTCCGGCGGCCGGGTGTCCATGGGCAAGGGGCCGGGCGGGGCGCTGCGGCCCTACGAACTCAACACCACCTGGTTCGACGCCCTGAACGGCGTCCGCGGTCGCTCCGCTGACCTTCAGTGCCGGCGGTTCCTGAGCTCGCAGGCGGTGATGCTGGGTCTGCGAGGCGTGCCGGCGATCTACTTCAACAGTCTTTTCGGCGCCCGCAACGACCATGTGTTGGCCGAGAAGACCGGGTTGGCGCGCTCGCTCAACCGCACCAAGTGGGAGGCGGCGGACCTCGAGCGTCTGATCAACCATCCGCCGGCGTGCGAGCGCCTCATCTGGGAAGGCTACCGCGGGTTGCTCAGGGCCCGCGCCGCGCATCCGGCCTTTCATCCCGACGGCCGCCAGACTGTCTTGGACGCGGGGGACGGCGTGTTCGCCTTCACGCGGGAGGCGCCCGCCGGCGGAGAGCGGATGTTGTGTGTGACGAACGTCGGGGCCGTCGAACGGGGCCTCGGGGCGGAGATGCTCGACGGCTGCGACCTCGGCCCCGGAAGCGGCGCCGACTGCCTTACGGACCTGCCGCTTCAGTGGCGCGGCGACACGCTGGTTCTGGAGCCCTTTCAGACCCTTTGGATCGCACTCCCGTGAGGGGGTCGCCCCAGGCGGCTGCGCTGTGGCGTTGCAGGCAGGACGACTGAGGCGCACCGGATTCCTCTTGACTTCCGGGCTCCGCGGTCTCAAGATCTGCTGGTCAAGCGCTGATCCTATGCGTCCCGAAAGGAGCGATGCGGCGTGCGGGCCTTGAAGAGCGCGGATTTGTACTTCGTCGCCGGTAGCTTCTGCTTGTGCGCGGCGCTTTTTTTCTGGCTGGCCATGCCCAAGGTGCAGGCGAACCGGGCGGCGCGCGCGCGCCTGCACCGGGTCGTCGCCGAGACCAGGGAGCTCGTGGGGAGCACGTGGCGCATCGAACGCTTGACCGCGGCGCTGGCCGAGGGCGATCCCTTCATCACGAAGCACATGCACCGCGCGTACCTCGAGGAGCAGGAGCTCCCTTGGCTGCACGACGACGCGGCGGCGCACGACGCGGCGTTCAGTTCTTCGCGGGAGGCGTCTCCGGGCCCGATCCCTTCGGGCCTTTGCCCGGAATGATCGGCAGATAAATCACCTTGCCGACGGAGAGCTTGGCGCCGTCGAGGCCTGGATTGGCCGCGAGGATCTCCATGTAGAGCTTCCCTTCGCCGTAGAGCGTTAGGGCGAGATTCCAGAGCTTGTCGCCCGCCTTGATCGTATACGGCACGGTGTTGGCGGGCGGCGGCGGGGAGGCGGCCGCCCGGGTCGCCGCCGGCGGCGGAATCCGCAGGCGGTAGCCTTCCGGAAGCATGCGGCCGTCGGGCGCCAGGCCTGGATTCGCCTTGACGATCTCCGGCCACTTGGCGCCGTCCTGGAGGAACTGGACGGCAAGCTCCCAGAGCGTGTCATCTTTCCGCGTCACGTAGATCGTGTAGTCGGGCTTCGCGAGATCCACGACGGCCGTGCCGGCGGCCGGCGCCGCGCCGGCCGCGCCGAAATCCGATCCGCCGGTCCGTGAAGCGCCCGTGACGCCCGGGACGCCGCCGCCCGCGACAGGCGCGGGTGCGGGCGGGTTCGGCGTCGCCGGGGGCGGTTTCGGCTTCTCGATCTCCTGCAGAAACGCGGCGTGGTCCAGGAGCGGCGCCGTCGGGCTCGGATCGGCGGGCGCGACGACGGCATCCGGCGCGCCCGAGGAAGCCGAAGGCGCAGGCTCGGTTTTCGCCGGCTCGATGCGCGGAGCCGGCGGGGGCGCCGCCGCCGCGCTCGACGGGGTCGTCCCGCTCGTCACCGCCGGTGCGCTCGCCGGCGCCGATACGCCCAGCGCCGCCGGTACGCCCGCTGCTCTTGTCCCGATCTCGAGGGGCGGCGTCTTCCTCGCGCCTTGCCGGAGCACCTCCGACGCCGGGGGAGCCTTGCGGCTGCTCACCACGCGGCTGCCGCCGTTGGCCGGCGTCAGGGCGGTCTTGCCGCCGGCCGCGACGGCCGCCGTTTGGGTCGGCTTGGCATCCGCCTGGGGCGATCGATCGCCTCCGGTGAACACGATCAGCACGACGGTGGCCAGCAATACGAGCACCAGCACTATGCCGAAGGTTGTGGCGGTCCTGCCCATGTGCGCTCCTCCTCACTTCTGAACTCACGATCCCGACGAACCGGATCGCCGAGAATCTCGCCGCGGGGGCGCGCGCCGCCTCGGAACCCGGACGGCGACCATGATATACCGGCGCGCCCCGGCGCGCGAGAGTTTTTTGGAGGAATCGGCCGAACCGCCGCGACTCCCGGTTCCGCCCCCTTACGCCGGGCGGCGCGCCCCCATGGCTTCCTGCACGCGCTCCTCGCGGCGGCGCTCCTTGCGGCGGCGCATGTAGATCGTGACGGGACCGGCGATGAAGATGGACGAGTAGGTGCCGAAGATGAGGCCCGCCAACATGCAGGTCGTGAAGCTGCGCACGCTTTCGCCGCCCCAGATCAGGAGCACGACCACGGTGAGGAACACCGTGAGCGTGGTCAGCACCGTGCGGGCCAAGGTCTGGTTGATGCTCGCGTTCACCACATCCTCGAAGGCGGCCTTGCGGTCGCGGCTGAGGTTCTCGCGGACGCGGTCGAAGATGACGATGGTGTCGTTGATCGAGAAGCCGATGAGGGTGAGCAAGCCGGCGATCACCTGCAGGTCGATCTTCACGGAGAAAAACGAACCGAACAGGAAATCCACCAAGACCAGCACCACGACGCCCATGATGACGTCGTGCACGATGGCCACCAAGGCTCCGACGCCGTAGGCGAACTCGAAGCGGATGCCCAGGTAGAAGAGCATCGCCAGGAAGCTCATGAGGACCGCCAACATGGCGGAGCCCTGGAAATCGGAGGCCACCGCGCTGTCGACGAAACTCACGCTCGGGATGGGCTCCGACACGAAGAACTGGTGGTAGGCCTCGTGGGCGGGAAGCATCATCTGGAGCCGGTAGAAATCGCTGCTGAAGAAGGCGCGGAGGACCGTCAGCACTTGCTCGCCGCCGGTGGGCGCGCCGGATTCGCCGTACTTGATCGGCGCGGTCATGATCTCGTAAGTCCCGAAGGCGGGGGTGACCGTGTCTTCCAGAAGGGTGACATCGGCGATTTCGAACTTGCCTATCGATGTCCGGCCGGGCCGGGTGCCCGCGGCCTGGCGCTCGGCGGCCAGGTACTGGTCGAGGAGGCCCTTGAGCTCCTGGGCGAAGCCGAGCTGGAGCGGGGTGGCCGGAGAGGGCATCTTCGCCCCTTCCGCCTGTCCGCCCTCGCGGACCTCGGGGTCGCCCGTGTACATGTTGACCCGCAGGACGAGCACCTTCAGATCCGGGTTCAACGGGTGCGCCCTCTCCTCAGCGAGGGGGAAGGAAGGCGGCGCCAACTTGCCCGCAAACACCCGCTCGAGGGCGCGGCGGTAACGCTCCTCGGGCTTTTGCGGCGTCGCGACGGACGGCGCCGACACGTGCTCCTCGCCCGGCGCCGCCGAGGTGCCTGAGGTGGTGGTCGCCGGGGCGTCCTCAGGCGGCGCGCCGGGAGTCGGCGTGGCCGGCGCGTCGGGCGCCTCCGGCGCGGTCGGCACGGGTGGGACGGCCGGCGCGGCCGGTGCGTTCAAGGCCGGCGCCGCGGGAGGCGCCTCGGGTGCGACCGCCTCGGGTGCGACCGCCTCGGGTGCGACCGCCTCGGGTGCGACCGGCGCGGGTGCGACCGGCGCGGGCTCGGCCGGAACGGGCTCGGCCGGAACGGGCTTCACGGCTTCCTTGTAGGGCACGCGCACGAGAAAGCCGCGGTATTTGCCGTCAGGCGTGCCGAGGCTGGCCTGGACCTGCGTCTCGACGAAGAGTTTCTCGCCGCCGTCGGTGATCCCGTCCAGGGTTTTCCTGAAGTCGGTGATGTCCTCCGCCTCGCTGAGCGTAATGTTGATCTCCGTGCCGCCGCGGAAGTCGATGCCGACGGATTCCTTGCCGCGCCAGGCAACGAATGCCGCGCCGAGGACGAGGATGATCATCGAGGTGGGCACGAAGAAGCGCTGCAAGTTGACGAAGGGCACCTTGGGATCTCTCAAGGCCTTGATCTCGCGCATCGAGAACTTCCTGAGAAGCCCGAGCTTGTGGAACACGCTGATCAGCAGGCGGCTCAGGTAGATCGCGGTGACGAAGTTCGCCAGCAACCCCGCGATGAGCGTGATCGCGAAGCCTTGAATCGGCCCCGTGCCCACGTGGAAGAGCACGACGCCGGTGATGATCGTGGTGACGTTGGAGTCGAAGATCGTCCAGAAGGCGCGGTTGAACCCCGCGGCGATGGTCTGGTCGAGCCCTTTTTCCTTGCGGAACTCCTCGCGTATGCGCTCGAAAATGAGAATGTTCGCGTCCACCGCCATGCCGACCGACAGCAGCAAGCCGGCGATGCCGGGAAAGCTCAGCGACTGCCTGAACATTGCCACGTACGCCAGCACGACGATGAGGTTGGTCAGGAGGGCGATATTGGCCACGACGCCCAGACCCTTGTAGTAGAAGGCCATGAAGGCGACCACCAGGATAAAGCCCATGACGACGGCGTACTGGCCGTGCGCGATCTGGTCCTTGCCGAGGCGCGCGCCGATGGTCTGCTCCTGGACGAGAGTGGGGCTCGTGGGCATGCTGCCCACCGAGAGGATATTGGCCAAGCCGGTTGCTTGGGATTGGGTGAAACTGCCCGTGATGATGCCGCCGCCCTCGGAAAGGTGAGCGCGAATGGTCGGCGCGCTCAGGACGACCTCATCCAGCACGATGGCAAGGTGCTTGCCGATATTGTCCTTGGTGACGGCCGAGAGCTTCTGGGCGCCCGACGCCTGGAACTCGAAAGACACGGCGGGCGAGTGGTCCTCGTGGTTGACGGAGCGCTTGGCGGACCTGATCAAATTGCCCGGGATCCTGAGGTCGGGTTCGTTGTGCAGGATCCACCAGCGCTGCACCACGAAGGCGCCCGTGGTGGGATCGACGACGCGTTCGCTAGTCTTCTTGTCCTCCTCGTACTCCACGCAGGCCACGCGCGCAGGCTCGGCGGGCCGTTCGCCCGCGGCCTGGGGTCCGAGCTGGGCGACGCGTTGATTCCAGGCCTCCATCGCGCGCCGGTACGTTTCCCACTGGGCCTGGATTTCCTCGATTTTCTCCTGGGTGGGGGGCTTGGCGACGAATTCGTCGTCCGCCAAGTAAAGGGTCAGGTTGCCGGCCTTGCTGACCTGGTCCTTAAGGGTGTTGATCTCGTCAGGCGAGACCGACGGGACCGCCACCTGAAGGCGGTCGTTCCCGACGCGGCGCACCTCGATCTCCTTCAGGCCGTACCGGTCGAGGCGCTGGTACACCACCTTTTTGACTTCGTCCGCCACGGAGGACTGCTCGCCCGCCGGGACGCTGCTCATGTCGAGGCGATAGACGAGCAGCGTGCCGCCCTTCAAGTCGAGCCCGAGCTTGATCTTGGCGGCGGGCGGCCAGATCGACCAGATGCACAGTCCGGAGACGAGGAAGAACAGGACCAAGCCCGAAAAGGTACGACGGTACATCGATCACCTCGCGCTTCGCGCGCTCACTCTTTGCCGTTGCCGGACGCGGCCGGAGGCAGCACGCCTTCGATCGCGCCCCGCCGGATGCGCACCCTCACGTTCTTCGCGATTTCCAGGAGCACCTCGTCGCGCTCCTGCTTGAGCTCGATGACGGTGCCGATAATGCCGCCCCGCGTGACGACTGTGTCTTGTTTCTTGACGGCGTTGAGCATGGCCTGCCGCTCGCGCTGGTACCTTTTCTGCGGCCGCATGACCAGGAACCACATGACGACGAGCATTATGATGATCGGCCAAAGCATTTGCTGTATGCCCGGCCCCTGCTGGGGCGGCATGTCGGCGGGGAGGTCCTCCGCGAGGGGCGCGGCGCCCTGGTCGGGAACGGCCGGAGCGGGAACGCCTTCGGGCGGCGCCGGAGCCGCCGGCGCCGCGGGAACGGCCTCGCCGGGAGGAGGCGCCGGGACGTCCGCCGCGAGCAGCAACGTCAAGCTCAGAGCGAGGATACAGCTCATAGGATGCTCTCCCGCCCCCTCGCGCGCGCGAAGAGGTTTTTCGCGAATACTCTCATGCCCCCGCCGGACGGCGGGCCCGCCGGGTTAAAAGCGCCTATTATTGCCGTCGCCGGGCGCGGACGCAAGCCCTGTCATGCGCTCGTCTCGTCCTCCACGGCGGGACGGGCGAAGCCCGCGAGGAACTCCGCCGCGTAGGCCGCGAAGCGTCCCGCCGCGATCGCCGCTCGAAGGCGGGCGAAGAAGCGCTGGAAAAAACACAGATTGTGGAGCGTTCCCAGAATGGGGCCGAGCATCTCGTCGCGGCTGTAGAGGTGGTGCAGGTACGCCGCGGGCGTGCGCGCGCAGCCGGGACATGGACACCCTTCCTCCAAGGGCGCCGCCTGCCCCCGGAAACGCGCGTTGCGGATGTTCACCGTGCCGGCGAAGGTGTACAGGCGGCCGTTCCGGCCGCAGCGGGTGGGAATGACGCAGTCGAACAGATCGACGCCCGCCGCGACCATGGGAAGGATGTCTTCGGGCTCGCCGATGCCCATGGCATAGCGCGGGCGGTCCTCGGGCAGCGCGGCGGCGGAAGCCTTCACCACGGCCGCGCGGGTCGGCCGGTCCTCGCCGACGCTCAGTCCGCCGATGGCGTAGCCGGGAAAGGGCATCGCCGCGAGTTTCTCCGCGCAGGAGGCTCGAAGGTCGGGCCACACGCTCCCCTGGAGGATGGCGAAAAGCGCCTGGTCCCCGCGGGTGCGCGCGGCGAGGCAGCGTTCGGCCCATCTGAGCGTCCGCGCGGCCGCGCGCTCGGCGGCGTCCTTCTCGCACGGGTAACCCGGGAACTCGTCGAGCACCATGGCGATGTCGCTTCCCAGACGTTCCTGGCACCGAACGGCATCCTCCGGGCTCAGGAAGCGCACGGCGCCGTCGACGTGGGACTGGAAATGCACCCCCTCTTCAACGATCTTGCACAGACTCGCCAGGGAGAAGAGCTGGAAGCCGCCGCTGTCCGTCAGGATCGGCCGGTCCCAACCCATGAAGCGGTGCAGGCCGCCGGCCTGCTCGATCACATCGAGCCCGGGGCGCACCAGCAGGTGGAAGCTGTTGGCGAGAATCAGCTCGAACCCGAGGTCGGCGAGCTGCTCGGCGAGGACGCCCTTGACCGTGGCTTGGCTGGCCACCGGCATGAGGACCGGCGTGGCCGCATCGCCGTGCGTCAAGCGGAGGCTGCCGGCGCGCGCGTCTCCGTCGCGCGCGGTGATCGTGAAGAGCTCCATGGCTTTCCTCGCCGAGGGCCGCGGATCAGAAGCCGGCGGCGGCCGCCGCTCCCTGCGCGGCCGGCCCTTCCCGCGACCACGCGCGCATGAAACCGATTCCAGGATAGTAGTGCCGGAGGATCCGTAGGTAGTCGCGCCCCTGCCGCGCCTGACCCTGGGCGCCGTACTGGCACATGCCGACGCCGTGGCCGAAGCCCCGTCCCTCGACCCGCAGAACATCGCCGTGAACCTGGAACGTCGTGAAGGCCGTGCTCTTGCAGCTTGACTCGCGCAGGCTGTTGAGGGCGGACTTGAAGATCGTCGCCAGGATTTCGACGGGCGCCTGCGGATTCCCAGCGTGCCAGATGCGCAGGCGGTTAGCGTAGATGCCGCCGTCCTCGGGCGGCGCGACCGGCTCGATGGCCGTGATGCGCCCCAGGGCGAGCGCGGCGCCGGCGCGCGCCGCGAGGGCGTTGCGCACGTGCCGTTCGTTATACTCCTCCTGCCAGGCGTAGGCCGGGCTCTCCGAGCAGAACCCGCAGGCCGCGCCCGCCAGCGGGCGGATGTCCGGCTCCTTGACGAACTCCGCCGCCGCCGACGCCTTGCGCGTGCCGCCGCCGCAGGTCGAGTGGTAGTAAGCCTGGAAGACCTTGCCGTCGTAGACCATCACGAGGCCGCAGGTCTCGGCGACGGCGGCCTTGACGCGGGCGTTCAGCGCCGCCTGGCCCCGGTAGACTTGCGAGAAGGCGTCGTCGTCGAGGTGCCACGCCCGGCGCGCGCCGATGAAGAGCCAATTGTAGAGCGCGTAGGTGCGGCTCGTGATGGCCTGCGCACGCAGGGCATCGGTTTGGAAGCGCGCGGGCATCTCGCTGCCGACGACGCCGAGCAGGTAGGACTCGAAGTCCAGCTCGTTCACGATGAGCGCCTTGTCGGGGGCGAATTCCAGGACGCCCGTGTAGGCGTCCTTCTCGATGCGGAAGCAGCCGGTCGGCTCGGCGAGAACGAGCCTGATGCGGAAGGGCGTCACGAAAGGCGCGGCGGCGTCCTGGCCGGTGTGCCACTTGAGCGCGCCCGCCTCAAACTTCACGACGCCGTCGCAGGGCGCGAGGGACAGCGGCGGGAGCTGTCCCTCCGAGAAGACGACGGTGAGCGGGCAGGAGGACTGCAGGAAGACGCCGGTCTCGGCGGCGCGCCGGGCGATCTGCTTCAGGCGCACGCGCACGGGGGGGCCCGCGGGCTTGAACTCGCCGGGCAGGAGCAGCGCCCGCGCCGCCGACCGGTCGGGCTGCAGGAAGGCGATGAGCGCCGCCAGCGCGCCGATCGTCGCCACGGCGATGGCGATGCGCCGGTCGCGGACGCTCAGTTGTGCCACGTCTCCACCACCTTGGCGGCCTCGGGCGTCAGGACGCGGCCGCGGGGCGTTTTCAGGAGCAGGCCGCACTGGATCAGGTACGGCTCATAGACATCCTCGACCGTGCGCTCCTCCTCACCGATGGCGACGGCGATGGTTTTCAAGCCGACCGGGCGCCCCTCCTGCGCGGCGATGAGGGCGAGGATGCGCCGGTCGGTGGGATCCAGGCCGTTGCGGTCGACCCCCAGGCGCGTCAAGCCTTCCACGACGAGGGCCTGGTCGATACGGTGCTCGCCGTTCATCTGGGCGAGGTCGCGGATGCGGCGGAGGAAGCGGTTGGCGATGCGCGGCGTGCCGCGCGAGCGCCCGCCGAGGAGGAGCCCCGCCTCCGGCGCGATCTCGACGCCGAGCTTGCGGGCCGAGCGCGCCACGATGCGCGCGAGCTGTTCGGGCTCGTACGGCATGAGTTTTTCGAGCACGCCGAAGCGGGAGCGGAAAGGATCGCTGAGCAGCCCCTCGCGCGTCGTGGCGCCCACCAGCGTGAAAGGCGGAATCGCGATGCGCAGGCTGCGCGCGCTGGGACCCTTGTCGACGAGGAGATCGACGACGAAATCCTCCATGGCCGCGTACAGGTACTCCTCGATCTTGGGGTTGAGCCGGTGGATCTCGTCGATGAAGAGGACATCGTTGCGCGCCAGCTTGGTCAGGATGCCGAGCAGATCGGGCGGCGATTCCAGCACCGGTCCGGATGTGACGCTGAAGCCGGCCTCCATGTCCTTGGCGATGAGGCTCGCCAGCGTGGTCTTGCCCAGGCCCGGCATGCCCGAGAGAAGCACGTGGTCCATGGCCTCGCCGCGCTCCTTGGCGGCGGCGATGTAGAGCTTGAGGTTGGCGACGACGGACTCCTGGCCCTCGAACTCGTCGAAGGACGCGGGCCTGAGGGCGCGTTCTTGGCTCTCTTCCCGCTCTTCCAGGAGCTCGGGCCGCACCGCCGACCCGCGCCGAGGTACTTCTTGACCGGCAATCATGGCGCTCGTTCCTTTCCAGGCAAGAGCCGCGCAACGCACCGGGGCTGGCAACCAGACAAGGATTATACCCGCCGGGGGAACGAGATCCAGGCGCCGGCCGGCCGCGTTCGGGGCGACGGAGCGCGCCTCAGTTGAGGCCGGGATTTTCCGCGGGGCCGGGCGCGGCCGCGAGCTTGGCGGCCGTCTTCAGGAAGGGGCGCCATTTCTCGAGGCTCGCGGGCAGATCGGCTGCGAGGAGGTCGGTGAAGGAGGCCTCCTCCTTGTGGGGAATGCCGCCCTTCAAGCGCGCGACCAGTTGGCGCAGCTCTTTGAGGCGGTCGGTGACCAGCGCGTTGACTTCGGGTTTGCCGGTGCCGAGGCAGGTACAGCAGTGCTGGATCCCGTCGGAGAAGAAGGCGAGGTCGCCGGTGAAAGCGCCCAGGTGCGCGAAGGCGTCCGTGTGCCGGCCTTGCCGAACGAGGGCGCCGATGGCGACGCTTTTGGCCTTGAGGTTGTCGAGGGCCTCCAGCAGCCCCTTGAGAATCGAGCGCACGATCTTCTCGACGGGCACCGAGCGGGCCGCGAGGAGTTTGAAGTCCCGCGCGCGGCGTTCGCCGAATTCAGCCTCGTTGGCCAACGTGAGCGCCGCGCCGTCCAGGACGAGTTCCGACACCACCTGGCCGCGCTGCGAGCAGTGGGCTCTTAGTTGCGCGAGGATTTCCTTGATCGTCGCGTCGGATTTCGCCGCGAAGGGCGCTTTCCGGCCGTTGAGCTCGATCTTCATGGGCGTTCTCTCATCGCCGCCGGCTTTCGGCGGGCCGCATGCGCGCGGCGGCCGAGCCGCCGGCAGGAGGCATCATCGCACATTCCGCCGGAATTGTCTGCAAGCAGTTTAAGGTTTTGCGCCTGTGGTCCGACGCCGGCGGCGGCCTACAGACGGACGTCCAGAGTGAGCCCGACCGCGTCCGCCGTGAGCGGGTCGGCGGGCGGCGCGTCTCCGCTCGGCGCGCCGCGCCGGGACCGCGCGGGGACGCGCGGCGGCTGTTCGCGGATCGTTTTCTCTTCGGACGAGACCTTGCCGGTCCGGTTGTTGCCGGCAGGGGGAAGGCGGACGGCGGGGACGCCGGCGAGGAGATCCCGAATGTGCGTCAGGTCGACTTCGGACATGGTCGTTCATTCCCCACGGTCGCGCTGAGCCGAGCGCCCCGGCCGCCGTCCTCGGAAGCGCTCGCGGCCGGACGCAATCCCCGCGCGGCCGGCCGCAAACGCTTCCTCATCCCGCGGCCGCGGCCGGATCGCGGGATTCCTCCAAAAGCCGTGCTATCGGCCCGCGTCGTTCTCGGGCGCGGTCGCATCCCGCGCCGGCGGCCGCGGCGTGTTTTCCTTGTACAGCTTCACCGCTTCCTTCAACGCCGGCTCGTGGGGCTGCGCGGCGCGGGCGTTCTCTTCGCGAATCGCGAGGTAGACCTCCTTGCGGTGGACGGGCACCTTGCTGGGAGCGCGGATGCCAAGCCGCACCTTGTCGCCCCTGATATCGAGGACGGTCACCTCGACATCGTCCCCGATCATGATCGTTTCCTCGCAGCCTCTGGAAAGGACGAGCATCGCGGTTCAGGCTCCCTGGGGAACCTCCTCCTTGGTAAAGACGCGGTGTGCCGCCGTGTACTCGGGGGCGGACAGGATGAGTTGCATGGCGAGGTGCGCCCGCGTGTTGAAGACGATGGGCGCTTGCAGGTTCGCCGTGATCAGCCTGGGATCGCGGGGCACCGTGAACAAGGCGGCGACGATGCCGTCGGCGGGAACGGTCAGATCGATGAGGCGCAACTGTTCGGCGGCGGCGGGCAGCCGGTAGCGCGGAAAGAAGATCAGCGGGTCGGCGATGACAAAAGACAAGTCGAGGCGTTCGACGGCCTGCAAGCGGCGGAACGGGCCGTCCTCGGGGCGGGCGATCACCGCGTAGCGCGCGATGTCGGGAAAGCCGAGCAAGCCGCGGGGGAAAAAGACGATATCGTCTTCCCGCGCCGCGACCTCGCCGAAGCGGGCGGTGGCGAGTTTCACCAGGCCCGCGTCCCGCCCGGCCGCCGCCGGTTCTCCGCCCGCCGAGTGGAAGCAACCCGCGCCGTCCATCGGTTACACCCTGGGTCCCGGCGCCGCGGTTTCCGCCGCGGCCGCGCCGACGGGCCAGCCTGCCTGCGCGCCGGCGCCTTTCGGGAGCGCGAGGAAGATGTGAATGTGGTCGAGCGTCGCGCAGGCGAGGGTTCGGTTGCGCTCGAGGGCTCGATCGATGCGCTCGGCGGCCGCGCGGAGTTCATCGCGGACTTCGACGAGGGCCAGTCCGGTGTCGCGCGTCACGTAGGGGACGATGGCGCTTACGCGCATCAGGGCCGGCCGGTCATGCTCGATCAGCTCGCCGATGCGCTCGGTCGCAACGAGTCGTTCGGAGTCCAGGGCGGCGATGCGGTTGATGATGGCGCGCTCGCGCTCGAGGATCGCATCGACGCCGTCGAGGTCGAGGACGCGAAGGGCGCGTTCCTTGTCCTCGATCGTCTCGGCCAGCTCGCGATGGGCGTCCAAGTGCCGGTACAGGATCTCGATGAGCGCCTGAGCCGGCGGCTCGACCTCGTGCTGCTCGACAGTGCGGTTTCTCATAGCTCGCGTCCTTGCTTGCCGTCGCCCCCGGCGGATCCCCCTCCAACGTCCGCGCCGGCCGGAAAGCCTTCCCGGCGCCTGGAGTTGATGTCGGCGGCCTCGGCGCCGGTCTTGATCGGCGCGTCGCGGCGCGCGCCCGCGGTTTCCGGCGAGGAGGTTGTCGTTGGGTGCATTGCTTGCATCAGAGGAGTAAGCTTAGCAAAGATCGTGCCGCAAATTCTAGGAAGTTGAAAACGGCTTCCACGGGGCTTGACGGGGCGGTTCCGATAATCTCGCGGCCGGCCGGCGCGGCGAAATCCGCCGCCAGGGGGCGGGATCCGCCGCGGGCAACTTAAGGTTGGGCTTCGGCGCCCCTCGTCGCGCGGCATATCGAGCGCTTCGCCGGATCCGCCGCGCGGAACTTCAAGGTTCGGCTTCGGCCGGAGGGGCGGGCGGAGCCTCGGGCGCGGCGGCCCCCGCCTCGGGGTTCTCCTCCTTGCCGGAATCGTCGTGGGCCGCCTTGACGCGCATGACGAGCACCTGGTACGCGCCCGTGAGCAGGTAACGATCGAACGCGAGGCCGTACTCCTCGATGCGCTGGGCCGTCTTGGCGCGGTCGATGACGGCGATTTTTTCCGGCTCGGGCGCCGGGCCGATGACGATCGTCCCGAGAAACGGCGCTAGGCCCTCGGGATCCTCGACGAACTCGGCGATATCGCAGACGCGGACGTAGCCGCTTGCGACCCGGGCCAAAGGCTTGAGCGCGATAATCGTGGCGTTCTTGGCGTGATAGGCGTTAAGGAGGGACACCGGCTGCGCTTCTCCGCGCCAGCTCGACGGTGACGGTCCGGAGAAAAAGGCATCCAGAAGCCGGTCGAGTTCGTCGTACCGCATCTGGAGGAGCGCCTGTTCCTCGCGCGCGGGAGGCTCCTGGGCGCAGATCGACGCGATCAGCATGAGCTCGCAGAACATGATGTTTTCCCCTTCGATGCGACCGATCCCTCTCGCGGCGCCCACGGTCGGAGACCGTGCGCACACATCGCTGTATATCGTACGTTCGGCCGGCGTTGTTCAGCCTATACAGGCCGATGTCGCGGCGGGGGTGCGGTGGTAGGCATCAGGCGCGGGGCCGGAACCGCGCCTGAGCCTCTCCGATACGCATACGTGCCGTCGCCCGCGGCGCTTGACGCGCTCGGGCCGGCGGGGCTCGCATTCGCGCCCCGGCCCGCCCGAGCGTCTCCAACCCGATTCACCCAATCCGCCGGGATACCCATCCGGATATCGCTGCGGACACTTGCCCCTTCCCCGTGGAACCGTAGAAGCTGATCCTCTACGTTCAGAACCCGGTGCTTACCTTCGGCGGTCCCGGGCGAGCCGGCCGGCCTATACGTGCGAACTCCGGCCCGCCTGCGTGAAACGGACTCGCCATCGGTCGCTGCGAAGCGCGCTTCTTCTTGCAGGGCGATGCGGAAGGGCTTCGAGGACCGAATGTGTTCTTCGTTGAGCATGCGACTCCTCTTGTAATGAGGCGAGTAGCAAAAGCGGTGCCAAAACGCATCGCGACCAAAAAACGCGCGTATCGCCCCGGTAAAGGGAGCATGACCCGGCGCGTCGGTCTTAAGAAGCGGCAAAAACCGCCGCCCGCGGCGGATTTCGCACCGCACGCGGTCGATAAGCGCCGCCGCTCGGCTGCACGCATTCGAACCGCGCGCGCACCGAATGTGGCGGCCGCCCTCGCGTAGGGTCGGGTGCGTGGATTGGTCCGCGGTCGTGTGCTTTTCCACCGGTCTTCCGCGCCTCCGATCAGGTCTTGGGGGAATTATCGTCCCTCTCGGCGCGACTCTTCAGGCCTAAGTTGAGGGGCTCGCGCCGAGGAGGCGGCGCGGTGTCTTTCCGCGGGGAAGAGAATTCCAGCGGGAAGGCGGCCGTCGCATTTCCCCGCTCGATCTCGTACCAGCGGATGTCGCCGCCCCCTCGGCGCGAGCCGCGGCCGGCGATCCGGCTTCGCGCCGGGGAGGGCCGCGCCGAGTTTCCGCCGTGCTTGGCGGCGTGGACAAGACTGTCCCGTGACGCGGGCTTTTTATCCGCGGTGCCGGCAAAGTCCGCGCGACGCCGGCGTCGCCGCAAGTGGTCCACGTCGCTGCAGTGGCCGGCGTCGTCCGTCTGGTTTGCGTGGGCGGGCTTGTTCACAGGCGTGGCCAAGGAAAACTTGGCTTAGTTCACAGCGGAGGACTCCGCCGGAGCGCCGCGGCACCCTTCGCGCTCTTGTCGTCCGTCCCGCCACGCTGTTTAATTGTTCCCCAGCAGGGAGCACACTCGGCCGCGCCGCCGCGGCGTCGGCCGGAGCCCCCGTCGGTGCTCTCTGCCTTCTTTCGTCGATTTGCGCCCGTAGCTCAATTGGATAGAGTGCCGGACTTCGAATCCGACGGTTGCGTGTTCGATTCACGCCGGGCGCGCCAACGATAAACGCAAGCCGCGACGTGAGTTGCGGCTTGCGTTGTTTTCGGAGGACTCCCGCGCTATTTCGGTAGCGTGACGCATTCGTGACACATCTGCGGGGAGTGGGGGCGAAGCCGGAGTGTCACAGTGGGGTGAAGAAGAGGAAGAACTTGGCGCGGGATGTTGCAGTATGCGCATCGTTTTGTGGCACCGTCGAGAATCCTGCTTCTGGCGCTGCCGCGAATCCTCGTCCCAGGAGTGATTAATCCGCAATGGCGAGTCGATATGAACGCAGAGACGTGCACGAAGAGTGGGACTGAGACCTTTAGAGCAGGAGCACCAATGCCATTCAAGTCAGAGCTCCCCAGCGATCTTCGCGAAAGGGTGGAAGAGTTCAGCCAGACAAACAATCTCCTCGATCTTTACATGAGGTACAGTTGGAATGGCGATACCTGGAAAGCGGGCTTTCCCAAGATTCGCGAGCTTGAGCTGCGTCTCAGCAACAGCGACAGATCATATGGCATCACCCTTAAGGATGTGAAGGCGGTGGTAGAGTGGAGTATGGATTGTCCAGGCAAAGTGACGTGCCATAGTGACATCGTCATGCCTGCGAATGTACTTCAGAACAAAGAGGGAAGGGCTGAACCGAAACTTGAAGACGATCCAACATGTCCCATGCTCAAGTTCGATGGCAGCCTGAGAGGGGCTGGCCCAACGTACAGGACCAAGGTGCTGAGATTCGCACTGCCCCGTGAGTATGGTGCCATCGACACTTGCTGCGTCAGAGCATTCGGCAGAGAGGGACGGGGGTGGCTGGATCTCAAGAATGTCCAAGGGGGTCATGGACCTCGCATCTACACCAACAAGACGTGCTGGCCCAGTCAGTACGGAGTGTGGATCAATATCCTGCGACACCTTGCTGGAACTCTGCCAGCAAAGTGCAAGCATCCACAGCAGTTCCTGAACGCCGGAATCAGGCGGAGTGGGGTCTGGGAGTGCGCTGATGTGGAAATGGCGCTCTTCTGGTTCGCGTATACAGCCCAGTAGCCGACCCCTGTAGACGGAACCGACCGATGCAACGTAACTCGATTGCTTCAAACCAGTCTGTACCTGATGCGGGGAGCTCACGGGCAACAAGAGGAGATTCGCCTCGCTGGTGCCAGTACTGAAGCAGTGGCGCGAGGATCTTCGAAGCAGAGCGAAACGGCAGCGCGGCTGTGGTCCCATCTCGCCGTGATCGGGAAGATCGGAGGTCTCGCATGCCTCGGTACACCATCAAGAGGCACGTGCACGTATTCGCAGCTTGGGCGGCCAGCAGAGCGGCCAGCGTCAAGGGTTGCCGGTTCAGCGTGAAGCAAGGCCGGGACATGCTTGAGAAGGCCGGTCTCAAGTACTTCCTTGACCATCCCGATAGACTACCCAGCGCCGCACGCTTCGATAAGAAGCACCGCGAATGGCGAACGTGTATCATGGCGAAGCTCAAGAACCGGAAGAACAAGAAGGGCGGGCGTTTGAGAGGCACACACGGCATCGCCGCGAAGTTGATCAACATGTATCTCAAGGTCGGCCTCGTGTGCACCGGGAAGCACAAAGACACACGTGTCCGCGCCTTGCACCCGCCCATCGACGGCCCACTCATGGAGGCTCTCGTGAAGGAGGATGTCGGCGGCCTTGGGTCGGAATGGCAGAAGTGCAAGAAGAGCGGCTGGTCGAACTTCGACTCGGAGCAGTACGAGGACGCTATCGCTCTCGTTCGGCGAACGGTCCGGGCGGTCTTCCGAAGAGAGGCTCCACTATGGAAGATCGAGAAGTGGTGGCCGGGCAACGCGTCATGATGACGCATGATGGCGCCAGTCTGGGATTGCGCAACGCTCCTCCTCGTCGGATACGCCATGGTCTCGATCGACCATGCGTCAACCACTTCTTGTGGTTGCATGGCTTCCCTGCAATCTCGCTAGCGCGTGCCCTCTTCTCGGCCTTGGTGACGGTCTTGCCGCTACGAGAATGGGTTCTCCAGTTCTTGAATTTGTACTTGACGAGCCAATCCGAGACAAGCTTCTTCGCGAAGTCGAGGGCATTCTTGGCGCTCTCCAATTCGCCGGGCGAGAGCGCCTGAAGCATCGGAATGTACGCACGGTTCAGTGTCCCTGTCGCGTCGACTTCACGTTTGATCTTCTCCATTCCCTTCAGCAGAGCGTCGGCGGAAAACACTTTGCCTTGCCACGTCATCTGTGCGTCGATCGGCCCGAGGGCGGACGCGAACTCAATGAGGATCTCATCTCCCGCCATTGCGATGATTGTGCCCGCGCTCTTCGCCCATCTGCTAAGTCCCGGATTATTTGACGCGGGGATTCCCAGATTATTTGGAACGGGACAGTAAGGGGAACGCCGTACGGGAGAGCCGTATGGCGTTCGGGGAATCAGAGGAGAGGGGCGAGGAATTGGGCGGCATCGAGGAAGCTGCAGCGCTTGACCGCCATGACCATGTCGATGGGATTGAAGTTGCGCTCGCAGCGAAAGCAGCGGGCGAGATTGGTCTTCTCGTTC